>Ga0209751_10003399_pt1 | contig 15425 bp, 16 predicted proteins | sample RifCSP13_1_FD_184019 | JGI IMG/M metagenome (GOLD analysis project Ga0209751, IMG submission 184019) | Soil microbial communities from Rifle, Colorado - Rifle CSP2_sed 13_1 (SPAdes) (version 2) | ecosystem: Environmental > Terrestrial > Deep subsurface > Rock core/Sediment | place: Rifle... | reverse complement strand
ATTTTCTTCGTTTTATGGCTTGTGCTGTACCCGGACATTGCCCTCCACTAGTGCCGCTCCAATTGCTTAGCACAAATGGAAAAATTGGGCGACAGCCGATCAATATGCTGATACGTCAATGTGTGGTTAGGGGGATAAAGTTTGGAGCGGCACGAGCGGACTTGGCATGATACGGAGGTTTTTGCTGTGAGGAATCACGGGCGGGCGATCGATTTTCTTGCCCTCACGAGGCCCCGGGTCGTCCTGATGGTCTTGGTGACGAGCTTCGTCGGGTACTTCCTCGGCTCCCAGGAAAGGCTGGACTGGTTCGGGCTACTAAAGACGCTTCTCGGTATGGCGCTGGCGGCGGGTGGAACAGCAGCCCTGAACCAGTACCTCGAGCGTGATGTGGATAGGAAGATGGCGAGGACGCGCCTGAGGCCCCTGCCCGATGGACGGCTGAAGCCCACCGAGGCGTTGGCCTTTGGAGTGGCGATTACCGCCTGTGGGTTGCTCGCTCTCACGCTTCTGGTCAACCCACTCAGCGGTCTCATTACGGCGATCAGCGTGGTGAGCTATCTCTTCCTCTACACGCCGCTTAAGCGCAAGTCCCCCCTCAGTACTCTTCTCGGTGCGATTCCAGGGGCCTTGCCGCCCGTGGCAGGCTGGGCCGCGACCCGGGGGGGCCTGGCGCTTGAGGCCTGGGTTTTGTTTGCGATTTTGTTCCTTTGGCAAATTCCCCATTCACTGGCGATAGCGTGGCTGTATCGAACCGACTATGCACAGGCTGGCTTTCGACTGCTGTCGGTGATTGACCCGGACGGCAGGAGCATGGGGCGGCCCATCGTGAGTCACTGCTTGGCACTCCTTGTCGTAGGCCTTCTGCCGACGGTTATCGGGCTGACGGGGTCGGTCTATTTCGTCGCAGCCTTCGTCTTCGGAATGGCTTTCCTGGGGTGCGGCGTCGGTCTCGCGATCTCCCGCTCCGCCAAAGCCGCCCGACGCCTGCTCCACGCTTCCCTCGTGTATCTTCCGGTCCTGGTCTTGATGATGGTCCTCGATAATGTTATATTCTAGGTCATGGCCAGAGGAGCGGATGTCATTATCGTTGGAGGAGGGATCATCGGCGTAGCATGCGCTTACGCCCTCACCCGAGCTGGAGTCCGCCGCGTCGTGCTAGTCGAGCGGGGGGAGCTGGGGCGGGAAGCGTCGCGCGCCGCCGCGGGAATGCTGGCGCCGCAGGCCGAGGCCGATGCCCTCGGGCCCTTCCTTGAATTATGCCTGGCCGCGCGCGATCGCTACCGGACGCTCGCCGGCGAGCTTCGGGACGCCACCGGAGAAGACATCGAGCATTGCAACTGGGGACTTCTCTACTTAGTTGACCCGGCTGAGCATGAAGCGGCGCGGGGGCGGGCTGGCTGGCAACGGGCAGTGGGGCTCCGAGTCGAGGAGGTCTCCGGCCAGGCATTGCGCTCCTTGGAGCCACATCTGAATCCCGAGATCGGCGGCGCCCTCTTCTTTCCGGATGAGGCCCATGTTCGTCCGTGCGCTGTTGTCCGAGCGCTCGCAGCCGGTGCGCGGGGAAGAGGTGCCCAGGTTTTTGAGAAGGTAGAAGCTCTCGATTTTATCATTGCCGAGGATCGGCTTCGCGGGGTCAGAGCCGGAGGGGAGACGATCCTGGCGGACAGCATTGTGGCCTGCGCTGGCCCGTGGACCGGTCGCCTTTTGGATCTGGTTGGGCACGGGCTTCCCACAGAGCCTGTCCGAGGTCAAATCGTTCGGGCCAAGTTCGACCGCCCTCCCCTCACTCATCTTGTTTGGGGTCCACTCGGATACCTGGTGCCTCGACTCAATGGTGAACTCCTGATAGGGGCCACCGTGGAGCGGGCGGGATTCGATGCGACCCCTACGCTGGAGGGTGTGGCCAGCCTGTGCGAGGCCGCCCGGGCCATGGTTCCGGGTCTGATGGCCGCCCCCTTCGACAGGGCGTGGGCAGGGCTCCGTCCGCGACTGCCGGATGGCCTGCCGGCCATTGGCCGCTTCGCCGACATTCCTAATCTGTATGTGGCCACCGGCCACTACCGCAACGGAATCCTCCTGGGCCCCCTGACTGGAGAGTTGATCGCCGACCTGGTGGTGGGAAAGGAGCCGCCGCTCTCGCTGGAACCATTCTCCCCCGACAGGTTTGCCAGGTAATGTCCGATAGCTCAGCGGACGTTCTGCCGCCGGGCCTCTTCCACCTCTGACTCCGACCGAACGCAATCCTGCTCGCAGCCTTTCCTTTCAGGCCAGAGCGAGCAGTTCTTCACCCGTAGGAGCGCCCGGCCGAAGGCTGAGGTCCATGCAGCTCGACCGGCATCTATACCCATCTCCGCTTGCCTACCTGTTTCGGGGCACGTCACCGACTTCTTGCCGCGAAAGCGGCGGAACGTGTCGGCCACGACAGGAAGCAGGACGTAACACACCGCAACTGCAACGATAGCAGCGATTACGATCCAGGGAGCGCTCATTTCTTCCTCCTTTTCTGAAGTGTTCTGCGCTGAATACCACTCTCCACATTCCCCCACGCAAGCATTATGAGTGCCGGGACCTTACCTGTCAATACTTCCCGTGCTGCACTGATTTGTTCCTGAGAATCTTACCGACCTGAAACACGCGACCCTAAGGACAGAGAGGCAAGAGGGCGGCCTTGAGCCCGAAGTGCGGATTGGGGGCAATCCCTTTCTTAGGGGACAGCTAAGATGGCGGGTAGAGATGATAGAGCATCAAATAGACAATGACCCCCGTCACCGATACGTAGAGCCAGATAGGAAGGGTCCATCGGGCGATCCGAACGTGTCTGTCAAAGCGCCCCCTCAATGCACGATACACCGTGATCAGGGCTAAAGGTGGAATCGCCGCGGCCAGGATGGTGTGGGAGAGCAGGATCGTGAAATAGACGACTCGAACGACGCCCTGTCCCGTGAATCGGATCGATCCCACGTGATAGTGGTACGTCAGGTAGGAGATCAGGAAAAGGGTGGAGGTCCCAACGGCCGACAGCATACAGACCTTGTGAGCGGTGATTTTTTTCCGCCTGATGCAGAGGTATCCGACGGCCAGCAGGCAGGCGCTGGTGGCGTTGAGAGCAGCATTGACGGCGGGCAGGAGCGAGATGGGGAGGACGGTCATTCCTCCTGCAGCAGAGCTTTCACATCCTGGCGGAGCCTCTGGAGAGAGTCCATGTCGGTGCTGTCATAGTAACTTCGGATCCGCGCCTTCCGGTCAACGAGGACAAACCTGGAACTGTGCAGTATCGTCGTGCCCCCCGCCCCTTCACTCGCCATCGCGGGCCCAGGTTCGAGAACCCCGGCCTTGTTTCTTGGATCAAGGATAGGTAGCCGCAGGCCCTCCTGGACAAGACGATGGATCGCCTCTTTCTCTCCGGTAAGGAAAAGCCACCGCACGTGGTCGGCCTTGAAACGGTCGGCGTATCGGGAGAGAACCTGAGGGGTGTCCCGTGTCGGATCGACAGTGATCGAGGCCAGCCGGACATCCGATTCGGTCGCGAGGTCAGCCTGAAGCCTCGCCATCTCGGCGCTCTGCAGAGGACATGTATCGGGACAGCGGGTATACATGAAATCGACGACCCAGATCTTTCCGAGGAACTCTACCCGTTCTACCCTTCGGCCGCTCCGCTCGATCAGAGAGAAATCTGGCAGCGAACCGTAGACGGGCAACCGGGACGATCGTCCCGCCAATCCTCTCTCTGCGGCCGTACGGCCCCGAATTAGGGACCAAGCTCCTGCGCCGCCTACTCCGATCAGGACGAGGATCAACCCAGCCCAGAGTGCCCTCTGGAGCATAGGCTCTCCAGGCCGTCTTCCCTGTGCCCTCTGTTTCACCTTTCGACCGAGCCCCTGCCGGCATCAGCGAGCAAGCAGGATGCCTCAATGAGGAGATGCGGAGACCTGAGGGGATTCTGTGGTTCGGTGTGGAGTTGCTGAGAGGTCGGGCAACAGCGCAAAAATCAATAACACACATAGGACCAACGGGGTCAGCGCAATCAATCCGAGCGTCCGCGCCTCAAATTTCAGGTGCATAAAGTACATCGCGACGAGCGAGGCTTTGGATAGTGCCAGTCCGACGAGAAGGATCCCGATAAGGAGCCTCGCAATCGGGAGATAGATCACCGCTATCTCGATGACCGTGAGCGCGAGAAGCCACCAGAACACGCCGATGTAATTTGGTCGTTTGTGAGCAGCCGCCATCGCTTTTCCCCATCCTCCATTACAGCAGATAGACGAAGGTGAATACCAGGATCCACACGAGGTCCACGAAGTGCCAGTACAGCGCTGCGATCTCAATAGCGTTGGCATTCGCCTGGGCCACTCTCCCCAGGAGAGCCTGAACCAGGTAGCAAGACAGATAGATGACCCCGCCGGTGACGTGAGCGCCATGAAAGCCCGTGATGATGAAGAAGGTGGTCCCGAAGAGCTTGGCCCCGAAGGGGTTGCCGGTGAGGGTGAGGCCGCGGTGGATCAGGTGAGTCCACTCGTAGGCCTGCATGCCCAAGAACATGAGGCCGCCAAGAACCGTCAACAACAGGAAGGTCCGCAAGCCCCGCAGATCCCCCCTCTGGATTGCCGCAAGGGCAAGGACCATCGTCACGCTGCTGCAAATCAGCAGAAACGTCATGAAGGCAGTAAGGCCTATCCCCAGCACGTTCGCCGGCATTGGCCAGTCAGCACTCCCATACCGAAGGGCACCGTACCCTGCGAGCAGGGCGCCGAAGGACATCGCGTCTGCAGCGAGGAAGATCCACATCCCAAGTTTGCCCCAGCTCTCGGGCGTAAGGGGCGACTCGGCTGGTTCGATAGCAGTCGTTATCGCAGCGACTTGACTCAACTCCCGCTCTCCTTATGTATCCGCTCAGGATTCAAGAAGGGCTCCTCGCTTCGCGGCTTACCTCTCCGCCAAGGGCGGTACATGTACAATAGCCAGCCACCGATCACACCCGCGACGGCGAATGGCATGATCATCATGAACAGGATGCCCCAGGTGATGCCCCGGGAAAACGGATCGTTCGGCGAAGAGCCAAAGCAGACCGCGCACGCATGGGCAGCGACCGGACTGAGCAAGGCAACGGCTGCAGCCGCGATTGCAACGCACCCGGCGACCGGCGCACATCGGTCATCCAGAACACGCCGCCCGCCCGTGGCCTGCGCTCGCCCGTGCACGTCTCTGAGCTCTTGCCGATTCATCTCATATACACCAGCGCGAAGAGAACGGGCCAGATGGCGATTACGAAGTACCAGTACATCCCGCAGAGATCGACAGCAACGTGATCGCGGGCCGAGAACCGATTGCCCCGTGCCCCGATAAGGACGATCAGCAGCCAGACGACCGCGCCGAGAACGTGAAGGCCATGAAAGCCGATCAAGGTATAGAAGGTCGCGCCGTACATCCCCGCCGACAAGGTGAGGCCGTGCCGGATAAGGCGAACCCATTCGGACCCCTGGATGGCAAGAAACATCGTCCCGATCAACGCTGTCGCCGACAGGCCGGTCGCCAGCCTTTTGCAGTCACCGATGCGGATGGCGCGTAGGGCAGACCACATCGTGTAGCCACTTGAGAGCAAGAAACCGGTGTTGACCAGCGTCACCGCGATCGGCAGGCGAGGGCGGCCCAACGGGGGCCAGAACGGACTTCCCATACGAAACACGAGAAAGGCTCCGATCAACCCGGCGAAGAGCATCGCCTCGAATCCTAAGAATACCAGCATTCCCAGTCGAGCGTTGCTGACCGGTGGCCCTGCCTTGGGCCCAGGAGACGACGGGAAAGGATCCTCACCAAAGGGTGGTCCCGGGGAAAGCGGCGACCCCGCCCCCAGGTTCGGGGAGACCGGTCTGGCTTCATCAACTATCATATCGACCACGGACATGATCACCTCTCCACGTGGCATCTCATGATCCTTCAGGGTGCGGGGGGATGCGCGTCCGCTACCCTAACCCCAATGCCGGATCACGATGAAGATGACCGACCCCACCCAGAGCGCGACAAACACCCCGGCCAGGATGATCCCCACGCGCCGATTCCTCTGCCGTATATCCCGGGAAGGCACGACCCGCGACATCGCTAGAATGGAACCTTGTCAAGGGCCATGAGCACCAGCAGCGCCGGCAGGTACACGATCGACGCGAAGACCAGCCGCCGCGCATCCGCGGTCGATCGCGACAAGGCAAGCGCAACCCCGCAGCCGAGCAGGCCAGCGCCAAGCCCTAACGCGCCAAGAAAATAGACTGAGCCCGCAAACCCGATGAGGGTCGGCAACAAGCCTACGACGAGCAAGGCCAAGCAATTGCTGACGATCTGACGCCCGGTGATTCTCCCGTCCGGATCGATCACAGGGAGGACCCGGATCCCCGCGCGGGCATAGTCGTCGCGATACAGGCTGGCGATCGCCAGCGTATGCGGAAGCTGCCAGAGAAACAGGATTGAAAAGAGAACCCAGGCTTCGAGGCCAAGCGAGCCCCTGGCGGCAGCCCAGCCGATCACTGGTGGCAGCGCACCAGGAACCGCTCCCACAACACTGCAAAGCGGGGTCTTCCGCTTGAGCGGCGTGTACAGAAAGAGGTAGCTGCCCACAATGATCGCCGCCACCAGACCGCTCAAGGTGTTGACCGAGATGGAGAGGTACAGGAGACCCGTGGCCGTGATCCCTGCGCCGAATGCCAACGCCTCGGTTGGCTGAAGCCGTCCGTCTGGCAACGGCCGGAGCCGGGTGCGCTCCATCTGTGCGTCTACGTCGCGCTCGAGGAACTGGTTCAGCGCGAGGGTTCCTCCGGCCGCGAGCGCCGTCCCGATAAGCGTCTGCAACAGCGCCACGTAGTTCGGGATGACCGGGGAGCCAAGATAAAAGCCGACGAACGTGGTGACCAGGACCATGAGGACCACCCGTGGCTTCGTCAGCGCTGCAAAATCTGCCGCCCGCCTGCGTGCGCCTGTCAGCCCGATGTCCAGCGTTTCAGTCCTGGGAATCATGCACGCACCTGCTCGGCGACGAAACCCCGGCCGGCGATACCCTCTTGCGAGAATGGCAGCCGATACGCCCGCAGGGTCACCACCGTACAGGCCGCAAGCATCAGCGCGCCGCTGACCCTATGGATGGTTGGGAGCGCCAATCCAAGGACCGGAGCGTAGGGCACCATAAGTGAAGTGAACCGAGCCGCATAGGAGCCCACGCCCAGCACGAGCTGGACAACCAGCAGGCCGAGGAGGATGGTCGCGGGCCGCATGAGCTTTCGTTGATCCGGATGATGTTTCATGATGCGCCGTGCAAGCAGGAACACATGGATGGCGACAAGGGCAGCAAACAACAGATGAGCGTGCAGCAAGCTGCCCATATGCGTCAGCATCGCCCCGAAGACGATCTGCATGTACACAAACACGGTCGTCAGGAGGCACAGACGCTTCAGCGCTCCGGAATCAGCAGCCATGATCTTCTGTGGCTCCTGGTTCCACTCGGGGGAGGTGAACTGCACCAAGGCCGCAGTCAGTGCAAGAAAGGCCGGCGCAAGGCACCCGTGGATGATGGCGAGTGCGCCTCCAACGGAGGGCACCACCACCCGAAGGCCACCGAGAATCCCCTGGCCGATGACCCCGACAACCCCAAGGGCTGCCAGCCACCGAACCGATCTCCTGGAGTCCGTGAGCCACAGCAGGAGCGCCAACGTCAGGGTCAGCAGGCCAACGACCGACCCGATCAGCCGATGACTGTGTTCGTAGAAGATGCCGCCAACCATCTTCGACCACGGGTAGAGAAACATGTTGTACCCAAACGTAGTTGGCCAATCGGGTACCGCCAGGCCCGATCCCGTATTAGTGACGAGTCCCCCCACGAATATCAGGACGCCGGTCGCCGCGAAGGTCAGGAGGGCCAGCCGATGAATCCACGCGCTCCGGATCTCGGTGCTGGCGCCTGACACACGTCCCTGCTCTGACATCGCCCTTCGTTCCTAATGCGCCGCAACCGCGTGCCGCCGCGCGAGTTGCCGATCCTGCGGAAGGTAGTCCTCGGTCACCTCGGGGGAGCTGTACTCGTAAGGCCCGCGATAGACGACTGGGATCGCCTCGAAGTTGCCATGAGGTGGCGGCGACGGCGCAACCCACTCCAGGGTATTCGCCTTCCACGGATTCTGCTCGGCCTTTTTCCCGGCGAACAGGCTCCAGAAGAAGTTGATCACGAAGGGGATCTGGGCGAAGCCAAGTCCGATCGCACTCACCGTGATGAAGACGTTCACTGGCTGCAGCGGCTGGAGGAACTCGTACTGCATCGGGTTGTAGATGCGCCGCATGTGTCCACCGATCCCGAGGATATGCATCGGGAAGAACGTACAGTTAAAGGCGATGAACGTCGGCCAAAAGTGGATCTTTCCGAGCGTTTCGTTCATCGTCCGGCCAAACATTTTCGGGAACCAGTAGTAAATGGCCGCGAAGATCCCGAAGACGCTGCCGCCGAAGACGACATAATGGATATGGGCGACGATGTAATACGTATCGTGGATAAAGATGTCCACCGGGGTCGAGGCCATGTAGATGCCACTCAAACCCCCAATGACAAACATCGAGACGAAGGCCAGCGAGTTCAGCATCGGCGTCGTGAACCGGATCGAGCCGCCCCATAAAGTTCCCAGCCAGTTGAATGTCTTGATGGCGGATGGCACCGCGATCACCATCGTTGAGATCATAAAGCTGGTGCCGAGCGCCGGGTTCATCCCGCTCTGAAACATGTGGTGGCCCCACACAACCCAACTGAGGAAGGCGATTCCGATCATCGAGAACGCCATGGCACGATAGCCGAAGATCGGCTTGCGGGAGAAGACGGACAGGATGTCCGACGCGATCCCCATAGCCGGCAGGATCAAGACGTACACCTCAGGATGGCCGAAAAACCAGAAGAGGTGCTGCCAGAGAAGCGGTTCACCCCCGCCTGCAGGAAGGAAGAAGCTCGTCCCGGCCATGCGGTCCAGCAGGAGCATCGCCAGCGCCGATGTCAGGACCGGCAGCGCCAGCAAGAGGAGGATAGCCACAATGAAGAGGGACCAGATGACAAGCGGCAGGCGGAAGAATGTCATTCCTGGCGCCCGCATGTTGACGATCGTCGTGATGTAATTGATCGATCCCATCAGCGACGAGATACCGAGTAGGATAAGGCTGATGCACCAGATGTTCTGCCCCCAGTTCACGCCGGTGTACTGTGTGACGGCGGTGAGCGGGGCGTACGAGGTCCAGCCGCCGGCCGCGTGACCGCCGGGAACAAAGAAGCCGGCTAACATGACAACACCCGACACCGCGCCGACCCAGAACGACAGCATATTCAGGAAGGGGAAGGCCATATCCCGGGTGCCGATCATGAGCGGGATCAGGAAGTTGCCGAAACACCCCACCAGGATCGGCATAACCACGAAGAAGATCATGATCGTGGCGTGCATGGTGAAGAGCTGGTTGTAGAATGCGGGGTTCATGTACCCGTCGGTCATGAACGGCTCCGGGATCCAGCGGGTCCCAGGGACCTGCGTCTCGGGCCAGGCCAGTTCCCAGCGGATCATGAGCGCCATCAGTCCGCCCAGGATCATCATGAAGAGGCCCAGGAAGAGGAATTGCCTGCCGATCATCTTGTGGTCGGTGGAGAAGATATAGGTGCGCACGAAGCCCAGCTTCTCGTGCCCCACATGTTCCACATGCGTCGCTGTCGCTGCTACGGACATGCCGTCACTCATCAGTAGTTGCCCTTTCCTTCTAGGTGCTCTGCAGCACCGGGGAAGACACCTCGGTCGGCCAACTCCCGGGTCTCTTCGGGGAGGTGGCCAATTTCAGGCCGAGGGCCAGTGCTCCTTCACCCATTTGTCGTACTCATCAGCGGGGTGTACGTGCACCCAGCCTCGCATCCCGGAGTGGCCAAACCCGCATAGCTCGGCACAGGGGAGTTCGTACCGGCCGGGTTTCGTCGCCTGAAACCAGGCCTGGATCTCACGCCCGGGGACGGCATCCTGTTTCAGCCGGAAATTCGGCAGGAAGAAGCTATGGATCACATCCTTTGATTTGAGGTGGACAAGGACGACCTTGTCGACCGGCACATGGACCTCGTTCTCCATTTCCAGGTCATCCTCGGTTCCCAGTTTTCCGTCCGGTCCGGGATACGTCACCTCCCAGTTAAATTGCTTCGCGGTCACCTGGACGTGAACATCGGCTGGCGGCATGCGGCTCTTGATGTTCCCCCACGTCGCCTGGCTCATGAACGACAACACGACCAGGATAACGGCTGGCACGATTGTCCAGATGATTTCAAGCGTGGTATTCCCGTGCGTGTATCTGGCGCGCCGGCCCTCCCGATGACGGTAGAGGATGAGGAAGGCCACCATGGCTACTGCCACCAAGAGGAACGTAGCGCCGGTGATGTAGTAGATCAGGTAGAAGAGGCGGTCGATATCTTTTCCGTAGGTTGATACGTTCTCCGGAAGCCAACTCATCATCAGGATTTAGCCTCTCAACGGTGTCCCGCGTTTATGTTGCCTGAGGACATGCGGTGGAACGGCTCCGCCTTTTCTATGTATCGGCCGCCGCTGCCTGAAAGAACTGGGGAGGTAAAGGCGGGCGCGCACGCACGACCTTGGGTCGCCAATTGCGCCTATTCCCGTTCGGAACCCGCAGGAGTCTAGCCGAGCGACTGGACTAAGTCAACCCAAAAGGTCGCAGTTCACAGTTCACTGTTCACGGTAGAGACTGAGACAGGCTCTTGTCTGTCAACTGTGAACTGTGAACCGTGAACTCCGCCTCTCGCGTGCTCCTACTTCTTGGCGAGTTCCACGTTGACCTTGGTCTCCTCCTTCGCCTTGACGGTGACATCCTTCACGGTCTTGCCAAGGGTCTCCTGCCAGAGCTCGAGCTTGTACTGTCCCGGTGGAACATCCTTCAGGGTGAACTCGCCCTTCTCGTCGCTGACCGCGACATACGGATGCTCGGAGACGACAATCCAGCTGCTCATCCACGCATGCGCATCGCACTTCACCTGAATCATCTCAGGCTTTGCGAATTTCTCGGTCAGCACCTTCTTGAACTTCGGCTGCGCTTTGTTGAATGCCGGATTGGCGGTGCTATAGGTATGGATGTTATGGAGAATCCCGTCGCTGTTCAGGATGTCCAGCTCACCCCCCGCTGGCATCACCACGACATGGGGCTTGTACACACAACCGTTCTGGTCCAACGTCGGTTTTGTGCTCGGCCACTTCTTTCCCTTCTTGATGTCAACCAGGCGGACGACCACGTTTTCGATCCCCTTGGTGGGACCGACGATGAGATCCCAGCTCAAATGCTTCTCCTTCCCGCAGACCTCCTTGTCTTTAGTGACCGGGACCTCTTTCCTCGCCGGGGGTGCCCCGGCGAATGTGACCTTCCCGGAGATCGCTCCTCCGTCTTTCACCTCGCCTCCCTCGTACGCCCGGGCTTGAGCAACCGCCCCGAGGACCAGGGCCGTTGCGGCTACTGCTACTATGATACGGTGCGTCTTCTCCTTCGCCTTTCCCATGGGTGCACCCCTCCTTTTGAATGTGTCACTCTATTGCTGTTTCAGTACGCGCGTGTCAGCCGATGGAAGTTACAGATCACCGCTCGCCCAGGTGCATCACGTAATCGGTGATCGCCTGGATCTGCCGATCCTCCTTTCCGCCGAGGATATCCTCGGGACCGCCGGGATAGTAGCTGGGCATCTTAGTCCCGGGCTGGATCTGTTGCGGATCCTTCAGCCACCTGGCGATCCAGACCGGTCGCAGGCGGCGCTTGGCCATGCTGAGATCCGGCGCCCACCCTTCAGACGGCCCCTCGGGCTTCTTATCGCCTTGCTGATGGCAACTGAAGCAGTCGAAGTAGTCCTTGGACATCAACAGTTTGCCGGCCTTTATATGCTCCGCTGGCGGCTCCTGCAACAGGACATACTCATAGGGAAGCTGCTGCTTCCCTATGACCGCGAAATAGCTGGTCAAGGCCGTGGCCTCCTCGATGCTGAGGCCGAAGGTCGGCATCCGGACATCGAGCCAGGGCCTCAGCGGCGTCGGTCGCCCCAGGAACTGATAGAGCCACGTGGCCTGGACCTTCTCGCCCTCGTGCAGCGCCCCCACCTCGAGCGGGGGCGGGATCTTCGTCTTGTCGGCGTAGAACGCGGCGATTGCCCCGCCCTGCCCCTCGATGACGTGGCACCCGTTGCAGTTGTAGCGCTTGACAAGGGAGCGCCCGCTCTGGATGGCCAGTTCTTCGCTGGAAAGGCTCCGCTGGAACTGCGGGTGAACCCGCTGGGCGGACAAACTCTTCAGGAACACCCTTAGCGTCCGGGCCTGCTCATCGGAGAAGCCGAAGTTCGGCATCAACTGCTCCACCCGTTCGGTGGCATAGATCTGCGGGTTCTTCAGCTTCCAGAAGGTGTAGTCCTCCCAGGTCTGCTTCACCTCGACGGCCTCGCCGAAGAACAGCTCGAGCAGCCGCTTGGAGCCGAAGTTGCTCAGATCTGGCGCGATCTTCTCCGACGTCTCAAACCCCTTGATGTCGTGGCACCCGAAACAGCCCCGCTTTCGGATGAGGCGCTCCCCCGCCGCGATCCGATCGGCCTTCTTGATCTGCTCTTCCAACCCGCCAATCGGACGCTTGGTTCCCAGCGTCATCAGAAAGGCGGTGACAGCCCTCGCCTCGTCGTCGGAGAGGCGCAGACTGGGCATCCGGGTTGGCGGGCGGAAGTGCTTCGGATTCGTGACCCAGGCGAAGAGCCAGTCTGCGTTCACCTTGTCGGCTATTCTCGAGAGATCGGGCGCGAACTCCTGATTCTCAGGTGGGGGAGGAGGCGCCGTCAGCCTGCCCTTTTCCGGTCTCGCTGCAAGCCCGGGCTTTTCTTCCTTTTCTGCTCCGGCCGGCTCTTGCTTCCCAGGCCCCTCTTCGGTCGCCTGACTCACTCCGGCGGACGGGCTCGATGGGACGGCGGGTAACGGGGCCGTGGGTTCATTCGGCACCTCCATACCGGACATCCGATGGCAACCGAGGCAGCCGACCCTGCTCACGATCTCCTTGCCGCGCTCGACTGAGGCGCCAGCCTTGAACGCGCCGCGAAGCTCCGGCATCGGCTGGGAGACACTGAGAAGATACGCGGCGATGCCCAACGCGTCCTCATCAGAATGCCCGAAATTCGGCATCTTCGTCTTCGGGAGATACCCCTTCGGATCCTTGATCCATCGGAAGAGCCAGCTCGGATCGACCTTGTTGGCGATCCGCGTGAGGTCCGGTCCGACCTTCTGAAGCTTCTCGAACCCTGGCAGATTGTGGCACCCAAAGCACCCGAGTTCCTCCACCATCTGCCGCCCACGTGAGTAGATCGGCGCGAGCGGAATCTCTTTCTCCTCGACATGGCACTTCCGGCAGCCGGCCTGGACCAAGTCGCCCCGCAACAGCCGTCGCTCCCAGTGGTGGACTTCCCCATGCGCGGCCTCCACCTCAAGGGCAGGGCCTTGGCCCTGGTGGCACGATGTGCAGCCGAAGCGGGTGAGAGGATGATTCCCGAAGAGCGCCTCTCGATGCGGGTGGGTGCGGAAGGGCTGTTTCGCCTGCTCAAAACCTTGCCGGTCGATCCCGAGGTGGCAGGTGGTGCAGCGATCGACCGTGAGGATCGGTTCTTTGAACTCGTTGACCGCCAGGCCTTCCACCACGACCTGTTTCACCTCGGGGGAACGGGCTTTTATCGACGCCAGCCGCCGCTCTAGGGCAGCGACCGGGCCGGTCAACTCTTCAAGCTTGGCCTCGATGGTATCGACATCGGTCCGAAACCGTTTCAGTTCAGCTTCAGCCTCCTCCACTCGCGCGTTCAGGATATCCAGCTTTGGCGTGATCTCGCGGAACTGCTTCTCAATCAGCGCCGCCTTGGCCCTGGGCCCCTTCGCATCCCGTTTTTGATAGATCGCGTGATCTACCCAGTAGAGGGCTTCGTCCAGCTCGCTCTTGATGAACTGAGCCTTCGTATTCAGGTCGTCATATTCAGCTCGCTGTTGCGCCATGGCCTGCTGCGCTTTCGTGTAGTCGGCTCCGGCCACGCGCGCCCTCGCCGCCTTCAAGTCGCCTTGCAGCTTGGTAAACGCGGCCTGAACGTCAGGGGTCGCGAGCTTGGACGTCTCTCCGGCCAGTTCCTGCGAAGCTTGCTGATACTCCAAGCGGTTGAACTCAAGCTGGTACTCTTTCCATGGACGCCGGGTCGCCTCTTCATTCCAGACAGCCCAGCCGGTTGCCAGGACGAAGAGCATGCTGCAGACAAAGAAGACGATCCGGAGCGATTGTTCTTCGGCCAGCCTACGGCCGCGCCGCCGTGCCCACCACCGCACTAGAAAACCTCAGTTCAGGGGTCAAATGTTGAACCAGGGGGTCACCCAGACATATTTAATGTTGAAGGCCAGGCGGAGGAAGATCTTGAGCGGGAGGCCCATCATGGTCAGGAAGAGGAAGGCCACGATCCCGTAGCGCACCGGGCCCAACTGACGGATGGTCTCGCTGGTGTCCCGTTTCCAGAAGTAGAAGATGAACGCCGTGCTGAAATAGAGAATGGTCAGCGCCAACCCGATCAGCTCGATCCCAGCGACCTGGGGGTTCCCCATCCACTTGAACGGACCCCAGGCAGGGAGATCGACGTTTGTCAAGGCGATGACCATGTGAGGGTCCCACGTCTCCCACGGCCAGAACAGGTTCCAACCGGGCCCGCGGAAAAAGACACCGGTGATGATCAGGGAGACCCACAGAAAGATGAACCCGAAGAGGAAGGTGGCAATGGCGAACGGCCGCTCCTGGAAGGTATAGTAGCCGTTCCCCTTGGGGTTGATGTCGATGTAAGGGATGACCATGAGCCCTACAATGATCAGGGTGGGCAGGACCACGCCGGCGAACCACGGGTCGAAATAGACCAACATCTCCTGGAGCCCGAGAAAATACCAGGGGGCCTTGCTGGGATTGGGGGTTTGGGTTGGGTTGGCGGGCTCCTCAAGGGGGGCGTTGATGGTGATCGACCACACGGTCAGGATGACCATCACAATGATCGAGCAGATGAACTCGTTCCGGACAAGGTAGGGCCAGACATGGACCCGGTCGGCCACGGCGGGTTCGGCCGTCCCGGCAGAGCGGGCGGCCGGCTTGGTCCCGGCCGCGATCTCTTGTACTCCAGCCATCGCTCTCGCTCACCCCTTCAGGCACACACCCGCCACTCGATGATGGCTTCGACCTTCAAGGCCATCGTCTGTCCTCCGCCCGCTTGCGGAGGACTCACAAAGGGCCCGAGATCCCGCCGTCCTTCCTGATCCTCCAGAAATGCACGATCATCAGGAGGCTGGCCAGGATGGGAAGGAAGATGCAGTGAAGGACGTAAAACCTAAGCAACGTGGGAGGTCCAA
>Ga0209751_10003398_pt1 | contig 15432 bp, 20 predicted proteins | sample RifCSP13_1_FD_184019 | JGI IMG/M metagenome (GOLD analysis project Ga0209751, IMG submission 184019) | Soil microbial communities from Rifle, Colorado - Rifle CSP2_sed 13_1 (SPAdes) (version 2) | ecosystem: Environmental > Terrestrial > Deep subsurface > Rock core/Sediment | place: Rifle... | reverse complement strand
CGGCTTCATCGAAGAACGGCTTGTCGGCGCCGAAGACTTGCGCGCCAATGGCGCTGTGCCTTACAGCCTCTATCGCCTGCAGCAGCGGATGCGCCGCTTCCTGGAGAAGTACCGCGCAGCCTACACGCTGCAGACTGTCGTCATGAACTTCACCAACCTGCTCGCGGTCACGGGTTACGCCGTCGGCCTCGGGCTGGGCGTGTACCTGTTCACGCGTGGGGAAGTCTCGCTGGGGACGGCCTACCTCATCGTCAACTACACCGCCATGCTCTCCGAGCCGCTGCAGAACATCCGGCGGCAGCTGCAAAACCTGCAGCAGGCCGCAGCCAGCCTCAACCGCATTCAGGAACTGCTCGCGCTCCAGCCGCAGGTGAGAGACCGCGCGGGCGCGCGCCCCCTCTCCCCGGGCCCGCTCGCCGTCGAGTTCGAGGACGTCGAGTTTAGTTACGAAGGCAACGGGCGTACGCGCAGTCTGCACGGCGTGTCGTTCCAACTGCGCCACGGTAAAGTGTTGGGGGTGCTGGGCCGCACGGGGAGCGGCAAGACCACGCTCACGCGTCTGCTCTTCCATCTTTACGATCCCGCTTCCGGCGCAGTGAAAATCAATGGGGCGGATTTGCGCGACGTGCCGCTCGACGACCTGCGCGCCCGCGTGGGCATGGTGACGCAGGAGGTGCAGTTGTTCAAAGCAACCCTGCGCGACAACCTCGCCTTCTTCAACCGGCGCCTCGGCGACGCGCACATCGAACAGGCCCTCCGCGATTTGCGCCTGTGGGACTGGTTCCAGAAGCTGCCTGCGGGGCTGGATACGCAGCTCGAAACGGGCGGGCGCGGCCTCTCCGCCGGGGAAGCGCAACTCCTCGCCTTCGCGCGCGTCTTTCTCAGAGACCCCGGCCTCGTCATCCTCGACGAAGCTTCATCGCGCCTCGACCCGGCCACTGAGGCGCTGCTGGAGCGCGGGATTGACCGGCTCCTGGCGAATCGCACGGGCCTCGTCATTGCCCACCGCCTGCAAACGGTTCAGCGCGCGGACGACATCCTCATCCTCGACAATGGCCGCGTGGCCGAGTTCGGCCCGCGGGAGCAACTCGTCGCCAATCCCGCCTCGCGTTTCAGCCAACTGCTCAAGACGGGATTGGAGGAGGTCCTGGCATGACTCTCCCGGCCGAAATCCAACGCCCGCTAAAGCCAACGCTGGGCACCTGGGTCTTCAACTATCGTCTCATAACCTACAGCCCGTGGATTTTCGCCATCCACTCGGTCTTTGCCGTCCAGTTCTTCATCTTTCAGGTCCTGCCAGGGTTGATTGAGAAAAACATCTTCGACGTGCTCAGCGGCGCATCCCCCGCGCTCGTCAGCCTGTGGCTGATGATCGCGTTGTACGTGGGCGTGGAACTCGCCCGCCTGCTCACCTCGGTCGGCGTGGATTGGTTCGGCTGGACGTTCCGCTTCACCGTGGGCGCATGGCTGCGGCGGAACGCGGTGGCCAGCCTGCTCACTAAGCCAGGCGACGCCCTCGCGCTCTCGCCGGGCGAGGCCATTAATCGCCTCTCGAACGACGTCGGCGAAGTGGGCGACTTTCCCACCTGGTTCCCCGACGCGGTGGGACAGGTCGGCGCGGCCATCATCAGCTTCATCATCATGGCGCAAATCAACCTGACCATCACGCTCGTCATCTTTGCGCCGTTGCTGGCCACCCTGGCCGTCACGCGCCTCGCCTGGGAGCGCACGCAACACTATCGGTACGCCGAAGACCTCGCCGTCGACGCCGTGACGGGTTTTCTCGGCGAAACGTTTGGCGCGGTGCAGGCGGTGAAAGTCGCCAACGCCGAAGCGGGCATGGCCGGCCACCTGCAGCGGCTCAACGACGTGCGCCGCCGGAGGTCCCTGCGGGCGCAGTTCTTCTACAATCTCATCTTCACCATCAACGCCGCCGCCGCCAGTTTCGGCGTCGGCGTGATGCTCTTGCTCGCGGGCCGCGCCATGCAAGCCGGCGCGTTCACGGTCGGCGACTTCGCGCTGTTCGTCTACTACCTGTCGTTCACCACCGCCCTCCCGTCTTACCTCGGCACCTTCATCGGCGATTTCCAAAAACAAAGCGTCGCCATTCGACGCCTCGAAGAGTTGATTCATCCCGCCTCGCCGCACAAACTGCTTGAGCCGCATCCGGTCTATGTGACGAGCGACCCGCCGCCGCTGGCTCATCCCGCCAAGACCGGCGCGCATCGCTTGCATACGCTCGAGGTCAAAGGGTTGACTCATCACTACGCCGCCACCGGGCGCGGCCTCACCGATATCTGTTTTCGCGTCGAGCGCGGCGAATTTGTCGTCATCACCGGGCGCATCGGCTCAGGCAAGACGACTCTGCTCAAGACGCTCGTCGGACTTCTCCCGCCGGACGCGGGCGAAATCCGCTGGAACGGTGAACCGGTCGCCGCCCCGGCGGACTTCTTTATCCCCCCGCGGTGCGCCTATACCCCGCAGATTCCCCGCCTGCTCAGCGAGACGCTGCGCGAGAACATTTTGCTTGGCCTGCCCGAAGACCACATGACCTTGCCGAACGCACTTCACGCCGCGGTGCTCGAACCGGACGTGGCCCTGATGGAGAAGGGCATGGACACGGTCGTCGGCCCGCGCGGGGTGCGGCTTTCAGGCGGGCAGGTGCAGCGCGCCGCCGCCGCCCGCATGTTCGTGCGCGAGCCTGAACTGTTGGTCTTCGACGATGTCTCCAGCGCGCTCGACGTGGAGACGGAACAATTGTTGTGGGAGCGGTTGTTTGCCAGCCGGGCCGACGGGACAGCCGCTCCGACGTGCCTGGTGGTTTCCCACCGCCGCCCGGCCCTCCGCCGCGCCGACCGGGTCATCGTCCTCAAAGATGGCCGCGTGGACGCGGAAGGGACGCTGGACGAGCTGCTGGTGACGTGTGAGGAGATGCGCAAGCTGTGGAAGGGGGAGGTGGAGTGACCTCACCCCCGGCCACTTCGCGTCTCCCGATCGGAAAAACGCAATCAGGAGAGGGGGTAGGGGGTGAGGCCAAACTCGTGCTACAATCCTCGCCGATGGATAACCCGCAGGCCTACTTCGGGCGGTTGAAGCCTATCCATATCTTCAAGGGACTGAGCGACGTCGCGATCCTCGACTTCGCCAACGAACTGAAGCTCGAGAAGCATCCCGCGGGCGCGACCATCGTCGCCGAAGGCGAGGAGGGCCAGCACTTCTATATCATCAACAAAGGCAGGGTGAAAGTCCTGCGCCAGCAGAGGGAGGGTCAGAAACACGTCGCCCTGCTCGTGCCGGGCGACTACTTCGGCGAGGCGGCGCTGCTCTACGGGCGGCGGCGCTCGGCCACCGTCGTCGCGGAGACGGAGGTCGAGCTCCTGGCCCTGAGCAAGGAAGACTTCGACGCGCTGCTCAGCCGCTACCCCCAGCTCAAGCCCAACCTGCTGGTGTCGAGCGGGAGCCGCGAGATTTACCGCCGCCTCAACCTCGACTGGCTCAGCCCGTCCGAGGTGGTCTACCTGATTGCGCGGCGGCATCCATTGTTGCTGTGGCAGGCGCTCGCGGCCCCGATCGGGCTGGCGATCCTGCTGCTGTTCCTCGCGATTGGCGCGGGCTACTTCTTCAGCCTGCAGCTCGCGTTGTTTTTCTTCGTGATTGGGGGCCTGGCCCTCGGCGGGTGGATGGCCTGGGTGTACGTGGACTGGGGCAACGATTATTACATCGTCACCAACCGGCGCGTCGTGTACCTGGAGAAGATCGTCGGCATCTACGACAGCCGCCAGGAAGCGCCGCTACACTCGGTCCAGTCGGTGAACACGCAGACCGCCGGAGCGCTGGAGCGGCAGTTGGGCATCGGCGATGTGATCGTGCGCACGTTTTCCGGGCCGATCACGATGAAGTCGGTCGCCAACCCGCAGGCGCTCGCCGCGCTCATCGAGGAGCACTGGAACCGGACGAAGACGTATCAGCGTGAGGCCGAGTGGGAGGCGTTGAAGCAGGCCGTGCGGCGGCGCATCACCAATGCCGGGCCGGAGCCGAGGAAAGAACAGCCCGTCCCAGTCCCTGCGCTCGCCCAGGAGACTAAGAAGCCCGCCGGACGCGGCTTGTTTGGCCGGCCCAGGAAGCCGGCTCAACCCGCGAAACCCAAACCTCCCAAGCCGTCGGGCGAGCAGGCCCACTTCTTCTCCTTCAAAGTCCGCTTCGAGCAGGGCGATACGGTCGTCTACCGCAAGCACTGGTATGTGCTGGTGCAGGAGATCATGCAGCCGTCGCTGCTCATCCTGGTCTGTCTCGGCTTAGTCGGCCTGCAGCTGGCGGGGTTCCTGCCGGAGCAGCTTTCGCTCGGCGTGGTGCTGATGATCGCCATCGTGGGGTTCATCCCGCTCGCGGGCTGGTGGCTGTACCTGTTTGAGGACTGGAAGAACGACATTTACCAGATCGCCCAGGATCAGATCGTCGCCCTGCACAGGAAACCCTTCGGCGAGGAGTCGCGCAAGGCCGCGCCGCTGGGGAACGTGATGAGCCTGCGCTACGAGCGCCCCGGCCTGATCGGCCTGTTCCTGAACTACGGCACGGTGATCGCCACCGTGGCCGGGCAGGAGTTCCGCTTCGACGGCGTGTTTGATCCGGTGGGAGTACAGAACGACATCTACCGGCGGATGGAGATGATGAACGCCCGCAAGGCCCAGGCCGAGGCAGCCAAGAAGCGCGACGAGCTGGCCGACTGGGTCGGGGTGTATCACACCATCGTCACCGAGATGAACGCCGACGAGGCGAGGCGACCGCCGGGCGCGCAGAATCCAACCGGCACAGGTAATCCTTCATCCCCATGACCATCCGAACCATCATCGGCCCCGACAATTCCGTCCTGCGAAAGAAGGCGCGCGCGGTCACGAATCCCAACGACCCGACGCTGCAAAAATTGATTGACGACATGATCGAGACGATGCGCGCCGCGCCCGGCGTGGGCCTCGCCGCCCCGCAGGTGGCCGTGGGCCAGCGCGTCGCCGTGATCGAGTACGCCGAACTGCCCCCGGATGCCCCGCCGGAGGCCGAGCCGCCCGCGCCCAAGCTCTACGTCATCATCAACCCGGAGATCGTGACTCGCTCAGCCGAGATGGTCGAGGGCGCGGAGGGGTGTCTTTCGCTGCAGGGCATCTGGGGCAACGTCTTGCGGCACGAGGCGGTCACCGTCAAGGCCCTCAACCGCAAAGGGCGGCCCCTCAAGATCAAGGCCAAAGGCTGGCTCGCGCGCATCTTCCAGCACGAGATTGACCATCTGGATGGCGTGCTGTTCATTGACAAGGCCTCGCAGGTGTGGCAAGCGAAGGAGGAGGGGGAAGAGGCGGTCGTGAAGGTATAAGCTGGGCCATCTCCTGATCGAAGACTATCATGTCCCGCTCCTGGTATTCGATTTACTGGCGGAGGTGATTCTGCGATGGATACCTTAGAGAACTATCGGCAACTCATTCGGAAAATCCTGACCGACTATGCTCAAGTGCCCTATGCCTATGGGGAAGTACAAATTGAGCCTGTGTTCGACCGCGAAAACGACCGCTATTTATTGATGATCGTGGGACGTGAAAACGACCGTCGGGTGCATGGCTGCTTGGTGCACATTGATATTCTCAACGGCAAACTCTGGATACAGCGCGACGGCACGGAGCGCGGGATTGCAAACGAGTTGGTCAACGCGGGCGTTCCCAAAGAGCAGATTGTTTTGGGGTTTCGCTCACCGGAAATCAGAAAGCACACAGAGTTTGCCGTAGCCTAGGCCGTGACGGCGGCGACACTGCTAACGCGCCGCCCTGGCGGAGTTTCGAGCCATTCCAGCGAGTCGCCCCCCGCGAAGTAGTCGTTAGTTCACCGCCGCGCGGGTGAAGCCCACTGTTAGGCGGCATCATCACTAATGAAGAACCTTTTGCATTACACGAATTGCGTCTATATCGTCGAGTGTAATGGTCTTTATAAGATTGGCCATACATCGCACTTGGAGTCCCGATTAACGGGACTCCAAACTTCTACGCCTTTTCCCGTGAGCTTGGTCTACGTAATTCCATCCTTGCTCAATCATAGAGACACCGAACGCGCCTTACATCTTATCTTCGCTGAAAGTCATGTGCGCGGCGAATGGTTCAAACTCAGCATGCGAGACATCGCCAAGATAAAGTCACTGTCGATGCAAGAAATACTCGCCATAGCAGAGAAAATACGAGCCGAAAGGAAAATTCCAGACGGCCAACTAGCATTTGACTTTGTAGAGGACGAAGAAGATTCCTAAAGCAATACCGTTCTCCTTCCATCAGAGTAGCCTATGAATATCAACTGGCCGCTCGTCGTAACATCCTGCTCTGTTCGCTTCACTGTCACCGCTATCGTATAATAATGACGCAGCGTCGGACAGGTTGAGCGAAGAGAATGTCAGCCAAAGACATTTATCACGACAGCGTAAAGAACGCGTTGGTCAAAGATGGGTGGGTTATCACCCATGACCCCTTGATACTCAAATGGGGCCTCAAAGACCTGTATATTGACTTGGGCGCGGAGCAACTCCTGGCGGCGGAGAAAGCCGGTCAAAAGATAGCCGTTGAAATCAAGAGCTTCGTCAGCCCTTCCGAAGTCGAGGACCTAAAAAACGCCGTCGGCCAGTTCATCCTGTATCACGATGTTTTAGCCCGCACTGAGCCTGACCGTATTTTGTATCTCGCCATTCGCGAAGCCATCTACAACGATGTATTTGAAGAGCCGATAGGAACAATTCTCTTGGAGAACCGGCGTGTCCGGCTGATTGTCTTTGACCCGCACGCGGAGGTGATCGTCAAATGGATACCTTAGACACCTATCGCCAGATTATTTACAATGTTCTTTCGGAGTACGTCCGTCTCCAGTATGCCTATGGGGAGATTCAGAATGAAACGATTTTTGACCGCCAAGCTGACCGCTATCTCGTCATGTCGGTCGGTTGGCAACGGGTCAAGCGTATTCATGGCTGTCTGATCCACATTGACATTATCAATGACAAGGTGTGGATTCAACGCGACGGGACGGAAGACGGGATAGCTGATAAACTCGTCGCGGCTGGCATTCCTAAAGAGAAGATAGTTTTAGGCTTTCACACGCCGGATGCTCGACAGCATACTGAGTTTGCTGTTGCGTGAGTCAGTTGGGGTGACGGTCAAGTTGTTGCTGGGCCGCCCCAGCACGCCCGGCGCGCCTAACGTCGTGTTGATGGCCGCGTGGAACAGCACCGTCCACGCGGTGGTGAGCAGCACGAACCAGGTGAACGGCGCGCCGGGCCGACTACTTCGCGGCGCGCACTCCTGCTATAAAAATACCCGCGAACGCCTCAGCGCTGGCTTTGAGTGAAAAGGCCTCCGGCGCGACCAGCCAGAGCTGAATGGCCCCGTTCTGGAAAGCCAGGAACGCGCGCGCGATGTCGGCTGCGTCGAGATCGGCGCGCAACTCGCCCCGCTCGATGCCCTGCTGCACGGCATCGGCTATTTGAGCAATCAATTGCTTGCCTGACCGGATCTGCTGCTGCCGCCCGGATTCGAGCTCGGGCGAGAGTTCCATCTTGAACAGCGCCAGCTCGACGACGGCCCGGACTTCCTCATCCTCCTCGACCAACACCATCTGCCGGACGAACACGCGGCGCAGCACTTCGAGCACAGAGCCGCCCTCGGCGATGGCCTGCTCTGCGATGATCGCGCCTCTCGCCGAGAACTGCTGGAGCAGGGTGTTATATAGCTCCGCTTTGCTCCCGAAGTGCCAGTAAATCGCGCCGCGCGTCAGGCCCGCTTCGCGGGCGATGTCCTCAAGCGTAGTCGCCGAGTATCCATTGGCGCTGAAGACCGAGAGCGCGGTTTTCAATAGCGTTTCCCGCGTGACCGCGGCTTCTTCCTTCGTCCTGCGCATTTTATATACATACTATCTTAAATGTATGTTTCGTCAAGTACCGCCACAAATTTTGTTAATTACCACTTGACACTAGTATTTTTGTTCTATATACTAGAACAAAGGTTCGATGTATCGGAGCGGCTCATGTAACCATGAGACCTGCTGGGTCTCCACAGACCTGCCAGGTCTATAACTAATCGGCCACATGAGCCTGGGCAAGAAAGGAGTCACTATGCCAAGCGCGAAACAACTTGGGATTTACGACTACATCCGGGCGTACGCGGACCGGACAGGCCGCCCCCCCACACTCGACGAGATCCGCCAGGCCAAGGGGCTGAGCACCAAGTCGCTCGTCGTCTACCACTTGAAAGCGCTGGCCGCCGCCGGGCTGATCGAGCACACGCCTAACGTCTCGCGGGGCATTCGGGTGCTGGATCCAGAACCCCAAAACGTCACCTTCTCCCTGCCGATCAAAGGCTGGATCCGCGCGGGCGCGCCGGTCCTCACCGACTCGGTCGAAGAGGCGATCGAGTTGACACGCGACCTCGTCCCGCAGATGGAAGGATTGTACGGCCTCCGGGTGCGCGGCGACTCGATGCGCGACGCGCTGGTCAACGACGGCGACATCGTCGTGCTCCAGCACCAGACGGTGGCGAAGAACGGCGACATGGTCGCAGTGCGCCTGACCGACCGGGACGAATTCACACTCAAACGCTTCTACCGCGAACCGGGGCAGGTGCGCCTGCGGCCGGCCAACCCCGAGTTCAAGGACATCGTCGTGCGCCCGTCCGCCGTGGAAGTGCAGGGGCGCGTCGTCGCCGTCATCCGCCAGTTCTAAGGCCGCGATGGAATGCTTGCCGTGCCCCCAACCCGCGACGCCCTCAACCAGCAGGCCGACCGCATCGAGCACGTGTTGGCCTCGCACCGCGTCCCGGCGCGGGTGCACGGCGGCTCGATCTCGCCCCGGTGGATTCGGTTTATGCTGACGCCCGGACTTGGCGCGAAGATCGCCACGGTGCGCAATCTTTCAGAGGAGCTGGCGATGGCGCTGGGCGCTGACGAAGTGCGCGTGGCGCGGGACGGCGAGGCGCTTGCGGTCGAGGTGCCCCGCGTGGACCCCGAACCCGTGCGGCTGCTGCCGTTGATGCAGGGCCTCCCGGCCATCCCGCCGCTCACGGCCTGCCTCGGCCTGGCGGACGACGGGCGCCCTCTGCTGCTGCGCCTGCCCTCGCCCGACGTGGCGCACGTGCTCATCGCCGGGATGACCGGGTCGGGCAAGACCGAGCTGATGCGGACGATGATCGTCTCACTCGCGCTCGCCAACCGGCAGTCCAAGCTGCAGATCGCGCTCATTGATCCGAAGACGCGCGGGTTCGCGCCCCTCGCGGGATTGCCGCACCTCCTCGAAGGTGTGGCCTCCGACGCGGCCGCGGCGCTCTCGCTGCTCGACCGATTGATCGTCGAGATGGAGCGGCGCGACGCGGAAGGCGTCTCGTCGCCGCACGTCGTCGTTGCCGTGGACGAGCTGCTCGATCTGCTCGTGGCCGACGAGCTCGCCGGGCGCCGCGTCACGCGCTCGGGCTACACGGTGGAGCAGGCGCTCACGCGCATCGCCCAGCGCGGGCGGGAGGCGGGTTACCATCTCATCGTCGGCGTGCAGAAGCCCTCCACCGCCGCTATCGGCGCGATGCTCAAGGCCAACTTCCCGGTGCGCATCGTCGGCAAAGTGGCGAGCGCCGACGACGCCCGCGTCGCGTCGGGGCATGGCGGCACGGGCGCGGAAAAACTCACCGGCAACGGCGATTTCGTCGCCCTCGCCGCCGGGCAGATGATCCGCTTCCAGGCCGCGTGGGTCCCGGCCCGGGATTGGGCGCAGCTCATGGGCGGCCAGCCGCGCGATGACGAAGACTGAGTTCCGCGAACTGCTCCGGTCAGGCCGGGCCGCATGGGAGGCGCTGTTGGCCGAGGTCGGCGAGGCGCGGATGACGCAACCGGGCCTCGCCGGCGCGTGGTCGGTCAAGGACATCATCGCCCACGTGACGTGGTTTGAGCGCGAGATGGTGGGCATGCTGCGGGCGAAGGCGCTGGTCGGTTCTGAGTGGTGGGGGTTGCCGCAGGACGAGCGCAACGCCGCCGTGTTCGAGCAAAACCGGGGGCGCGCGCTGGCCGACGTGCTGTCTGAAGCCCGCGCGGTGCACCAGGAGCTGGTCGAAGCAGTGGAGGCGCTGTCCGACGACGATTTGAACGACCCGCGCCGCTTCGCCGGCATGCCCGCCGACTGGATACCGTGGGAGGTCCTCGACGGAAATTCATTTGGGCACTACCCGGACCACATGTCCGCCATCCGGGCGTGGCTGCAAGGGAAAGATCAAATGTAGGAGGTGAAGCATGGACATCGGGATGTTGTGGTATGACGACGACACGAAACGCAAACTGGACGAAAAAGTGGCCCGCGCGGTCGAGCACTACCGCAAGAAGTACGGCGCGACGCCGACCATATGCTTTGTCCATCCGAGCATGTTGTCCGATGGGGCGGAGGCGGCCGCGGGCGTTCCGCTCCGCCCGGCGAAGACGGTGATGATCAATCACTTCTGGCTCGGCGTGGGCGACCCCAAGGAGCGCCGGAGGGCCAATTAGATCTGGTGAGGTGTGACGCACTCTCAAACCGAGGTGCGTCGCACCTGCCAAGGAGCCTCTGATGAAAATCCGTTACATCGCGCTGTCCTGCGGCCTGGCCTTCTTCGGCGCCCTCGGCGTGATCATCGGCCAGCGCATGACGGCGGAGGCGATGGCGGTAATGATCGGCGTGATGGCCGGGACGGCGGCAAGCATCCCCACCAGCCTGATCGTCGTGTGGTTTGCCACGCGGAACCAGCCCCCCGCCCAGCCGCCGGAGCCGGCCGAAGGGCCGCTCCCGGTCGAGCAGCCGGAGGCGCGCGTGGTATGGATGACGCCCCAACCGATGCTCCCGCCCCAGGTGCGCTACCAGAACTTCGCAGGCTACTATCCGCCTCTCGCCTATCCGGCCTATCCCTATCCAGCGGAGGCGACGCCCGCGCCTCGCCGCTTCACGGTGATCGGCGGCGTGGAGGCTTCGCTCGACGACGCGCAGACGGGGCAGGAGGTCGTATGGCCGCAGCGCTGAACCCCCGCCCCCGCCGGGTGAGCGAACCGATCCTGGTACCAGTCAAGCTGCACGGCTATTTCCCCAAAGCCTTCGTCTGGCGCGGCCAGCGGCACGACGTGCGCGCGGTCGAGGCGTGCCGGACCGAAGTGCGGCGCGGCTGGCCGGGCGACGTGGAGCGGCACTACTTCACTGTGCGCACCGAGGGCGCAATGTTCGAGCTGGCGCAAGACCTCGCCCGCGACACCTGGCAGTTGGAGCGGGTGTGGGCGGCTGAGTAACCGCGTCAATCCTTCGAGCAGCCGCAAAAGACGGCGGGGCGCACGCATCACGGCTTGCGCCCCGTTTGTTTTTGAGGGATCATCTGTGACACTTCGCTCCTTCCAAAGGAGGCCCAGACATGAGCAGCGACATCCCCCGCGACAAAACCGAGCTGATAGCGCGCATCCGCGACGAGCGCGCGGCGCTGGAGCAGGTGGTCAGCCGCCTGACCGAAGCGCAGATGACCGCGCCCGGCCCGGAAGGCTGGTCGGTGAAAGACCACCTGGCTCACCTGGCCGCCTGGGAAGAGATCCTCGTCGTCGCCCATCTGCAAGGGCGTTCGTTTGCCGAAGCCGCGCAGATGGATGAGGCGACTGCCGCTAAGACCGCGCACATGACGGCGGAGACCGGCCTGAACGAGTATTTTCAGCGGCGCGACAAGGATCGCTCGCTCTCGGAAGTCCTGGCCATGTTCCATCGCTCCTACCGGCGTTTGCTGGTCGTCCTGGAAGAGATGGACTATGCCCGGCTGCTGACCCCGCATGACCCGACTGACCCGGAGAGCAAGCTGATCCACGTGGTCATCGGCGACACCTACGCGCACTACCGCGAGCACCACCGGATTATCCAGGCGCTGACCGGCGCGGCTGATTAAGGGAGAGGAGCCAATGGAAGAAAAAATCCTGACGATGATCCTCCCCGGCTACAAACACTTCGGCGGCCGGCAGGTTGAAGCCGCCGCGCTCAAAAACGTGCTGGCTTACCTCGGCGTGACCGCGCCTCACACCGGCCAGCCCTTCACCGACGCGCTGTTGTTCGGCCTCGGCGGCGGACTTGGCCTCGGTTATTTTGTCTACGCCTCGGCGGGCTACACCGCGCTCTTCGTCGCGACCCGGATCACGACGGAAGAGACGAAGCAGCCGGGTTTTCTGCAGGCGATGACCGAAAGGCTGGGGGGCAAACTCACGGTGCAGAAATCTTCCAACGCGCCGGGCGCCGAGAGGAAGATCAGGCAGGCCCTCGCCGAGGGCCGCCCTCCGATCGTGTGGGTCAACCCGCAAGGCTTGCCTTACCCCGGCACGCCCTACGGCTATCACCCGCTCGTCGTGTTCGGGATTGACGAGGAGGGAGGCGAGGTCCACCTCGCCGACCGCAGCGCCAAAGCGGTGACGATCAGCCAGGCCGAGTTCGTCTCTGCCCAGCAGGGCGGCGACCCGCCCCGCTTCCGCACGGTCTTAGTCGCCATGCCCGCCAGCCCAAGGCAGCCGGACTCAAAGCCGCCGTCCGGCAGGGCCTCCGGGATACCTGTGAGCAGATGCAAAACGGGTTCGGGCCGAAGAACTTCAGGTCAAATTTCGGCCTGAGCGCATTGGAGAAGTGGGCCAACCTGCTCGCCGACCCGAAGGACGCGCGCGGCTGGCCGAAGTTCTTCCCGCCGGGGCCGCGCCTGTATCAGGCCCTGACCGCGACCTTCGACCAGATCGAGAACCGGGGCGGCGGCGGGAGCGCGCTGCGCGGGCTGTACGCCGACTTTTTAGACGAGGCGGCCAGCATTCTGCGGAAATCTGCTTTGAACAACGTCGCCGGGCAGTTCCGGGAATCCGAGCGGTTGTGGGGCAAGTTGGGCGCGGCGCTGCTGCCGGATTCGGTCCCGCTGCTCAAGGAGGCGAAGCGCCTGATGGTCAAGCGGCGGACGCTGTTCGAGAAGAAAGGGCTGGCGGCGCGGGACGAGATCCGGGCCGCCGACGCGCGCCTGGCCGAGATCAGGGCCAGGATGGATTACGAGTTCCCCTTGAGCGCGGGGGAAGCGGCCGACCTGCTTGCCAACCTGCGCGAGCGCGTCCTGAGCATTCACGCCGCGGAGGCCGAGGCGATCCGCGCGCTGAAGAAACTGGCGAGGTAAGACCTTTGGGGTCTCCGAGACCCCAAAGGTCTGGCATGACGAGCGGCGAGGGATAACACCATGACCATTATCGGCGAACTGATGGAGGTCATCCTGTACGTTCAGGACATGAACGCGCAGGTCGCCTTTTATCGCGACAAGTTCGGGCTGGAGGTCACTTATCCGCAGGGGGTGAGGGACTTTAGCAATGAATTTTGGGTGACACTCGCGACGGGCCAATGCACGCTGGCGCTGCACGGCGTGCACGGCGGCGGCCGGCGGCGGCTGGGCGAGGACGCGCCCAAGATCGTTTTCCGGGTGAGGGATATCGAAGCGGCCCGGCGCGAACTGCTCGACCAGGGCGTGGCGCTCGGCGAGGCCCGCTCCCCCGCGCCGGGCGTGCTTGTGTGCGACGGCGTTGACCCGGAGGGCAACAAGTTTTCCATCGAGGCGCACGGATAATGTGTTACGTGCGACTCACTTCCGCGAAGCGAGTGCGTCGCAAGTTTTAAGCCGCTTTCAATCGAGGCGCATCACGGATACAAATTTTCAACGTACCGACCCCTACTCCGGCTCCGTAATCACCTCGGTGATCAAATCGGTCATCGAGACCATGCCGATGACCTTGTGATCCTCGATGACCGGCGCGTGGCCGATGTTGTTCTGCGCGAACAGCCGGGCGATCATCTCCACCTTCAACGAGGGGTTGACCACGATCAGCGGCTTGGTCATGATCTCGTCCACCCGCACCTCCGCCGGGTCGAAGCCGTAGGCCAGCACCTTGTCCACGATGTCCGCGTAGGTCACGATGCCGTAGGCGTCGTCGTCGGACTCCTTCTCGACGATCAGGCTGCGCACGCCGTGATGCCGCATCAACGCGGCGGCGTCCTGCGCGGTGAGTTCGGGCAGGGTGGTGGCCAGGTCGGTGCTCATGATGTCGCGGGCGCGCAGGTGGTAGTTAGCCATAGGGACTCCTGTCGGGGCGAAGCCTCCGCCGATGAGCATCTGGTTAACAAGATACCATTTGGGCGGATGCTTCGCCCTTACTCATGCCGTGAGGCTGGCGACGAGTGTATCCAATGCGGCGGCGGAGTCAACCTGCCCGGTCTTGATGTCGGCGTCGTAGCCGAGCAGGCGGCGGTAGATGTGCTCCAGGTCGGCCAGCGCGTAGTTCCGGGCCTGCGCGCAGATTTTGCCCGTCGGGTAGGGCTTCTGGTTGAGCGCCTGGGCGATCTCGGCCTCCGTGCGGCGCGCTTCAAGCAGCTCTTTGGCGAGCAGGATCAGGCGAAACTGGCGCACGATCATCCCCAGCACGTAGAGCGGCTCTTCCTTCTCCAGCAGCTTGTGCAGTTCGCGCATGGCCTGCGGGCCGCGCCGCTGGCCGATGGCGTCCACCAGGTCGAAGATCCTGGCCTCGCCCCCGGCCGGGGTCAGCGCCTCCACGTCGGCCGCTTCCACCGGTCGGGCGAAGTCTACGTAGGTCAGCAGCTTGGCGATCTCGTGGTCGAGCGCGCGCGGGTCGGGTTCGCTTTCGGCGAGGGCAACCGCAGCCTCGCGCGTGAACTCGCCCCCCTCGCGTTTGGCGCGCGCGCGGATCCAGTTGGCGAGCGCGTCGCCTCTGGGCAGGTCGAAGAACTTCACGAAGCCCCAGTCGCCGTTCGCGGCGGCCCTGAGGAGCGCGTGGCGTTCGGGGAGCGCGCGCTTCTCGACGAACACCAGCGCCGTCGTCTCCGGCAGGGCGGGCAGGTAGTCCATGAGCGCGGCGAGCGTTTCCTTGATCCCCCTCGCTCCGCTCCGGGGATCTTCGACGGCCGAGGGGCGTGAGTCAGACTCCCCCTCGTCGTCTTCGCCCTTCGCCAGGAGCTTCGTCAGCCAGCCCTCGACGACGACGAGGCGGCGCGGCGCGAGGAACGGCATCGCGTCGCACGCGCCGCGCAGTTCGGCGAGCGTGACCGTGCGGCCGTCGAACAGCGTGGTGTTGAGCGAGGCCAGCGACGGGTCGCCCATCTTCTCCTTCAGCGCCCCGACGAATTCCGCGCTGGCGAACTCGTCAGGGCCGTGCAGGAGGTAGAAGCGGGGAGGCATGGGGGGCAGTAATCAGTGATCAGTAATCAGTGATCAGTGATTACTAATAACCTTTACCCTCGCGTGGCGACGAAATGTGTGACAAGGCCGCCGCGCCCGCGGCGCTGGACGCTGACGATTTCCAGGCCGCGCATGTCGCCGGAGGTGGTGAAGTCGCGCTGGAGCGCCAGGCCGAGCGGCTGCG
>Ga0209751_10003397_pt1 | contig 15435 bp, 15 predicted proteins | sample RifCSP13_1_FD_184019 | JGI IMG/M metagenome (GOLD analysis project Ga0209751, IMG submission 184019) | Soil microbial communities from Rifle, Colorado - Rifle CSP2_sed 13_1 (SPAdes) (version 2) | ecosystem: Environmental > Terrestrial > Deep subsurface > Rock core/Sediment | place: Rifle... | reverse complement strand
CACCTCCCGATGGCGGCATTCTCCCATCATACATACTGCCTGAATAGGTTACTGGAAACTCAGGAACTAACGGTGCGTTAGCGAAGCTGTCACCTCCAACGTTGTAGCCAGCCCGAGATGTAAAGGCAATTTCGTAAGCAATATCGCAGGGATCACCGAACGGGAATATGGTTTCTATCCTGAGGCTCGCTGGATTAAACAGTGCTGAGCGCGACCCACGCCACGGGTAAGGATAAGGTGACGAAAACGGAAATGTCGTGGAGCCAGGTAGAAATGCTGAAATCGATGAAACTGAATAGATGGGCTGACCCGAAGAATCCAGAAACGTCACTCTGAGATTACTGCCATTGTTCAGACCATTTGACCAGGAAATGTTAACCGAAACCGTATGGCAAGGCGCCATGCTGAAAGGTATCGTGATGACTTCTCCCAGAGAGTGGAATGTATGAGGGCCAGAAATAGTGGCAGGCGGATCGGGGCATGGCGGCGCTTGAGCATGAGCCTCTTGCGAGAAAAACATGCAAAGCAGCACGACAACAAAAAGCACGAGCAAATGTATTAAGGATCTCGTGAGCGAGTTCAATGATTTCTTCATTCGGGCTTCTCCATGTCGGGAGGCATTTTCTCAGTGGGAGTTGCCTCCTTGCGTGGGCAATGGATGATGCGGCTCGAATCGCTTCGATTGCCGGATGGCTCGAGGTCGACGTAACCGAACTGTACCGGGTTGCGATTCAGAAGTCGGTGCCGAGGATGGGGCAGTTTACTCTGATTCCACTGGCCGTCAATGTTTTATTTGTGCCGAGTGTGAATGGGTTTGGCGTTTGAGAAATCGTAGAAGGCGAGATCGACATTGACCAACATTTTCGTAAGGAGAATTATCTGTCCGGTGTGCATGGAGAAGTGTTCAGTAACGTGGAAGATTGCCTCAAGCGCAGTGACCTCTGTTCCCTGTATCGAATGCACCTCAAGTAACCTGTCGCTATCAAAGTCGCGCAAGACACTATCGACATCTTTAAGCGTCGTGCGTAACCGGTGCATCAGATCGCCGCGCCCGATGATGTCCCGCTGATCAAATTCTTGCTGCCTGACTCGAGCGTCGGCCGCCCCACCTAACCCACTGACAATCCACTGACGTGCATTGCCACAGATGTGCAACAACAGATTGCCGATGCTGTTCGATTCTTCGTTTGGTCGCCACCAGATCTGCTCGTGATTCAGTTGTTCAAGACAGCGCTCAAGTTTCGGCAGGTAGTCGGTGCATAAGAAACTTCGCGCCAGCTCTACAAAGCACCGGCGAGCATCCTTAACATCCTTGACGAGGGAGCTATCCACAGTAATTAAGATTCCTCGTCCAGCTCACGTTCCGGTCGGCGTTTATGCTTAGCCTTGCGACCGGCTGGGCGGGCCTTCTCCTTGGGCTTTGACTCACTCATGGGGTGTCCCGGTGGAGCCAGAGGTTTACGGATACTTTCGAACACCGGTCGCTCGCGACGTGCCGGCCGCGCTCCGGATCTCTTCTGAGCCATCTTTTGCTACTCGGTTTGAACGAAAAATTGTCACTGGAATGCTATCTCTCGAAAGAAAGGAGTGTCAACAGATAGCCAAAAACGATCCACTAAACACACGAAATCCGCGAAACAGGAAACATGTGTTTCGCATAATTTCGTGTGGTTTCGTGGATCGATTCTGGGAAAGAAGAACTAGGCCTCGCTCGGCCGCGGATTCTTGGACAATAGGGTACTAATCGCGTTTACCGTTTCATTGCGCCGCTTTTGCTGCAGCTCATTGACCCAATTGGTGACGGTCTGAACCATATCGCGCGCTGTTTGGCGCGTGGAGACTGCCTTTTCGACAGGCTTCTGTTGCCGCTTCAAATCGTCCTTCTTAATGATTTTTATAACTTTCTTCTGAGACATAGTTCTTAACCTTAGACTTTTCCTGCGAACCAGGCTTTTGCTTGTAAAACGTTTTTCTGTCCTGCGTGTTCCGTATTTCTTCTTGGAACGGGGGTGCGCTGGAGAGCTTGCAACCACAGGGCCATTCACGTTCAGTCAGGGCTCTCTGGCTACTAACGCGTATTTGGCGTGACTTTTTGATGCAAGAAAACAGATTTTTTCTGCCTGAGGGATTGAAAAACGTACGGTTGCTGGTCTCTCTTCCGACCGTTTTCACATCACAGTCGAGAGTTCTTCCCCATTTTCGAGCCTTTTTCGCTCCATGTCCAGCTTCCAGATCTGTTTCTGCGCCTTGTAAACCATCAAACAAAGCCCGACTAACGCACCGGCATTTACGTACTTTAGACCGCTAATCATGTATCTGGTTCCATAAAGGACCAGGAGCGTGTTGATGACGATTAGCGCCAAACGGAATTCGGTTGGACCGAACTTCAGGTAACTAATCTTAAGCCGGTCCGTGGCTGAGAACGCCAGGAAGGTGCTGAAATCATATGCACCGAAAATCGCCAACATGAAAAGCAGTTGATACCGAGAGCGTTCTGGCAGGATAAAGGCGTAACCTATGATTACCGAGCAAAGGAAGAAGTAGTCGAGCAGGTGATCCATGTAATACCCCCACCGGACCAGGCCCGAATTTCGATACTTCCCCACCTTCCCGTCATAGTGATCGGTTAGGTACTGAAGAAAGATCATTAGGGAGACCAGCCAAAGCCACTTTAGATTGCCAGCGGCAAAGTAGCTGAATAGCAGTATCAATAGGGACCAAGCCAGCGTCAGCATGGTTAGATGCTGTGTCTGCAACCATGACGGAATTCTAGGGACGACCTTGCGCGCTAAACGGCGTTCAAGAGGAGTCAAAAAGGAAGTGTTGATTTTGCTCGCGCCTGCGAAAATTTCGTTCTGCATAGATGTCAAATGAGAGCAGTTTTGGAGTGCGCAAGCTGCAAGACATAAGCCACTCCGTTACCTTGGTTGTTGCTCACCTCGGTCACTCATAATCCAACTAGAAACAGCCTGAAAACTCACTTCCGAGTTACGTTGGAGAGATCTTCCCTTTGGAAAGTCGAATAGGTCTCCGGTCGAACTGGCTTTCACCTGAAGGAATTTTCTTTCGGCGAGATTAACCAATATCGAATTCCTCGTGGATCGCTCTTCCCTTACAACGAGGGCGACACAGCAACGCACGAGATTGGTCACTGGCTGGGCCTCTATCACAACGGATGATCCGTGCATGTTCGAGCTTACCGCAGGCCAGTCGGCTCGGATGGATGGCATGTACGCGCAGTATCGCCAGCCGTAGCAGATGTTGACGAGACTTTCCTTCGATAACGGCTTGTCGCTAACAATCAGATAAAAACGACGGTCTGAGAGCTGGGAATCTCAAAACGCCGGCGGCAGCGCATGTTCTTGCAGACCAGGATGTCATCGATTCGCACCATGTAATCGCGCGATTTTTGATATCGTATGCGGTCCTGCTCATTCGCTCCCCGTGGCGGCTGCGGTTTTTTTGTTCTCTTTAACCACCGCACCTCATATTCCTGGCGCTCGCGGCAGTGGGGACAGCTATAGGTTGCTTTTTTTGCTTCCTGTTTCTCGTTGAAGAAATCCTGTTCGTTCATGGGTGTTATTTTGCCACACAGCGCCGGGCAATCTGCAGTTAAGCGCAGCTAAGTTCGTTCGCACAGCTCTCGCAGGTAACGGAAACTATAGATTCCTGTGTCGTGTCCGTCACTCCAGCGAAAGTTGATAGCGTATCGACCGACGAGGCTCAGATCAAGAATCTGCAATTCGTCCGAAATGGTCTCCTCCCGGAGCATGCGTTGACCAGTCCATTCGTTCACACACTGAGCACAAGGACAAGCCCGCCGCAGATCCGCAGCGTTGTATTCACACACTCGTTCGTCAGCCCAGGTGATGCGCAACCCGTCATCGCCTTCCTGTTTAATCTCCCGCGGTTCGATTGTGTTCACCATAACGAGATAGGATCAACAAAATGACAGGATAGTGTTTAGAGGTTGGCTTGCGACGATTGATATTCGATCAACAGCATCCTGTTCATCCTGGCCAACTACTTATTGTTTGCAACGGCCTCTGCGACCGCGGCACTCTTGATCTGGAAATGTGATGCATCCCACACCACCTGCCCGTTCCGCAACAGGATCACCTGAGGTGACTCGTGTTTCACACCCGTCCTCCTCTCGATCTCGCGAGAAAGGTCACGCGCACGTTGCACCTCGACCAAGGCCACTTCGCCCTCGAAGCTCAACATCTCACGGTAAGCTGCGGCGCTTGCCGGACAAGTTGTACTGTGTTTGAAGATCACTACCGCTCTGTTTCGGGATTGCTCCTTCAACGTCTCAAACGCTCCCGGGTCCGTCACCCTCACGAACTGATTTTCCATTCTTCACCCTTGTTGGCCTTATATTTCACCGGCGCGAATTCTAGCTTACGCGCCTGAATCCTCTCAATTCAGTTTACCGCAGAACTGCTCAGGTCTTCATCCCAGTGGTCGTTGCTGAAGATCTGGTAAGTTTTTTGATCTGGTACTCGCCCCCACGCGCTTGACCGGTTATTCAACTTTCTCTAGTGTGGCAGCGCTACCCGAGAAGCACGGCAAAGACTGGATTCACTCACAATCCGGTTTAGCCGAGATCGGAATCTCCCGCTTCCTCACAGTAGCAAGTCCAAAACTTCTCTACCTCAACCAAAGGAGAAACTATGCCTCATCACAGAGCCACATTAAAGACCTTCCCACCAACCTTGTTCGCATTTGCGATCGTCGCTTTGCTGCTTCTTTGTCCGTCAATGACCCAGGCAGATGAGATCGCCGTTTGGAACTTCAACGATTCAGATTTTGACGTTGATCATGGCGCCGGCACGCTAACAACCAATTTCACCCCAGCAAACCTGTTATTCACCCTGGCTGGAACAACGATTAACGGAAGACAGGGAGACCCTGCGGGGCAATCGCTAACACTGCAAGGCGGAACCTCAAACATCAACAATGGCCGCTATCTAAACTTCGCGGTCAGCACCGTCGGGCACAACAACATAGTCATCAGCTTTGCGATTCAAACAACCAGCACCGGGTTCTTCGATAACCAGTTTCAGTACAGCCTTGATGGGATCAACTTTCAAAACTTTGGCGCGACGATTGTTCCGCCCGTCGGATTTGCTTTATTTTCGTTTGATTTGAGCAGTGTCGCCGGGCTGAATAACAACCCTGACGCCGCCTTTCGAATCGTTTTCGACGGTTCGACGACATCAATCGGAAACAATCGGATCGACAACTTCGTCGTCGAGGGCGATGCCGAGAGCGCTGCTGCTGTTCCGGAGCCGGCATCGCTTCTTTTGCTAGGTTTAGGATTGAGTGGAGTTGCAGCACGACTCAGGCACAGGATGAAGCGCACTCAATAAGCGGAGAAGCGGGCCGCGGATTAACGCGGATGAAGAGGATCTGAGGAAGAGGGAAATTGGCAACGGATTAACACAGATTAGAGAGGATCTAAGACAGCATTGAGCGTTAAGCGTCTTGAATTTGTTGCTTCTCTTGTTACTCTCTTTCTTCAGATCCTGTTCATCCGGGCTAATCCGCGGCCGTTGTTCGTTGCGCCGGTGCGGGCGGGGACGCCCGCGTTCCTGTTAAGCGCCCGCGCTCCGCGGCCGTTGTTCGTTGCGCCGGTGCGGGCGGGGACGCCCGCGTTCCCAAACGCCGCGTTCCCAAACGCCGCGTTCCGGTTAGCGCCAGTCGCCGATCATGACAAACGGCGCCCAGTAAAAAGGAGCGCTGTATTTCTTCCCGGCGATCATTGCTAGCTGTGCCTCGCGCATCGCAGCTGTCGGCGAAACTGGCGTCCCTGTGCCAAGCAGTCGTTTGTAAAAATCGGTCATCAGATCCGCTGTGGACTTGTCAGCCACAGACCAGAGGCTAACTCCGACGGTCGGTGCTCCAGCGTACATGAAGGCCCGCGTGAGCCCCATCACCCCTTCGCCCCGCTTCTCCTTGCCAAGCCCGGTCTCACAGGCTGAAAGCATCACGAGCGGCGAGCCCAAACGCAAGTTGAAGACTTCGTCCGTGCGCAGGAAGCCGTCTTCCGTCTTGTTGCCTACAAGCGTCAACACCAAACCCGTGAACTGAGGCCGCTCAGCATTCAACAACCCGTGCGTGGCAATGTGAAGAACCCGGTATTTGGTTACGTCCCTCGTCTCCAGGTTCTCTTCACTTGCCTGCAAATCCAACCACGCTTCCGCTTGACCACCGGACGTCTTGGCTAACGCGGAAATCTGTTCCGCCTCGGTGCGAGTGCCCATCAGACGGGCAAGCGGTAGTCCCTCCATCTTCGCGTTTTGGGCGGTGGCGACAGCGCCTTGCCCCGTGACGTCGCTTAGCGCGCTCTCAATTCCCAAGCCGCGCGTTTCACCCACGGGCGCTGCCGTCGTGCCCTGCGCACGTGCGTCGTTCGAGTTGAAGACCGGGTCGGCAATCAAGAGTACTGACTTGCCTTGCGGCTTGCCCCCCTGTTGACGGATCGCACCGATCACTGATGCTGATGGTGCATAGACGATTTCGTTCGTCTTCACCAGGTAAGGAATAGCGCTGTAGTCAGCGGCTCCTGCGGTTGCTACGAGCGCTTCGAAGGGAACGTAGTTTAGCGCTCCATCAGCCACTATTAACAACCGCTTCTGCCCAATCGCAGGGGCGACCGGCTCGATTACCACTTTGTAGAGGGCGTTGGCCGCTGCCACAAATGGTGCAGCATCCTCCGCTGCCCCGGCTACCCCTAAGCCTCGCGTTGGATCCGCCACCACATCGATTCCGACAATCCGACGCTGGAGTTTTGCTGGAATGAGTTGCGCCCTGAGGTCAGTCGCCAGTTTATCCAGAGTTGATTTTGGAGGCAGCTTAATCAGTCTAAGATCCGTATTGCTTACCACCCAGAGATAAGAAGCGTCGGTACCAACGCTGTACTCGAGCAAAACTGTTCCGCCGTCGAGGACCTTCTGTTGCACGTCCACAAGTGTCAGGGGTTGAGCCGAAGTCAAAGCAGCGTAACGCGGACTGGCAGTGCGGATCTGGTTCTCAATCTGATCGTATTCGACTTGCAGCTTCTCCAGCTCAGCGTCGAGCTCTGATGGCTTCTTTTTCGGAGCATCGGCAGATAAGACTAGCCCTGTCAACGCTTCTGCAATCTCTTGCTGTTGCTCCAAATTCTGCTGCTTTTGCTTTAATAAATCCGCCGGCACGCCTTCAGTGACTGCAGAATTCGTTTCGCTCAGCAGGTCTAGCAAGGAACGTGCGCGTCCCTGCTCCGCGATGCGCAAAGCCTCGGCGGCGTAATCGAGTCCCTTACCACTTAACGGTTCAGCCGACCCACCAGGTGCATTCAAGATCGCCATCTCGGCGAACGCACTTCCAGCTTCATCAAAGACGTCTTTGGTAGTGCTGAGAAAGGTTGTTCGAGACTCGTCCGCTCGCAGGCTGCCGGCCCGAAGCGTTTCAATCGTTTTCAGAGCGTCGCGGTAGTTTCCCAACGCCGTTTCCCGGGTTGAGTTGGCTTTCTTGGAGTCCTTTTCCTGGGCCGCCTGCAACCATAGGCTTCGCCCGAGTCCTCGCTGCGCCGGCCACATCAAATCAAGTCTTTTATCGTCTTGAGCGCCCTTCACCGCCTCGGTGTAAAACTTGGAGGCATCCTTGAGTTTTCCCATTCGCAGCGCCACATCGCCCAGACTCGTTCGCGCGGCTGCGCGAAAGCGTCTGGTCTGGCCCGCCTTACCAATACCCGCCAGGCTGGCTCCGGCCCCTTCCAGAGCGTTTTGAAAGTGCCTGCGCGCTGGCTCAAGCTCGTTGTTGAAGTAGGCAATTCGTCCGGTGCCTAACTCATAGCTCGCGTAGACAATGCCGTTGCGGTATTCATCAAGCTCCTTTTTAATCTCCAGGGCACTAATGGCTGCCGTCGTGGGCACCTCAACCGATACTCTCCCTGTTGAAAGGCCGCCCACAATTCCGCCAAGACCGCCAAACCTTCGCGTCGCCTTTACCACTGCGCCTTCGGGTTTCTTAACGTCCATCTGCGCGTATGCCGTGCTCGCTTCAGAGAGCCGCCCCAAGCGAAAATTGACGTCGCCGATCTTAGCGAGCATCAGGTTCGCGTTGAACTTATCGTCAGCAATGTTTGCTTGGGCCAAGCGGCTGTCAGCGAGTGCGGCGGCGGCAGTCACCTGCTCCTGTTGCTTGTTCGCGCCGACAAAACCATCTAGAGCCTTCTTATAATGATCAAGTGCTACCTGATACTGACCCTGACGAAGATAGAGATCACCTAGTTCGTTATTAGCAGCCGCCATTCCACTGTAATTCTTGGCTGCCGTGTATTGCTGGAGTGCCGTTTGCAGCTTCCCCAGGGCTTGGTCAGCTTTGCCACTCTTCAACAATCGCCGACCTTCACGCAGGGCCGCTGAGGCCGAATCAGGTTGTTGCACAAATGCGGAAGGCGCAGCAGAAATAGAAACCGGCATTCCCCACATCAAGCTCAGGTGAATAATTAGAGCGAAGAATTTTTTTGAACTAGAACTCATGGCAAATCTCCTCCTTGAAAAACAAACGACGCGACCAATCGCCTACCTATTTATGCAGCAGCTCAAGTGTTGCAACGAGAATGTTCGCACTTGAACTTGCAGTCATCATCACCAGTGAGGGCTCGGGGTCATCTTTATTCAAGCCTATGCCCCGCGTGGTGGCCTCTTGTTCATTAGTGGTTTGGGCGGTTCCAAACTCTTTTGACTTGGCGGTCTGAGCTGGTGCAGTGGAATTCTTCTGTACTTCAGCCCAAAGCTCAGCTGCGGGTCGCAGAGGACATTTCGCACCGCCATCTTTGCAAAAGCCTATTAATTCGTCCTCCAGCGGAATGCCTGCCAACGGTTCGCGTGTAAACACGAAGTAGAGGCGTTCGGTACCGGGCTGAGCGTCAAACCTGAACCACCGCAGACGCTCTTCGGCTGCAACCCCGGACGGCACTTCCACCGGCACATGGGCCTGAATGTAATTACCGCCCTCATCGAGCTCTGGATCTGGGTAGATCATTACTGGAGCACCGTCGTCGGTAGTATTGAATACGTATAGAAATCCGTCAGCATTTGTTTCGAGCAGTAACCTCACTCGATCGTTCTGGCGAAACTCACGTGATGGATCGACGCGCAAGGAGAGACCGTTCGAGTCGCGCATATACAAGGTCAGTCCGATGCCCAACTTCTGTTCTCTAACACGCGGCTTCACCGGCTCCGTGGTGTTGCTTTTCTTTGTTTCTGAAGATCCTGGGCTGCCGGCATTCGGGGGCGGAATAGTGGTTTTGGGTCGTCGCCGAACGGCCCTGGCTGGTCTTCTGGCCGGCCTCTCGTTTGCTTTCGGGCGAGTGGTCATGAAAGCACCTCTCACATCTTCATCTTGAGCATCTGCCGAGTACGGCAGCACGGCAAAGGTGGTCACGCCGGCAACAGCCATCAGCAAAAAGACTTTCTTCATTTCGATCTCCTCAGCGTAAGTCGAGAGCCAAAAACACTATTTATGTTCTATGCGAATCTGAAACACTGTCGGCTTTCCGTCCTCGTTTCCTCGCGGCACCTTTACGAGTACGTGAGGTTCAGTTGAGTTCTTATCGTTTACCTCAGATGTGATCTGCTTCGATTTGTACTGCGCAAGAAAATTTGCAAGCTCGACCTGTTCGGTAGTCGTAAGCACATTCCCAGCTTGGGCATTCAGAAACTTCGGCTCCATTACAGCAGCAGGTGAAAAGATTATTGTGTAATCCTCGGCCCCTGGCTTCTCGTCCAGCTGCATCCAGTTTTCGGGACCGGCAGGAAAACTAAACTCAATATCCTTCTTTACCTGATTGTTTTCAACACCGGAAACTTCTGCAGGTTTGGAGGTCAAGAAGGTAGTTGGTTGGTTCCCTTCTCCTGGACCGAGGATGTACAGATAACCATCCTCCGCTAATCGAAAATGAAACTTGAATTGTTGACCGGATGCCAGGGGCACGACGCCTGCAACTGGCACAGATTGACCATCGGAACGAGCAAGCTCCAACCAGTATCGTCCAATCTCTTTTACCGTTGTCGTAGCTGGTCTTCCGTTCGAACCTCCCCTGTCAGTCGTAGCCGCACCTTCTGAGCTTCCTTTGAACCAAATGTAGGCGAACACGCTTCCCACAACGAGCACGAGGAGAACCAGGATGACTGCGCCAGCCCCAGCAAAAACCAGTGAACCGCGCCGAGGCTGGGCGCTCGCTGCCTTCTGTTGTTGTGGCAGTGTTACGCTGGAAGGCAGGCCAGCGGATTCGTAAACAGTCGCAGCACTCTCATGAGAAGGCTTCACGTTGAACGGTGCGGGAGTCTCGACCGAAGGTGGCGTTGGAGTAGGCTCTCGCTCTTGTTGGAGCCAAGGAGCGATCGGTGGTGAGTCGACAGTAATGATTGTCGGCGCATCACCATCAGCCGCGGTTTGCTTTGCCTGAGGGATCTCATTCGTAGGGGCCGAGTGAGGCCCTGTTAATGGAATGTCTAAAACGGTTCGATCCTCTGTCGAAACAACTCCGGCTAGTGCCGACCGAAGTTCGGCGGCCAACTGTCCTGCAGTTTGTTGCCGGTCTGCACGATCTTTGGCCGTCGCTCTTGATACCGCGAGGCTGAACTCCGCAGATACATCCGGCTGAACTTTATGAAGTGGTTGTAGAGTCACGCTGACATGTTGCCGGCGCAGTTCCGAAAGCGTGGCACCGGAGCAAGGCCGATGCCCCGCAACTAACTCGTAAACGACTAAGCCCAAGCTATAGATGTCAGACCGGCCATCTATCTCTGAATTTCCATCGGATGGAATTTCACCCCATTGTTCGGGCGACATGTAGTAGGGTGTTCCAAGCACCTGACCAGCCATGGTTAGCGCGGTTGTGCCTGCGCTATCTGTACCAGCGATCTCGCGCATCTTAGCTATTCCGAGATCCAAAAGCTTGACTAGGCGTTCCCCGTTTTGCGCAGCCGTACCAATCATGATGTTCTCAGGCTTCAAGTCACGATGTACGACACCCATGGAATGAGCGGTGTTGAGCACGCTCATGATTGGATCCAGTACCTCAACTGCCTCGGCAGGTGTGAAGCGACCGCGACGCTTCAACTCAGCGTCGAGTGTGTGCCCCTCCACATACTCCATCACCATGTAGATTGTGCCGTCGTTCGCCGTGCGCAGATCGTAGACGGTGACGGCGTTGGGATGACGAAAGCGTCTCGCCGCCTGCCCCTCTCGGCGAAAGCGACGCAACCATTCGGCGTTGTTGCGGACCTCTGAAGGTAAAACCTTAATCGCCACGCGGTCACCCAGCAGGATGTGTCGCGCCCGATAAACGGCACCCATGCCCCCCTTGCCCAGCATCGATTCGATCTGGTATTGCCCGTCCAGGACCGTTCCAACGATCGACCCTAAGTCGTCCTCGAGGACTTCTCCGTCAACGGGGCAGAAACTAACGCTGTCTTCGTATTTAGCTTGGCAGACCGTGCAGTATTTCATCGGGCTGAAGGATTGACGTGAGCGTCCATCTGTTCAAAACGCAATGTGATAGATCGCAGGGGAATCGAACTATCCGTCAGGCCGGGTAGTCTAACACAACGAGTCCTGGGTAGCATGACGCCCCTCATCTATGGCTGTGGGCGGCCGGCGGGCAGTCTCTTCAGAACAGCTTAGGAGAGTTTAGACAGCCTTGCCGTCGTAAATCAGTTCCGCATAATCGCGGACCATGCGATCACTATTGAATTTTGGCACGAGCGTTTCAATGGCCCGTTTCATCATCGCAATCCACTTGCGGGGTAGACCGGAACTGTCTCGATCGTAGTAGGTAGGTATCACCTCTTCTTCGAGAACGCGGTAAAGCGATTGCGCATCAGCAGTATCCACGTCTATTAGCTTCGCTGATTCAACAGTTCCTCCCACTGCGAACCCATTTGTGCCATCGAAACCCTCGATCCACCAACCATCGAGGATGGAGAGGTTCAAGCCACCGTTCATACCCACCTTTTCTCCACTGGTTCCTGAAGCTTCCAGTGGCCGGCGCGGCACATTCAGCCAGACGTCGACTGATTGGACCAGTTGTCGCGCGATCTCCTGATCGTAGTCCTGGAGAAACACAGCCCGGTTGCGCACCGCCGGATCGTATTTCCATTGTGCCACTTGCTGCAGAATCTGTTTTGCTCCCTGATCCTGCGGATGGGCTTTGCCGGCGAAAACCAGCTGCACGGGTCGTCCAGGATCGTTGAGAATGCGAAGTAACCGCGCCGGGTCCTTCAACAAGAGACTCCAACGTTTATATCCTGCCACGCGACGTGCAAAGCCTATGGTCAGCACTTCGGGATCAAACATTGTTCGAGCCGCTTGCGTGTATTCCATGTTCTCACTGCGATCGATGCGTGCCTGAAAGGACCGCATTCTAATAAAAGCGACAAGCCGTTCCTTCAGTAATGAGTGTGCTTTCCACAGTTGTTCATCTGGAATCCTGGAGACCGACTCACTCCACCTTTGTGGGTTGTGCATTTCCTCTAGCCAATTTGGGCCGATGAATTCCTCGAACAGAGCACGCAAAAGGGGCGCTACCCATGTCGGTGTATGAACCCCGTTGGTGATATGAGTGATTGGCACCTCATCGACCGTGCGTTCTGGCCAAAGCTTTTGCCACAGTGCTCGCGACACCTCTCCGTGCTTGCGACTAACACCATTCGTCGATCGGCACATGCGAATCGCAAGCGGCGTCAGGCCGAATTTTTCTGTCGCATCTGCCGGATTCAAACTACCGAGGGCGATGAACTCTTCGTGCGTTAGTCCAAGTTCGCGTTCAAAACTGTCCCCAAAACAACGCGCTACAAGGCCTCTGTCGAACTCGTCGTTTCCGGCCGCAACCGGAGTATGAGTAGTGAAAACGCATAGTTCTCGCACCGTCGCCGCAGCCTCAACAAACTTCACACCCTTTTCCTGCACCAATTCGCGCGCAAGTTCCAGGGTCAGAAACGCGGAATGCCCTTCATTCAGGTGATAGACACTTGGCTGGATCTTGAGTCTTCGGAGTAAGCGCGTGCCACCGATCCCCAGCAACATTTCCTGGACAATGCGGGTCTCCCGATCACCACCATATAGATGCCCTGTAACCCACCGGTCGGTCTCATCGTTCTCCGTAATATTTGTGTCGAGCAGATACAAGGGCACGTGACCAACATCAGCCCGCCAGACCCTCGCGCGCACATTCCGCGACCTGATGGAGACCTCAATCAGGAGGGGCGAGCCATCACCATTGATAACCTCTCTTAGCGGCAGTTCGCCAGCATGTGTCTCGCCATAATGTTCTTCCTGCCAACCATCGCGGCGCAGGCGTTGACGAAAGTACCCGTAGGTGTAGAGGAGACCGACTGCGACTAACGGTAGTCGCAAGTCGCTGGCAGATTTCAGGTGATCGCCCGCCAGTATGCCCAGACCACCGGAGTAGAGTGGGAGGGAATTGTGCACGCCATACTCGGCGCAAAAATATGCGACTGGATGCTCTGGTGTGATCGTGGGATTCTTGTAGTACGTTTCAAACGGCGCTTCAGTGTTGCAGTACTCGTCGAATTGCCTCTCTACGCTTTTGACGCGCGCCAGGTAAACTGGATCGGTAGCCATCTGAGCTAACCGGTACTCGGACACACGCTTCAGCAACAATCGAGGATTGTGCTCAATCTCTTCCCAGAGTTCTGCATCTAACTCACGAAAAAGGCCGGGCCCATCAAGGGACCAGCTCCACCAGTAGTTCCAGGAAAGTCGTTCGAGCGCCTGCAACGGCGCGGGCAAATTCAGTTCCAGTAAATTCGACGTTAGTACTAAGTCTTTGGTTTCAATCATTCGGTGGTTTCTGGCTAAGCGTTCCGCCACAACTTACCGCACGTATCCGTTGTGGCACAAATGGGCCAGCTCCCGAAACGACCATTTTGCGTGAAAGCGCTGCGGTCAGTTGTCAGGGAGAAAATCTGCGTATTACTCACGCCCGGGTGAACCTATGGTTCGCAAGAAATGTTTCAAGGTCACCGTCCTTGAAGAAGACAAGGTGCACGCGATTAAACTTCTGTTCAAGCTGCAGAATCTCTTCGATGGTAGTTGAAGCGATTACGGCAGCCTCCTCACGGGGGTAACCGAATACTCCCGTCGAGATTGCCGGAAATGCGATCGACGAAAGTCCGTGCGCCGCTGCGAGCAAGAAAGAGTTACGGTAACAATTTGCAAGCAGTTCAGCTTCCTGACCATCATGAGAACCATATACGGGTCCCACAGTGTGAATCACGTGGCGAGCTGGCAGTTCCCCTGCAGACGTTAGCACCGCCTCACCCGGGGGCAATCCTTCCGGGTATCGATTGCGTCTGATTTCGCGACATTCTGCAAGGATGGTTGGCCCACCTGCGCGATGGATGGCGCCGTCGACGCCACCGCCGCCAAGTAGTGATGAGTTGGCGGCATTAACAATAGCGTCAACTTGTTCACGGGCAATATCGCTTATGAGTGCTGATACACGACCGCCGAGAAAACTCAAAGAGTGACTGTGGCTCATCTCAAACGCTATTCGCCGTCTTCGCTTCGTGGTTCCACCTTGATCTCTTCAAACATGTCTTGACGGCGTAAGGCCTCTGCGACACCTTTAGCTTTGTGTTCTGTTAGTGGGTGCTCCGGGTCGGTGCTGGCGATCAAAAAAATGCGCTCATCGAGCATGACCACACCGAGCGAGCCCAGGGTGACACCGGCCGTGATCTGAATCTCATACATGTTGTGTATACGAAAACGGCCGGTCTGCTCGACCCAATCCTCAATGAATGGGTCACGCAGCGCATGTTCTGCTTCCGATTCTGAAAGGTAAGCGCCCTCGACTATTAAACAGAATTCGCGCACTCTAACCCTCAGAAGGATCCGCAGCACCGCCCCGCTGGTGTTTTCGCATTCTCATACGTCCCAAGCGATGAGTTTTGTGAAGACGGCCACTTTACCACCCCGGCATCTCACCGCCAAGAAAATCTTGGCGGTGTAGGGGTTGTTCTTGGTGGAAGTTTGTAACGCACAAGTGGACGATCGTTTTTGGCGTCTCAGGCTCTTACGTCGAGATGAAGATGCCACCGGCTTGCCCGGTGGTCCTTGAGGCTCGCTGCTACAAGACGACGCCAGAAACGAGATGAACATCCCACCGGCTTGCCCGGTGGTCCTTGACGTTGGTTGCTACAAGACGACGCCAGAAACGAGATGAACATCCCACCGGCTTGCCCGGTGGTCCTTGAGGCTCGCTGCTACAAACAAGCCACCGTAACACAGAAAATGACGTTCGCTGCTAAAGCGGAGCTGGAATCTCTCGTTCATCGCGGCCCTGTTTTGTAGCAACGAACATGACACTCCACCGGGCAAGCCGGTGGTATCTCTCATCTGTCCCGGCGCGTTTTGTAG
>Ga0209751_10003396_pt1 | contig 15435 bp, 11 predicted proteins | sample RifCSP13_1_FD_184019 | JGI IMG/M metagenome (GOLD analysis project Ga0209751, IMG submission 184019) | Soil microbial communities from Rifle, Colorado - Rifle CSP2_sed 13_1 (SPAdes) (version 2) | ecosystem: Environmental > Terrestrial > Deep subsurface > Rock core/Sediment | place: Rifle... | reverse complement strand
GACGAGAAACCCAAGCACAAGCCCTCCGAGAGACACACGCTCGAGGAGGTGCTCAAGTCGCTGCAGGACCTGATCCGCAACGATCTGCTCGAGAACGCGCCGCCGGCGAAACCTCCGCCGCCCGCCTCCGGCACACCGCCGGCGCACGCCAAACCGTCGGGCCCCATCGATATCCACTCGGTGATGCAATCGCTCAGGGAGCTCGTCGGCAAAGAACTCACCGCGGAGGATGCGCCCGCCCCCGCGCCGGCGCCCGCGGCGGCCTGGGTCGCCGAAACGCCTCCGCCCGAAAGCAAGGCGACACGGAACGCCGAGCCCGCGACCGGAACCCTCCGCGCCAAAAAAGCCCCGGCGCGGGAACCGCCGCCCACGCCGCCGCCGAAGGCGACCGCCGGCGGCGGGTTGCAGCAGTATTTACCGTTCGACGCCGCCCGCCCCACCGACGACCTGGAACTGACCGCGCCCCCCGGCGCCGATCTCGAAGTCCTCGCTACCGATTCCACAAAAAAGAAACCCCCCGCGCCGGGCGCGACGCGCGAATCGCGTACCCTCGATGCCGCCACCCAACCTGCGGGGCCTCCGGCGCCGGAGGGTGTTCGAGCCGCGGATGCTTCGGCGCCGGGCAAAGATCTCGCGGCGGCACTGAAGGAGTTGGATACCGTCGAATTCACACCGTCCTCCGCCGACGATGCGGCGCAGGCGCCGGCCTTCGACCTCGACGACATCCCGGTGCTGGACGACATCGTCCTGGAGTCCCCCGGGGCGACCTCCGAAATCCCCGTCCTCTTCGACGAAGTCGCCGTACCCGCCCCCAAGTCCCCGCCCTCCCCCGAGCGCGCCCGCGATCTCGCCATCCAGGTGATCGCCAGACTCAATATCGAGCTGCGCAAGAGCGGCGCGACGGCCCTGGACCCGCAGGTGATCCCGCGCCTGCAAGCGCTGCTGCGCGAGGCGCTGGAGCGCGAGGCCGCAAACAGGGACAATAACGCCCCCAAAACCCAGAACCCTTGAAGCGCAGTCGGTGCACGGCGCTCCAGTTATAAATCCGTTGCAATGACCCACGATCCCCAGGCCGCGGCGACCGCCGCGCTCAGCAAGTCATACGATCCCCACGCTATCGAGCAACGCCTCTATGAGCGCTGGGAAGCCGCCGGCTACTTCGCGCCGAGCGCCACCGGCCCGGCCTACTGCATCATGATCCCGCCGCCCAACGTCACGGGCAGCCTGCACATGGGCCACGCGTTCCAGGACACGCTCATGGACGCGCTCATCCGCTACCACCGCATGCTCGGTGACAACACCCTGTGGCAGGCGGGCTCGGACCACGCCGGCATCGCGACCCAGATGGTGGTCGAGCGCCAGCTCGAGGCCGAGGGTAAATCACGCCACGACCTCGGGCGGGAAGAATTCACCCGCCGCGTCTGGCGGTGGAAGGAGCAATCGGGCGGCACCATCACGAAGCAGTTGCGGCGCATGGGCGCCTCGCTCGACTGGTCGCGCGAGCGCTTCACCATGGACGAGGGGCTGTCCGCCGCCGTGACCGAGGTGTTCGTGCGGCTTTACGAGGAAGGGCTCATCTACCGCGGCAAGCGCCTGGTGAACTGGGACCCGGTGCTGCACACGGCGGTCTCCGACCTCGAGGTGATCTCCGAGGAAGAGGCCGGGCATCTGTGGCACATCCGCTATCCGCTCGCCGACGGCAGCGGGCACCTCGTCGTCGCCACCACCCGCCCCGAGACCATGCTCGGCGATGCGGCGGTCGCGGTGCACCCGGACGATGAGCGCTACCAGAAGCTCGTCGGCAAGATGGTGGCGCTACCCCTTACCGGCCGCCATATCCCGGTCATCGCGGACGAGTACGTCGACCCGGAATTCGGCAGCGGCTGCGTCAAGATCACGCCGGCGCACGACTTCAACGACTACGAGGTCGGCAAGCGCCACGGTCTGCCGCAGATCAACATCTTCACCATCGACGCCAAAATCAATCTGCCGGGCTCTAAATTCCACGAGCTCGACCGTTATGTCGCGCGCAAGAAAATCGTGCATGACCTCGAGGCCGCGGGCCTGCTCGAGAAGGTGCAGGACCACAAGCTCATGGTGCCGCGCGGCGACCGCAGCGGCGCGGCGATCGAGCCCTATCTCACCGACCAGTGGTTCGTGAAAGTGGGTCCGCTCGCCGCGGAAGCGGTTAAGGCGGTCGAGGACGGCCGCATTAGATTCGTCCCCGAGAACTGGACCAAGACCTATTACGAATGGATGCGCAACATCCAGGACTGGTGCATCTCGCGCCAGATCTGGTGGGGCCACCGCATCCCGGCGTGGTACGACGCCGACGGCGATATTTTCGTCGCGTGCGGCGAGGCCGAGGCGCACGCCAAGGCGCGCGTAAAGCACGGGCGCGACATGCCGCTGGTGCAGGACAACGACGTGCTCGACACATGGTTCTCCTCGGCGCTCTGGCCGTTTTCGACATTGGGCTGGCCCAAACAGACGCCGGAGATCAAGACCTTCTATCCCACGAGCGTGCTCGTCACCGGCTTCGACATCATCTTCTTCTGGGTCGCGCGCATGATCATGATGGGGCTCAAGTTCATGGGCGATGTGCCGTTCCGCGAGGTCTACATCCACGGGCTGGTGCGCGACGCCGAAGGCCAGAAGATGTCGAAGTCCAAGGGCAACATCCTCGATCCGCTGGACTTGATCGACGGCATCGACCTCGACGCACTCGTCGCCAAGCGCACGAGCGGCCTCATGCAGCCGCAGATGGCGAAAAAGATCGAGACCGCCACGCGCAAGCACTTCCCCCAGGGCATCCCCGCCTACGGCACCGACGCCCTGCGCTTCACCTTCGCCTCGCTCGCCACCCAGGGGCGCGACATCAAGTTCGACCTCGGGCGCATCGACGGCTACCGCAACTTCTGCAACAAGCTCTGGAACGCGGCGCGCTATGTGCTCATGAACACCGAGGGCCAGGACTGTGGCCAGCACGGAGATGAGGTTGAACTTAATTCGGCCGACCGCTGGATTGTTTCGCGCCTGCAAGAAGTAATTACCGAGGTCGAAACGGCGTTCAAGGAATACCGCCTCGACCTCGCCGCCCAGGCCGTCTACAGCTTCGTCTGGCACGAGTACTGCGATTGGTACCTGGAGCTTTCCAAGGTCGTGCTCAACAACGCGGCCGCAAGCCCCGAAGCCGCGCGCGGCACACGCAAGACCTTGGTGCAGGTGCTCGAGGCCAGCTTAAGGCTGCTGCATCCGCTCATGCCGTTTATCACCGAGGAGATCTGGCAGCGCGTCGCGCCAATGTGTACAAAATCGCGCGCAAGCGCGCACGGCTCGCCTCAGAGTGAATCAAGTCGCGCGCCAGCGCGCTCGGCTCGCCCCCCTCTCCCTGCGGGAGAGGGGATGGGGGTGAGGGCCGATCTCCCTCACCCTTTGCCCTCTCCCGAAGGGAGAGGGGAAGTAAGTGAAAATCTCTATTCTGGTCGGAATGAGGGTGAGGGCCGCGGCCCGACCATCATGCTGCAACCCTACCCGCGCCCTCGGCCGGAAAAGATCGACGCCGCGGCGACCAAGGAACTGCGCTGGGTGATGGCGGTCGTCACCGGCATCCGCAACATCCGCGGCGAGATGGACATCGCCCCGGGAAAACTTATACCGGTGCTCCTCCAGGAAGGCAGCGCCGCCGATCGCGCCCACCTCGAAACCAACCGCCACTACATCGCGGCCCTCGCCCGGACCGAATCGGTCATCTGGCTCAAGCCGGGCGAGCGCGCGCCCGAATCCGCCACGGCGCTGGTCGGCCACATGAAGGTGCTCGTGCCCTTGGGCTCGCTCATCGACAAACAGGCCGAGCTGGGGCGCCTGAAGAAAGAAATCGAAAAGATCGAGAAGGACCTCGCGAAATGCCGGGCGAAACTCGCGAACAGCGACTTCGTCGCGCGTGCGCCGAAACCCGTCGTCGAGCAGGAACAAAAGCGGGTGCACGACTTCGAGGCGGCGCTCGCCAGCCTCAACGCCCAACGCGCCAGGGTCGAGGCCCTGCCGGGTTAGAAACGGAATAGACAGGATTTACAGCGGGGGATCGTGCCACCCGCCGTGCGCCCACACTGCGCGATGGGGGTGCATCGGAACCCCATGCATCGCGGCGAATTCTGGTTTATCCTTTTAGTCGAGAGGCGGGAGCCATATCCATGAACGCCAGGGTTGCCATCTTCTATGAAGAAAACCGCTGACAGAGCGAGCATACGCAAGACGCTCAAGAAAGAACTGCCGTATCTGCGGGATAGATACGGCGTAAAAAGAGTAGCTCTTTACGGCTCTTTCGCGAAAGGCAGACAAACCAAAGCAAGCGATGTGGACGTTCTGGTCCAACTCGAGAAACCTATCGGGCTCGACTTCGTCGAGTTAGCCAGCTACCTGGAGAAGGCGCTGGGTCGCAGGGTTGATCTGACAACCGCCGACACCCTCCGTCGAAGCCTGAAAAACCCGCGCTACAAGCACATCGCCGCCGACATCCGCCAGACCCTGAGTTATGTCTAAGCGCCGGGATCGCGACTACCTCGGCGACATCCACGAGGCTATGCACCGGATTTCCCGATATACCTCTGGTCTGACTTTCGAGCAGTTTCTGAAAGACGCCAAGACACAGGACGCCGTTATCCGCAACCTGGAGGTCATCGGCGAGGCGACGAAGAAACTCACTGCCCATTTGCGGAAATCCGCGCACCAGATTCCTTGGAAAGATCTCGCCGGCGTGAGGGACAAGCTCATTCATCACTATTTCGGCATCAATTACGAGATCGTATGGACGATCGCCAGGAAGGAACTGCCGAGCCTCCTTCCGAGAATCAAGGAACTGATGGATAAGCAAAGCGGAGCGCAAACAAAATAAGGTTGTTCTTGAACCGCCGGCGACACCGCAGAGGACTTCACCTCGCAGCCGCGCTCGCCAAACTCAACGAGCAGCGCGCCAGGGTCGAGGCCTTGCCTGGTTAAATAGGGGAATAGACGGGATTAACCGGATTTTCCTTGAATCGTCGGTTACACCGCTTCGGCTTGGTACACGAGGAACTGGATTACCGCAACGCCGGAAACCGTACCGAATTCACGTGGGCGGGGAGGGTCGAAATGGACGAGGCTTCCGGCAGCGGCCTGGCCGCGATCTAAGGGGCGAACTGCACGGCCATATCTTCTTCCACATGGGCAACGATTCGGCCTTTCGCGCCAGGAAAAAGTGATGGTGTGAACCCAAAGACCACGGAACCGACCTCGCTCGATCTCGCGACCGAATGCGAGCGGCTGCGCGCCGAAAATGCCCGCCTCACCGCGCTGCTCGCGCGGCATGGTATCCCGCACCACCAGAATGGCGACGAACCGACCGAGGCATCACGGCCACCCAGCGTTTCGTCCGCCAGCCTATCGACCGAAGAGAAGATCGCGCTTTTCCGCCGCCTGTTTCGTGGGCGGGATGACGCCTTTTCTGTCCGATGGGAGAGCCGAAACGGCCGCTCGGGCTATTCCCCGGCCTGCGCCAACGAGTGGCGCGCCGGCGTGTGCGAGAAGCCACGCATCAAGTGCGGCGAGTGCGGTCACCGGCTACTGATCGCACTGACCGACAAGACCATCTACGATCACCTCGCTGGGTACCACACCGTTGGTGTCTATCCGCTGCTGCCGGACAATACCTGCCGCTTCCTCGCCGTTGACTTCGACAGTGAGGAATGGCGCGAAGACGCCAGGGCGTTTGCTCAATCGTGCCGCGAGCTCGATGTACCGGTGGCGCTCGAAATCTCCCGTTCAGGCAACGGGGCGCATGCCTGGATATTTTTCACGGCCGCGGCACCGGCGGCGGAAGCGCGAGCACTCGGTACGGCCATCATCAGCCGTACTTGCGCCCGCACTCACCAGCTCAAGCTTTCTTCCTATGACCGGCTGTTCCCCAACCAGGACATGATGCCGAAAGGGGGTTTCGGCAATCTGATCGCCCTGCCGCTGCAGAAACAGCCGCGCGAACAGGGCTTCAGCCTGTTCGTGGACGACAGCTTGGCGCCGTACCCCGACCAATGGGCGTTCCTGACCTCCGTCCAAACGATGCCGCCTGGCCGCATTGCGCCGGCGATCTCTCGCGCCTCGGGCGGCGCGCATCCGCTGGACGTGGCCTTCATCGCCGAGGAAGACCAGCGTGAACCCTGGAAGCGTCCTACCACGCCGCTCGATAAATTGCCGGGCCCGCTGCCCGAGCGGCTGTCGGTCACCCTGGCCAATCAGATCTACTTCGAAAAAGCGCAGCTCCCGCAGCCACTCGCCAATCGCCTGATCCGACTGGCCGCGTTTCAAAACCCGGAGTTCTACCGGGCGCAGGCTATGCGCCTGCCGGTGTGGAACAAGCCCCGCGTGATCGGCTGCGCCGAGAACTATCCCCGCCACGTCGGCCTGCCGCGCGGCTGCTTGGACACCGTACAGCAACTGCTGCGGGAAAACGGGATTGCCCTGGAGATTGCCAACGAGCGTTATGACGGTCAGGCCTTGGACGTGGACTTCGTCGGCACGTTGCGCCCCGATCAAGAGACAGCCGTTGCCGAGATGCTCAGGCACGACACCGGCGTGCTGAGCGCACCGACCGCCTTCGGCAAGACCGTGACGGCGGCGGCGATCATCGCCCGGCGCGGCGTCAATACGCTGATCCTCGTTCACCGCAATGAACTGCTCAATCAATGGCGGGAACGGCTGCGCACGTTGCTCGGCGCCGACGAAATCGTCGGCACCATCGGCGGCGGTCGACGCAGGCCGACCGGCAAGATAGACATCGCCGTGATGCAGTCCCTCTCCCGCAAGGGGGAGACCGATGAGCTGGTAGAGCGCTACGGTCATATCGTCGTGGACGAATGCCACCACCTGTCGGCGTTCTCCTTCGAGGCAATCCTGAAGCGCGCCAAGGCCAGATTCGTCCTCGGACTGACGGCGACGCCGGTGCGACGCGACGGCCGGCACCCGATCATCTTCATGCAATGCGGACCGGTGCGGCATGAAGCGCCGCGCCCCGAAGGGGCGCCACAACAACTGGCGGTACTGCCGCGCTTCCTCGACGGGCCATTCGACGTACCGCCCGACGCCGGGATTCAGGATGTCTTCCGGCATCTGGCCGCGGATACCCGGCGCAACGAGCGCATCGCCGCCGATGTCGTCACCGCCAGCCAGGACGGACGCCGCATACTCGTTCTTACCGAACGCACGAATCAGCTTGAGACGCTCGCCTCGGTTCTTGCCGGAAGGGTCGAGAGCCTGTTCGTGCTGCATGGTCGAATAGGCAGGAAAGAACGCGCGCGCCTGCTCGAATCGCTGAACACTCTGCCCGGCGAAGCGCCGCGAACGTTGCTCGCGACCGGCCGTCTCATCGGGGAGGGTTTCGATCACCCGCCGCTCGATACCCTGGTGCTCGCGATGCCCGTCTCGTGGAAGGGCACACTTCAGCAATACGCCGGGCGCCTGCACCGCGCACACGCCACCAAGACCGATGTGCGCATCCACGACTATATAGACACCGGCCACCCCGCCGTGCGGCGGATGTGGGACAAGCGCCAGCGCGGCTATCGCGCAATGGGCTATCGGATCGGCACGGACGATGCGCCCGCGCCGGGTCGAACAGACTGAGCGACCGGCAACGAAGCCCATGCCACAAGCGCCCACGAAGAAACGACGCGCCACGACCCGCGGGTGGCCACCGAGCCGCTCGCGGCTCGAACAACTCATCGAGGAAGCGATTACCGATGCCTACAATGAATCCGAACAACGCACGGGTTTCCTCACGCTGATCGCCGACAACCTCGTGCTGCCGTTCGAGACCAAAGTCCTCGGAAGTTTGGTAACGGTCGAGCAGATCAACCTCGGGATGGCTGACGACATCGTCGCCATCTGCCGACGCGGCAAGAAACAACAGGCGATTCCAATCCTCGACCTGCCGCTGCCCCGCCCACCACCCGCGGGTTCCGAGTGGATCGAGGCGTATCGTCGCTGGGTCCGTGGCCGGTGACGCGCGGACATACCATGTATTCCGTTTCTTTACCGCGCGGCAATCACCAAGGTTTGAAAATGATGGTTCTGAACTTGACCCTGACTGCACAACTGTCTATAGTTTACAAAACTTACATTAATATTCAATTTTTGTAAACAGGAGCGCACGACATGATCGGAGAGCGCATCAAGCAGGCACGGACCGCTGCCGGCCTTTCCTTGCGCGAACTCGCGGAAAAAGTCGGTGTCAGCGCCATGGCCATTTCCAAGTATGAGACCGGCAAATCCACGCCCTCCTCGGGTGTCCTGCTGTCCCTCTCGAAGGCGCTGGGCGTGCCCGTGGAGTACTTCCTACGAACAGAACAGGTGGAACTGGAAGAGGTCGAGTACCGCAAGCACACCAAGCTGCCGAAGAAACTGCTTCGCCAAATCGAGGGCGACGTGATCGAGCAGATCGAGCGGTACCTTGAGCTTGAGCACGTCTTCCCTACTCTACCGATCAAACCTTTCAAGATCCCCAAAGGCTTGCCGGAACGCATCAATGACTACGCCGAAATCGAGGTCGTCGCCGATCGCGTGCGCAAGGCCTGGGACCTCGGCTCCAACCCGATCCCCGAGCTGACCGACACCCTGGAAGAGAACGGCATCAAGGTCTTCCAGACCAAACTCTTCCATGGCAACCGCTTTGATGGATTGGCTGCAACAGTTAATGGCATGCCGATCATTGTTGTTGGCGAAGAGTGGCCCGGGGATCGGCAGCGGTTCACGTTGGCACACGAGTTAGGCCACCTCCTCCTGAAAGGACGGCTGAGCAGTGCGCTCGACGAGGAGAAGGCCTCCAATCGTTTCGCCGGCGCATTTCTCGTCGCCAAGACCGTGGCCTTTAATGAACTCGGCCAGCGCCGCCATTGGCTCGAACCGCAGGAGCTGTGCGTGCTCAAGAAGGTCTATGGCCTGAGCATGGGGGGCTGGATGCACCGCGCCAACGATCTCGACATTCTCGCCGACGTGCACTACCAGACGATGGTGCGTCTGTTCCGTGGGCGCGGTTGGCACAAGGAAGAACCGTGCGATGAATATCCGCGGGAGAAGACCCAGCTTTTTACGCAGCTGGTGTATCACGCGCTCGCCGAGGACCTGATCAGCGAGTCCAAGGCTGCGGAGCTGCTGCGCGTTCCACTGAAACAATTCCATTCTGAACGGAATCTACGGAACTGTGATGCACGGGAACGTGCGAATGCCGCGCGAGACAGGATGTCGTGAGCGACGAACGTGCCGCCCAAGCTGCTCATCAGTGATGCCAACATCATCATAGACATGGAGGTGGGCGGCCTGATCAAACAGATGTTCAGGCTGGATTATGAGTTCGCCGTACCAGACGTGCTTTATGAAGAAGAGCTGAAGGAGAACCACGCGAATCTTCCGAAGCTCGGTCTCGAACGGCTTGGACTGCAACCGGAATCGGTCGCGTACTCCGTCGAGCTTGGGGAGAAACCCCAATAGATAGTATGGGCAAAAACCAAAATGGGTAACAATTTCTTTTTTGGAAATTAAATCTCACCCCCATGAAGGTGGAATAGATGAATAACGCCTGGCCTTTACCACGACATGGAAGAGTTGCTTTTGCTAAAGGCTTAGCACGATTGTTATTGAAGATGTTCATTTCAGTGGGGCTGGTCGTAATTATTGTTAAATCCACAAACGTAAAGGGGATCGGCGGACGTTTGTTGGAAGTGGACATAAAAGCGATTGTGGTTGCTGCGGTAATAATGGCAGCACTTGCAATACTACCGGCGCTGCGCTGGACGAGGTTGATGCGCCTTGGTGGCAGGGCTTTCGATGTCGGCACTGCCTACCGTCTCGTGGTCATTGGTAATTTTTTCGGACAGGTGCTGCCATCCATCAGCGGGGATGGGGTTCGCGCGTGGTATGTATATAAACTCGGCATTCCCCTGGCAATATCTATCAGCAGCGTATTATTGGACAGATTGACGGCGCTGGCGGCCTTGCTACTGCTCGCATTTCTTTCGCTGCCGTGGCTTTGGGCCATTGTTCCTAGACAGTTTGCGTGGTGGACAATCGGTTTGATAGTGTTTGGGACGATGGGAGGCGCGGTATTATTGAATGGCGTGAGCCGCCTGCCTAAAGCATGGAACCGTTGGCGAATAATTGAAGCCGGGAAAAATTTGGCCGATTCCTGCTATGACTTGATAATTAACAAGCAATATCTTTTTCAAGTAATAGGACTTTCCTTGCTCGTGCACCTATCGGTTGCGGTATTTGTATATGCCCTTACTAAGGTTGTTCACGTTCCTGCCAGACTAGAAGATTGTCTCCTTCTGGTCCCCTTGGTGATGCTTGTCTCGATGATCCCTATTGGCGTCGCGGGATGGGGGATACGAGAAGGGGCGATGGTGGTGGCGTTTGGTTTTTTAAATATCCCACCAAGTGATGCCTTGCTGGTTTCGATTTTGTTTGGGATTATCGTGGCACTTGCGAGCAGCCTAGGCTTGTTTTTCTGGGTCACCATGGGCGGGGTTTTGAAAACCCGGAATCAACATGCATCATGAGTTGTCACCAAAAAAGGCTATCATTCGGGAGCTGGCCGACGCTCAAGCCGCTCACAGAGAAGAATGGATAGAAAAAAACGCATTCTTTTACCAAGAAGACTTCCGTTATATGCGTTTTTTAATTCCAGCAGGACTTCGGGTGCTCGACCTTGGGTGCGGAACCGGTCGTCTGCTTGCCGAATTGAATCCCAGCTATGGAGTCGGTGTGGATTTCAGCGAGAATATGGTCAAAGTGGCTCAGGCGCGTTACCCAGATCTTGAGTTTCGTGTCGGGGATGTCGAGGATCGAGAATTTATTTCATCTCTTCCTGGTCCGTTCGACGTGATTGTCATATCAGACACAATCGGGTCTCTGGAGGACTGCCAGACAACATTGTCGAATCTTCATTATTTATGTACCCCAAATACGCGCATCGTCATCGCCTATTACTCAAAAATATGGGAACCACTTCTCGCCCTTGCCAGATTTGTGGGCCTCAAAATGCCCCAGAAGGAGCAAAACGCGCTTTCTCCCGATGATATCGCAAATTTTCTTTACCTCTCAGATTTTGAGACGGTGAGGCAGGAATGGCGGCAATTACTACCACGCAGATTCTTTGGGCTTGGCACGCTAGTTAATCGTTATCTCGCGCCTTTGCCTATCATCCGAAAGGCTTGCCTGCGAAATTATGTTGTTGCAAGACCGCTGCGCAACTTAGTATCTGGCACGCCTTCCGTTACCGTGGTTATTCCCTGCCGTAATGAACGCGGCAATATCGAGGATGCCGTGCGTAGAATACCTAGATTCTGCTCAGATATCGAAATCCTTTTTGTCGAAGGGCATAGCCAGGACGATACACTGAAGGAAGTCCGGCGCGTGATTTCAGCCTACTCTGATTTGAACATCAAGGTTCTTGTTCAGAATGGAAAAGGAAAGGGAGATGCAGTGCGCATAGGCTTCGAGCATGCACGTGGTGAGATATTGATGATTCTTGACGCTGACTTAACAATGCCCCCTGAAGCTTTACCAAAGTTCTATGAGGCTATCGCTTCCGGAAAGGGTGAATTTATCAATGGCTCCCGCCTTGTGTACCCTCTAGAAAAAGATGCCATGCGCTTTCTCAACTATCTTGCTAATCGTACGTTTTCATGGTTGTTCACTTGGCTGCTGAACCAGAGATTTACGGATACCTTGTGTGGCACGAAGGTACTGAGTAAGAAGCATTACAAGAATATTTCCGAAAACCGGAGTTATTTTGGCGAATTCGACCCCTTTGGCGATTTTGACCTTATTTTCGGAGCGGCAAAACTAAACCTAAAGGTTATTGAAATTCCAATTGTTTATGCAGGTCGTAAATATGGCGAAACGCAGATATCGCGCTTTGAGCACGGATGGCTATTATTGAAAATGGTGGTATTTGCGTTCAGAAAATTGAAGGCGTTTTAATGACCGCAGGTATTCTTAAGGAGCATAGATTACTTTGGTACAAGAAGCCTTCCCTGCGGGCGATCTATGCCGATTATTATCGCAGAATCATCGGGCAGTGTATTTCGGGAAGGAGCCTCGAAATCGGTGGGGGCACGGGCAACCTGAAGGAATATCTCCAAGAAGTTGTGTCGACGGATATCGTTTACAATCCCTGGTTGGATACAGTGGCAGATGCGCAGGCATTGCCTTTTACCAACGAAAGTTTTTCCAACATCGTCGCTGTTGATGTATTGCATCATATCGAACGCCCGCGTAGATTTTTGGCAGAAGCGGAGCGTGTTCTTCAGCCGGGGGGCAGGATCATCCTGATTGAGCCTGCCATTACCCTGATGAGTTGGGCATTTTACCGTTATGCTCACCCCGAGCCGGTGGACATGCACGCTGACCCGCTTGCCGAAGGTCCATTGGATCCGAACCGGCTACCCTTCGATGCCAATCAAGCCATCCCGACTCTTTTGTTCTCGCGCCAAAGCACGAACATGGAAAAAGCTTTTCCATCGATCGGGATGATAAAGAAAGAATACATCAGTTTTTTCGTTTACCCGTTGTCAGGCGGATTTCGCCCATGGTGTTTGATTCCTTCGTTTCTGATTTCTCCGGTTCTCCGGATTGAAAATGCAATTGCATCAATTGTCGGAAAATGGCTGGCATTTAGATTGTTTGTTGTTTTGGAAAAGAAAGGTGACAGTGGTTAAAAATCGGGCGGTCTATAGCTTATCGTTTGCGCTTCTTGCACTCATTGCCTTTCTTTGGGCAATGATGAATTCTGATATCGCCCATTTTCTGATGAGCAAGCTTTACCCCATCGGTCGCTATGCTGTTCTGTTCGCTTTTTTTCTGGTTGTGTGGACCGTATATTCAGGTTGGCGAGAGAGCGCCTTCTTCGATTCACCCCTTTGGAAAAAGCACGGATATGTGGCTGCACTGACGTTTTCCGTCATGCTTTCAATGCTCCCTATTTTTATCTGTTGGAGCGGCGGAGCACCTCCCAATTACAACGTCGTCGGTGGGCTGATTCCATGGAGCGATGCAAACGGCTATTTCTGGGGCGCCGAACATCTTTTGCATGAGGGGGTGCTAGATACATGGAACCAGCGCCGCCCGTTGAACGCCACCTTCTTTGCTGCTCGAATGGCGCTCATTGGCGAGAATTTCAGCTATGCATTACTGCTTCAAGCGGTATTTTTTGGTGTGGCAGCCTTTTTGGCGACACATGCGGTGGCTCGAACGCACGGAAAAATTGCTGCAATTGTCATGTATGCCGTCACCTACGCATTCGCCGCAATCTATCTCCCGGTTACCATGAGCGAGTGCCTTGGACTGACGCTAGGTTTGTTAGCATTTGCCCTGATATGGAGCGGGGTTTGTGAACTCAGGCTTTCCCTTTTCGTTGCAGGGATATTTTTGTTGACGCTTGCCCTGCTGGCGAGAGCTGGAGCAATGCTGGTACTTCCTGCATTCGTGTTGTGCGCGGCTTATTTGTTTCGCGGACGGCTCGGTTCTGGTTTATACCCCGCGATGGCGACAGGCATGGTTATCGTTCTTGCCTGGCTAGTCAACAAATCTCTTCTGCTTCTTTATGGCGGGGGAGGAAGCGGGATGGTTCTAGCAAATTTTTCATACACGCTTTATGGTTTGGCTGCAGGGGGTAAAGGCTGGACGCAAGTTTGGTCTGATTATCCACAGATTAATGCCATGTCCGAGGCAGCAAAAAGCGCATTCGTCTATGATAAAGCTCTATCCTTGGTAACGAGCGAACCGCTTTCGCTCTTTAAAGGACTCCTGAAAAACTTGCTGATGAGCCCAGTAATTTTTGTTGGGCAGATGATAAGAGTTCTTGCTGAGCAGAGTGATGGATCGACGGCCTACAGCAAACTTAACTTTATTATAGGGAGTGTTGTAATTGTGCCCTCATTTTTATGGGGATCTATGCGTTTCATTAGGAATCGGCAGAGTGAGGCAAAAGGGATATTTGTTTTGTTGTTGTGTTTTTTGCTGGGCTTTCTACTGTCATTACCATTTTTCTATATGGACGGAGGTGTACGTTTAACGGCCGCAACATATCCATTCGTTGCAGCGATATTGACGATGGCAACGTTGGGATGGAGGAACATCCCGGTGAATTCCGTACCACATTTGAAAACCTCGGGATATAAAATCTGGATGCCTATGATCCTCGGATTGAGCATGATTCTCGCCGCCATGGTCGGGCCGATGGTGGGTCACTGGATAATTGAAAAGCCGCAAGTGACCAAGGGTTCTTGCCAGGACGGTGAGCAACAAATCGTCATGAGGTTGGGGAATGGCGCGGCATATTTGGATATTGTTGATGACAACAAACTTATGAGTTTCGCACCACTGCTTCGAAAGGAAAATTTCATCATTTCGGATCTCAATGAGAATGCTGCTACATGGCGAACCATCCACGCGCCCTTTACCCTGTTGTCCGGGTATGATACTGCTTCAATATCGCATCGTTACGTCGTCGGACCATTAGGTTTCGTAAGTCAGGGGCAGGGGTATCGAGTGATGTGCACACGGAATGTCGGTACTGACGTTTTTCCTGTTTGGGAAGTGGCAAGCAGCAAATAGGTTGGCCGCATTGGGTTCCCTGTCGGTTCAAGGTGGAATGGTATTGACGAGAGATTCAACCGGCCTCGAGAAAACAGGCAGAGTAGAGAACAGGCTCTCATCTGCCCTGCCGGGTCGCCGGAAGCAGTTGTCCGCCCCCGGCTCCCACAGAACGTAGCGAGCGGATTTCCCGCACTACGCTCGTCAGAGATTGCTTCACAGCACAGCAATAGCCGGCAGCTGTCAAGGTAGTTGTCGCGTCCATCTCACGCCGCCTGCCTGAGGACGCTCTCCTCGGCCGTGCGGCTTAACCACACTTCCTTCGGCAGCGACCAGTTGCGGATCGCTTGGCTCCAGCGCTCAGCGAGCGATGCGAGAGCGATGCGAGGGTCAGTTCTTGCCTTTTGCCTTCTCCCCCGCCATCACGATCCGGCTCACGCGGCACCAGCCAGTCGGGTGCGGCAATGAGTCCGGCCGTGGCGCGGTAGCTGCTCCAGGGCCAGTCTCTGGGGCTGCGGACCATGTTGGCGCGTACGGGGTTTAACACGATATAGCGGGCGAGTTCCAGCAGGTAACTGTCCTTCTGCACCAGGACGGCGTGGTAGCGACCCTGGAAGACATGCCCGCTGCGGCCGTGGCGGCGGTTGCAGCGCTGGGTGTAGACCCCGTTGAAGTGGCGCATGCCTTGGGCGAGGTTGGCATCCTCGGTTTCCACCAGCAGGTGGTAGTGATTGCCCATCAGGCAGTAGGCGTGCGCCCTCCAGTGGAAGCGCCGGACCGTGTTCGCTAGAACCTCAAGACACGTACCCCGGT
>Ga0209751_10003392_pt1 | contig 15447 bp, 15 predicted proteins | sample RifCSP13_1_FD_184019 | JGI IMG/M metagenome (GOLD analysis project Ga0209751, IMG submission 184019) | Soil microbial communities from Rifle, Colorado - Rifle CSP2_sed 13_1 (SPAdes) (version 2) | ecosystem: Environmental > Terrestrial > Deep subsurface > Rock core/Sediment | place: Rifle... | reverse complement strand
AGCATTTGATAAGATAACCTGCGAGGGTTATGATTTAAAATCTCAAGAACCAATAACTGATCCTATTCCAAAATTAAATATTGCTTTAGGATATATTTTCTATTTTCAAAACAAAAAATACATAACACAATAGCAAATGATAACAATATAAGAATACAAATTGCAAAGTGTGCCTCTTCGGGTCCTGTATTAATATGATTCTATATGTATTAACAAGGATTAATTTTTGGGAACGGTAATTGGAATATCTATTTCGTATTCATGAATTCCATCAGTAGCATACACATGATACAATCCACTTTTAATTGAATCTGGAATTTTCCAAGGCAGGTAAAGATTTCCACGTGGATCTGTTTGGCTCATCATGAACTCAACCTCTGCCGAATCATCGGAAATTGTAATTTCAACATTATGAAAACCATGCCAACCATATCCATCAAAAATAAAATATGATTCTCCTGCAATTGTATCATGAGTAATACTCAAGCCTAATCCTTCGTAGAGGGGAAACTCCTTTCTATATTCTTCCAATGGTTTTAACATAGAAGATTTTTTCTCACTCATTGCAACAAAGATATTGTTTTTTTCTTCAAGGGTTGCAGCCCAACCCTTATCCACAAGTCGTTGCACATTTTCTGGCTTTACACATGCAGGATGCCAATTAGATAGTTTCAAAACAAATGCAAGGTGACTTTTACATGTTATTTGATATACAGGGATACCAAGATTGTATTGTGCCATAGGAGTGTGAAGGTTTTTTCCAACAGGAGTCAAAGTATCTTCTGATTCTTTATCACACAACTTATCACCACAAACATCAGGTGAATTTATCACATATTTTTTCTTGAATTCAATTATGTTTGTGCCACCATCAACAGAACTAGTTACTAGTCCTAGCGATATTAGGAGGATTAGAATTAAAAACAAATAACTCATAAAGCAATATAGTTGAAATTCAATTTTAGCCTTATCACGATAGTTTCACTATTGATAATTGTAGTTCCGCCTGTCTTTGCCATTTATCTACCATCAATAGAGAATGATTTGAATTTAGTTGATCTAAAAGTAGTAGATCTTCAGATTCTTTCAATGGATGACACACCATGGGAATATCTTGATAATGCAGATCTTGTAAAAATAACAATTAACGTTACAAACAACGGGCTTGATTATCTTCTATTAGATAATAAAATGCTAATACTTTGGGCAATGGAGCCAGATTATAGAAAAAGCAGCTCTGACAATGAGATTCTTGAGCTTGTCGATAATTATTCCACAATTTATGACGATGAGCTTGAAGTCATATATGAGAATTTAGAATCACGTGAACTCTTTGACGAATGTGACCACATACATGAGAGGATAAGAATTGGGCAATCAAAAGTTTTTACAATTTGTTATAATGTATTGAGAATATGGCATAACGAAGTTCTAACCATAGATGGCCAAAAGCAATACTATATTGTTATGATGGATAATCAATATGCCTCTTCATGCCCCAATTGCAAGAAGATCCCCTTGTCTACAATATCTGTTCCAACCACTAAATACTATACTCCAAGATGGGTTCAAAACCTCTTTGAGTGGAACCAACGAGGAATAATTTCAGATCAAGAGTTTGAATATTCAATCAAGTATCTTGTTACGAGAGGTATTATTTCTAAAGAGAACGAGAAGATGCAGCCGATAACTATGGAAAATAAGAACTTGCAGCTAAAAGAACATCAAGCAAGGCTCTCTTTAGCTCAGCAAACTAATCTTTATGTTAGTGCAATGAATTTTTACGAATCAAAATACAATGATAGTTTTAGTGGAGTTGTATGCAAAAAGCAAAACAATATTGTGACTTTATCTGGTGATTATACTAATGATGGCTCTGACTATCAGGCTGTATTTTTGAAGCTGCTTATATTCGATGATTTAGGAAATGTTGTAGATGCTGGCATTGCAAAGATTGTAGACGTTACACAAAACGATTTTAGACATTTTTCAGTATCAACACCTTACAAAGGGAAGATTAACAGTTGTCTTGTTATGATAGATTCTAGATTTCCTCAAGAATAGTTCAAGGTAAACCAGAAAAATTTCTCTACGGATTCTGTGATGATTTAAAGTTTGATTCCAAAATGGGCCTTCGGGGGACATAGATGTTTTAAATGTATGCCCTCACATACTTTTTTAAAACTTTTACTGTTGCGTTATTAATTTTCGGTTTGTTTTTGATTAATACAAATTTTTTGAGATTTGAGATTCATCTTATTTTAATGACTCCAATATCTCATCAGAATATTTTGGCATTCCAAATCGCTTTGCACCTGCCAAAATCTTGCCAAGAGTAATTTCCATCAAGATTCATCCTCCAAATCATCAAATAGAACCCACGAGAGCCCCATCAAGTCCTCTGCACATAGGTGAGATCCTTTTTGTGCTAGATTATCTACTGCTGATAGTTTTTTACCTTCTTTTACTGGATTGCTTTCAACCAGACTTTTTGTTGGCTTGGGTTGCCATTTTTTTGTCACTAGAATTGTTGACATGACTTGGTTTTAGTTTAGAAATATATGATAATACCTTACACTTTGTGGCCTGCCTTATTGATAAAATAACAATAAAAAATGCTAATTAATAAAACAGGTATCAAACATGGGTAGAATTTTCTTTATAATTTTTTTAAAATATAACAAGAAATATCTATTACCAAATTCATTAGTATGCGGTGAAAAAAAGAAAATAATAGTACCTAGATAAATTAGATGATATCTTGGAAGAGTTATTATTTAATTTTGTTTTACTGATTATTTTTTTAGCAATCCTTGTTCGCAGTGCAATGTTTGCAATTGATTCACTAATCAAATTTTCAAAGATTACTGGAATAGGCGAGATAGCAGTTGGATTTATTATTGTTGCAGTATCTACTTCTGCACCAGAAATTAGTGTAGCATTTTTTTCCACTGCATCTAATAATGTTGGATTAACTTTAGGCGACATCTTTGGCTCGAATGTTACAAATATTGGCCTGATATCAGGTGTATTTCTTTTATTATCACCATTGAGAAGAATTGAGATAAAATCAACAGGAAGTTTGATTCCCATACTTTTACTTGCATCAGTTATTCCTCTTCTTTTGCTCTTGGTACAGGAAGGAGGAAGGTATATTGGTCTTGGTCTTTTAGCAGTCTTTGGATTTTTTATTTATTATTCCATTAGAACACATCTAAAACTAGAACAGATAGAAAAAGAAAAGGGTTCTGCAAAAAAACAACTTGTATTTTATGGGATTGGCATTGCGATAGTAATTCTAAGTGCAAAGATGATAGTAGATAGTGCTTCTACAATAGCCGAGATTACTGGTTTTAAACAATCAGTAATTGGTGCAACATTGATTGCACTTGGAACATCACTACCAGAATTGACGGTTGATATAGTTGCAATAAGACGAAGACACTTTGAATTGGCCCTTGGAGACATTATAGGCTCTTGTTTGGTAAACATAACTTTGGTTCTTGGAATTGTTCTTGTACTGTCTGAAGTGGCAATTAACTTTCAGATATTATCAACGCTAATCTTTTTTGCCATAGTTTCTCCTGTGATTTTGTTTGGTTTGATTAGAAAAGGAAAGCTTTACAGATGGAATGGCTTGGTGTTATTTGCAATTTATGGAATTTTCTTAATTACAATATATGAGATTCAATTATTTATTAGCTGAATCAGTTTTTGTTTACAACATCCTTGTTTCCTAAAATCATAGTATTACTTGGTGTTTTAAAAAAAATAAAAAAAGAAAATAGAGTCTATCGTGGATTGTATCCTGTCATGTGAAATAGCATGCCCCATTCATCTGCAGCTTGGTTAAACTGAGATTTTGACATACCGCCAAATCCTTTTTTGAGCTCAAGCATTCTTTGCATTGCCTCGTGCTTTTCTATCAAGTCTCCTCCAAGTGTTTTACTGTCCTTTGCTTTCATTACAGCACCATACACTTTGCACTCGCCTTTTGGAATGTTCTTGTTTACTCCAAGGACTTGTTTATCCATGTCAGACTTTAGCACAACTCCAGCTATCCCCATGGTATAATCGTTAGCACATACCTTAACGGAATAATACCACCAGTCCTTTTTGCCCTTTAGTTGCTCGATTTGATGCTTTGTCAGGTTTTTGTCTACTGAACCGTCGTGATTATAGTATGGTGCAGCGTCACCTGGCTGGTACATTGCAAAGAGCAGTCCTGCTGCTACAATTGAAGTTATTATCGCTGCTAGTTTTATTTTCATAAATCCACCTCCTTTTTCTTTTTTCTATCCTGATTGTTTGATCGGAGTTTTCCAAGTAATGCAAGATACTCGCAAGATAGATGTGAGCCATGTGGCACTTTATTTTCACACCTTGTACATTTTCTTTGGGAAGTTCTCTTGCAGACAAGACAGCTTGATGAGGGAGCTAGTGGACCTTCGCACTCTTTGCAAACAAACAGGATAGTTTTGACAAGGGTGTTCCCATCAAAGCGGAATTTTTGCTCTATGGGCTCGGAAATTCTTTGCTCTGGAAAAAGTACAGGGGTAATTTTCGATTCATTGTCAGACCATATTTCGTTGATGGGAGGAAACCCTTGTTTGTTGTTCACGAAATGATAATTAAAAAAATGATATTAGGCAATACCTTTCTTTTTGTGGCCTGCCATCTTTGACTAAAGGCATGCCACAAATGTTTAGTCATTTACATATAACACATCAATATGACGAGCATATGAATGAAATCTTCTATCGAAAGGTAGATGAGTACATTTTATTTTGTTAAGATAGTACACATGGAGTTTGTCTAGATGAGAATCTCGCTAATCATGGTCTTTGCAATGTTTGGAATATTTCTTACGTTTGCAGTTTACGGAATTGTCACATTTGATCTGAGCATCCAGGAGATGGAAAAACTTCTTGGAACAAGAAACGAGGTGTTTGCCTTTAACATGATGCAAGATCTTGACAAGTATATTGACAAAAGGCTCAATGATTTTAAGGAATTAGCAAAAGCAACAGTTGTACAAGAGTCACTCAAAAAATCAAACTTGGAATTTAGAAAATTAGATAACCCTGAAACTTTGTTAGAACAAAATAAAACAGATACTGATTTAAAATCAGAGCCCTTCATTCAAGGACTTGTAGATAAAGAGCTTACAGCAGATCTTATTGATACCATTAAATTTTACAACAATGAATATGGATATAATGTAGTAGAGGAGCTGTTTATCACAAATGAGTTTGGCGCAAATGTTGCATTAGGGTCTGGAACCTCAGACGATCGGCAAGATGATGAAGAGTGGTGGCAGATTGCAAAAAATACAGGCCTCTACATTAGTGAGTTAAAGTATAGAGAGGAATATGGCAACTATGCTACAGCACTCGGTCTTAAAATTGATGATGAACATGGAAATTTTCTTGGTGTACTAAGAGTCGTATTAACACTAGACGATCTGATTCATGAGTTTATCAATGATGCAGATCTTATCAATCTACCAAATAGAAACGGAGTTTTGCTTGACAATCAGGGGAGAATAATTTATTCTCACAGTATTCAGGATTTTACAAAATCACAACCTGTTGCCTATTTTGACAGGATAATTGATGGAAAGGAGGTTGGAACGATTGAGCTAACAGATGAACCTAATGATGTAAAAATAATATCTTATTCAAGATCTACAGGATACAAGACATTTGCAGGATTTGACTGGATTACCGTGATAGACCAGACAAGCTCATCGTTTATTGATGAGTTTATTGACCTTAGAAACTCTATTCTGATTACATCAATAATTGGAATGATTAGCTCCATTGTAATTGGCGTGGTAGTGTCATTTTTCATAACAACTCCACTCAAAGATCTTTCCTTACTTGCAGAATCAATTTCCAAGGGAAAATTCAACGTCAAGGCAAAAAAAAGTCGAATAAACGAGATGAGGGTTATTGGAGACTCGTTTAATGATATGACAGAATCTCTCCAAAAACTAATCGAGACAGAAAAAAAGCTTGCAGAGACTCAAGCTAGAGTAAAAAATGAACGATTGACTGGTATTGGAGAAATTGCTGCAAGCATGGCTCATAACATGAAAAACCCACTTGGTACTATTCGAAGCTCAGCTGAGATAGTAAAAAGAAATGCAAAAGGAACAAGCAAAGAGCTTGACGATGTTCTATCTAGGATGGATAGAGCAATAGAGAGGATGTCGCAGCAGATTGAGGATGTCTTGAATTTTGTCAGAGTTTCTCCACTAATTGAAAGCTCTGTTCCCATCAAATCGCTACTAGATGGTGCAGTTGAATCAATTGATGTACCAAAAAACATCACAGTTGAAATTCCGCAAGCAGAGATGCAGCTAAGATGTGATCCAAAAAAAATTGAGATAGTCTTTATCAACTTGTTTCTAAATGCAATACAAGCTATAGGAAATAATCCCGGTTTGATCAAAGTTCGAGTTAAAGAGGAAAAGAGTTTCGCTGTAATTGAGGTAGAGGATTCAGGACCGGGAATTCAAGAGGAGATCTTTTCAAAAATTTTTGGCCCCTTGGTAACAACAAAGGAAAAGGGAACAGGTCTTGGACTATCAACGTGCAAAAATATTATAGAGCAACACGGAGGTACAATCTCTGCAAGAAATTACCCAACTACATTTATGATAAGACTTCCCCTAAAGCATGATTGATTCGAAAGTCTTATCATACTCAAAAACTGCATTAAATAAAAATGGAAAATAAAACAGTCCTACTTGTAGATGATGATGTAGATTTACTTGAGAATACTGCATACATGATAAAAAGTACCGGCTATGAGGTAATTACAGCAGAAAATGGTGTGGAAGCAGTTGAAAAGTACAAAGAAATTGCCCCGACGCTTGTTATGATGGATATAAAGATGCCAAAAATGGATGGTTATGACGCATTTTTTAAAATAAAGCAGTTTGATTCCAAAGCAAAAATAATTCTAATAACAGCATATACTCTTGATGAAAAAAAGCACCTCAAGGCAAAAAGCATGGGCCTAATTACTACAATCAGCAAGCCATACACATTTGAGCAAATTGAGGAGATTGTGACAAAATATGCCTAGATCTTTTGTAGTTTTTTTATTTTCTGGAATCGTGTGTTGTAGAATTTTATTGCCTCATCAACAAAGTCATAATATGATTTTTTGAGATCACTATCTCCGTTGATTACTTTTTTCCATTGTTTTATTTCTAGTGAGGATTTTTTTCCTTGCGCACTTGGCTTTGAAGGAACAATCAGTGTTGTATAAAACCAACATGAGATTTGATTGGCAAGATCCTCTTCGTTAATTTGCTCAAAATTATTTTGATATTTCACGTTAAGATATATCATGAGCTCGTAAACTGGAAAGCTTGTAATTTTTGCAGTCTGTATATTGTCCATAAACAACCCTGCAGCAAGACTGTGCAATCGATAAACCTCCTTGCCAATGTTTTCTTTAAGATAATCCCATTTTCCAAATATCATCGGCAAAACATTGGAGTACCTTGATGCCATAGTATCTACCTGCTTGTCTGTCAGATTCAAAACATCAAGACAATACAATATTCCATGAAGAGAGAGCCTGTATTGATTGGCTTCTCCTTTGAGAAGACTCTTTCCGTCTTTTACTACCAACCCAACTTCCAAGAGTCCAAGTGTGTGTTTTCCTCGTGCAGTTCTGCCAGCAAGTAGTCTTCTGTAGTCTTTTTCTTTTGATCTGATGCTTGCAGTATTATCATTGTGGGTTTTTGCCATTCCCCATGTGGTCAGAGTTCCATGAAGAGCAAGAATCTCTAGCATGCGTTGAACATTTTCATGGTGTTTTGGTCCTGATTTTCTTCGAAATGAATACTTGCCAAAGAGTCGTTGTGCAGTTGGTCTTGTATACATTTTGTAAGATTGCAGATTCCCATACACTGTTCCTTGTTCGTTAGGAGAAGGCATGCCACGTATTACCGGTCTAATTATAAGAATTTACTTGCAGATGACCTTCATAATAAGTGGCATCACTGTTAGGGCTTCTAGGTTTTTTGGAGTAAAACAAAAACCATCATGAAATCGCTCTAGTGTCTTTTGGGCACAAATTCTGCAAACAAACTGGACTACATCCCTACAGTTTGCACAAATTAGATACTCGATTAACATACCACCACAGCTTCGGCAAGACTCATCTGGCATCATGGATTCACCTAAAGCCTCTTTACTTTCAAATGTGAATACTCTGATAGGTCTGCAACATGTTCAACTGATATGCTGGTAGGATTTTGTGTCTGTAGGTATGTTGAAAATGTTCTGCAGGTATTTGCAGAGATCATCTTAGTTGATAAGCCAAGGAATTGCTCTTTATCAGAACTCACAAGAAAATTTGGTATAACTTTATTTGTTGAAGCACATGCTGAAAAACCTGCAAGAAATCGTGTATGACCAACCTTAAGCTTGTGAGTAATACTGATTTTTAGTTTTGAATTTGTCGACTCGTTCTTCTTTACATTGACTGACTTGTCAAAATACTGATCGACTTTGTCCTTTCCCTTAAATGTCCAATTGGGATCCTTGTATAGCTTGATACATTCTCTAATAAACGACTTGAAATCATATCTTTTTAGAAATTCTGCCTCGCCAAATTTTTTGTAATTAAAGTAAAGGAGTTCACACTGCTTGAGTTGGTTTTTTGTTAGTTTCTGAGCATACACGCTTGTGAAAAAGCTGTTTGTTGCAGCTAAAAGAAGACTCGATATTGCAATTATTGCAAATAATTTTAATCGTAACGAAATCAACTAAAGAGACTTGGAGTATTGTTATAATACAATAATTTTCGTAATGTGGCCTGCCTTTTTGATCTTAAAGCATGCCACAAAGTGCTGGGTATTGTCATATATTCCAAAATGTAACTACACTCATGTCAACAATTCAAGTGACAAAAAAATGGCAACCCAAGCCAACAAAAAATCTGGTGAAAAGATTTCCAGTAAAAAATGGTAAAAAACTTCAGAACATGGTCACATGCATAATCTGTTCAAGCCTAAAAACATCCTATATTTTGAATGAGCATAAAGAGCCGCTTGTCTTACGATGTATAAAATGTGGTCACAAGTCCTGGGCTAGTGCATAAATTAAACGACCAGGACAACACACAAATTATTGCTTAACTAAATCTCAAATGTCTCTAGTTTGGGTAATCCTGTATAGATTACCCAAAAAAATATTTTTTATTGCAGAAAAGTAAAAGACTGATTGCAGAAATGTTATTCTAATCTTATGATTCTATAACTAAAAGTATGTTTTGATCCTTCCAAGTCACGTTGTTTACATCATAACTCTCCGTAATGTTTTTCTTAAATATCTCAACAGACCTGTCAAATTCTTTCTTGGAAAATAGTCTAAATGTGGAATAATGATATTCTTTTGCTTGCTCTTCCAACCTTGCAAGAGTTGAAGTTCTTTCGTATTCAAAGTATCTTATTGACTTTAGACTCAGGTTTGGAGTATTTTCAATCATGTGTTCTAACTCATCCAATTCATAAAGTCTAGTTTCTTTGTCAGTAAAATTAGGAAAGTGCATTCCCCATACATTTCTCGCATTCTGACTTTTTAATCGAGTGTAAACAAATAATCTTGATTTGTTTTTTAGTATTCTTGAGGCTTCCTTTAGAAAGTTTGACATATCGAAATGATGTACTGCGTTAAAGCTGACAACAAAATCTAGCGAATCAGTCTCAAGAGGCACTTTGTGAGCATCACTATGAAGGATTTTGAAGTGATTTATGCCATGCTCTACAAAGAAATTTTTTAATTGTATCAGCATGTGTTCGCTTTTATCTACACAATATAGTAAATGACATTTTTTTCCTAGTTGTTTTGCTAGTCTTAAGGTATAACGCCCTGCACCGCATCCCATATCTGCGCCATGCATTCGATCAGCCTCACTTAATTCTCTTTCAATAAACAAAATAGGTTCCATGTCAGTAGTTCTGAGTTTTCTATATCTGGGAGCAATTTCTGCAAAATGATTTTCAATTTTGCGTAAGAAATTGGCAGATTTTGTAACGTAGTTTTCTTTTTCCTTCATTTTAAAAAATAATAACTCATTTCATAAAAAAGTATCTATTGTGAAAAAAATAATATAAAAAAATACCACTTGGATGTTTTTGTTCAATCGATTGTTCTGAAAAGGAGATAATATGAAATACAGAAAAATCTATCGTTAACTCTTAATTAACAAAAATAACAGCCATACATAATGAATAGTTCTATCATAATTTTAGTTGCTTTAGCTGGATTACTGCAGTTTGTTGTTCCAAATGCATATGCTGAAGAATTTCAAGTTTCCATTCCCTTTGGTGCTTTTGATCCAACATTTGAAACACCAGTTGATAATTGGTATGAACCTCCTGTGGTTTTCATTCAGGAAGGCGATACTGTGATATGGACAAACAATGACAGAGAAGGCCACACTGTTACAAGTGGCAAAGGTGCTGGGAGATTTGGATGGATGGGAGGCGACAAATTTGGGGAGCCTGATGGTTATTTTGATAGTGAACGATTCTTGCCAGGAAAGTCCTGGTCTAATACATTTGGTGAGGAAGGACTGTTTAATTATTTTTGTAAAATTCACCCATGGATGGAAGGAGTGGTTTTTGTTGGTAAATCAATCCCTGAATATCCTCACGATGCTGAAGGAAATAAAATAGAACAATTTCCTGTATTAGAGTATACTACTGACGGTTTAATTGAGTTGGATATGACATGGGAGCCAAATGTGATCATGACACATGATGAGGTATCCTTCATCTATCAAACTTATGACCCAATGACAAACTTAAATCTTGACAAAATGAAATATGATTTTATTATAATTCAAAATGGGGCGGAAATATTTCGTGACAAAGGACTGACCGCAATAGGTGGTGACTATAGGAATTTTATTTTTGACAAGCCTGGAGCAATAGAGATTAGATTTGAAAATATAGAAAGCGGTGGTACATCAGGAATAGAAAGTGTGTCAAGGCTACCAATGACAGATCCTTCTTTAAGAACGGTAGTGTTTAGTACAATGGTTTATGATAACCTGGAAAAACAAGCCCATCATGAAATAGTTATCCAGCCTGCAAAAAGAGTTGAGCTCCAGTACGAATTGTTAGTAGCAATAATTACTGTTCCTGGAGCATTGGCCATCGTTGCGGTTTTGTATATGATGTATGGAAAACCAAAGAAAAAGACAAACTATGTGTAATCCTAGAAAGATTATCCTGAAAACTTGGGAAATCGAAGTAATATTGTAAAGTGATTTAGTGAAATTTATTTTTGAAAAAATATAGAATCAAATTACCAAAATTGGCCTTCGGGGTGGAATGTAATATTACTTCGATTCCCCACCCATAGCAAGCAGGATCAGAGAAGGATTTGAAAATAAAAATAAAAAAAATGGATCCCTATTGGAAGGGATCAATGAATGGACAGTTTACTACGTGATCAGAGTCCATGGGTCTTGCAAGTCCGACATCAATCTTTCCTTCTTTTTGGTAAAAGTCAATGTCGCCTCTAGTCTCTAGCAATTGTGCACTTGATGGATCCTTCCATCCAATCATGAATATTCTCCACATTGGGCTATAGTTTGAATCACCTGGCGCAGATGCACCAATTCCTGCTTGGAATCCCATTGGGCCTGTTCCCTTGATTCCGTTCATGAATTGGAACAAGTCTACTGCTGCTGCATTTGCAATAAGTTTTGCATTACCAGGAGAATTAGTTACTCCCATCATTGCAGCTGGATCTGATGGTGTTGCATCAGTTACGATATAGTAGATTGTTTTACCTTCTACACCGCCCCATCCTCTATGTGCTACAAATGTTACAGTCATCTTTTCTGTGTTAATATCAAGAACTTGTGCATCACCATATGCAGTCTCATCTGTTAGTTTCTTGTCTTCTTTTACTTTCATCTGACCTCCTGGCCACTTTATCTGTGGCATGTTTAACACAACTTCAACTGGTGTTAGTGTAACTTTTCCAGCTTTTTCGGCTTGTTTGATATCATCTTGAGATTTGAGAACAGTAGGAGTTTTACCAGTATTCCATGTCACATGAACATGTGCAGTTAAAGCACTGTATTTGTCAGCTTGTGCCGGAGTGGATGTAAACACTTCTCCTTGGAACCCGTGTACGCCTTTTCCTTCTATTCCGTTTGTAAACATGTAGGTAGTAGATAGTGCTTCTTTTGGTGCCTTTGCTAACAGTGGAGCTAGCTCAACTTTCCATCCTTGGGCTTTTGTGATGGTATCGGCATGCTTTTGTTCACTAGAGTCAGTGATAATAAAATAAACTGACTCGCCGCTGTACCAACCCTGATGTAATGGAATAGTAGCAGGAACGTTAGCTCTGGCAAGTTTGAGAACAGAACCAGGTGCCATTTGTTCCATGGATTTAGTCATTTTGTCTTCCATGGCAGGTTTCATCTCCTTTTTTTCTGGTTGCGCACTTGTAGGTGGGCTTGGCATGGCAACTTTTCCACCTGTCTGAGAACACAGTTTGTCACCACATACCTTATCCTTAGTTGCTGAACCGTATTGACCTGTAACTGTACCAGCACTTTTGATAGCATTTGCTTCACTGATGTAATCAATTGTAAGCATAACTGTCAAAAGAGGCAGTATTGCAAGAAATCCGAGATATTTTAGATTTGAATTCATTGAGAAAACCAATATTTAATTTATTAAAAGGATTTATCCAAATCAGTTCCAGATTCAGAGATAAAGTGGAATAGATTTGGAATAATTTTTTAATATTCAAAATAACTTTTTGGAAGAGTGCAGTTCCAATATCCACTCATGGGTGGTATAGGCGTAGTTGCAGTTTTCGTAGCAATGTTTTCCGGAGAGATGATGATTGATTCTCCTACAGAAAATACCCTGATTCAACCTGTGGATATAACATCAACTCTCGAATTTCCTGACCAAATCAAAGACAAAATTCAGGTAACAAATGGAGTTAAGCATCTTGTCCCTCTAGACAAGATACGAAGTGGTGGCCCACCTAAGGACGGCATACCCTCAATAGATGATCCAAAATTTGTCAGAGCAGTAGATGTGACATTCGTAGCTGATAAAGATATTGTGATAGGTTTGGAAATTAATGGTGATGCAAGAGCTTATCCTTTATCCATTCTTGTTTGGCATGAAATTGTAAATGATAAAGTTGGGAACATTCCTGTGGCAGTTACCTATTGCCCTCTATGTTACACTAATCAGGTATTTGAGAGAACAATAGATGAAAAAGTAGTTGAATTTGGTACTTCGGGCAAACTCTACAATAGCAATTTAGTGATGTATGATAGGTTGACTGACTCGTATTGGAGCCAGGCATTAGGACAAGCCATTATGGGAGAGTTGACAGGTTATGAATTAATGGCGATATCGTTTGATGTGATTAGTTGGGAAGATTGGAAAAAAATTCATCCTGAAACTCTTGTTCTGACTAGGGACACAGGATATGTGAGAGCATATGGTGTTGATCCTTATGGGGACTATTACACAGATCCTCAAATAATTTTTCCAGTTGATAATAGAGATGATAGAATGCATCCAAAAGAAATCATTCTTGGATTTCATGAAGATGGCGTTTACAAAGCTTACAAACAGCTAAATGTAGAATCATCTGTTGTAATCAATGATCAAGTAAAAAATAAACCGATTTTACTTGTCTCTCTATTTTCAGGAAATGCACGAGTGTTTGATAGAACTATAGATGGCGAAGTTCTCGAGTTCACCTACAAGGATAACAAAATTTTTGATACAAAAACTAATTCTGAATGGAATTATGACGGTGTAGCAGTTTCAGGAGATCTTGTGGGTACGGAGCTGAATCGACTTTCTTTCAGTCCAGGTTTTTGGTTTGAGTGGGTTGCATTTCATCCCCAAACAGAGGTGTATCAGAAATAGTTATGAAACCAATCACTAAGGGGATAATTTCTGGAATAATTACAATAACTGCATATCTAACAGTAGTAGTTGTTACAACGCCTGCATTACCCCCTGAAGCTGCAATTAGCGCTGCATTTCAGCTAAACTCTATTGTGATAGTTGGTATGGGAGTTGGAGTTGGCTTGCAAATGTTTCTAGCTGAAAAAAGCAAAAAACTTGGATGTAAGTTAAACATAAAGAGGAAAGCATTTGGTGGAAACTCGGGCAGCACTGCTGCAACTTCATTTTTTTCATTTTTCTCACTAGTTCCACTTGGATGTTGTGGGTGGTGGCTTTACGCATTATCTCTTTTGCCAAGTGTTTTTGGAACAGGAGTATCTGTAGTACTAATAGAGTACAGTCAGGAATTGGCGTATCTTGGTCTTATCATAATTTTTGGTTTTACTGCCCTAACTGCAATCAAACTACATAAGGAAAAGAAACTGCAAAAAATTAACATCTAAATTTCTCTTTAATCCATCAATCTCTCAGGGGTTTCATGGGCATTGGGATAATCATGAGAGATTTGATGGAATAGATTTTGGAATGAAAACAAGTATAAAACTAATTTACCAAATTGTTACCAAATTAAAAAAAGAAAAATTGAATTATGATAATTCCGTATGGCCAAACAATATTTTTTTATTTTTTATATCATAAATTAGGAATGAATTGCATTCCAGCAACAGCATTCATTCCATGTACAATTAGGACATTCCTTGGTAGATTTACTTTGTTTACATTCTACAGGAAGACAACCACAGTCAGCGCATTTCATATCATCTAGTTAAGAGAGAAGTAAGGATAAAAGCGATCATCCAAATTTAGTTCAAACCTTTCAAGATTCGAATCTTCTACTAGAACCGAAGTTAGAAAAATTAGATACCAAAAGGGGCCTTCGGGGTGGAATGTAATATTACTTCGATTCCCTCGAGATTTTCAGATAATCTTAATAGGATTATCTTTGCGAATAATCTCATGAATGGTTTGTGAAGAGACAAATACTGGACAAATTAGTCCAAGTGCTTAAATTTTCAAAACCGATTCCACAGCATGCTCAAAGAAGCGTCCACGCATGGAATTACGTTTACTATAGAGAAATGGGCCAAACGATTAGGAATAAACCTGGATAGAGATCCAGAACAAATATCCTAAAACCATTAGATAGAAAAATTTTAGAAAAAATAAATATATTTTGAGAAAATAAAAATGGATTCAGCTAATGAATAATTGAATCTCATATATCGTAATTAAGAAAATACCGTAAATTGCAAATAACACTAATCCATACCACCTGAAAAGATTCCCTTTTCTAATCAAACCAAACAAAATCACAGGAGAAATTATAGCAAAAAAGATTAGCGTTGATAATATCTGAAAGTTAATTGCAGCTTCTGATAATACGAGAACAATTCCAAGAACCAAAGTTATGTTTACTAAACAAGAGCCTATAATGTCTCCAAGGGCCAATTCAA
>Ga0209751_10003391_pt1 | contig 15448 bp, 17 predicted proteins | sample RifCSP13_1_FD_184019 | JGI IMG/M metagenome (GOLD analysis project Ga0209751, IMG submission 184019) | Soil microbial communities from Rifle, Colorado - Rifle CSP2_sed 13_1 (SPAdes) (version 2) | ecosystem: Environmental > Terrestrial > Deep subsurface > Rock core/Sediment | place: Rifle... | reverse complement strand
GGGGACTGCGGTTGTGGTGTTGAAGGCTTCGAGGTGAGGCCAGAAACGGTCGGCCTCGGTGAAGCCGGCACACTTGTCTTCTTCCTTAAAGTGCCGGAGGGGATGGCCGCCATGGAAGACAAGATGATCGCCGAGTTGGAGACGAACGACCCCGCACGGCCGACGCTCAAGATATCGCTCGTTTTCAGGATGGATAGCTGACGGACGGTGACCGCACCTAGTAGTTGTCGTGGCTGTACGGCGGGTACAGCACTCGAAACGCCTCGGTCATCTCCGCAATTGCTTCGTCGCGGAACACACGCAAGAGCCCGACGCCTGTGGCGACCTCAGGCGTCATGTGGCCCGTGAAAACCGGGGCCAGCGCGTTCGCGGTCATCTCTAGATCGGGCTCGGCGTCCGTGCGCTCGGCCCGCATCTGGCCGTCCGCCGTCTCGATCCTCCAGGTGGCCTCGTTCCAGGGCGCGGAGTGGTCGAGAATCCGCATCGTGAACATTGCCGGCCGGTCGCCGACATAAGGGCGCAGGGCGACTGCCTGCTCTAAGTCCACGATGCGCAGCATGGCGCCCTCGCCGGGCGAAACCTGGACACGGAAGGGGTCGTGCACGAGGTTGGGGAAGGGGTCGTCCGGCGGCATGTAGGCGACGACGTACTCCGCCAGGTCGTGCGTGAGCATGTGCTGCCAAAGACCCATATACGCGTCGCCTGTGAGGGCGACGAAGTCCCGGATGTTGACCACCTGGCGGGGCCAGTCGGTGTCCTGCGGCAGCGCGCGATGGCTGTAGACGACGTACCCTTCGTCGCGGCCGTCGGTGTTGCTCCACACGAAGATCTCGTTGTCCTTGAGTTCGCCGGGACTCTCGAAGTGGGCGAGGACGGCGACCTGCCACCAGACGGTGTTGCGGGTGAAAGCGCCGTTCCGCGTGCCGGTGTGGGCCTGGTAGATGGCATCCAGCCGCTCCCAATCTTCTTTCGTAATCTTCTCAATGCTGCCGGACGTGCCGTGGTGCCGCAGGTGGATGTCCTTGGGGAAGAACTGGTAGCGAAGGCGTCCTTCGGCGCGCTCCCAGCCATAGCGGGCGTAGAGTGCGTCGTGCGGCGTGTAGAGGCCGGACATCACTTGCCCGCGCTTGCGCATCGTGTCGAGGGCGAGACGCAGGAGCTTGCCCACATGCCCCTGCCGCCGGAATGCGCTCAGGCAGGCGACGGGGCCAACGGCGCCGAACGCCATCGTGCCGCCGTTGATCCGGCGCACCATCGGTATCATGCGCACGTCGGCGACGAGCGCGCCGTCCACGAAGGCGCCGACGGTCCACTGGGGAGGCAGGTACTTCTTCGCCATCTCCACGCGGCCTGGACCAGGCTCGTTGTAGAACGCCACAGCTTCGAGGTATGCAGACTGTTCGACGTCGTCCGGCGTCAAGACACGATACTCGGCGGTCATTCGTTGTCCTTTCTAGGAACAGGGATGATTGTCTGTGAAGGTGCGGAGGGAGTCAAACGGGAGGATCGACTGAGTCTTGAGGGTCAGATGGGCCAATGGGTTAGCATCGTCGGAGCAAGGGCACGAGCCGCGGGCTACAATTGCTCTATGCTCTTTGCTCCTTGCTCGTGCCCATGAGACGTACTGCTGCCGTTGCCGCCGCCAAGGTCGCCGCCGGGCTGTCCCGCCGCTTTCGGCTGGGCGGGGGCACCGCGCTGCCCGGGCTGGTGGCCGAACGCATCGACCCCGAGATCATCAGTGGGCTGGCCTCGAGCCTGGGACAGGGGAGCGTGCTGGTGACCGGCACGAACGGGAAGACGACAACCGCGAGGCTCCTGCGCAACGTCGTGCACGCTGCGGGAATGGAGACAGTGGCGAACCGTGCTGGCTCGAACATGATGCGCGGCATTGCCTCAGCGCTGGTGGAATCGTCCGGTTGGAGCGGCGGCATCGAAGGCGGCGAACGCAAGCTTGGCGTGTTCGAAGTGGACGAGGCGACGGTGCCGGAGGCAGCCTGGGCGGTGCGCCCGCTAGCGGTGCTTTTCACGAACCTCTTCCGCGACCAGTTGGACCGCTACGGCGAGGTAGAGTACGTAGCGGATGTCTGGCGGAAGGCCGTCGCCGCCTGGCCGAAACTCGCCGTGCTCGTTCTCAACGCGGACGATCCCTCCGTAGCCTCGCTCGGGAAGCAGGTGACGGGACCAGTCGTGTACTACGGACTGGAAGACCCTTCGCTGGGGACCCCTATCCTGGAACACGCCGCCGACGCCCGCTGGTGCACCGCCTGCGGCGCGGAGCTCTCGTACACGGCCGTCTTCTACGGACACCTGGGCCACTGGCGCTGCAACCGTTGCGGCAACGGACGTCCGACACCGGACATCGCAATCACCGGTGTCACCACTGACGGCGATGGCATGGCCCTGACCGTCAAGCTGCCGGAAGGCGAATTCGGTGTGCGTACACCTTTGGCAGGGCTGTACAACGCGTACAACGTCGCGGCTGCCGCTGCCGCTGCCAGCGCGGCCGGCCTGCCGGTGACGGCTATCGAGAAAGGCTTGGCCTCGTTCACGACTCCCTTCGGGCGGCAGGAGCGGCTGGTTGTGGCCGGGCGCGACGTGCAGGTGATACTGGCGAAGAACCCGGCGGGCCTGAACCAGGTGTTGCGCACGATCACGGGCGGCACCGACGCGGAGAAGGACCTGATCTTCTTCCTGAACGACGACATTGCGGACGGCCGGGACATCTCTTGGATATGGGACGTGGATTTCGAGCTGCTCGCCGGGAAGACGAGGGCCGTCACAGCCTCTGGCAGACGGGCCTGGGACATGGCGTTGCGCCTGAAATACGCTGGGCTCGAGCCGGTGCTGCGCGTGGAGTCCGAGTCTGCGGAGGCGCTCCGATCGGCGCTGGCCCGGGTGCCAGAAGAGGAGACGCTGTACGTTATCCCCACGTACACCGCGATGCTGGAGGTGCGCGATGTCCTGGCTCGCCGGGCCGGACGCGGCGCTTTCTGGGAGGAGGCGCGCGATGGCTAAGAAACCGCTCAAGCTACGCCTGACCCACCTCTACCCGAAGCTGATGAACATCTACGGCGACCGCGGCAACATCATGTGCCTGAAGCGCCGCTGTGAGCTGCGCGGGATAGAGTTCGAGCTCACGGAGCTCGAGACGGGCGACAAGCTGAATCCGAAGGACACCGACATGGTGTTCATCGGCGGCGCGCAGGACCGGGAGCAACGGTTGGTGGCGGAAGACCTGATCGCGGTGAAGTCGAAAGCGGTGAAGGAGGCGGCAGAGCATGATGTGGTGGTCCTGGCCGTATGCGGAGGCTACCAGCTTGCCGGCCAGTACTACCGCTCGGCGGACGGGAGCGAGCTTCCGGGCGCAGGGATACTCGACATCTGGACCGTGCATCCGGGGCCTGACGCGAAGCGATTCATCGGCAACGTGGCCGTGCGCTGGGACGGGACGACGCTCGTTGGATTCGAGAACCACGGTGGGCGTACTCACCTTGGCCCGCGAGCCCGGCCGCTGGCGGCGGTCGTCGCGGGCCACGGGAACAACGGAGAGGACGGGACCGAGGGCGCCGTTTACCGCAATGTCTTCGGGACGTACCTGCACGGCTCGCTGCTGCCCAAGAACCCGGCCTTCGCCGACTTCCTTATCCAGACCGCGCTTCAACGCCAGGAAAAGGGCTTCCGGCTGGTCGAGCTGGACGACAGGATAGAGGAGAAGGCGCACTCGGAAGCCGTGCGCATCGCCACGCGCCGCGCTATCATCGGATAGGAGGGAGGCCCCGAATGCCCCAGGTAACGCTCGAAGCCCCTGACATCTCCTGCGACCACTGCATCCAGAGCATCCAGAAGGCAGTCACGAAGCTGCCCGCCGTGAGGTTTGTTGCCGGCGACCCGGTCGTCAAACAGGTGACGCTGGACTACGATCCGGGCGCCGTCTCGATGGGTCAGATCGAAGGCGTTATGGAGGAGGAAGGCTATCCGGTCAAGAAGTAACCCCGGAGTCCCGGCGCTCGCGGCGGCGGTCATCATGGTCGCCGCCCTTGTCTTATACGGGGCCTGTAGTTCCGGCGAGTCTAAGGAAGCGCAGTCCGAAACACCGGCCAGGACGGCGGCGCCATCCCGGACACCAACTCCAACGCCGACGTTCCCGGAAGCCGACGTCACATACACGGTGCAGGAGGGCGACACCCTGTACGACATCGCGCAGCGATACGGCGTCACTGTGGAGGCGATAGTCGACGCCAACCACCTACCCGATGCCACTGCCTTAAGCGTTGGCCAGGTGCTGATCATCCCGGACGCGGCGTACACGCCGGGGCCAACGACCGCTGCGGCCACCCCGCTCGCCGACCCTCGACTGACCGGGTTCTCGTACCCGATTGCCGGGGCGTGCCTGCCGAGCAGCGATAATCTCATGCCCAACGCCCCTCGGGAGTACCGCTCGGGCATTCACGAGGGGGTGGACTTCTACACCGGCTACAACTGCGTTGACGTGTCCTTGAACACGGCGGTGCTGGCCGTGAAAGCCGGTACTGTCACGCGGGCCGACAACGATTTCGTAGAGATGACGCTTGACGAACTGAACGCGATCCTTGCGCGGACGCAGGCGCAGGGGTACACAGACGACGCCGCCCTGGACAAGTTCCGAGGCCGGCAGGTCTGGATCGATCATGGAAACGGGATCGTCACTCGGTATGCCCACCTCGCCGGCATTGCCGACAACTTCGTCGCGGGTGCCAGGGTCCGGGCTGGCGACGTGGTTGGCTTCGTCGGCGACTCCGGCACGCCGGAGGCGGTAACCGACCCGGGCCTCGAGATCCACTTGCATTGGGAGATTCGCGTCGACGACTCGTTCCTGGGCGCGAACCTCCCGGCGGCGGAGGTGCGCGCATTGTACGAGAGGCTTTTCTCGGGTCAGTAGGACCGTCGCAATGGCCGATAGCATTGATGCTTCCCGCGGAGATGGGCCCGGCAAGGCGCAGGAGACGCCCCGGCCAGGGCGCGGCTTCCTGCGCCGCATCGTGTATCCGCTGGCCGTAATCGCAGTGATAGCGGGCGTGATCTGGTACCTGGAGCGCGGCGATGACGGCTCCGTTAGCCCCAGTGGAGAGCGATATGGGCCCGTCGACATGCCCGCGGAGTTGCGCCTGCCAGACGTCAAGGTGGCGCCGGAGGAAGGCGCGATGGCGCCGGATTTCCTGTTGGAAGACATTGACCGCGGCGAGTTACGGCTGAGCGATCTACGGGGGAAGCCGCTGATCATCAACTTCTGGGCCACCTGGTGCGCTCCCTGCCGCAAGGAAATGCCGCAGTTCGTCGAGGCCTACAACAAGTACAAAGGCGAGGGCCTCGAGATAGTGGCTGTCAATCTGCAGGAAGGCAAATCCATCGCCTCGAAGTTCGCCGACGATTACGGGATGGATTTCACGGTGGCCGTCGACCGTGACGGAGAGGTGGGAGATCAGTATCACCTGCTCGGTCTACCGACGACGTACTTTGTGGGCCGCGACGGCGTGATACAGAGCGTTTTCACGGGGCCGTTCGAGGCCGAAGAGCGAGGCACCAGCGTCCAGGGGGCCATTGGGGCCAGCGAGCTGGAACAGCGCATCGAGGAGATACTGGCCTCCGCGGAGGCGCCCTAGCAATGCAAGCCGGCAAGGCGATTGGGGGTGGGAAGGCGAGCGTGGCCGTGCTCGGGCGGGCGGCTGCGCTGGTGCTGAACCCGTTACGCGCCGTTTGGTGGCTGTTCACTAACGTCAGGTTCGGCACGGTCCTCCTGGCACTGCTGGCGCTGATCAGCCTGGTGGGCGTCGCTATCCCGCAACTTCCGGTCAACGTCCGAGGCGACTCAGTGGCCGAGGCGCAATGGCTGGTCCCGAAGGAAGGGACTTATGGTTTTCTCACCGATCCGATGGCCGCGGTCGGGCTGTTCGACGTCTTTCACACGTTCTGGTTCGCCATGCTCCTGGCGACGACCGTTGCGTCCACGGGCGCCTATATCGTCTCGCGCTTGCCGGGGATCTGGACCTCGATCACGCGCCCACGCAAGCGGGTGCCGGACCGCTACTTCGAGATGGCGCCGAGCCGGTACGCGACGGCGGAGGCGCTGGACCCTGGGAGGTTGGAGACGGCGCTCAAGCGGCAGCGCTACCGGGTGGAGCGGTATACCGAGGGGGAGGTCAACTACCTCTTCGCCGACCGCTTCGCCTGGGCCCAACTGGGCACCCTGCTGACCCACGCCGCGGTTATTGTGTTCATCCTTTCCGCCGTCGTCAGCCGGATGGATGCGTTCGAATCCGGCCTGTTCCTCGCCGAGGGGTCGACGCTGCCTGTATTCCCGGTTTGGAATACGGAGCAGATCCAGGTGGAGCTGATCGATGCAGTGGGTGAGTTCTCGCTCGATGGGCAGGCCTTGGACTACCGGTCCGAGATGGTGATCTACAAGAATGGCGAAGAGGTCAAGCGCTGCTCCTCCACGGTGAACTCGCCGTGCTCCTACGAGGGATATCGCTTCTTCCAGGCGGCGTACTTCGGGTTCGGCGCGGCCGTCCAGGTACGCGATACCGCGACCGGCAATGTGCTGTATCGAGAGACGCTGGCTCTGGTGGACCGGGCGCCCTCGCCGCGCGTGCTCATACAGGACGCAGATGGACGGACCCTGGTGGACGAGAAGTTGGTGCTAACGGACGATCTGGACACCGGCGACGTGGTTTATCGCGGCACACTTATAGAGCTACCGGACGAGAGGCTTCTGACGGTGGGACTTGAGGACATCGGCGGCGAGAGGCGCCTTGCGATCTTCGAGGTTGGCGAGCGTTTGGACTCCGCGGCGCTGGTGCTGCGAGAAGGCGAAAGTGCGGAGTCCGGCGGGCTCAAGGTGATCTACGTGAAGGCGAGCATGACGCCGGCCGCCCGCGTGGCGGATCTGCCGTTACCCCCGGACGCGGACCCGTCGCTGGCCGCGCCGTACCTGCAGATCAGCAACGTGGTCTATGGCACGAACCGGGCTTCCGAAGGTACGGCGACTGACGTCTCGGTAAAGGACCGACCGCCGAAGCTCACGATCACCGGGCTGGCGCCGCAGGCGATCGCACTCGAGCCGGGCGAGTCCGCTGAAGTGGGCGGCTACGAGTACAGTTTCCTGGGCCAGCGCGAGTTCTCAGGCATCAACGTGAAGCGGGACCGGAGCAACTACTTGGTGTGGGCGGGCGCCGGTCTTATCGTAGTCGGGCTTATGATTACGTTCTGGGTGCCCAGAAGGCGGCTATGGGCTAGAATATCGAGCGGCGGCTCCGCGCTGGCGGGGCAGGCCCCCGGGCACGCCCGCTATGCCGAGGGGATGCAGCGGCTGGCGGTCCGGGCCGGGTCAGAGACAAGGGAAGAAACGCAAGACGATGATTAACGCACTGGTCCTCCTCTCTATCAAAATCGGAATCGACCCGACGATCCTCGACGAGGGCGGGATCGAGATCACCTGGCACGGCGTCTTCACCGCTGTCGGCGTGGTGATGGGCGTGGCAGTCTCGACATGGTTTGCGCGGCGCGCGGGGTACAACGAGGACACGATCTACAACGTGGCCCTTTGCCTGGTCATCGGCGGCATCATCGGCGCCCGTGGGCTCTACGTGATAGAGAACTGGAGCCAGTTCAATGACGACTTCGGAGACATCTTCGCCATCAACACGGGCGGCATCTCGATCTATGGCGCCCTGATCGGCGGGACTATCGGCGCCTGGCTATATGCGATCATCCGCAAGGTGCCGAACATCCCGAAGGGGGCGGACATCGCCTGTATCGGCGGCATCTTGGGAATGGCCGTCGGCCGGATCGGCGACATCATTAACGGCGAGCATTTCGCGAAAACGAGTGACCTTCCCTGGTCGGTGGTGTACACGCACAGCAATAGCCCTAGCGTGCTGCGCTTCGGCGCCAACTACGCGCAGCATCCGGCGGTGGCGTACGAACTTCTAGGCGACCTTCTTATCTTCGCCATCTTGATTTTTGCCTACCTGCGGTTGAGCCGTTCCGGGGTCACGTTCTTCGCCTGGGTCTTCCTGTACGGGTTGCTCCGGTTTTGGGTCAGCTTCCTGAGGCTGGACGACGAGGTCCTGGGTACGGGACTCAGGACGGCGCAGGTGATCGGCCTCGCGGGTATCGTCTGTGGCCTTGGCGGGATCGCCTACATGCTACGCTTCCCGCCGAGGGAGGAGAGGTTGAGCCGCGCGGAGCGCCGGCGCGCACTCCGAGAGGAGCCGCCGCCGCAGAGCATCGAGGAACACACCGCGAGTTGATAGTCACGCTGTATTCGCAGGCCGATTGCGGCCTTTGCGTGGAGGCGGAAGGAGTGCTGCGCAGGCTCCAGCGGGAGATCCAGTTTAGTCTCCAGGTCGTAGATATAGAGTCGGAGAAAGGGCTCTTCGACCGGTACTGGGACAAGGTGCCCGTCGTGGCGGTGGACGGGAAGGAGGTCGCGGGTGCGCCTATCGATGCCCGACGCCTGCGGGCGGTTATCGCTTCCTGAGCGCTCCCCGCCCCAAGCGTTCGCGTAACAACACGAGGGTGTCAGTTGTTTCCCAAGTGTTCACGTTTACGCGATCTTAACCCTGATAAAAAATGGTAGTCTGAAATTACATCTGTTATGGTACGGGAATTGGGATTCTGGGGAGAAGCGATAGATTAACCGATGATTAACGGTACTACCATCCACAACCACTGGTATCTCGTGTCCAGCCACGGCGCCGTACTTTTCTACGTCGCCGTGAACCCCGGATGCACCATCAAGCAGATAGCCGAAGATATGTCGCTCACGCAGCGGACGGTCTGGGGACTCATCGGCGATCTGCGACGCGCGGACATGCTGCGCGTGCGCCGTGAGGGCCGCCGCCATCACTACACCGTGAACCTGGACGCGCCCTTCCGCCACCCGGTGATCCAGGGCATCGCCCTGCGATCTGTCCTGGGCGACCTCGTCGAGCAGCTGGCTGACAAGCGCGAGCCTGCCGGCGTCCGCGGCTAAGACCCTGCGCCGGCGCCATCTGACGTGATTTTCTTGACTCCGTATTTTTGCGTGTGCTAACATCCCCTCAAACCTGAATACGAGGCCTTATCCAGAGAGGTGGAGGGCACGGCCCTGTGAAACCTCGGCAACCGGCCCGACGGCGAAAGCCCTTGAGCACGGTGCCAACGCCGGTCCGCCAGAGGCGGAGACGATAAGGCGAACCTGCAGGCCTCTTCGGGAACAAAAGCGAAGGGGTTTTCTTTTTCTGATGAGAGACCAGACGACAGCGCTCACAGGCCTGATGGCGATGACCCGGGCCTCCACCTCGGCCTGACCGGGGAGGGGAGGCCCAGCCCCCGGCAACGTCTATTCAGAGGCGGAGGTCGCCATCCATGTCATTTGCGAAAAACCTGAGATGTAGAGAATGTGGCCGGGTCTATCCGTTAGACCCCGTCCACGTCTGCGAGTGGTGCTTCGGTCCTCTCGAGGTCTTCTACGACTACGAGGCGCTCAAGGGGCTTGTTACCCGCGAGCGTATCGAGTCCGGTCCGCCCAGCATGTGGCGGTACGCGGACCTGCTCCCCGCCGATGCCGAGACGGCCGTCGATATCGGCACCGGGTACACCCCGCTGATCCGGGCCGGCAACCTGGGGCGGCTCCTCGGGCTGGAGCATCTGTACATCAAGAACGACTGCCAGAACCCCACGTGGTCCTTCAAAGACCGCGTCGTGTCTGTCGCCAGCACTGTGGCCCGGCAGTTCGAGTTCGACACGCTTGCCTGCGCCTCGACCGGCAACCTCGCGAACAGCGTGTCCGCGCACGCGGCGCGCGCCGGCATGAAGGCGTGCGTCTTCATCCCCGCGGACCTGGAGCAGGGGAAGGTGATCGGTTCGGCAGTCTACAACCCCACCTTGGTCGCGGTCGAAGGCAGCTACGACGAAGTGAACCGTCTCTGTAGTGAGCTGGGGGACAAGTACCCTTGGGCGTTCGTGAACATCAACGTGCGCCCATACTATGCTGAGGGAAGCAAGACGCTGGGCTATGAGGTGTGCGAGCAACTTGGCTGGCGCGCGCCGGACCACTGTATTGTGCCGCTGGCCAGCGGCTCGCTCTTCACGAAAATATACAAGGGGATCAAGGAGCTGTTCTGGTTGGGCCTTGTTGAGTGGAACGCCACGAGGATGAGCGGCGCCCAGGCCCTGGGGTGTTCGCCCATCTATGACGCGTACAGTCGCGGCAGCCTTAACATCCGTCCGCAGAAGCCGAACACGATCGCCAAGTCGCTGGCCATCGGCAACCCGGCGGACGGCTACTATGCGCTCAAGGTTATGGAGCACACGGGTGGCGCGGCTACAGCGGTTACCGATGACGAGGTGGTTGACGGCATCAAGCTCCTGGCCGAGACCGAGGGGATCTTTGCGGAGACGGCCGGCGGTGTCGTCATCTCGGGGCTCCGGCGGCTGGTGCAGGAGGGGAAGGTGCGCAAAGACGAAGTCGTCGTTGCCTTCATCACCGGTGCCGGTCTGAAGACCCAGGAGGCAGTGATCCCGGCTCTGGCGCCGGCTCTCAAGATCCAGGCAACGATCGATTCCTTCGAAGAGGCGGTGGCCGCGCGCGACCTAGCGGCGGCCGGCGAACGGAGGTAGACCAATGACTACGAAGCGCGTCAAGTTCACATTTGTCCAGGGGTTGATCAAGGAGCCGGTAATCTGGAAGCTGGCCAAGCAGTTCGATGTCATCACGAACATCCGCCGCGCCGACGTCACCGACGACCGCGGCTGGGTGATACTGGAAGTCGACGGTGATGCGGACGAGATCGAGCGCGGGCTCAAGTGGGTGGAAGAGCAGGGCGTGCGCGTGGATCCAGTGTACGAAGACATCGTGGAGGGTTAGACGTGGGGGTGCAGTGGGAACCGGAGAAGATGGTAATACCAGGACAGGAGAGCCTACGGATGAGCATCGTCGTCCGCATACCGACGCCGCTGAGGAAGCTTACGGAAAACCAGGACGTGGTCGCCGGCGACGGCGACACGCTGTTGCAGTGTATCGACGGCCTGGAACAGCAATACCCCGGCCTGAAAGAGCGCCTTTGCGACGAGACGGGCGAGCTTCGCCGGTTTGTCAACGTCTACGTGAACGGCGAGGACGTGCGCTTTCAGCAGGGTGTGCAGACGCCGCTCAAGGGCGGCGATGAGGTGAGCATCGTCCCCGCAGTGGCCGGGGGCGTGCACTAGCCTCCCGGCGTCGCTACGCTCTCCGGCAAGCTCACCGCGTCTCCGACCGCGATCCTGTTTTCCGCGAACCAGCCCAGATTCGCCTCCACGGCGTAGCGGTACGGCCCCGGGCCGTAGCGCAGCGTCTCGTCCAGCGGCTGCATGTCCTGGATGTCGATGATCTTGCCCGCCGCATCGATGAAGGCGATGGAGAGCGGGATGAGAGTGTCCTTCATCCAGAAGCCGGCGGAGGTGTCTTCCGGCCAGACGAAGAGCATCCCCGCGCGGTCCGGCAGCGATTCGCGGCCCATCAGCCCGCGCGAACGCTCCTCGGGCGCATCCGCGATCTCGACGGCCAGGCTGAACGATTCGCCATCTCCGGATTCGAAGGTGACGGTGGAGGCCAATGGTGTGGGTGTGTCTTTGGCTGGCACGTCCGACGCCCCGTCTGAGCCGCATGCGACCGCCAGAATCTGCAGCAGCGCGACCAACGCAAACGTTAGGTTTCGCGGCAGAGCGATGACCTACCTGCCCCGCAGCAACGGCGACAGGGCGCGGACGCGGGAGAGCCGGTGGCGCTCGGCGACGCCGGCGAAGAAATCGACGGCGACGCGCATGGGGCCGATCATGTGGATGAAGTCTAGGTATGTCATCTCACCGCGGAGGATGTGGCAGAAGAAGAGCCAGAACTTCTCGCTGCGCCGCATTGCGGCGACATATGGCGGCGGCGCGAAATTGAATAGCTCCTGCAGCTTGCGCGAGACCGTCAACTCCGGTTGCAGCGTGCGGTCCAGCCGGCGCTGGTAGCCGGACATGTCCGGGGCCTCGCCCGCCAGCACGCGCAGAGCCTGCTCCGCCGCCTGCCGGCCGCTGGCGAAAGCCATGTGTATCCCCTCGCCCGTGAGCGGGTCGACGAGTCCGGCCGCATCGCCCGCGAGGGCGACAGGCCCCCGCGCGATGGGCGATCCGGGGACACGCAGGGGCAGATGATGGCCGCGGACGTTCGTCAGGGCGCCGGCGTCGAAGCCGTAGCGCTCGCATAGCTCTGCGAGCTTGGGGCGCAACGTGAAACCGGCGTACTTCCAGGCGCCCACACCGACGTTCAGGTGGTCGCCCTTGGGGAACACCCAGCCGTAGCCGCCCGCGAGCCCGCCAATGTCCAGCGCCACGCATTCGCGCCAGTCTTCCGGGATGTCCGGCGAGAACTGGACGTTGCCTTCCAGCGCTACCGCTTCCTCGTAATCGCGGCGGAGGCCGAGGGCCTGACCGCAGAGTCCGTTCGCGCCGTCTGCGCCGATGAGGATGCGCGAGGTGTAGGTGTCGCTGTTGGCGCGGATGGTAACCACCCCACCCTCCTGCGCAGGCTTGAAAGCCTCCGCCACGTCGATTTCGCGCACGGCCTCGCCGTCGTGGAGGTCCGCGCCGGACTCGGCGGCGCGTTCGGCGAGGAACTGGTCCAGGCGGCGTCGTTGGGTCATGTACGCCAGCGGCTCGCGGTGACGCCGGTCGAACGCCCTTCCGAGCCGCAGGGAGAAGCGCGCACCGTATATCGTCCGCTCGGCGACGGGCGAGAGGTCGATGTCCTGCACCGATGCCGCACGCAGCGTCACACCGCCCCCGCAGGGCTTGTCGCGGGGGAACCGGTGTTTGTCCAGCAGGAGTACCGAAGCGCCGTCGCGGGCAAGCAGACGTGCCGCGGTGCTGCCGGCGGGCCCGGCGCCGATAACGATCGCGTCGTAATTCCTCACGACGTCGAGTTTACCAGTGTCGGGGCGTTCGGGGCTGGCTCTCAGGCCACCGTGTCGCTGTGGAAGACGTGCTCGGCTGCCTTCCAAGATCCGTCGCCCTGGCGGCGGTAGCGGACAAAGAACGCTCCACTTTGGCGGCGACCGCCGGACTCGAATATCAGAGTGTACCGGCCGAGGCCAACGGCTTCTCTACCCGCGCACTCGACACGGCTGATCCGGATTTCGGCATCCCTCAGGCCGGCCTTGACCACCCCGGTCCAGTGGCGGCGTATCGGATCGCGCCCGACGATCGGATGGCTATCTGATGGCACGAAGCGGGCGCCTTCCGCGTAGAACTCTTCGACGAGCCGCTCGCAGTCGTCTGAGAGCAGGCGCTCTGCGAACTTTGCCGCTGCCGAGGCGGGACCGGCCTCGCCGGGTTCGGCTTGCTTGCTGACGTGGCGGACTGCTGTGTTCATGGCATTAGCCTCGCTTCCTCCAGTCAAACATAGAGGGAAGCAAAGACCCTGCCATCCGAAGAAATACCCAATTTGAGGTGAACTTGGTAACGACGTCCGGCTATTGCAGCGCCAGGATCACTGCGTCCGCCATGACGCGGTAACCGGTGTCGTTGGGGTGGATGATATCCATCGAGATGTACTCAGGGCCCTTACCGACAAAGAGCGGGTAGACGTCCGCAAGCTTCACGCCGCTCGCCTCCGCCTGGGCGCGGATGATGTCGTTCACGCCGTCCAGGAAGGGTGTGTCAGGCATGCCTTCCAGGGAAAGGACGCCGAACGGGTCGAAACCCTCGATCTTGCTCGAAAACGGGTTGTACAGGGTAATCAGCACGATGTTCAGGTCGGGGTCGGCCGCGAGAAGGCGGTCCACGATCAACTTGAGATTTGGGGCGAACTCGGCCAGCGTCGTAGTCAGAATGTCGATGCACTCCTGCCGCTGGAGCGATTCCACGAGCGTAGGGCACTTGCCGGGGATAACGTAGTCGAAGAACAGGTCCAGCAGGTCGTTGCCGCCGATCTCCAGCGTGACGAGCACAACGTCGTTTTCCCGGTCAAAGTCACTGTTCCGCTTGATGATCTCGGAGATGGCCTGGTCCAGGTGGCCGTGGCGCACGATCTCCTCGCTGTCGTCGCCGCTGTGGCCCAGGTTCCAGAGCCCGGCGCCGTCCGGAAGAGACGCGTGGACGAGGGGGACGAACGCTGTCGTGAAGCGGTCGGACGCACTAACGCCATAAGAGAGCGAGTCGCCCAGGGCGATGTACAGTGGAGCATCCGGCGATGGGGGTGGGGGAGTGGGCAGGCGGCTGGTGGGAGTGGGTGTAGGTGTAGGCGCTGCTGTAAGGAGGGGTTCATCAGCGATCTGGTTCGCCGGAGTCCCGGATGATGGAGTTGGCGTCGCGTCGTCGGAGCCACCGCCGCAGGCGGTGGCAAGCAAGGTGAGGGCGATGATCGGCAGAAATGGGCGCATCACATCTATGATACGGGTACGGGGGGCGGGAAGTTCCCGGAAGGTGCTATGCGTTGACGAGGGCGACGATGGCGGCGATCCAGAAGACGGCCTGGAAGAAGACGGCGCCGCTCAGGAGCAGGTACGTCGCGGCGCGCTCTTTCCACTCGAAGGCGAGGCCGGCGAGGAGGTTCGTCGCCAGCATCGCCGTTGCCGTCGCGGGGATCTTCAGGATCTCGGAGCGTGACTCGAAGCCCGTTATATCCCCTATTGGCGGAAACTCTATTGTGATCTCGTTGTCGAGGTTCGGGTAAACGGCCATCAGGAAACCCCAGAGCGCTACGTTAAGAGCCACGGCGGCGAGCGCGAGAAGCTGTGCGACGTGGTCGGCGAAGGCGGGATGGCTGGAGAGGAAATCGCGCTCGACACCGGACTTCCCGGAAGGCTTCCCCGCCTGCTGGAAGCGCTGCGCCTCCGCGATGAAGCGCACCGGGTCCCGCGGGCTCAGCGCGTACGTCGCCCCGGACGTCATCACGTAGACGAGCTCTTCCGGGGACGTGTGTGTCGAGAAGAAGAGTGCGTCGCCGATCCCCTCCACTTGCCCCCGGCCCACGTGGTAGCCGTACCAGCTCAGGCCCTGCACCTGCGGCTGCTGCTCGCCCCGCCCGGGGATTAGCTTCTGCACCTGGTCGATGGCGATGAAGTGCTTCATCAGCCCCCAGCTAACGGTGATCCCGCCCCGGTCCATGATGTAGCGAAGGCTGTAGCAGCCGTAAGCCCAGAAGGCGAAGAGCCCCGCGATGACGAGCAGCACCGACGCCCCCGCCCAGGCGAGGAAGCCGGGGAAGCTGATCGGCCAGTCGATCGCCTGCAGCACGAGCGCCAGCGACAGGAGCAAGGCCAGTCCAGCCGCTCCCGCGCCTACCGCAGTGCCGGCCGTGCGAGACGGCCGCTCGATTGTTACGCCTTGACCTTTGAGTAGCAAGGAGTAACCCGGTGGGCGTATTTTCGGTTGCGGCCGGTGATGATCTGGAAGTATAGCTCCA
>Ga0209751_10003390_pt1 | contig 15468 bp, 9 predicted proteins | sample RifCSP13_1_FD_184019 | JGI IMG/M metagenome (GOLD analysis project Ga0209751, IMG submission 184019) | Soil microbial communities from Rifle, Colorado - Rifle CSP2_sed 13_1 (SPAdes) (version 2) | ecosystem: Environmental > Terrestrial > Deep subsurface > Rock core/Sediment | place: Rifle... | reverse complement strand
TCCAATCAACGTGAAATCAGCAACCGGGGCCGCCTGCTGGAATGGTTCGCGGGGGAATTATTCGCGCGCGAGGAAAAACTGGCGCATCCCGGCTGGCTGCCGCGCGCCGCGCAAATCAGCGCGCTATCCCAATTGGCGTACGCCATGCAGGCGCAAGGAGAAAGCACCACGTTCAGCTTTCAAGTGGCCCGCGCGGCTGTGCCCAGGTCCGTCGAGCTGGATGGCGACGAGATTCCCCTCAAGCCCGCCGACCTGTTTCGCTTCGGGCGGGCGGCGACGATTCTCGACCCGGCCACTGAGCCGGAGGTGCGGTTCTATCATCACCTCCTCCAGGAATACTTCGCCGCGTTGGAACTCCTGCGCCGCTTTGAAGCGGGCGAAGACCTGACGGCGCTGTGGAAGAGCCAACGGCTGGCCGCCGAGATGCCCCCGGCCAACGTCGGCGAGTGGGATCCCCTGCCTGAGCCGCCCGCCACCGGCTGGGAAGTGACTACGATTCTGGCCTGCGGTTTGGCCGACGACTCGGCGCGCCTGATCGAAGCCGTGCGCCCGCACAACCCGGTGTTAGCCGGGCGCTGCATTCACGAAGCGGGCATCCCCCTGGACTCCCCCTCTCCATCGCCCCAGGCGATGGAGACGCGCCAGCGGCAGGGGGGTGAGGTCCACGCCGACCTCCTGCTCGACCTCTGCGACCCCGCCGTGCATCTGCGCGCCCGGCTGCAGGCCGGGTTCACGCTGGGGCGCATCGGCGACCCGCGCTTCGAGCCGAAGATGATCAACGGCGTAAAAGTGATCCTGCCGCAACTGGTGAACGTCCCGGACGGGACTTACGTGATCGGCAGCGCCGACGATGATTCGAGCGCCGACGATGATGAAAAACCTCAACACACAGTTAACCTGCCCGCATTTGAGATTGGCAGGTGGCCAGTGACCAATGCCGAGTATGTCTGCTTCATCGAAGCGGGCGGTTATAAAGAAGGACAATGGTGGGAAACCGATTTAGCCAAACGCTGGTTGAAGGGTGAGGAGGTGATGGGTGGGCAGGCCACAACCTGGATGGCGCTGTGGCGGTACACTCACGAGAATGCCGATTGGAAAGAGACGTTGCAGAATACAGGCGCGTACTCGCCCGAAACATTGAAGACGCTTGAACAGGTGGCCGTCTTGAGTGAAGAGGATTTCAAGTCGCTGTTGTCGCAGGGCTTGCAAGGTAAATCGCGAGAGCGCCCCCAGTGGTGGTATGATGCCGACCGCAACAACCCTTCCCAGCCGGTGGTGGGCATCACGTGGTTTGAGGCCAACGCCTATTGCGTGTGGCTCTCGGCGGCGGCGGGGCGCACCTACCGCCTGCCCACCGAAGCCGAATGGGAAGCCGCCGCCCGCGGTCCAGCCCCCACCCCAACCCCGCAGGTGGGGGAGGGGCAGGGGGTGAGGGTCTACCCCTGGGGCGACGACTGGGACCCCGCGAAAGCCAACACCATCGAGGGCCGCGTGCTCAAGCCCACGCCCGTGGGCGCTTATGCGGCAGCGGGAGGGGTGGGGCCATTCGGCGCGGAAGATCAGGCGGGCAACGTGTGGAACTGGACGAGCAGTCTGTATCGGCCTTATCCTTACCGCGACGATGGCCGCGAAGATGCCAATGCTGAAGGGGAACGCGCCGTGCGTGGCGGTGCCTGGTACGATGGTAGGCAGCTCGCGCAGTGTGCGTACCGTAGTAGCCGGGGCGTCCCCGGTGGCTTCAACGTCGGCGTGGGGTTTCGGGTGGTTTCCCCTGTCTCATAGTTCTGCTTTCTGGTTTCTGGGTTCTGCTTTCTGCCCTGCTGTTTGCTGGGGGATGGGGTTTGGGGAAGGGGCGAAGGTTGGGGCGGGAGGCCTCGGTGATTGACAATGACTAAAAAGAAATCCAAGTCTGTATCCTCGCCATCCGGCGGCGTGTATGTTGAGGGCGATGCCGGCGTTGGGCGCGATCTGGTCGGACGCGACCAGTACAACATCACCCTCATCTTGCAGATGAGGGGCTTCACCCCGCCGCCTGATCTTGCCCATCTGCGCCGGACGTACCTCGATCACCTCCAGCGCCAGTATCGGGCGCTCGACTTCAAGGGCATTCCGCAATTGGAGGCGCTCTCTCGCGCGCTGTTGCTGGAAGACGTGTACGTCCCGCTCGTCGCCCGGCCCGAACTGCCCGCCGGAGAGACCCTGGCGCGCGAATGGCGGCTGGCCGGGCGTGGCTTCGACCGCGAGGCCCTGCCGGAAGAAGCATTCGCCGCCATGGGCAAAGCCAGCGCCGCCCCGGTGCGCGTGGAAGAAGCCCTGCGCGACCAGCCATGCGTCGTCGTCCTCGGCGACCCCGGCTCCGGCAAATCCACCCTGCTCAAGCATCTGGCCCTGCGCCTCGCCGCCGAGCCGAATGCGCCCCTGCCCATCCTCGTCCCGCTCAATGCCTTTGCCGATGCCTTGCAACGGAGCGACCGCAACCTGCACGATTACCTGCCCGACTACTTCTCCGGTTTGGCGCAGGGCGTCAGCGGCCTCGGCCCGCTCTTCCATGCCGCGCTCGAAAACGGGCAGGCCGTAGTCTTGCTCGACGGCTTGGACGAAGTGCAACGCGACCGCCCGCGCCTGGCGCATAAAGTGGAAGCCTTTGCCCGCGAGGCCGTAGCACGCCGCAACAAGGTGGTGGTCACCAGCCGCATTGTGGGCTACCGCGAGTCGCCGTTGGAAGCGCAGACCTGGGCGCTCTACACCCTGCTTGATTTCGACGACCGGCAGATTGAAGACTTCACCGCCAAGTGGTGCGCAGCGTTTGAGATTAGCACGTTGGGCGATACGCCCGAGGCCCGCGCCGCCGCCGAAACCGAGCGCCAGGGCTTGCTCGAGGCGCTCAAAGCTAACCCTGGCGTGACTCGCCTCGCCAGCAATCCGCTCCTGCTCACCATCCTGGCCCTCATCAAGCGGCAGGGCGTCTCGCTCCCCCATCGTCGCATCGAACTCTACGAACTCTATCTCAAGACGCTCATCACCGCGTGGAACAAAGCGCGCGCCCTCGACAAGCGGCAGGTGGGGCCGGACGTGGATTACACGCAGACTCTCCTCACGCTCGCGCCGCTGGCGCTGTGGTTGCGCGCGGAAAACCCCACCGCGGGCCTGGTCTCGGAACAAGCGTTGCTCGGCTGGCTCACGCGCCACTTCATGGGCGAAGATTGGGGATTGCCGCGCGGGCCGGCCACGGAGAAAGCCGGCGAGTTTCTCGCCAGCGTGCGCCGCTATTCCAACCTGCTGGTCGAGCGCGGGCAGGGGCAATACGGTTTCATTCACCTGACGTTTGAAGAAGCCCTCGCCGCCTACGGCCTCATGCAGGCCGGGCAACTCCAACTCGAAAACAGCCTGGCCGTCATCCGCCACCGCCTCACCGACCCGGCTTGGCGCGAGACGCTCCTGCTCACCATTGGCGTGTGGGGCCTGCTCAACCGCCAGCCGCGCGTGGCCGGCGAAGTCGTGCGCGCCATCCTCAAGATGGACTGCGCCGGAGACGAAGCGGGCCAGAACATCCTGCTGGCGGGCGAGTGCCTCGCAGACGTGGAAGAACTGGGCCTGGGCCGCGCCGCCGCCGAAGACGTGAAACAAGCCTTGCTGGCCGCCGCCCACGACCGTTCTTTGCCGCCCGCCGTTCAGCGCGATGCCGGATTCATCTTGGGCCGCGTGGGTTGGGTACCCGACGACTTGGACAAGCTCATCGCTATCCCCGCCGGGCCATTTCTCTATGGCGACGACAAACGCACCATCATCATCCGAGAACTTTTCGCCATAGGCAAATACCCGGTGGCGAATCTCCAGTACCGCCGCTTTGTGGAAGCGCAAGGCTACGACCGCCGCGAGTTCTGGAGCGGCGAAGGCTGGGCCTGGCGCACCGGGACGTATGACAGCCAAGCGCCAGAGGAGTACAGAGGCTGGCTGGCGGGACGAAAAGTGGAGAAACGCACCGAGCCATTTTTTTGGCATGATGCGAAGTGGAACAACCCGCTCGCCCCTGTCGTCGGCGTCAGTTGGTTCGAGGCCGAAGCCTATTGCAACTGGCTGAGCCGCGAACAGGGCCGGCCGGTCCGTCTGCCGACCGAAGAAGAGTGGGAGCGGGCTGCCCGCCACACCGACGGGCGCGAGTATCCGTGGGGAAACAATTTTGACCGGAACCGGCTCAACAGCGCCGAGTTCTGGGGCGGGCGGGATGACCTGGACTGGCAAAAGTGGTATGGTGAGAAGGGCTATGAAAATGCCTCGACCACAATGGTGGGCCAGTTTCCTGCAGGCAACAGCCTCTCTGGGGCGAGCGATATGAGCGGCAACGTGTGGGAGTGGACGGATTCATGGTATGACAGGGATAAGATATACCGCGCCGTGCGTGGCGGTTCCTGGGGCAATGGTGGGCAGTCCGCGCGGTGTGCGTCCCGCGTCTGGTACGTACCCGATGACTTCTCCGGCGGCGTGGGGTTTCGGGTGGTTTCCCCTGTCTCATAGTTCTGGCTTCTGTTTTCTGGATTCTGCTTTCTGCTATGCTGTTTTCTGGGGGGAGTCCAGAGGGGGCGAAGCCCCCTTTGGCCGCGCGAAGCGCGGTTCTCGACATCTTATGAGGAGAAAGGACGATGGCAAAGAAACCTGTGACCAAAAAGAAAACTGCATTGACCCCAGTTGAAACAGCGTTTGCACCTCCCACGTTCCCCGCGTTTTTCATTTGCACTCCGGCTACTTTGGCCTATAATTCCCCCGGAAATCAAATGGACACTAAGACTCAACACGGCTACCTCGTCCTGGCCGACATCTCCGGCTTTACCTCTTACCTCGCCGCAGTGGAGCTTGATCACGCGCACGAGATTCTGACCGACTTGCTCGAGACGATCTTGGCGCACTTCAAATCGCTGTTGAACATCTGCAAACTGGAGGGCGACGCGGTCTTCGCCTATGCGCCCGAAGCCAAAGTGGCGCGCGGCGAGACTTTGCTGGAATTGATCGAAACCACCTACGTGGCCTTCCGTAACCGGCGCGATGTCGCCCACCGCCATACCAGCTGCGAATGCAAGGCCTGCCGCGCCATCCCCTCCCTGGATTTGAAGTTCTTCGTCCATCACGGCGACTACATCGTGCAGGAAGTCTCGAATATCCGCGAGCTGGTCGGCTCGGACGTGAACCTGGTCCACCGGCTGATGAAGAATCACCTCAGCGGGGCCACGGGCTGGAAGGCCTACGCGCTTTTTACCGACGAAGGGCTGGCGCATATGGGCGTGCGCCCGGAGGGCCTGCACGAGCAGACCGAAACTTACGAACACCTCGGCGATGTCCAGACCCTCAGCCTCGACCTGCACTCGCGCTATCAGGCGCTGGTCGAGGCGCGGCGGGTGATCGTCGCGCCGGAGGAGGCCCATTTTGTTTTGAACTTCGACTTCCCCGCGCCCCCGCCGGTCGTCTGGGAGTGGCTGACTGACCCCAAGCGAAAAACCCAGGCGATGGGTGGTTACGCCGTATTTTCGGCCGTATCCCGTCCTGGCGGCCGGAGCGGACCGGGAGCGGCCACCCACTGCGCGCACGGCAAAGGGTTGAAGGCGTCGTCGGTGGAGACTGTCCTGGACTGGCGGCCATTCGAGTACCTCACCACGGAAGACATCGAGGGCAACAATATCCTGCGGACCACCATCCAGTTTGAGCCGATCCCCAATGGGAAGGGGACGCGCACGCGCACCTGCATGCAGATGCTTACGATGCCGTTGCCCCGCTGGCTCAAGCGCCCGCTCGTCAAATACATGATGTCGCACGCGATTGCGGCCTGGTATGGCGCTGTCGCGCAGTTGCTGGCCAAAGACGCAGGTGCTGCCGTTGAACCGGCCGCCGCCCCAGCCGCCTCTGCCGGTTGATTTCCCCGAAATCTCGTGGATGCCCGCATTCCCCGCCCCGAACGCGGCTACCTCGTCCTGGCCGACATCTCCGGCTTCACCGCCTACCTGGCCGGGACCGAGTTGGAGCATGCGCACGAAATCATCCGCGAGCTGCTGGAATTTATCGTGGAACGCCTCCGGCCCCTGCTCACCCTGGCGCAGATCGAGGGCGATGCAGTCCTGGCCTACGCGCCCGAAGCCCGCGTGCCGCGCGGCGAGACCTTGCTCGAACTGCTCGAGGCCACCTACGCCGCGTTCAAGGACCGGCTTACCAGCATCAGCCGCCGCATGACCTGCACCTGCGCGGCCTGTCGCAACGTCACCACGCTCGACCTCAAGTTCCTCGTCCATCACGGCGAGTATCTGACGCATCACATTCACGACTACCCTGAGCTGCTGGGCCTCGCCCCCCTGTTCGTCCGCGAACGTGAATGGAAAGAGCCGGTGGCGCAGGCCGTCGGCTGGCGGAGTTACGCGCTGTTCACTGCCGACAGCCTCGCGCATCTGGGCCTGCCGCCCGAGGGGTTGCCGGTCCTGGAGTTCTCAAACGGCCAGGTCAAGACCTATGGCCTGAACCTCGGGGCCTGGTATCAGGCCATGCTGGAAGCCCGGCGGGTAATGATCTCGCCCGACGAAGCCGACGCCATCTTCACCCATGACCTGGCCGCGCCCCCGCCCGTGGCCTGGGAATGGTTGAACGACCCACAAAAGCGCAACCGGTGGTATTTGTCTCTCTTGCATTGGACGGCGCGGGCGCGTCCTGGCGGCCGCACCGGGCCGGGCGCAATCAATCATTGCGATCACGGCGCCGGCGCTGCCCTGGAGACCGTCCTCGACTGGCGGCCTTTTGACTACTTCACGGTCGAAATGCGCATCACCCCGGGGGGCCTCATCCTCCTCGTGACGACGCAGCTCGAGCCGCTACCCGCGGACCGGACGCGCCTGCGCTTCTGCCTGCGCCTGCAAAAGCCGTCGGCGCGCTGGCTGGCCCGCCCGCTCTGCGGCCTCATGGTTCAGGTCCTCAGATATGGCATGAACCAGCTCGACCGCTTACTGGCGCAGGAAAAGTAACGTCCCCACTAAAACAAGCCGCCGCTCTGAAGGCGGCGTGCGGAGTACCTGTGCACCAATGATTGGGAGGCGAGGCCGGAGCCACAAGGGGACGGCGCTAAGCGCTCCATACATCCTTGCGGAAACTGTTGACTCCCGACGCTCAATCCGTTCAGGCGCGGCTTGCATTTTTACGATAGCACGGGCATGTTAGAACAACAATAGCAGTTTGTCACTATTGGGGGATGAAGTCTGTCCTAATGGGCGGAGAAGCCGTGGATGTCACTGGTTACATACCCGCCTCATCCATACACCTCCGGGTTAGCACAGTGCGGCAAGCGCTTCCCCTCCAGCCCGGCCAGCAAATTCCCGCAGGCGCGCTCGGCCATGCGTCGGCGCGTCCCGTGCGTCGCCGAGCCGATGTGCGGCGCGATCAGGCAGTTCCCCAGGCGGTAAAGCGGGTGGTCGGGCGGCAAGGGTTCGGGGTCGGTCACGTCGAGCGCCGCGCCCGCAATCCAGCCCTCGCTCAACGCGCGGTAGAGCGCCGCCGCCTCCACCACCGGGCCGCGCGCCGCGTTGACCAGGATCGCCGTCGGCTTCATCGCGCGGAGAGCCTGTTCGCCGATCAACCCGCGCGTTTCGGCGGTGAGCGGCACATGCAGGCTGACGAAATCGCTCTCCCGCAAAAGTGTCTCCAGGGTGACACGAATCGCGCTCAGGCGCGCCTCGACTTCGGGATGCGCGCTCCGGCTGGCGTAGATGATCCGCAGCCCAAAACCCTGCGCCCGCGCGGCCACCGCCGCCCCGATTTTCCCCATCCCGACGATCCCCAGCGTCGCCCCGTTCAGGTCCGCGCCCAGCCACCCGGTCGGCGACCACGTCGTCCATCGGCCGGCTTTGGCGTCGGCGCTGGCCTCGGGCAGCCGCCGCGCAGCCGAGAGCAGCAGCGCCATGGTCATGTCCGCCGTGCTTTCGGTCAGCACGCCGGGTGTGTTCCCCACCGGGAGGCCGCGCCGGGTGCAGGCGGCGAGGTCAATGTTGTCCACGCCCACGGCCATGTTGCTCACCACGCGCAGGCGCGGCGCCTGGCCCAACAGCGCCTCGTCCACACGGTCTGTGAGCAGCGTAAACAGCCCCTCGGCCTCGGCCAGATGATCCGTTAGCGAGGCGATGCCCGATGCGCCAGTGACCGTGCGGACCCGGCTATCCAGCGACGCAAGCCAACCCTCCGGCAGCGTGCGGCCGATGAGGACGAGGGGCAGAGGCGGGTTGACCATAGACACGGAGGCTGCGATCAATATCCGGCCTGCAGGTCCACCCGGTTGGGGATGCGTTCACCACGTGCGGCGGCGTTGAGAAGCGCGGCCAGGTGGGCCATGCGATGTGCTGTGATCGCCATCGAGTCGCCGGCCCGATGTGGGCTGAGGGCTACGTTGTCCAGTTCGTGAAACGGAAAGCGCGAGGGGGGTGTGCTCCTCCGGGAGGCCTCGTCCGTCGGATAGTTGTACCAGACATCCAGGCCCGCCGCGCCGAGCGCGCCCGAGCTTAAGGCGGCGTAGAGCGCCGCCTCGTCCACGATTGGCCCGCGCCCCACGTTGACCAGGATGGCTTGCGGGGGCAGGAGCGCCAGCTCCGCCGCGCCGATCAGCCCATGGGTGTCAGGAGTGAGGGGCAGGGTGATGATGAGGGCATTCGACTGCAGCAGCAGACGCCGCAGGTCTTCCGATGGATGGATCTCGGCGGCCACGTCGGTCGGGCCTGCCAGCGCGGGGTTGCGACGGGTCGCGAGGACGCGCATGCCCAACGCCTGGCAGGCGCGCGCGACCCGCTGACCGATGGCGCCATAGCCAAGGATGAGCGCAGTTTTGCCGTCCAGTTGTATGGATTGCGAAGGCTGATAACGCGGCGTCCAATCGTGGCGGCGCAGGGCGCGGTCAATAGGGACCAGGCGTTTTGCGGCGGCGAGGAGCAGAGTCATCGCCATCTCCGCCGTGGGCGCGGCGTTGTAGTGCAGATTGTGCACGGCGATCTGGGGATAATCGGCCATGAGTTGGCGCGTGCTTTCTGGCACACCCGCCCAGGGGACGATCACGGTATGCAAGTTGGGGCTGGCGGTGATTTGCGCGGCGTTGGGCCGGCCGGCGACGAGAATGTGGTAGCTGGCCGGAGCAGGGTCGTCAGGACTCGCGGTGATCTGAACTTCGGGCGACAGGCGCGCCCTAAGTTCGGCGAGTTCGTCCGGCTCCAATGCCTCGCCAAAATGCACGTTGAGCGGCATAGACAGCACTCGCAGGTGGGTATCCCTATGCCCATAAAGCGCCAATTTGGCTACAAAAACCACAGCCTGTCAGGCAAACAGCGGCGCGTACTCGCCCGCGCCCTGTGCGATGAGCGCCTCCTGTTCCTCCGGGCCCATCGGCGTGAAGCGCTCGCACGCGTCGAGCACGAGCGGCAGCAGCCGGGTGTCGCCGGCCGTGCACAGCCCGGTCACGTCCTGAGACAGGACGAAATTCACCGCCGTCTGGATGTGCGCCGTGTCGTCGAAGGGCCTGTACCACGTCCCATACTGCTTTGGCTGTTCGCCCCACGGGCTGCGGGTGATGGATTTGATGATCATCGTCCCCACGTCGCGCGCGCGGCACTGGCGCAGGAGTTCCTGGGCGTCCCGCCGGTAGGCCGGGTTGGCGTACTGCACGAAGTTGATCGGGAAGAGCACCGAGTCAAAGTCAAAGCGGCGCAGCGCCTCGAGAAAGACGGCGGGCGAGTCTACGCCGTGGCCGGTGATGCCGATGTATTTCGTTAGCCCCGCCTCGCGGGCCTCGACGATGGCGTCGAGGGCGCCGCCCGGCCCCGTGGCCGCATCCAACTCCTCCATGTTGGTGACCGCGTGGATCTGGTATAGGTCGAAGGCGTCCACGCGCAGGCGCTCCAGCGAGCGGCGCAGCTCGGCGGCAGCCCCCGCTTTCGTTCGCTCCATGGTCTTGCAGCCAAGGAAGAATCGCCGCCGCTCCCTTTCCAGGCGCGGGCCTAGACGTTCCTCCGCCAGTCCGTAGGAGGGCGCGACGTCGATGTGATTGACTCCTGCGGCGATCACCTTGTCCATCGCCGCGTCGGCTTCCGCCTGCGTGGCCTGCCAGAACGCCGCCGCCCCGAAGATGGCGACAGTGCTCATATGGCCGGTACGGCCAAAACGACGCTTTTCCATGATGGGTTCTCCTTTCCACCGTTGGGGCGAAGCAATCTCCTCCGGTTTCAGGGAGATTGCTTCGCCCTTACTCCGCCTCGAAGATGCACGCTTCAAAAGGCGCCAGGGTCAATTGTCCAGCCTTCAACCGCGTGTGCTCGCCGGGGACGCTCGTCAGCCGCAAACGCCAGCGCTTCGACGGCAGCGGCTCATTCATCTTCACGGCGGCTTTGCGGGCAAAGAAGTTGAGTGCGACGAGGGTGGTTTGCTCCGGCGCGCGGCGCAGATAGGCGAGCACGTTTACGGGGCGACGGAAGACCGATTCATAACTCCCGCGCCGCAGGGCCGCCGATTCCCGGCGGAAGCGGATGATTTGTTTGTAGAAGTTAAGCACGGAATTGGGGTCGGGCTGCTGGGCGGCGACGTTGCGCGCCCGGTAGTCTTTGTTGAGGCGCAGCCAGGGCTTGCCGGTGGTGAACCCTGCATTGGCTTCCGCGTTCCACTGCATCGGCGTGCGCTCGGGGTCGCGGCCGCGTGTGGGGTAACGCTTGCCCTGCGGGTCTTGAACCTCAGCGCGCGGGATCGGCGTGTTCTGCATTCCGATCTCCTCGCCGTAATAGATGAACGGTGTGCAACGGATCGTCAGCAAGAACATCGCCGCCACTTTGGCGCGCGCCTCGGAGTGCGCTCCACCACCATACCGTGTGGTGTGCCGGGCAACGTCGTGATTGCTCAGCGCGTAGCACGGCTGATTCTCGCCCAGAGCGGAGACATTGCGCGCCAGGGCCTCCTGAAAAGCGCGCGGTTTCCACGGGCGGTGGGTCAGATAAAAATCGAAAGCCAGGTGCAATCGGTCGGGGCCGCAGTAGCGCGCCACCACGTCTGGGTCCCTCGCCATCACTTCGCCCACCGACATCCGCTCGGGGTACGAGTCCAGCAATCGCCGCAATTCCTGATACACGCCGATCAACTCCGGCCGGTTGAGATCGTAGATGTGTTTCTGCCGGTCATAGGCGCGCTGGCCCGAGGCGGGCGGATTGTCCCGGAAACGATCGTCTTTGAAGAAGGCGTTGACGACGTCGAGCCGGAAGCCGTCCACGCCCCGGTCGAGCCAAAACTTGACCGCCTGAAAGATGCGCGCGCGGATTTCAGGATTGCGCCAGTTGAAGTCCGGCTGTTCTTTGAGGAACATGTGATAGTAGTATTGATCTGTCCTCTCGTCCCATTCCCACCCTGATCCGCCAAAGACGGCCTGCCAGTTATTGGGCGGCCTGCCCCCGCGCGCCGGATCGCGCCAGAGATACCATTCCCGCTTGGGGTGGTTGCGGCTGGCGCGGGATTCGATGAACCACGGGTGCAGATGCGACGAGTGGTTGAGCACCAAGTCCATCACCACGCGGATGCCGCGCTTGTGGGCCTCGGCTACCAGCCGGTCGAAGTCCTCCAGGGTCCCGAACGTGGGATCAATGTTTTCGTAGTCGGCCACGTCGTAGCCGAAATCGTACATCGGCGAGGGATAGATCGGCGAGAGCCAGATGGCGTCCACGCCGAGCGAGTCGGGCGCGCCGTTGAGATGGTCGAGGCGAGAGATGATGCCAGGCAGGTCGCCAATGCCATCGCCGTTCGAATCGGCGAACGAGCGCGGATAGATCTGATAGATCACGCCGTCGCGCCACCACAGGTGGTCGTCGCTCATAAGGGTTATCATCCTTTCTGGTGAGAAGGTGGTGTGAGCCGTGCGCGAAAAGGCCTGAAAAATAGGCGCATCTGGAGGCCGAAGCGCCAACTTGATTAGCCTGCCCGCTTAGTTTAGCACGACTCCGCGTTAGGGGGTAACGGGATGTTCCACATTTGTCGAGGAAGGGTGTTGATTTTGAGGAAAAACGGATATACTGATGCTGAACTGAACACCCCCTACCTGTCCCGTCCACTGCAATGCGATGAACGATGTCCTATGGTTCAAAGATGCCGTTTTCTATCAGGTCTACATCCGCGCCTTCGCCGATGGAAACGGCGACGGCCACGGCGATTTCATCGGGCTGGCGCGAAGGCTGGATTACTTCCGCGATCTGGGCGTGGACTGCCTGTGGCTGATGCCCATGTATCCCTCGCCGCTCCTCGACGACGGCTACGACATCGCGGACTATTACAACATCCATCCCGACTATGGCACGCTCGACGATTTCAGGATGTTCCTGGCCGAGGCTCACGCCCGCGGCCTGCGCGTCATCGCCGACCTGGTGCTCAACCACACCTCCGACCAGCATGCGTGGTTCCAAGCGGCGCGCGCCGACCGTAATTCGCCTTACCGTGATTACTATGTCTGGAGCGACACCGATCAAAAATATTCGGGCACGCGCCTCATCTTCCTCGACATCGAAAAATCAAACTGGGCGTGGGACGAAGCTGCGGGGCAATATTATTGGCATCGCTTTTATGCCTCTCAACCCGACCTGAACTTCGACAACCCGGCGGTGCGCGCCGAAATGCTGAACGTCGCGAAGTTCTGGCTCGACCTCGGCCTCGACGGCTTCCGCGCCGACGCCGTACCGTACCTGTTTGAGCGCGAGGGGACGACCTGCGAGAACCTGCCGGAGACGCACGCCTATCTCAAAGAGTTTCGCCGCTTCATAAATGCCCACTACCCCGACCGCCTCCTGCTCGCCGAGGCCAACCAGTGGCCGGAGGATCTACGCCCGTACTTCGGCGACGGCGATGAGTTCCACATGGGCTTCCACTTCCCGCTTATGCCGCGCCTCTATATGGCCCTGCGGCGAAGTGACCGCGCGCCCATCGTCTCCATCTTAGAACGGACGCCTGCCCTCCCAGCTAACTGCCAGTGGTGCACCTTCCTCCGCAATCATGACGAATTGACGCTGGAGATGGTGACGCCCGAAGAGCGGCAGTGGATGTGGCAGGAGTATGCGCCGGAGCCGCGCATGCGGCTCAACCTTGGCATCCGCCGCCGCCTGGCCCCTCTGCTCGACGGTGACCGCCGCAAGATCGAGCTCTTGAATTCGATCCTCTTCACCTTGCCCGGTTCGCCCATCCTGTATTACGGCGACGAGATCGGGATGGGCGACAATATCTGGTTGGACGACCGGGACGGCGTGCGCACGCCGATGCAGTGGGACGCAGGCGCGCATGCCGGGTTCTCGACCGCCGCGCCGGACAAACTCTATGCGCCGGTTATCGCCGGCGAACGCTTTGGCTACCAGCGCATCAACGTGGCCGCACAACAAGCTGACCCGCACTCGCTCTGGCACACGCTGCGTCGCATGATCGCCGTGCGTAAGAGCCACAGAGCCTTTGGGCGAGGCGCTTGCGAATTCCTCCCGATAGAATACCACGCGGTGCTGGCGGTTCTACGCGCTTTCGCGGGTGAAACCATTTTAGCAATTCACAACCTCTCACCTGTCGAACAGCCGCTGCGGCTTGACCTGCGTCGCTGGTCAGGCGCGTATGTCTATGACCTGCTCGCTGGCCGCGCTTTGCCGAACACGACCACCGATCCCTATCCTCTCGCCCTGCCCCCCTATGCCTTCCTCTGGCTGAAACTGGAACTGCGCGGCTGACGTATGATGGTCAGCTTACTCACCACCCCGGTACGACGAGTGCTCTCAGGGTTGGTACGTTGACCGCGTCTGTGTGCCTATAGCGATATGCCTCGCGCCTCTTTCCGCTTTTACGCCGAACTCAACGACTTCCTGCTTGCCGCCCGCCGCATGGTCGAGTTCAATCATGCCTTTCAAGGCCGGGTTTCGATCAAAGACATGATCGAATCGCTCGGCGTGCCGCACACCGAAGTGGACCTGATCCTGGTCAACGGCCTCTCGGTGGATTTCGCTTACATCGTCCAGGCTGACGACCGCGTCAGCGTTTACCCCGTCTTCGAGGCGCTCGACATCACCCCTCTCGTGCGGCTGCGCCCCCGGCCGCTGCGAGAACCGAAGTTCATCCTCGACACCCACCTGGGACGGCTGGCAAATTATCTGCGCCTGCTGGGGTTCGATACGCTCTATCGGAACAATTATGACGACGAGGCGCTGGCGCGCCTCTCGGCCGGTGAAAAGCGCACCCTGCTCACCAAAGACCGCGGCCTGTTGAAGCGCCGCATCGTCACGCACGGCTATTGCGTGCGCTCTGCCGACCCCCAACAGCAGATCAAGGAAGTCCTGGAGCGCTTCGACCTGCTTGGCGCCATCGCGCCTTTCAGCCGGTGCCTGCGCTGCAACGGCCGGTTGGAACCCGTGGAGAAGCAGGCCATCGTGCACCGCCTCCCTGCCCGGACGAGTGTGGATTATGACGAGTTCTATCGCTGCACGGCCTGCGACCAGCTCTACTGGCCCGGCTCACACTACGTCGCCCTGGAGCGTTTCGTGTCCGAAATTCTGACCGGGCGTTAAGTGAACCGGCCGCTTTCTGGCTATAATAGGTATACGTTGACTGCTGTTCGCCGGTCGAATTAGCCGCCTTTGAGGGAGGAGCGTGTGGCCTCCTATTCCCGCTACCACATCCCCTCCAGCCCGGCGCCGAACATCGCGCCTCACCCGAGCCGGTTTCGCGTCCGCGTCAACCGGGTTCAACTCGCCCGGTTGATTCTCGCCGAACTCGTCCACTACTGGGGGAACCTGCCGGTCGTCCTCAGCCGCCCGTGCGTCTACGGCGTGTTCTCCGGCCCCATCGGGGGATTTGCCCCGCGTCCACACAGGTGCGTTGGCTGTTTGCGTTGCACGGTGCAGTATCCTGAGATTGTGCAGATTATTCCCAATCCTGGGCGCATGCGCCTGGGCGACTCGTACTTCACGCCGGACATCGTGGATACGGTGCTATACGAAGCTGCGACGGGCCGCGTGCCGGTGCGCGGGGCAGGCTATCGCGGCTCATTCGGGGGCGAGGGCTGGGATGCGATGTGGACGGATATGTCCGAGATCGTCCGCCCGACCCGCGACGGGATTCATGGCCGGGAGTTCATCTCGACCTCGGTGGACCTCGGCCCGAGGCCGGACTTTCTGACCTTTGATTCATCCGGGAAGCCGGCGGGCGAAGCGCTGCGCCTCATCAGTCTGCCGGTTCCGTTTATCTTCGACGCCCCTCCGCTTTCTGCTGAATCCGCGAATCTCTATCGGGCGCTGGTCGCCTCCGCCGATGGGATTCAGAGTCTGGCCGTCGTTCCGCTGCGCCGGGCGCTCGACCAGGGCCTGACATCGGCCAGCGTCGTCCCGCTCGTGCGCGCCTCCGAAGTGGCCGCTCTTTCGGACCTGACTCCTCAACCGCCTCTGAATGGGAAGGGGGCGCAAAGAGCGTTTC
>Ga0209751_10003386_pt1 | contig 15486 bp, 13 predicted proteins | sample RifCSP13_1_FD_184019 | JGI IMG/M metagenome (GOLD analysis project Ga0209751, IMG submission 184019) | Soil microbial communities from Rifle, Colorado - Rifle CSP2_sed 13_1 (SPAdes) (version 2) | ecosystem: Environmental > Terrestrial > Deep subsurface > Rock core/Sediment | place: Rifle... | reverse complement strand
GGCGCGCCGCGTGGAGGCGCCGCCGCCCGGCGCCGTCCAGGCTGCGGGCGAAGGTGACGCAGAGCTTGGTCTGGACGCGCGCGGACAGCGAGGCCAGCCACGCCGTGTCTGCGTCCGGGACCGTCTGCCCATCCGCCACGGCGGTAACCAGCGCGCGCCCGCGCGCCAGCAGCCGCTCAGTCCTCCGGGCGTACCACCAGCGCCGGGCGTGCAGTCCGACGAGCACGAGAGCGGCCGCGGTCAGCAGTGCGACCTCGGAGGTGAGGACCAACATCAGCAGAGAGTGGGAGACGTCGGTCATGTGTCCAGCGCGTGCCGGATCCGCTGCATGAGGATTGGAAGGCTGAACGGTTTGGCGACGTGGTCAAGGGCGCCGAGCTCCAGCGCGGTGAGGATTTCCGCCTCGCTCGATCGCATCGTGAGCATGATGACCTGCGACGGGCCGAGGACCCCCTGCGCGGCAAGCCGCTTGAGCACACTGAGACCATCCAGGCCGGGAAGGTCTACGTCGAGGAGGATGAGCCGGGCGTGGCCGCCGCCTGAGCCGATCAGCGCGTCCGCGGCGGTCTGTCCGTCGCGGAACCACTCCGTGCGGTATCCGCGCGTGTGCAGGGCGTTGATGAGGAGGGCGGCCAGGGGTTCGTCGTCCTCCACGATCGCCACGTCGACGCCGCTGGGCTGCTCGTCCGAATCCCGCCATCCCGCGGGCAAGACCCGGTTACCCCCGCTCTTCCGCGCGGCGGTCAGCGCCTCCGCCGCGGCGCGGACGAGCGCGCTCAGCTGCGTCCCGTCCTCCGGGTATTGGGCGACGCCGGCGCTCATCGTGATGGCCGATGGTGTCCCGGTCCCCGCCCCGAACTCCTCGTGGCGGATCTGTTCCAGCACTTCGGCCAGCCGGTGGACCCCCTCCATCCTTCTCATCCCGTAGGTGACGACGAGGAACGCGTCGCTCTCCCAGCGGGCGACGATGTCCTCCCCGCGGAACGTCTGAAGCAGCGCTTCACTTACGCGGCGGAGGGCGCGGTCCCCGGCCGCATACCCGAACACCGTATTCAGCTGCGTGAGCTGGTCGATGTCAAGCATCGCGGTACAGACCGGCTGGCCGTGACGGCCGGCAAGCCGGAAGAACTGCGTTGCCACCTCGCGCACCTTGCGCTGGCTCGCCGCTCCCGTCAGCGGATCGACATCGGCCACTCGCTTGAGCGCGCGCGTGCGCTCCAGGCGGTTGGTGATCCGGGTGACCAGCGCCGGTCCCGGCCGCGGCCCGGAGATGCAGTCGTCGGCTCCGGCGGCAAAGAGCTGTGTGACGGTGTCCGCATCGGCTGCCGCCGTCAGGAAGATGACCGGCAGGGGCGCCCAGCGCGGGTCATTCCGGAGGGCCCGGGACAGCTCGGGTCCGCTGGCTTCGGAGAGCGCGACATCGAGGATGAGCAGGTCCGGGACGCGCTCCTCCAACACCTCCCAGAATCGAAGCGGGTCCTCGAGCGCCGTGACGGTCATCCCCTCCGAGCGGAGCGCACTCTGCACCGAGGCCAGCCGCGCGGCGTCGGCATCGACGATCATGATCCTGGCGCCGCTGCGCTGCTGCTGGCTGACCACGTGGGCGACCGTGTCCATGATCGTCTGGGCCGCTGAGGTTTTCCGCAGGAAACCGCGGCCTCCCAGGCGCGCCACGTCGACCCGACCGATCACCGCGTACTCATCGGCGAGCACCAGTACCGGGAGGTCCGGCTGCCCGTTGAGGAGCTCCTCGAGGAAGCCGGTCGCACGCTCGCTGTCACCGAGGACGGACAGATCCAGGAGCACGGCATCCGGGCGTCGATCAGCAATCTCAGCCTGCGCTTCGGCGGCATCCATCGCCAGGACCGTCTCCACCCCCTGCGCGACCCCTTCGAAGACGAGGCGCTCCGCGAGGTCGGCGTCGCCGCTGACCATGAGGCAGAGGATCGCATTCTCGGCGACCAGCGCGGCCGAACCCTCGAGGGGCCCACGCTCCAGCTCCTGGCGCAGCGAGACGCTCAGTTCCGAGAGCCTCAGGACCTCTCGCTGCTGCAGGTGCTGCCCGTTCTGAAGGAGGTACGCGGCTTCCCGCGCCAGGCGCGCGCCCTGGAGAAGGCCGAACGTCCCTGCCGAGACGGCCAGCTGGTGCGCCTCAGTCCCGGCCCGCTTGCGGAGGGGCTCGTCCAGCCTGTCTTCCAGGAGCGCAATGGCCGTCTGCTCGAGGACGGCCAGCCGCTCGATGTTGGTGTCCTTGTGCCGTTCCCAGAGCAAGCGATGGACTGCGTCAGACCCCACTGGCGCGGCTCGCGCCGGGTGTCCGGCCGGGGCTGCCTGCGCGCCGGAGCCCCATTGGCCTGATCCGACGTACCGCTGTGCGTGCCGCGTGGTCCGGTCATCTCAGCCAGAGGCGAAGTTTGATGTAAGATCTGGTGAAGTTCCCTCCAAGAGGTGGTACCCACCCGATACGCTGGATAGACACCGGCACCCACGGAACGTCAGGCGGGTCCGCACCCGCCGCGTCGCCTCGTTCTCCGGGTCACGCCTCCCGTCTCACTGAGAGCTCGGTAGGAAGTGCCGATCCAGGACGTAGCGCGCGGTGCGACGGCCCAGCGTGGCGCCATCCACATCCGCCGAGCGGAAATGGTAGCCGATGTAGATCCGCGCTTCGATCACTTCCTTCAGCGCATCGCCTACCCTGGCGAACCGGCGCGTCGTATTCGTGACCGTGCTGTCCATCACAAACGGCACCTCGGAGGAGCCGAAGAAGATCTCGATGCTCTCAACGAGGGACCCGGTCGCGCACCCATGGCCCGAGGGGTGCTCTGGATGCGCCGCGGTAGGAAGCAGGGGCTCCCACGTCGGATCCGCTTCGGTGGCCGGGTTGCCGTCATCCGCGGCACGCCGGATGGCCTGGATGGGACGCCAGAAGCTGTAGTAGCTCTTTGCGTTCCAGCACCCGATGATCGCGTCTGCCCCCGACGTCCAGGCCATCGCGAACAGCCGGACCTTGTCGGCAAAAAGGAGACTCCGCACCTGGGCGAGCGCGAGGAGGGCTCGATTCATCTGCGCCCCCGGGTTCTCGGTCCAGAACAGCCCGATCTCGCGCTGCTCCGGTGTATGGACGGTGCTGGTGCGACTTCCCAGTCGCTTCACCTCGTTGAAGTCCTCGGCATAGCGGCCGCTCTCGAGTGCCGGCGGTCCGGCCGGCCGGAACTGCGAGGCCAGACGAATCCCGAATGGACGAACAGAGCCGATCCACGGGAACACATAGCCCGCAAATGCCGGAGGGGCGGGGTCCCACATCCCGGGGAGCGTCCCCGGCGTGTACGGCACGGCGGCGAACCGTCCATCATTCGCCCGGGCTTTGAGCATCTCCGCCGCGGCGCGCGCCCCCGCGGCCGCCCCCATGGTCTTCGCCCGGCCCGCCGGGACCCGCTCCAGCGACTGCGCCAGCCGCGTGTCGAGTTCGGCGCGCTGGGCGGGAAACACCCCCACCGGCACGTCGTGGGCCGCCGTCGCCACCGCGGCCTCAACGGAACCTCCCTCTGCCTGCGGGATTCCAGAGTTGTACCGGGCGTACCGTCCGGTAATCGCCACGACAGCGTCGTAGATGGCGAGGTGCACGATGGCCATGTGGATGATGGCCACCGGCGGCGGATTCCCCGCCACGGCGACGATGCTTCGCGTCGCCTGCCGGTTCCACTCATCGAAGGTGTCCCCGGGGGCTGGCCCCTGGGCGGCTAGGCGGACAGGACTCGCTGCCGCAACAACCAAACCAATGACCACTGCACTGACTAGAATGCGCATCGCCACCCGCCTCCTCTAATCTTGAGCATCTGGCCCCTTCGTGAACGTGCAGTCCGGGATCGGGCCGCCGCTCCCCAAGCGTACGAGAGAGCCTGACCCTCGCCATCCGGAGAAGGACGTAGGTACACAGGCGCAGGTACCAAAACAGTCATGGTGTTAGTGAGGGGCCGGCTGCGGAGTGTGCGTGGCTGCCCAGGCGGCGAGCTGGGTGCGCCTGTCCATGCCAAGCTTGTTCAAGACGTTCTGGACATGGGCGTCCACGGTACGCTCGGAGATTCCCAGCTTCTCCGCGATCTTACGATTGGTCAGGCCGCGGGTGATGTCCAGGACGATTTGGATCTCACGGCCGGTCAGCCCACCGGGACGTTGAGGCCGTTCCACTCGCACAGGGGCGGTGCGCCCGAGCGCCAGGGCAACTGCCTCATCGACCGTCATCGCCTTCCCCTTGCGCCAGGCAGCGTCGAAGACGGCAGGCCCGAGACGCTCACGCGCGGCAGCGCTGGCATCATTCGCTGCTGCCTGCTCCGGGCCGGTGCGTGCGTACCCGAAGGAGTCTCCCAAGGACTCGGACACCCCCAGCAATGTGGCTGAAAGTTCCGCGCGATCCGAAGACCCCAGGACGTTCGCCAGGTCCTCCAGGCAACGGACGGTCAGGTAGCGTTGCCCGATGTCATGGACGAGCGCCAGGCCCTCCTCAAGCAGCATCACGGCCTGGGGAGGGTCTTCTGGTGCCATCGCCCGGCCGAGCTTTTCGAGCACACCGCCCGTGAGCCACTTGTCATGGCGCGGACGAGCCAGCGAGAGTGCTTCCTCGAGGATGACCCGGGCACGCGCCTTGTCGCCCCGCATCTGCAGCGTGATGCCGATCTGGCCAAGAGCCCGGATGGCCATCGTCTCATCACCCGCCTGGCGGGCCATATCCAGCATCTCACGATACAGGTGTTCGGAACGCTCGAAATCCTCGACCGCATCAGTCACCTGGGCAAAGTGCAGCAGGACCCATGCCATGAGTGCTGGTTCGCTGACCGCTCGGGCCAACGCGACCGCCTGCTCCGCCAGTCTTACCGCTTGCTCGACCTCCCGCTGGTACGCCAGGAAGAATGCCAGGTTCGTGAGGGCCAGGACTCGGCTCCTGGCGGAAACCTGCCGCTTGGTTACCGCGATCTGGCCCCACCTCCGGCCCTCGCGAATGTAGCCGCGCGCCCACCAAAAACGGTGCATGGCCGCGGCGAGCAGTACCCCGGTTTCCTCGTCACGGCCGCTGAGGCACCAGTGTAACGCAACGCGAACGTTGTCGTGGGCACGCTCGAGACGCTCAAGCCATGCGGCTTGGTGCTCACTCCAGATGAACCGCTCTGCCTGTCGGGCAAGACCAAGGAACCAGGCAGCGTGGCGCCGCCGTACGGCATCGGCCTCGCCCGCGATCTCCAGTCGTTCCGCTGCAAACTCACGGATGGTCTCGAGCATGCGGAAGCGGGTCTCCCCGTCTCCAACCCGCAGCAGAAGGTTCTTGTCGACGAGCCCCGCGAGCGGCGACAACACATCGACCCGCAGCCCCTCGCACACTGCGTCGATCGCCTCAAGGGGGGACTCGCCCGCGAAGACACTGAGGGTGCGGAATACACTGCGCTCCGCATCACTCAACAGGTCGTAACTCCAGGCAATGGCAGCGATGAGGGTCCGCTGTCGCTCCGGAACGTCGCGTGGACCACCCGGAGGGAGGCCCTGACGGTCCGACAGCCGCCGGAGGATCGCGTCGAGTCCGAGGACGCCGGTCCAGGCCGCCGCCAGCTCAATCGCGAGGGGAAGACCATCCAGCCTGCGGCAGATCTCCGCAACAATCGATGCATTCCGCTCATCTATCGAGACCCCGATCTCCACTGCACGAGCCCGTTCCAGGAAGAGGGCGGTAGCGGGGGTTCGCGCCAGTGCGCTGCGATCCGATCGTGCCGCTGCGTCCGGCAGGGCCAGAGGCTGGAGGTTGTGTCTGTGCTCCAGGCGGATGTGCAGCGGTTGTCGGCTTGTCACAAGGACCTTGATGTCCGCACAGGTCGCCAGCAGGCCGGCGATGTCCGAGGCGGCCGCGATGACGTGTTCGAGATTGTCCAGGAGCAGCAGAATGTTTCTATCCCCCAGATGCCTCTGGAGGCGCTGCAGCGGCGGGCGATCGGGGTGATCTGGTACGCCCAGTGCCTGAGCGATGGCATCGAGGACGAGCCCGGGATCCCGCACAGGAGCAAGATCGACAAACACCGCACCGTCATCAAACTCGGAGGCAACACTCGAGCCGAGCTCGATGGCGAACCGTGTCTTGCCGACGCCTGGCGGGCCTGCTACTGTGACAAGCCGAACGTCGCCGCGCAGAATAAGGTCCTGGGCTGTGTCCAGATCCTTCTTGCGACCGATGAGTGAGCCCGGCCGCGGCGGCGATCCACGCAGCAACCCTCCCCTGGCATGAGCACGGCTGCTTCCCGAAGGGTTGGCGGTCCACTTGCCCACGCTCATGACGCCTCTCCCTGGATGTCTAACTGGTGCCCACGGACCTGACCTTTGTAGGTAGTAGTCAACTACTGCTTGGCGGAAGAGCTCAAACCCTCTGGCGGAGCATCGTGCCTTTCGGGTCGGGGGTTGCGCTGGGCGCTCAGGTGATGAGAGCTGGAGTGGTGGAGACGAGGGGATTCGAACCCCTGACCCCCTGCGTGCAAAGCAGGTGATCTGGGCCCATGCTGACGCCCGCACCAGATGCGGGTTCTACAGGGATGGGCACCTGCTTTCTGACTGGTCCGGACATCGCATTCTCACCTCTCTTTTGAGCTCTGCACTCGAATTCCCGTCGGATTGATTCGTGGCGCCGAGCTGCCCGAGCACTTTGTTGAGGCTCGAACAAGGCAGCATATAGATCGCCGGAAGGTTTGCCGGGAGCCCTACGGAGTCGTGACAGGAACCGCATTGATCCAGGGCCTGCGGTGGGCAGACTCTTGGGGAGGAGAGGTGGGCACAGACCGGCAGGGCTGTACGATCGTCAGGGTGTTGGCTCGGAGGAAGCGGCCAGGCCCAGAACGACCCAGAGCACGGTAGCGACGCCCACATGACTCCACGCCGACTGCATCCACACGAAGTAGGCGGCCAACCCTGCCAGGAGCGCACCGGCGAGACGCGGCGCCCCCACCCCTCGCCGCAGGCTCCGGACCGCGCCGGATACGCTGACCACCCAGACCCACAGGTACGCGGCCAGTCCGGCCAGTCCCATGCTGAACGCGATGTTGAGGAGTTCGTTGTGCGGGTTGTCGATCAGTTCAACCCTTTCAGTGCCGAATCTTCGCCGGTATTCCGCCGACCCATAGTCCGGGAAGCGGCTCAGCATCGTCGAGAACCCCCAGCCCAGCACCGGGCGCTGCCTGATCAGCGGCACGACGTGGGTCCACATGTACAGCCGCTGCCCCAACGATTGATCGGATCGCTGCACGTCTTTCACGATCGAGACAACGCGCCCCGGGAGCGCTGCCTGCGGCCGTGTGGCGGCCAGCAGGACGGTCATCGCGGCCAGGACGGCGGCCAGAGCGGTCAGGCGCCTCCACACTCCAGGCGACCTCGGTAGCAGCGGGACCAATAGCGCTCCGGCGATGGCTGCGCCGATCCATGCCGCTCGGGTCTGGGACACGACAAGCGCACCATAGAGGGCAACCGCGGCGGTGGCGGAGAGCAGGCCGGCAGATGGCCGCGAAGCCTGGACGGTGAGGGCGACGGCCGCCGGAAGCAGGAGGACGGCCAGCCCGCCGAGGGCCAATGGCTGCCCCAACGTGGCGATGCTGCGGGTCCCCAGGATCGTGGGCTCAAACACGAACGGGGTTGTGCCCTCCACGGGCCCCTGGGGCTGCACAATGGAGAATCCCGCCCACGGCACTGCGTCCGCGCCATAGTACTGCCCCAGCGCGACGATCCCGATCAGGCCTCCGCCGGCCAGCATCGCCCACAGCAGCAGGCCGCGCTCTCGCTCCGACAGCCGCGCGGCTCCCAGTCCCGCCAGCACGTAGCCGACGGAGACGAGTAGGCCGTCCCCACGAAGGGGTGAGGGGTAGAAGCTGACCAGCCGGTCCACCGAAACTGCCGTGGCCGCAATCGCCGCGGCAAGAAAGGCGAGCGCCGGGACGTCCAGCGGTGAACGACGCAGCGCCCCGGTGCGGGCCAGGATGTAGAGACCACCCGCCTGTAAGACCGCGGCCGCCATTGCCACCTGCACCTTCCAGGCCAGGGGAGGCAGCAGCGGCACCACCACTGCGGCGCACAGTACAGGCACAAACAGGAGGAGGCGTCCAATGGGGCCCGCGGCGGAGACGGCGGCGGTCCGGTCGGTGGTCATGGGTGTGAACTTCTGTCGCCTAGCGTGGTCACGGATACGCCTCTTCCCACCGCAGGATGGAGACCGCTGACGGATACCGGTACAGGTCGGCGCCGCTCCCGGAATAGGCGATCTCGACGATGGCGCGGATGGTGCGCGTCTGCAGGACCTCCCCGGTCCCGGCCCGCCGGACCTCTCCAGTCGCCGTAACCTCCCACCGGCGGCTCTCTCGGGTGCTGGTGCACTGCAGCAGGCAGGCCAGGGTCGTGCTGTACCAGTACTCCTGTCCCGCCGTGGCCGGGTAATTCACGGGGGGCAGTGCGGCAGCGTTCTTGTTGTCCTTCAGCACGTAGATCTGATGTTCGAGGCCCGCCAGAGCCAGGTATTGCGCGCTGGTGTCACGCTGGGTCCGCTCGTGGATCTGAGTTTCTGCCGTCGTCATCTGGCTCAGGGCGGCGGTCAGGACGGCAAGGAAGAGGACGACGACCAGGGCCAGGGGGAGCGCCACGCCCCTCTCTTCGCCCAGCACACCAGCGCCGCGACGGCCTCGTGCCCGCACGCGCCCCGCGTTCATGGGATCTGTCGATACGCCCGAGCCTTCACGGTGAGATCGGGCACGAGGCCATCCGGATCCATGACCACGAGCGTGACTTCTACTGCCCGCACCGCCGCCACGGGTGCACAGGCGATCGCGGTGCCGGCCGGATCATAACAGGCCACGGTCATGGAGCGAAACGGCCCCGCCAGCGCAGCCAGCGGGTCGGATCGCGTGCCGGCCGCCTCCGTGCCGAGCGCCAGCGACGGCTCGTTCGCCACCCGCGGGCGCAAGATGATGGTGCGGTGGCGATGAGTCATCGGCGCGGTGTAGCCATCCACCTGTCCGTAGTGGTTGCCTGAGGCGACAGTAGAGTGCGTTGTCTGCAGGGTCCAGGCGGGTTCCGCTGCGCCCACGGCCCAGTACTTGACTTTCAATGCGGATCCGACCAGGTAGAAGCGGCCGTAATAGTTGGTCCCGGCCGTAGTGCTCGCCGAGGTAGATGCTATGCTGCCACCGCTCGTGCTCCAGACTGTCCAATACCGGATGGTCAACGTTGTGTTTCCCGCGTCGGCCAGCGCTACGATATACCCGGCCCCGCTGTCACTGCGCCGGGCGCTGACGCCCGCCTGATGACCATCCGATGCGCCGCTGGACGAACTCCAGAATCCCCAGAAGAGCTCGACGTCGGAGTGCGGAACGTTCTTGCTGAACTGACGGTGGCAGCCCTGTGTACCGCTCGCGGTAAACAGGAAGCCGTCGCCCGAGGCCGCGTGGCTGCCGGAGCAGCTGTCGCGGCGTGTCCAGCCGTCTAGAGTCGAGCCACTCTCGTAGTCCAGGAAGACATTGTCGCCGTTCGCGGGCGGGCTACCTGCGGAGAGGTTCCCGTAGTGCAGATAGTAGTTGTTGTTGGTCCCGGACGCGCCGATTGCTGCCTGCAGCCGGAACCAGATCTTCGTGCTCGTGCTGTTCCACGCCAGTGTGGGATCAAGCACCCGGTCCAGTTCGATCATCTTGCTGCCGTTCCAGTAACGGATGCGCACGTCATTGCCACTGGCCAGACTCTGCCCGGCGGTGACCAGCGCGGCATGGTTGAAGGTCAGACTCACCGCGTAGCCCGCTGCGACCGCATCCCCGGCGGTCACGGTGATCCGGCGGCGATAATCCCAGTCATCCTTCCACCGGTATTCCAGGTCGTTGGTCAGGGTGTTGAGGGCGTAGTCCGCCGTGGGAAGTCCGCCGGTGCCGTCGCCCCAAAACAGGGTGAACTGGATCCGGCTGCCGGTCAGGATCTTGAACGACTCCGCCGCGCGCAGCTCCCGGACCACCTTGTCCAGGGCCACCCGCGCGTTCTGGATCATCTCCTGCCGCCGGCGCGTTTCCTCGTAGCCGGCCTGTCCTCCCGACAGGAGGGGCAGGAGGCCTCCCAGCACCAGGGCGAGCAGCAGGACGGTGACCAGGACTTCGACAAACGACAGTCCTGCCTCGTCCGGCGAGAACCTATGGGCGCGAGGTGACTTTTGCATCGTAATGCACCGGTAGTTCGGCCGTCTCACAGGCGGCGTTGCCATTGCCGTCCACGCACGACGTGACCGTGATCGTTCTCAGCGAGCCGACGCCCGGGGTTCCGCTGGATGCTCCCGTTGTGATCGTCCACTCCACCCGGCAGGAGGGAAGGTCGGAGCATGCCTCGGTCCCCGAGGTCACCGCGGTGATATCGGCACGGAGGCGGTGGAGGAGTTCTTCCATCTTTCGTCCGGCCGCGGTGCCGACGCGCATCGAGGTTTCCACATCCTGATCGGCCTCCATGATCTGCGGGTACAGCTGCATCAGCGGCAGCAGTGCCACACCGATGAGCAAAGCGGCGACGAGCACTTCGATGAGCGTGAGCCCGGCGTCCGATCTCACGGCCCGATCACCCGCACGCGTCCGGTGGCCGCGACGATCGCCACTTGCGCGCTCACGCCGCCGCTGGTCATGGTGAAGGTGATCGTGCCGGAAGGTGTGGCCGCTCCAGAAGGACTGAACGTCACTTGGTCGGCTCCGGTCACGCTGACCCCCGATGGGAACGACTTGGGGAAATCGGCCTCCGCCGCGCCGCCCTGTCGGGCCACGCTGTATGAAGTGTACGGTCCCCCGGCGGGAACAAACGCCACTTCATAGCTGGCGCGGTCGCTGATGGCCAGAGCACGGGCGAGTCTCAGATCTGCGGCCAACTGCCGTGTCACCGGCTCCACGTCGAGCGCGGGCGGCGCGAACAGGGAGGGCGCAGCGACCAGCAGGAGCACGCCGAGCAGGAGGCCCGTGGCGAGGATCTCGATCAAGCTCATCCCCGACTGTGCACGGGGGGCCGGGAGCGAGCGCTCCGGATGGAGTTTCGGCTCCAGCCCCCCGTTGTGTGGTGCCATCGCCCGGATCATGGGTCACCCCATGCAACCTGTGACCTAGTCGTGCCCGGCGCCGGTCGTGTGGTCGAGGGTGCCGCTGCTCATCTGGACCCGACAGATTGACGTGCTATAGGTGGTCTCGTAGTCGTCGGCGTCCAAGGTGCCATCGACATCATGAGGATCCACGGGCACCCCATCCGGGAAATAGGTGGTATTGGTCATGAACGTTGTGAAGCCCGCCCCTGCGGCGGGGCAGCTCCCGTTGTTCTGGAACTTGTAGAGGACCAGCGCCGAGTTGATCGCCCTCACGTTGGCCTGGTCGACCTTCTTCCTGGCTTCGCCCTCGGCGCCGAAGTAGTTGGGCACCGCGATGAGGACGAGGATCCCCAACAGCAGCACCACGACGAGGAGCTCGACGAAGCTGAATGCTCGTTCGTTTTTGAGAAACCGCATCGATGTTCCCTCCTTCGAGAGTGATGTCACTTCCGGTGATCATCGTCGAGCGGCTAGCGCATCGACCCTCCCCCCCTTCCCCTGGTGGCATTGCGACCTGGTAAGCTCATCGGGCGATCGCCTTGCCCAAGCCGAAGATCGGCAGGTACAGGGCGAGCAGGATGATCCCGACCACGGCGCCCAGGACCAGCGTGAGCAGAGGCTCGACGAATGTCATGGCCCGGCGAAGCGCGTATTCGATCTCCCGGTCCAGCACGTCCGCGACGCGCCCAAGCATCTCGTCCAGCGTGCCGGAGTGCTCCCCGATCGCAATCATGGAGGTCACCATCGGTGGGAACAGCGCACTCTGCCGCATGGGCTCGCTGATCCGCCGGCCCCCCTGGATCGCGGCGCTGATCTGCTGGATCGTCTCCGCCATGAGGGGGTGGTCCACCGCGGCCGCCGTCGCCTCCAGCCCGGTCAATACGGGGACCCCGCTCTCCAGCATCATCTTCAGCGTGCGGACGAAGCGGTCGACGAGGACGATCCGGAAGACCTGGCCAAAGTGTGGAATGCGCAGCAGAACCCGATCGGCCGCCGGCTTGAGGCGGTGCCGTTGCCGGCGGAGGGCCTCCACGCCGATCAGGATGATCACGATGAGGAGCACGGCATACTGCCGCACAGCCCGGCTGACCTCGACGAGCAGCAAGGTCAACAGCGGAAGCGCGGCGCCGGCGCTGCGGTAGATGCGGTCGAAGACCGGGATGATGAGCAGGATGAACACCCCGGCCACGGCCGCAGCCAGCGCGAGCACGATGGCCGGGTAGATCAACATGCCGCGCAGTTTCTGGCGCACCGTCACCTCGCGTTCCAGGTAGAAGGCCAGACGCTGCAGGATCGTATCCAGGGACCCGGCGATCTCACCCGCCCGGACCATCCCGACGTAGAACGGCGAGAAGAACTGCGGGTGTGCCCCCAGCGCCTGCGACAGCCGCTTGCCGGCTTCGATATCGATCTGCACGGCGTGGATTGCCGTGGCCAGGTCGGGCGTCTCCGCCTGCTCGCGCAGAACCTGCAGCGCCGCAAGCAGCGAGCCACCGGCGCTGAGCAGCGCCGCCAGCTGATGCGTGAAGACGGCGACATCCTGCGGGTCAACTCGCCGCCGCCAGCGCAGGCCGGCCAGCTCCCGACGGAGGCGCAGAGAGGTGACATAATACCCCCGCTGGCGCAGGATGGCCACCGCGGCATCGGGATGCTCGGCCTGCAGCTCGCCCCTCAGCCGCGCCCCGGCAGTGTCTCGACAGGCGTAGACGAACGTCGGCATCATGCGTCCCCCGTCACTGACCCGCTATGGGAGCTGCAGGAACACGACACGCCGCAGCTCCTCCACGCTGGTGATCCCGTCCCTGACCATCCGGATCCCACTCTCCCGCATCGTGACCATCCCCTCGGCAAGAGCCGCCTCCCGGATCATGCCGGCCGGCTTACCGGCCAGCACCAGGTCGCGGATCTGGTCGGTGACGGTCAGTACCTCAAAGATGCCGGTGCGCCCCCGGTAGCCCAGATGGTCGCACTCAGCGCACCCGACGGGCGCGTAGAGCACCTCGAGGTCAGGGTTCCCCAGCTCCGCCGCCTCGTCCACGGCGGGCCGGTAGGGCTTACGGCAGTGCGGGCAGAGCTTGCGGACCAGCCGCTGCCCGATCGCGGCGAGCACCGAGGACGTGATCAGGTAGGGCTCGACGCCCATCTCCAGCAGCCGTCCGACCGCCCCGGCGGCGTCATTCGTGTGCAGCGTCGACAGCACGAGGTGCCCGGTGAGCGCGGCCTGAACGGCGACATGGCCGGTCTCCGCATCGCGGATCTCACCAACCATGATCGCGTCCGGATCCTGGCGGAGGATGGCCCGCAGGATGACCGGGAACGTAGCGCCCGTCTTTACCAAGACGGGGATCTGCGTCGTCCCCGGCAGGTCGTATTCCACAGGATCCTCCACCGTCATCACGTTCCTTGAACGATGGTTGATGCGGCTCAGGCAGGCGTAGAGGGTCGTCGTCTTCCCGGATCCTGTTGGGCCGGTGACAAGCATGATGCCGTACGGCTTTGCCAACAGTTGCGTCACCAACAGCTCCTGCGTGCTCAGCAGCCCCAATCCCTCAAGACCCAGCAGCACCCGGTTCTTGTCGAGAATCCGCACGGCGGCCCGCTCTCCAAACACCGATCCGACGCTGGCGATCCGGAGATCCAGGGCCCGCCCGCGCCAGTGCAGGCGGATGCGCCCGTCCTGCGGTCTCGTCCGCTCGGCAATGTCCATACCGGCCAGGACCTTGATGCGGGAGACGACCGCGGCGGCCACCTCGCGGGGGAGTGCGGTCTTGTCGTAGAGGAGGCCGTCGATGCGGTAGCGCACCGTGGCTTGATCGGCCTGCTGCTCAACATGGATGTCCGTGGCCCGGTCCCGCACGGCGCCGTCGATGATTGAGTCCAGCAGCCGGACCACGGGAGGATCGTAGGGGGATTCGCTCGGCGTGACCGGGGGGGACTCATGCCCGGCGAGCTCCACCTCGCCGACCGCCTGCAGGCTTTCCTGGACCTTGCCCTCCACGTCGAGATGCCGTCCCACGACCACGTTGAAGTCGCGCTCCGTGGTCTGGAACGGTCGCACCGCGGCGCGGGTGAAGATGCGGACCTGATCAATCGCCGCCACGTCTGAGGGGTCCACCATCGCCAGGAGGACCTCGTTGCCCTCCCGGGCGAACGGCATCACCCGGTGTGTGGTGATGACCCAGTCCGGGACACTGCGCAGCAGATCGATGTCGATCGGCTGAGTGGCCAGGCTGACGTACGGTAGTTCGCTCTGCCTGCCCAGCACCGATCCCAACGCTTCATTGCTGACATAGCCGCGCTCGACCAGGATCTGCCCCAGGCGCTCGCCGGTGCGCTGCTGATCCTTCAGGGCGTCCTGAAGCTGCTGTTCCGTGATCAGACCTGATTCCACCAGCATCCGGCCCAGCAGCGTCCTGGGGGGCACGTGATACCGGAGGTCTCCCGCGGGTACGGCGTGAGTGATCAGCGTTCCCCGCTGCACCAGGCGCGCCAGCGCCACCTCGATCTCGTGCACCGGCACGTTCAATTCGCGTGCCAGGGCGGGGGCCGTGACCCCGTCCTCAGGATGGCCTTCGACCAAGGCCAGCAACTGCCGATGCAGATCGGCGCTCGGGGTGCCGCCGGAATCCACCGTGTCGACCGCCACGCTTACCTCCGCGCCCGAGAAGGGCGTGCCGCCGCATTGCTGTTCTTGACCAGCCACTGATCGATCTGCTCTCGTCGAAATCGCCAGTTTCTGCTCACGCGCATGGCCGGGAGGTCCCCACGCTCGACCATCCGGTAGACGGTCATCACGTGCACTCTCAGGTAGTCCGCCACTTCACTCGCGGTGAGGATGCTGCGCTGGACTTTCACGGTCGCGCCTCCGGCCCTCGGTCCATGCTGCATTACTTGCACCGATCTATGCCTGTATAGACCCGTCTGCAGGTGTTGATTGGCGCTCACAGGAGGAGGCCAGTGTTGCCTGGGAGGCCTGCCGGGATCCGGCGGAAGGCATAGGGAACGGCTGTCCGCGCAGGAAAGGAGCAGGGATGACACTTCCTCCTGACTACCGCGACCGCGTGTATGCCGGCTGGCTGGGTAAGTGCATCGGCGTACGGCTCGGTGCGGCGGTCGAGACCTGGACGTACGACGAAATCTCCAGACACCTGGGCGAGGTGAGCAATTTCGCGCCCCTTGCGACCGGCACGATCTTCAAGCCGGACGACGACACGGCCTATCCCCTGGTGATGGTCCGCGCGCTCGAGGATTTCGGCCCGCACGCCACCGCCGAGCAGATGGGCGAGACCCTGCTGAACTATTTCGGCGATCAACGGGGGACGATCTGGTGGGGTGGAGAGGGTATGTCCACAGAGCACACGCGTATCTGAATCTCGCCAACG
>Ga0209751_10003384_pt1 | contig 15499 bp, 20 predicted proteins | sample RifCSP13_1_FD_184019 | JGI IMG/M metagenome (GOLD analysis project Ga0209751, IMG submission 184019) | Soil microbial communities from Rifle, Colorado - Rifle CSP2_sed 13_1 (SPAdes) (version 2) | ecosystem: Environmental > Terrestrial > Deep subsurface > Rock core/Sediment | place: Rifle... | reverse complement strand
GCCCCGGAGAATTCCAGGATCAGGTTTCTCAGCTGATCCGGCTCATCAGGAATAATAACCTGTCCAACCTCGGCAAGCCGGCCTGTCCCGGTAAAAAAATCCACGGCCAGTTTCGCAAGCAGCGGGCCGCTCCGGTCGGTATATTCACCCTTGCTGGCGCGGTCGCTGAGCGTTATTACCTTCACCTGCATTACCCTGGGCAGGTATTCAAGATGGTCGCCGGCACGAAGCATGCCTCCCTCCAGCACCCTGCAAAATATTCCTTCCCTGGGCATTACGCAATCCCCGGTTTCTCTGAAAATGGCACACTTCTCGCCGTGGCACTTTTTACCGATCTGGGTGACCTCCAGAACAAGATTGCCTGAGACCAGCCTGTCGAGCGGACGCATATTGAATACGGGAAACCCTTGTGTGGTAATATTTTCAGCAAATTCTCCGGCTATTAATTTCCTGCCGGCAGCAGGCTCCATTTTTTCAATGCTTTCAATTCCCAGCAAGCTTACCTGCCGGTGCCACTTCCCTGCATGTGCATCTCCCCGAATTCCCAGATCTGTGAGCAGGATAACATCAACAGGTTCCTTTACAGTACCCTTTTTCTCAGAAATGTTTACGGATAATATCTTGATCTTCTCCATATCAGTAATGTAAATCAGTTTTGGTTTTTTCAATCAGCTTTACCTGTCCTATTTCCATACTTTTATCCACGGCTTTGCACATGTCGTACACGGTAAGAAGTCCGACACTCACGGCGGTCAATGCTTCCATTTCCACGCCTGTTTTACCGGTGCAATGCACTTCGCTGGTAATGGTTATTCCATAGTCCCCGGCAACAGCGGTTACCAGTATCTTGTCCAACGCCAGATTATGGCAAAGCGGTATCAATTCTGCGGTCTTTTTGGCCGCTACCACGCCTGCAATTTCAGCAACCGTAAGCACATCTCCTTTTTTCATGGCATTTTCCCTGATGAGTACAAGCGTTTCACCGGAAAGGCTTATAAACCCGGAGGCCTTTGCAACCCGTTGCTGAACATCTTTTTCTCCGACATCCACCATGCGGGCACGGCCTTGTGGATCGGTGTGTGATAGTTTTTTCATAGTTATCCGCCTATATTATAAAATTTCCCGGTTTTGTTATTACACCCTTTTTGCGGTTTGGCATTCAAGGCATTGATCAATGCCTGTTGTGCACCCAAAATGCGCACCGGAAATTCCTGGTCATTGAAAAGGCAGGGTTTTACCATGCCATTGGCTGTTACCCTTAACCTGTTACAAATTTCGCAGTTACCTCCGTCCCCGCCTTCCACCAGTGAAAACTCACCTGTTTCCAGGTCCATTTGCCGGATAAACCGTACCTGAAGACCCTCCCTGCTGGCATAATCCCTGACCAGCAGGGCATCTTCCTCATTCGACGATTTAAATACAACACAGTTGATCTTTACAGGATGAAGCCCTGCATCACAGGCAGCCCGGATACCTTCCAGCACCTGCCTGACATCGCCACCCCGGGTGATCCGTTTAAATTTTTCCGGATCAAGGGTGTCCAGACTTACATTCACCCGGTGTAATCCTGCCTTTTTAAGAGATCCCGCGTACTCCTTCAGAAAAAATCCGTTTGTTGTGAGGGCAAGGTCCCGAACCCCCGGCACGGACGCAATCATAGCCACAAGATCGGCTATTCCTTTTCTTATCAGTGGCTCTCCGCCGGTTAGCCTGATCTTATCAATACCCATGCTGACAGCTGCTCTGACCAGGGATGTGATCTCTTCAAAGGTGAGAATATCGTCGTGCCTGAGGTATTGTACGCCTTCCTCGGGCATGCAATACCGGCATCGCAGGTTACACCGGTCGGTCACCGATATCCTCAGGTAATTGATATGTCTGTTAAAGCGGTCGAACATCCACCAGGTCTCCTTTATTAATTTCACTCACGCCCACCGGAACTTCCATGATCCCCCCGGCCCTTGTATAGGCATGTATATGAGCTGATCCGTGATATTCCAGCGGTAGGGCAGTGCCGTTTTCGGTGATATCAACCGGAATAAAAAACAGGGTATCCGGTTTTTTACGAACATACGCCTGTTCTAATGGCAACCTCAGTTTTACAGGTTTGGCAACACACCCCATGAGCAGGTTCAGCAAAGGTTTTACCAACACCTCGAACTGTACAAAAGATGAAACCGGATTCCCGGGCATACCCACCACGGTACAACTGCCCCGTTTGCCAAAAAGCAGGTGTCTGCCGGGCTTAACATTAATCCCATGGAACAGCGGTTCTACTTCAAGCTTCCTGAGCACTTCCGGAACATAATCATAATCTCCAACCGATACACCACCCGAAATCAGCACCACATCGAATTTCTCAAGCGCATCCGACAGTATTCCCTCCAGGGTTGATGCCTCATCCGGGGCAATGCCCAGGTAAGCGGATGAGAGTCCCATGTGTGATACCTGAGCAACCAGCTGGTATCCGTTGCTGTTCCGGATTTTACCGGCCCCGGGTATTTGTGCGGGCTCTACAAGCTCGTTGCCGGTGGATAGCACGGCAACCCGGGGTGTTTTATGTACCCGGGGGTGTGTACATCCAACTGCAGCCAGCATGGCCAGATGGGCCGGCAATAATCTGGTCCCCGGGATCAGTATGGTATCACCGGCTTTTAAGTCTTCTCCACGGTAACAAATATTCTCATTTTCACTTTCTTTTAAGCGGTAAACCTTGCCGGATGCATTAATTCCCACGTGTTCTTTCATCAGGACAAAATCGGCCCCTGGCGGCACCATTGCTCCTGTCATTATTCTTGCACACTGGTCAGGTCCGATTGTCCTTGACGGCAGTTTTCCCGCCGGAATCAAATCGATTATTTCGAGGGCATTTCCAAGATCGGTTTTTCGACAGGCATATCCGTCCATAGCCGACTTGTTGAAGGGAGGCATATCCGCATCTGAGACAACCTCCTGTGCAAGAACACGGTTCAGGACCTGCGTGAAAGGCATGCTTTCTGCCGGAAGCGGGCTTACCGAGGATTCAATGATCTTAAGGGCTTGTTCAAAGGGTATCATGATCTTGTCTTATTTTCCATCTGTTATCAGCAATAATGATCCTGTCCAGGTCGAAATCAATTTTTTTTTCGCTGCATGTAATATAAACATCCGCGAGGGCTTTCAGGTTGAACGGGTCTGTTTTCCTTTCGTTTTCCCCATGGCAGCTTATCATCATAAACAGTCCGGGATTTACATACCGCCTTAGCCCGCCTGATTCGCAAATATAATAAGTCCCGGCACCTGCCATGCTTTGTATCTTTTCTATTGCCCCTGCAAGTTCTTCATCGGCCGCTATGATAAGAAACGACCGGTCGGCTCCGGCCGCCAGCATCCGTGAACTGTCCTTACCGGTCTGTGGATCGGTTTCTTCGGAAATATACAGAAAATCCTTATCCACAATTATCCTCCCTCCCAGTGCCAGCCGGTGACGGTGCGGACTTATCTTCAGGGCAACCAGCGGCACTTTTCCCTTAAACTGGTTGATTAAACTGCATGCAAACGATGTCTTGCCTGAGTCCCTTCCGGTACCAGCAATTATTAACCAATGTGGCAGCTCAGGTACTGTCATTTCAGAATATAAAAAGTTTTATGCTGGCCATCAGCAATATAACCGATAATGCATATTTAAGTTTTGCGGGTGTTACCCTGTAACTGCCGCTATAGGATCCCGCAATGCCTCCCAGAACTCCTGCTGCAATCCACAGCATCAGATGGGATTCAAAAGTTATTCCGCCATGAACAAGACCGGATAAACCCGATAAAGAGTTGAGAAAAATGAAAAGTGCCGAAGCAGCCGCTGATTCCTTTACGGTTGACCAGTGAAACAGAACCAGGATAGGACTGAGAATTATGCCGCCGCCAATGCCGATCATGCCGGAAAAGAATCCCAGTACGGCACCAATAATCAAGGCCAGCCATACCGGTGGTTTTGACGGGTGTTCTGAGATGGCACCCGGTATAAAAAGCATGCGGACTACAGCGAAAAGCAGGAAAATTCCAAGAATGATCTCATATACACCAGGTTTTACTTTCATCAGGGCACCTAAAAATGCCAGGGGAATGGAGGTGATCAGAAAGGGGAAAATAAGCCTGAACCTGAAGTATCCGGCACGGGCATATGTCAGGAAGGCAATGGCGGTCACAAAAACATTAAGTGAAAGTGCGGTGGATTTCATGTAAACCGGTGCTATGCCAAACAGCGCCATCAGGGCCAGGTAACCGCTGGCACCGCCATGACCCACCGATGAGTATAGGAAGGCAATAACAAATAGTGAAGCCAGGAAAATATACTCCATTCAGTCTCCTTTCCAAATTCAGGATTTACTCCATCGGGAGGTACAGGCATTTCCACCTGTACCCGTCGGTTTACATTTCATGGGCGGAACCCTTTAGAAATGAAAACTCGGAGAAAACACGTCAAAAATAGAAATTAATTTGGAATAGTAAACCGTGAGATTCCGGACATTTAATTCCTGATCATGTAATACACATCAGCTTAATTCAGGCAATCGTTTTTCCAAATCCAGCAACTGGTCGATATTTTCTATCCCGATGGTGAAACAATCAAGGTATTCCTGAGCCAGGGCAAACCTGAGGCATTCATCCTTACGGTTCGAAAGCTTGCCCGCACCGAATATCTTCATACCCATGACCGCCTTCCCCGATTGCTTCATTTGCCTGAGTATGGCCGTAACAGTAGGTACTCCTGCATCCATTTCGGCACCTGCCGGATTGATCCGTGCCAGGTCAACCTGCACCCAGGGTGAAGCAGCGGCTGATTGCAAGGCCTCCAGGGTGTGACAGGACACCCCGTGTGCCCGGATCAATTTACTCTCCCTGGCCTTTGAAAGGTAATTCATGGCTCCCCGCTTTTCAACAGGCCAGTTTTTGCTTGTCATACAATGCAGCAATACGATATCGATATAATCAGTGCCCAGCTCCTTTCTGAAACGGTCGAGATCTGCTTTCATTTCATCCTCGGTGGAGGCATGGGTCTTGGATAAAATCACCACTTTCTCGCGGGGAACAACCTTCAGGGCTTCTTTCAGATGCGGATGAGTACCGTATTGGTCAGCAGAATCCCAGAAAAAAACTCCCCGGTCAAATCCAGCCTGGAGCAGATCAGCCAGTCCCTTAATACCGAGTTGCCTGGTCTGGTTTGAATTCTTACCCCACCCGTTGGTACCTGTACCTATGGCCATCCTGGATACTTCAATTCCGGTTTTACCGAGCATGACCCTGTCAAAAATATGCTTTTTGACTTTCGCTGCCTCCAGCCTGAATCCGAATGGATTGATCGCCAGTATTCCGGCAGCGGCAGAGGCGCGTTTAACAAAATTCCGTCGGTCCATAATTGTATGCGTTAATAGTGGATTTGAAATCTAACATAAAGATAACAATCCTGGTGTAATAATGTTCCCTAGGCTGGTGCTTTGAGAACGCACAAAAACAGTAACCTTCGGAAGGACACCCTAACTGAATATCCTAACCATAAGAGGTGCAGTAATGGTAATTACGGCAAGGATGATGATCACCGTGAGAAAAAACTTGTAACGCATGCTGTAGGCACTTAACAAGCTTGGTTCATAATACTTGTCCACGCCATTGTCCTTGTACATCCGGATCAATCCTGTTAACAGTTTGAGCCTCATGTCACGTCCGGCCAGCAAGGCCTTTGCAATCAGGAAGTTAATAATCAGCACGGCTGCAGTCAGTAAACTTAATATGATATCCTGATAAGGAGCATATCCCTCCGGGCCTGGTGATGCCACCCCCCAGTTAATGGCCAGTATTACAAGATTAAGCACAACAGCCGATAAAACAAAAACGGTGTCTGTTCTTGCATTTTGTTGAAGCTCCTGGGTCATGTGATCGTGGATTTCTTTGATCATGGTTAAGGGTTTTGGTTCTTATTTTAAATGTACGATATTTATTCGTGAAAACCCACAAAGTCAATCTATTAATCCCATATTTCTGATACTGGAATTTTTTAAAAGGGCATAAAGAATGAACTGTATTGAATCTTCACCTCATCAGGCGGGCAATACAGCATTGACGACGGCATACCCATTGCCTTAGAATAGTATGGGTCCAATGCAGTTGCCATCTCCCGGTATTCATTACTGCTGCTTTCTTCTCCGCCGATCATTTTGATCAATGACAATATACCGTATGCATAAGCTTTCAAGGGCGCAAGAATTTCGGGAGTTGATTGCATGTAGCTGTTTGTCAGTTCTATGGCCTTTCCCAGATGGGCAGCTTTTGCATCAGGGTCCTGCTGGATCGACAGTATATGATATCGCACCAGGTGCATATACAGGTATCTCCGGGTAATATCCGCACGGATGGCATCCTGAAAGTATTTTGTGCCATTTTCCGTGTCGGATTTCAACAAATAAGCCCTTCCCAACTCTTCCATCAGCTGGGCATTATGGCCTGCCTCTTTCTCGATATTTTGCCAGTACATAACAAAATCTGAATTTTCCGGTAAAAGCCTGGCATCGGCCATAGCACCATATAGTTCGTCTCTCGTATTTAATTCTGCAGCGATGATCCCGGCTTTCTCCTTATCTCCTCCCATTTCTGCAGGCAGGTAATTGAAAATATCAATCATATAAAGTTGTGCTTCATGGCAATCCGGATTAAGCTTTAGGACATTTTTAAATGCGTCACAGGTTAGGGTGACTTTTTCACCCACATCCGGTTGTTGCCGCATCATGCTGATAAATGCGTTAAAGAAGCAGGAATAGGCATAATAAAATGCGAAAATCTCATTGTCCGGAGCGTACCGGACTGCCTTCTGCAATGCATGCATGACTTCCTTCCATTCTTCCGCAGAAAATTGTGTCCCTCCCAAAAACTCATGGTGCTTGGTCCTGGCCAGTTCAAAATAAGCAAGGGCATCGGTGCTGTCCTCCTTCAATATTTCATCAAGTAATGCTTCAGCCTTTTCAGTCTCACCGTTGATCCTTAATTCATAGGCCTCAAAAACCCCGCGCTCGCTGCCCTTCGCGACATCAATACCGTACATCCTGGGGGGGAATAAAACAATAATCAGCAGGCAACTTAACAATAAGTTCACCTTACTGCAACAAATCCATTCGCAACTGTTCAACTGGATGTTGTTGATGGTTTCAATCCGTTTGGGCAATCCGATCCTGCTTTTCATGGGTACTGGTTTTATAGGTTTTGGTAATCGTGAATTTTTTATATAAATTTGATAGTAAGGATTTTCGGTTTAAAAATATTGATAAATCCAGTGCGACTTTTGAATATCTCCTGCATTTAAGTTGTAAATTGTTTTACAAGTGTTTTCTAAGGATTGATCATTACCAGCATCTAACTTTGTGGACACATTAGAAAGACAATATTTTGAATTGATGAAGACAAAGATTGTCGAGGTCATGCAACATACCAATGCTGGCATTGGCAGAATTATTGAGGACTGGAAAGGTCAGGAGATTATTGATTTTCAGGATGACTTGCAGCGAAAAGTAAATGCCTACTTCAGTGAAAAGTGGTTTTACAATCATTTCAAAACGAACAGCGAGAGACTTCCAAGAATTGACCTGCTGAATATTCTCAGTCGGTATACCGGCTATATCGACTGGTCAGAATTCAAATACAAAAACAGGGATAAAATTATCCTGATCGCTGAGCATAAAGGATCAAACAGCATATTCTACCTGTTGCCGGTCATTGCCCTGATTTTTTTCATATTAGCCTGGTTATTAATTAAAACAGGCAGTTTAGCCACCTATGAATTCTGCTTTGTCGATAAAGACACGAAAGAACCGATAAAAAACACAACCATTGAGGTGTTAGTAATATTTGACAATGAATCACCGATAAAACAGGTATGTAACACAGTGGGATGTTTTACTTATAAAACCGGTGAACAAAAAATAAAGTTCCTGGTGAAAGCCCCCTACTATTTTACAGATACCATTACACGTATCCTGAATAAGGCAAAAAGAAACGAAGAGATACAGCTGAAGATTAATGACTATGCCCTGATGATCTATTATTTTTCAAGCTCAAAAGTTAAAGATTGGGAAAAAAGAAGAGCACAGCTGGAAAATATAATCTCGGACAGTGCTTATATATGCCAGGTTTTCAATAAGGGAATGATGGGGATGGAGTTATTCAACAAAATGGAGTTTATTGACATGCTTACTATGCCCACCAGTAGTCTAAAGAATATTGAGATAATTGAGGTCCTTTATGCACATGAGAAAATTACCACCATCCGGTTTATGCAAGATTATGTTAACGAATGAACAGAAAGATATACCATATTATTTTTTTGTTAACCGGATTTGTTATCCTGTCTTCAAAATCCTGTGAGCCCGATGTTGATTTTGATAAGGAAGCATGGCTAATAGCTGAGCAGGATACAATCCGGAGCGAGATTAAAGAGGATTTTAAATCAGAATATCTTTGGGGGGACAGGCTCATGGTATATGGGGAAAAAGCCAAACAGAAATTGCTTGATTTTGCAGATTATTTGAGTTTGTATTCCGGTAAAAATATAGATACTTTGTTTAAACAGCAGGTCAGGGACATGCTTTACCGACTTTTTTATGAAAAAGATGCCCTGGTAGAACTATCTGTTGCCCCCACAAACATAACCGGGAAAAAGCCAGCGAATCTCAACGATCTGCTTGGCCGTATCGATGCATCCAATTATCAATCCGTTGTTTTTGCGGTATCTGACCTGAAAACCCTGGAACCATTGCATATGGAAAGTCCCGAGCGATATACCGGCATGTTGGGATGTACCATAACGATCTTTGGTATTACTGCCAGCGATACAATTCTGCTCAATGAAACCTTAAACACGGTAAAAATTTTAACAACCCGGACAAAAAAGCAATTCGGTACCGGGGCATCCATTCAGATATGGCAGGTTTTTCTTCATGAAGTTGATGCTACTGAATAATAATCATGCTCCCCGGGGTATACAAGTAAAAAACCTGGCAGTAAACCAGGAAGCTAATTCAGAACCCGATACAGGATTTGTAGATATAGAATACATTGCTGATGTAAAGAAAGGTATGCGTGAGGTTAAAATATATAATTATGAGAATTGTAGTTAAACGACATTCTTAGTGTGAACCAAATATTTTGATTATTGTTTTTTTTATATTAGCAGGAAATTTAATTGGCTATGAAAATAAGTTCCAGTGCAAAGAATTTGAGATCGATGATTGAAAAGGCGATAGAAGATCATAAAATCACGAAAAGTGAATACGATATGATCATCTATCAGGCTACCGCTGATGGTCACATCGACAAACAGGAACAGGTACTGTTAAGTCAGTTGCAGGATATGATTTCCGATAAATCGGTAAAACTGGTACCGTAACCCATATCGGATATAGGATCCCCGGTTTTTCTTTTTTTCAATGAATTTCTGATCAACCATCTGCCCGGGAAGAAAGCGGGGTTTATTAAATTCTCAAACCTTTAACATCAATCGCTTAACTCCATAGTAAACAACCAGTCCCAGCAGAGCGCCCAGAACCGCACCACCCAACACATCTCCCGGATAATGCACACCGAGGTAAATACGGCTGTAAGATACAATTGCAGCCCACACCAACATACCGCTTGTTACCCAGCACCTCCGGAACAGGAGTGAAACCAGGGTGGCGAGGGCAAATGAATTGGCAGCGTGACCCGAAACAAATCCAAATGCCCCTCCGCAATAGTTGTTGACCAGGTGCACCAGGTGTCTTATCTCAGGATCCTTGCAAGGCCGCGGGCGTTGAACTCCCGATTTCAGCAGGTTAGCAAACTGGTCGCTAAGCGTTATCAGGATAATCACGGCAAGTAAGATCCAAAGTGTTTTCCATCTGTATTTCCAGGTCAAAAATCCCAAAATCACGGCATAGAAAGGTATCCATTCTGGTCTTCCGGAAATATGAAACATGATAGAATCCCAGACGGGCGAGTGATGCGAGTTCAGCCACAACAGTGCCTGCTGATCAGTTTGCATGAGTTTTTCCAGCATGGCTCAGAAATTTAATTCTTTCCAGAGGATATCCTTAAGCTTGTGCAAATTATGCCTGGCCCGGGAAGAAATGAAAACCCAGGGCAAATCGGGCAGGTCGGCCTCCATTTCCTGCATCAGTTCCCTGTCGGCCAGGTCACTCTTTGTGATTGCGAGCACCCGTTTTTTGTCGAGCAGCTCGGGATTGTATTCCCGCAACTCGTTCAGTAAAATGTTGTATTCATTCCGGATACTCTTGCTATCCGCAGGGACCATGAACAGTAAGATCGAATTGCGTTCAATGTGTCTTAAAAATCGTAATCCGAGTCCTTTCCCTTCATGCGCGCCCTCAATGATGCCGGGTATATCGGCCATAACAAAGGACAGCGAGTCACGGTAAGCTACGATACCCAGGTTGGGTGCCAGGGTGGTAAAGGGATAATCTGCAATTTTTGGTTTGGCTGCAGAAATAACTGATAACAGCGTAGATTTCCCGGCATTGGGAAATCCAACCAGGCCCACATCTGCCAGGATCTTCAGCTCCAGGCTGTACCAGTCTTCGATGGCAGGTTCACCCGGCTGTGCATAGCGCGGTGTTTGGTTCGTGGCCGATTTGAAATGCGTATTTCCGAGTCCTCCCCTGCCGCCTTTCACCAGGATATGTTCCTCCCCATCCCGGGTTATTTCAAACAGCATCTCTCCGGTTTCAGCTACCCGGGCTACCGTTCCCAACGGAACCTCCACCACCACATCCTCACCGTCGGAACCGGTTTTATTGGCTTTCATGCCATCATCGGCATGACCGGCAAATATGTGTTTCTTATAGCGCAAATGCAGCAAAGTCCACATCTGGGTGTCCCCACGCAGGATAATATGTCCCCCGCGCCCTCCGTCACCGCCATCGGGACCTCCCTTTGGAATAAACTTCTCGCGGCGCAAATGGGCTGAACCCTTGCCTCCCCTGCCTGACCGGCAGAAAATTTTAATATAGTCTACGAAGTTTGATTCCATAAAGATGTGACTGGTGACTGGTGATTGGTGACTGGAAAAACAATCACAACAATCACAACCGCAACATACAACTTACTACTTGCAACCCTAATTAATTTCATCGATTGCCCCGCACAATCTGCCAAAAATATCTTCAATACTTCCCATTCCGTTGACCGACCTGAATTTTCCCAATGCACTGTAATAGTCAATTACAGGTGCTGTTTCACGGTTGTAAACGGAAATCCTGTTTTCAATTACCTGCATATCCTGGTCATCGGCACGTCCCGAAGCCTTGCCTCTGCCCATCAGCCGGCTGATCAGCTCCTGTTTCTCCACTTCCAGGGCAACCATAATGCTGATTGCCGTATTTTTCTTTTCCAGCAGTTTGTCCAACACGCCTGCCTGGGCACTGGTACGGGGAAAACCATCAAATATGAATCCCCCGGCTCCGGCATGCTGATCAAGTTTTACTTCGATCATCCCGATTACCACTTCATCGGGAACCAGCTCACCCTTGTCCATAAACTTCCTGGCTTCCAAACCCAGGGGTGATTTTGCGGCCAGTTCTCCCCGAAGGATATCACCTGTTGACAGGTGCACTAATTTATACTTCCCGATCAGATTCACGGCTTGTGTTCCTTTGCCGGCGCCCGGAGGGCCAAACAAAACAATATTCAACATACAATGGCTATTAAATTAAACAATTATCTTCCTGGCATTATTCGCTGAGTGTATAGATATTCCGGAGATTCCTGCCGAAACCCTGGTAGTCGAGTCCGTAACCCACCACAAAATCCGGCGGAATACGAAATCCCACGTAGTTGAGCTTTAAATCCCGGGTGTACACGTCGGCTTTAAGCAGCAGCGCAGCAACAAAAATCTGCCTGGGCCTGAACCCTTTTAGCTGGCTGATGATACTCTCGAGGCTATTTCCTGTATCAATAATATCTTCAATGATAACCACAGTTTTGTCTTTCAGCGACTCATTGATCCCGATGAGCCTTTTTACCTTTCCGTTGTTTGAGGTTCCCAGGTAGGAGGCAAGTTTCACAAATGACACCTGAACATTGAAATTGATCTTTCTCAACAGGTCAGAGGCAAACATAAAAGCTCCGTTCAGTACCCCGATAAATATCACGTCCTCATCTTTCAGATCAATATTTATACGGTCCGCAATTGCCTGCACCTCAGCCTGAATTTTATCAGCCGTGATAAATAGTGAAAACTCCTTGTCAAGCAGGGTAATCTTACTCATGCACAATATGCTTCAATAACCCTCGCAAGATACGAATATTTGCCTTATATTAGTCGGTGTAAACTATTTTTACGGGTATGGAACCGCTGGTAAGTATTATTATGGGTAGCACATCGGACTTTCCGGTGATGGAAGCTGCCGCTAAAATTCTGGATGAATTTGAGATCCCATTTGAAATAAATGCATTATCCGCACACCGGACACCCGAAGCCGTGGAGGAATTTGCCAAAAATGCGGGGCAGCTGCCGGCATGGCCGCACATCTGCCGGGGGTGATCGCTTCGATGACCACCCTTCCGGTAATTGGCGTTCCCGTTAAGGCCTCGCTCGAAGGCCTGGATGCACTGCTGGCCATCGTTCAGATGCCCCCCGGGATACCCGTGGCCACAGTCGGGATAAACGCGGCGCAAAATGCAGGGATCCTGGCAGCACAGATGATTGCCCTGTATGATGAAAAAACAGCTGCAATCCTGAAAAAACATAAGACAGATCTTAAAAAGAAAATTGAACAAGCCAATGAAGAACTCTCAAAAATAAAATTCACCCATAAGGTAGGATAAGCGCAGCGGTAAGTTATACAACAGTTTTTGGTGAAATTGCGGGAGTTAGCGGTTATTAAATTCATTCTCGTTGAAGATCAGGTTTTTGGCAATGCTGTTATTGGCATTCGGTTCAGGGACTTACAGTAAAGCAACCCATGATTTGTTCCCTGCAGGCGCCCGCTCCCTTGGAATGGGCAGTACAAGTGTTATGCTGGCTGATGAATGGTCGGGCCTGCAAAACCAGGCCGGGCTTGCTGCAATAAACAGATTTACACTTAGCCTGAACTGTGAAAACCATTTCCTGATGCCCGAAACAGGTGCAGGTTCCTTTTCCATGTGCATACCGGTTCAAACAGGTACCCTGGGTGTGAACTACAGTTGCTCGGGTTATTCATTTTATCAGGAAAGCCAGCTCTGCCTGGCCTATGGAAAATCTTTCGGAAATAAATTCAGGGCCGGGATAGGACTGCATTATTTGAAAATAAACCAGGCCGCCGGCTATGGCAACCTGTTCACCCTGGTTCCCGCAGCCGGTATACAGTTTCTTCCGGTAAAAGGATTGATAGTCGGATTTCATGCTTACAATCCTGCAGAACAACAATATCATCCTTACGGGCGGATGAGGATTCCTGCAGTATTTACCATTGGTGCAGGCTATTCCCTGGGAGATGAACTGATGATTTGTATTGAGACCGAGAAAGAGTCGCATTGTAAACCCATTATCCGCGGAGGTCTTGAATATTTTTTCCGGGATTCACTGCATGCCAGGTTCGGTATCTCTGCAGGAGAATTTCCCGTGTATTGCTTTGGCATAGGATTTCTGGCCAGGAAATTGAAAACGGATATTGCTGTGAGCCGTCATTCCGTATTGGGATTCAGTCCGGCTGTTACTTTCAGCTATACCTTCCCGTGACCCTGAATTATTGGACATAATTACATCACTTCTGATAAATATGTTATTTTTGCCATTCACAAAAAAATCAACTACCTGTAATGGTCGATAAGCGAAAAGTCGCGATCCTGGGAAGCGGAAGCTGGGCCACTGCTCTGGCAAAACTGCTGTTGAACAACGTGAATCAGATCAACTGGTTCGTGCGTTCGGAAGAAACAATAGCATATTTCCGCAAATACAAGCACAATCCGAATTACATCAGCGATATTCAATTTGATGTTGACCGGATCAATTTTTTCAGTTCCATTACGGAAGCTATAGAATCTGCCGACATCCTTATTTTTGCCATCCCGGCCCCGTTCCTGAAAGATTCACTGGCCGCTTTTCATGGTGATTTTGGCGAACGGATGGTTATTTCCGCGATCAAAGGAATTGTTCCCTCCGAGAACCTGACCGTGGCTGAATATTTCAACAAGATGTACAGCGTGCCGTTCAGGAACATAAGCATCATCAGCGGACCCTGTCATGCCGAAGAAATTGCCCTTGAACGGTTGTCATACCTCACCATTGCCTCCTCCACCAAGATAAAATCGGAAATACTTGCTCCCCTTCTCCGGTGTCATTATGTGAAAGTGAAAAGTTCACGTGATATTTACGGGACCGAATACGCCGCTGTGCTCAAAAACATTTTTGCCATTGCGGCAGGTATATGCCATGGATTGGGATATGGTGATAATTTCCAGGCGGTGCTTATTTCAAATGCCATGCTGGAGATCAAGCGATTTCTGGATAAAACTTACAAAAGCAAGCGTAAACTGCTGAGCTCGCCTTATCTTGGTGATGTTATGGTCACGGCATACTCCCAGTTCAGTCGCAACCGCACCTTTGGCATGATGATCGGGAAGGGGTATTCCGTTAAAACAGCCCAGCTTGAGATGAACATGATTGCAGAGGGCTATTATGCGGTGGCATGCATCCGGGAACTTAACAAGGTACACAAGGTGAATATGCCAATTGCCGATGCGGTATTCCATATCCTTTACGATAAGGTATCGCCTGCACTGGAGATAAAACTGCTTACCGAAAACTTAAAATAAATCATACCATCCATGGAAACATTGAAAGTTGACATCAGCAAAGTATTTGGGTTTGTACCCAAAGAGGACATCTACCATTTGTCGGCAAAAGTATCTGATAGCGCCAAAGCGCTGGAAAACAAAACCGGAAAGGGGAATGATTTCCTGGGTTGGGTGAACCTCCCCTCCTCCGTTTCCGACGCAGAATTAAAAGATATTGAAGACACTGCGGCAAGGATCAGAAAACAGGTCGATGCGGTGGTGGTTATCGGTATCGGTGGTTCTTACCTTGGAACCCGGGCTGTAGCCGAAGCACTTTCGCATTCGTTTCTCCACCTGAAAAAAGAGAGAAAAAACCCTGTTATCCTGTATGCAGGTCAGAATATCGGCGAAGATTACCTGAATGAACTTATTGAAGTCCTCGATACGCTGCGGTATGCCATTGTAGTCATCTCAAAATCAGGAACCACTACAGAACCGGCCATTGCCTTCAGGATCCTGAAAAACCATCTGGAAAAGAAAGCAGGAAAAGCTGCTGCCAGGGATCTGATCGTGGCAATAACCGATGCCGAAAAGGGAGCCCTTCGGATTGCCGCCACCCGTGAGGGATTTAAAACATATGTCATTTCAGATGAAATTGGAGGCCGCTATTCTGTACTTACCCCGGTGGGATTGGTCCCGCTGGCCATTGGGGGATTTGATATCCGCT
>Ga0209751_10003383_pt1 | contig 15500 bp, 12 predicted proteins | sample RifCSP13_1_FD_184019 | JGI IMG/M metagenome (GOLD analysis project Ga0209751, IMG submission 184019) | Soil microbial communities from Rifle, Colorado - Rifle CSP2_sed 13_1 (SPAdes) (version 2) | ecosystem: Environmental > Terrestrial > Deep subsurface > Rock core/Sediment | place: Rifle... | reverse complement strand
AGGCCGGAATAAAAATCCCGAAAGCCGATGAGATCCGCGTACGTGAGGGGGCCGCCGCTGGCATGGTCCCCGGCGGCCAATGGCGCCGGCGCCAATGAGGTGGCGTGTTCGGTTCCCAGGGCGGTGGGAAGGCGGAGAGCTCGCCCGAGGTCACCGGAATAGGGCAAGCCGGCAGATTGCATCAGGCTGCGAAACTCTCGAATCGCAGCCTCGAGGTTCTCGAGGCCGGCCAGTGAGTAGGGGTGATCTGCGCGTGACTGCTGGACGACGAGGTGGGGAGAGAGGCCGCCGGAAACGTCGATGCAACCGTGGGAGAGCTCGAGCGAGCCGCGGCCCTCGGCGATCAAAGCCACCCGGACGCCGCGCCGAGCAGCCAGGGCGGCGGAAAAGAGGCCGGTAAGCCCGGCGCCCACGATGAGGAGGTCTCTCATGGCTGGGCCTCCTCGGCCGCGGTCGCGCCGAGCAATTCGAGGTAGATCCGCCGGGTGAGCTCCATCTGGCGCAGCCCGGATCCCCAACCCAGCGGCCGGATCCCACGCCATCGCTCCGCGAGAAACTCGAGGAGCCACGCAGACCCCCGGGCGTCGCGGCCGAGAGCCTGGGCGACGCCGGCGGCGCGATAGGCGCAGAAGCCCGCCTGACAGGGGCCCATGCCCAGGCGCAGATCTCGCCGGACGTCATCGAGCTCCAATGTCTCCGAAGCTCCCAAGGCCTTCTCGAGTCGGCTGAGCGTCACAACCTCGCACTCGCAGATGACTTCATCGGGCGAGGGTGGGTGGGCGGGGGGATCGATCTCCTTCCACCGGAGAGGGAGGGCGAAGTAGTGCTGCCCCGGCTTCTCGAGAGGCGTGTCCGCCGTCTTGCAGGGCGCGGAGTTCCCCAGCCGCGGGGCGACGATGTCCATCGCCTGCTCGGCCATCAGCCGGAATGTCGTCAACTTCCCGCCGATCACGCTGACCAGGCCGCGCACTCCGTCGCGTTCCTCGTGGTCGAGGATGAGATGAGCGCGTGGAAGTGTGCGAGTGGCGTCCGTTCCCTTCTCGGGCCTCCACAACGGGCGGACTCCCGCCCAGGCCCGCAGGGCGCGATGCCGAGGGAGCTCAGGGATCAACACTTCCCCTTCGGCGAGGAGAAGATCGATCTCCCACCCCTCAATGCCGAGCTCATCCGGTTCGGCGATAGGGACGTCGGTCGTCCCGAGCACGGTCACCGTTCCCACCGGCACGATGATGTCACCGTCGGAGGGGGGCTTGAGCCGATTGACCACGGTGTGGACGAGCCGGCTCGCCATGGCCAACATCGTCCCCTTGCCAAGGGCGAAGGGAAGCCGGACGCCCGCCGATTGAGCCACCTTTCCTGCCCAGGGCCCGGCAGCGTTGACGACCATGTCGGCGCCGATGGTCAGGGCCTCACCGGAGGGCCGGACGATGACCCGCGCTCCGCGCACCCGGCCGTCCTCGACAAGAAGGCCCTCGAGCCTGTGGCGCAGCGAGACCTGGCCCCCAGCGCCCCGAATCGCGCCCGTGAGGGCGTGGAGCAGGTCGAAGGAGTCCAGCGCCGCGTCTCTCACCTCGAAGGCCCGGGTCATGCGAGGGTTGAGCAGCGGCTCCCTTCGCAGCGCGGCGGCGATGCGCACTTCCTCCGCCGGGACGCCGCAGGCGCGGCACGCCGCGGCCCAGGCGTCGGCGAAATCCCCCGGATCGGCCGGAGCGGCGGCGAAAAGCCCGCCCGTGTCTTCGATCGTGTGTGGAGCGATGCGGCGTAGGATTCGGTTTTCGGAGGCGCAATCGCGGGCCGATGGTGGATCGGAGATGACGTAGCGTCCGCCGGAGTGGAGCAGCCCGTGATACCGGCCGGACGTTCCCTGTCCGAGGTCGCCTTGTTCGATGAGGACGACCTTCAGGCCGCGCAGGCAGGCATCCCAGGCGACGCCGAGGCCAGTGGCGCCGCCGCCGATGACGAGGAGTTGGGTGGAGAGGCTGGGCACGGCGGGCTCATTTTGCCATGAAACAGGGTGAAGTCAACGCTTCCACGGCCGTAGCGTTGCGCATAGCCAATGATGGTCCCCCAAACATCGCGCCCTTTCAATCCGGGAATGCCCATGAGGACTCCGCCAGCGGGCGTCCACGCTGTTGCTTGAGGGCGTAGTCCGGGCGCCTTCCGTCGCTGTCTCACGCGTCGAACCCGCGCGCGCCTGCGCGACTCTCACCACTTCGTGCTGGCTCGCGCGTTCGCGCGTTGAAAGAGTGATCAGTGATCGGTGATCAGTGGTCGGTGGTCCGTGGTCACTGGTCGGTGATGACTGATCAGTGATCGGTAGTCGGTGGTCAGCCGCCCCCCTTAAACGTCATCCTTCGGCCTCCCAGCCAACGCGATGAGGAAGCCCAACGCAAGACGGCCTCAGGATGACGTTAAGAACGGGACTCCCTCAGATGCGAGTGGAGGCGCGTGGACAGTCGGCATAGCGGCAGAGCCCGCCTGCCCTCCGAAGGCCACACCTGCCCAGAACCGCAGCCCGTCTCGCCGCCTGTCCGGCTCGGCGCCATCCGGGCGCCAGGCCGCAGCCCGTCTCGCCGCCTGTCCGGCTCGGCGCCATCCGGGCGCCAGGCCGCGGCGGCCCCTGCTGCGCGAACGGACTGCCGGGCGGGACGGAATGACGAACGGTCCCTGGGTGCCTCGCGCCCACGAGCGTGAGCAGAGTCGCTGGACTCGCTCCGGCCCCCTCCGCTGTGGGTACGGGCCCGCACCGCTCTTCGATACGTGTAGGGGCGAAGCATCGAGCTCCTCCGATGCTTCGCCCTCCCAGTAGCGACGGCATCAGCTATCTCCCGATGCTTCGCCCCTACGCCAGCTTGCCTCGGTGTTCCCCTCGGACGGCCGTGACTCTCGTGGGCCTTTCGGCGCGTGTGGGGGCCCGACCCAGCCGCCCGCAATGCGGGCGAGAAGGGAGCAGGGAGAGGCATCGAGCGGGCCGGCGATGAGCCCTCGAGAAGCCGGCGAGCCGATCGAGTGCGGCTCCCGCACAGGGAAGCCGGCCTGCCGTACAACCCCCGCACCCTTTCGCGGGAATTGGCTCGTAGTCCGACGGGGGCAATTGCCCGCAGCACCGAATCAGGGTAGAGTGGCGCAAGGGCCTTTCCGCGTATGGACCGGGGCGTTGCTCCACAGATGGTGCTGCTGGCCGCCGTTGCTCTTTCGGCGTGCAGCCCCGCGCCCACGCCCGATCTCCCCGTCGACGAAATCGTGAGCCGTTCCGCAGGGCGAATGCGGAGCATGCCCGGTTTTCACTTCCTGATCGAGCGAGAAGGGGCTTCGGCATTCCTCGATCCGCAGGACACCCTTTCCTTCCGGCGGGCCGAAGGCGAATATGCCTCACCGGATCGGGTGCAGGCCACGATCCGGGTGATCGCGCCCGGCATGGTGGCCGAGATCAGCGTGATCAGCATCGGCGCTGTCCAGTGGGAAACCGATTTCCTCACCGGCGAGTGGCAGGAGCTGCCGCCCGATTGGGGATTCAACCCCGCGGTCCTCTTCGACCCCGAATCGGGAATCCAGGCCGCGCTCGTCGAAGACCTCTCCGGCCTCGTGCTCCTGGGAACGGAGGAGCTTGAAGAGACCCCCGGGCAACGCCTCTACCACTTGCAAGGACGCTTTGCGGGCGAGCGGCTCTACGCGGTGTCGTATGGGATGATCGGCCCGGAGGCGGCCGATGCCGAGCTTTGGATCGCGCCCGGCACGTTCGAGGTCTACCGCATGATCCTTGTGGAGCCCGGCGAGGAGGAAGACACGATCTGGACGATCGACTTCTGGGACTTCGATCAGATCCCCGAGATCCTGCCTCCAATCCTCGGAGACCAGCCGGCCGAATGACCTCGCCGCGGCGCGCCCCCTCTCCCACCGCGACGATCGCTCTCATCAGCCTGCCGATCTTCATCGGCGCGCTCGACCTCACCGTCGTCTCGGCCGTCCTCCCGCATGTGATTCTCGATCTGGAAATCCCCCTGCAGACGGGCCTGGACGACGCCGCCTGGATTGTCACAGGCTATCTGCTCGCCTACAGCATCTCGATGACCTTCATGGGCCGGCTGTCGGACCTGCACGGCCGGCGACGCGCCTACCTGGCCTCGCTCGCCATCTTCGCGCTGGGGTCCTATCTCGTGGCCAGCGCGGACGGCTGGCCCACCCGCCTCGCCTTGCGATCCTACTATTCCCTGGCTTCGGGCCGGCCGGATCCGGCCTACGTCTCGTTGTGGATGCTGGTGGCGGCGCGGATGATCCAGGCCTTCGGCGGCGGCGCGATGGTGCCGGTGGGCATGGCCCTGGTGGCCGACCTCTACCCGCCCGAGAGGCGAGCCAGGCCGCTCGGCGTGATCGCGGCCGTGGATACGGCCGGATGGGTCGTGGGCCACCTCTACGGGGGAATCCTGGTCCGGTTCTGGGACTGGCGTACGATCTTCTGGCTCAATCTCCCGATCTGCCTCCTGGCATTCCTGCTGATTCTTCGTAGGCTTCGCCCCGACGTCCCCACGGCTGAGCGTGGGCGGATGGATTGGGTGGGCGCGGCCCTGATTACCGCCGCCCTTGCCTTGCTCATCATTGGCCTGGGAGCCGGCGGCGAGGGGGGCGAGAGCGGCTTCTCGGGACGACAGGAAGGGCTGCCTCGGTATGCAGGCCCGGCGGTCGCGGCTGCCGTGCTGCTGACGGCCGGCTTCGTGTGGCGGCAGCGCCGCGCCAAGGATCCTCTCCTCCACCTCTCACTCTTCCGGAGCCGCAACTTCTCTGCCGCCAGCCTGGCAAACTTCCTCACCGGGTTTTCCCTCTTCATCGCCATTGCCAACGTCCCACTCTTTATCAACACGCTCGTGGCCGCAACCCCGGCGCAAGGAGCCTGGGACAGCGGTTGGATGCTCTCGGCACTCACCGTCCCGATGGCCTTTGCCGCGATCCCCGGCGGCTGGCTCACCGAGCGCCGGGGCTACCGGGCCACGGCGGCGCTGGGCTTGATGCTTGCGATTCTGGGATTCGCCTTGATGACGGGTTGGGATGCGGCCACGTCCTACGCCAGCATGGCGCCTCACCTCGTGCTCACGGGGATCGGTTTCGGGCTCACCCTGGCCCCGGTGGCGGCGGCAGTGGTGAATTCGGCCCCGCCCGGTCAGCGAGGTGCAGCTTCCTCGCTGGTCATCCTCTTCCGGCTTGTGGGCATGACGACCGGGGTCTCCAGTATTACCACCTACGGCCTGCAGCGGGCGGATGTCCTCACAGCCCGGCTGCTCCCGGAAGGCGCGAGCCTGGCGGAGATGGCCCGGGTTGGTATGCAGGTGGCGGAACGGGTGATCGGGGAGACGTTTTGGGTCGCGGGCCTCATTTGTGTCTTTGCGCTCGCTCCCGTCCTCCTCCTGAGGACGGCGGCTAGAGAAAGGGAGGAGTCATGAACGAAGTCGCACCAGCCCAAGCCCCAGCGCCGAGGCCTAGCCGGCGGGGCATCTTCATCGGGGTCGGCGTCGCCCTCGCGGGCCTCGCGTGCATCTGCGTCGTTGCGGCCGTCATCTTCGCCGTCCTGGACCCGTTCGGCTGGATCGCCCGCCTGTTCGGGGGTGGGGCGGGGGCGGCCACAGCAATGCCTCCTGATGTGCCGCTCTACATCGGTGTCGACCTCGCCCGGGCGAGATCGGAGGAGGTCGATCGGCTCATCGCTACCTTCGCCGAGGCGACGGGCTCGACCTTGCACGACCTCGATACCGTCATCGAGGAGGCCGATGACACCATGCAGGCCGAGATCGGGATGACGATCACGGAGGACGTGCTCCCCTGGATCGGGCAATACGCCGGGATCGGCCTGTCTGACCTCCAGATGAATGAATTCTCCGGGCTCGAGAGGGCCGATTGGGTGATCGCGATTGAGGTCCGAGACCGGGGTGGCGCCGACGCGTTCCTGGAGAGATTGCGCGAAGCACTTGCCGACGAGCAAGGCGCTGACTTTGAAGAAAGCGAGTATGAGGGCGTCACCCTCTATGAGTTCGTCAGTGGATCCACCGGGGAAGGAGCGCTCGCGCGGTCCGGGAGCTACGTTCTCATCGGGTCGAGCGCCGAGGCGCTACGGACGTCCATCGACGCGCAGCGCGGGGAGTCCCTCGCCGACACCGATGCCTTCCGCGAGACCTCAAGCCGGCTGCCATCCGACGCGATCCTCACCGCCTTTGTCGATGTCGAGGAATTCGCAGGATTGGCCCAGGAGGCGACCGACACCCCCATGTGGGTCTCCCCGCTTTGGGGCCTGCAGGCCGGCGGCCTTACCGGCATGGGCGCCTCGGCCTCGGTGATAGACGTAGGGGTGCGCTTCAACGGGTCGATCCTCTACGACCCGGAGGTCATGACGGAGACCCAGCTCGAGGCCTTCGAAGCCGGGATCGATCCGCTCACCATCGACCGCCGCTTCCCCGAAGACACGTTCTTTTTCCTGGCCACCCGAGGCCTCTCGACCGGTTGGAGGGATTTCGAGGACAACTTCGCCGAGGATGAAGCCTATGCCGACCTCGCCGAGTCCATCCGTCTTCTGGAGGACCAAATCGGGATCGATCTTGGGGACGATCTCTTCGCCTACCTGGATGGCGAAATCGCCCTTGGGCTGGGGCCAAGCTCTGAAGGCCTGTTGCCCGAGATGCTCGAGATCCGGCTGGGTTCCTTGGTGCTGGCCGAGACCACTCAGGAGGAGGCCCTTCGGACGACGATCGAAATCCTCACCGACCAGATCCCCGAGAGTGAGGGCCTAACGGTGCTGCAAACCACCGTCGGGGGAGTCGAGGCCTACCAGTTGGCGGATCCTTTCCAGCAGACCACCGCTCTGGTCTACGGAGTTGGGGAGGGCTCGCTCTTCGTCGCCACAGGGACCGACCTCGTCGAGGCCGCGTTCGCGGGGGGAGCATCCCTCGCCGATGATGAGACCTACCGGGCAACATGGGCGTCATTCCCCAGCGGGCAGATTCCCACCTTCTATCTGGATCTCGAGGGGCTTCTCGGACAGATCCGCGAAGGCCAGGCCGGCTTTTCGCTCGATGACTATAACGATAGCACCGATTTCCTGAGCCCGATCCGGGTGATCGGTGCGGCTGCCAGCCTGGCGCGGGACTACACAGCGCAGTCCACCATCGTCGTCTTCATCGAGTGGCTCGAGCCCACGCAATAGACAAGGTGGGGCGGGGGTGAGAGACGGGCGCCCTCGGGGCGCCGGCCCGAAGGGGGCGCCGGGTGATCTTGCCGGTGCTAGCCGCCCCTTCCGCGTCGCGTGAGGCGGGCTCTATGGCCGCGCCCAATCGCGCGATCGCTCGGCGGCTCTCTGCCACCGGGCGTAGAGTTCGTCGCGTTGATCTGCTGGCATGCGCGGCAGCCACTCCGCATCAAGGGCCCATAGGGAAGAGAGCTGCGCCGGAGATGACCAGAGCCCGGCGGCCAGGCCGGCGAGGTAGGCTGCGCCGAGGGCTGTAGTCTCGCTGACGACCGGTCGCTGAACAGGCACGCCCAGGATATCAGCCTGGAACTGCATGAGGAGGCCATTGCGGGCCGCGCCACCATCGGCCCGCAACGCGCGTAGGTCGAGGTGGGCGTCCTTGCGCATGGCCTCGAGAACGTCGCGCGTCTGGTAGGCGATCGATTCGAGGGTCGCTCTCGCAAGATGGGCGGCGGTGGCGCCCCGAGTGAGGCCGAGGATTGTGCCGCGGGCGTAGGGGTCCCAATAGGGGGCACCCAGGCCGACAAACGCCGGCACCAGGTAGACACCGCCATTGTCGGGGACGGAGGCCGCCAGCGCCTCCACCTCACCGCTTTCATGGATCAGGCCGAGTCCGTCGCGCAGCCACTGAACGGCGGCCCCGGCGATGAAGACGCTCCCCTCCAGGCAGTAGGTCGTGGCCTTTCGACCGACCTCCGAAGTTCGCAGACCTTCGGATGTTGATTCCGCGAGCTGCCAGCCGATGGTCGTCAGGAGGCCCGAGGCCGATTCCACAGCCTCTCCTCCGGTGTTGAGGAGCAGGAAGCAACCTGTGCCGTAGGTGTTCTTGGCTGTGCCGGGGCTGAAGCAGGCTTGCCCGAATGCGGCCGCCTGCTGGTCGCCCGCGTCGGCGGCAAGCGGTAGGGCCCCTCCGAACAGAGAGGGATCGGCTTCGCCGTAGATCTCCGAGGAGGATCGGACCTCCGGAAGCAAGGAGGGCGGGATGCGCAGGTGCTCGAGGATCTCGTCATCCCATTGGAGCGCGTGGATGTTGTAGAGGAGGGTGCGGGAGGCGTTGGAGGCGTCGGTGACGTGCAGGCGGCCGCCCGATAGCCGCCACAGGAGGAACGTGTCGACGGTGCCGAAGGCGAGCTCGCCTCGCTCGGCGCGGGCGCGGGCTTCCGGAACGTTCTCCAGAAGCCACGCCACTTTCGTGCCGGAGAAGTAGGCATCGGTGACCAACCCGGTCTTGGCTTGGATGGCATGATCGAAGCCCTCGGCCTTCAGGCGATCACACATGGCCGCCGTTCGCCGGCACTGCCAGACGATGGCGTTGTGGATGGGCTTCCCCGTCCGGCGGTCCCAGAGAATCGTCGTCTCCCGCTGGTTGGTCAGCCCAATGGCGGCGATGTCGGCGGCCGTGATGCCGGCCTGGGCGAGCGCGCGGCGGGCCGTCGAGAGCTGCGTCGACCAAATCGCTTCCGGGTCGTGCTCCACCCAGCCGGGCTGGGGGTAGATCTGAGGGAGCTCTTCCTGGGCGGCGCTGACTGGCCTGCCCAGGGCGTTAAAGACAATTGCCCGCGAGGATGTGGTGCCCTGATCGAGGGAGAGGATGTGATCGGCCATGCTGCAATTCCTTGTCCCGTCTTGGCTGGGACGGCACACGCTGATGCGAGAGCGCCCGGGGTGGCCCTGCGGCGCTTCGAAATGCTACGACGTACGGGCACCCGGCCCGGGCGGGGCCTCCGAGTGGTGGTGGCCGAGGGAAGGCAGCAGGGCGCCCACAAAGCCGCGCGCGCCACGGGCGAATGCGTCCCCCGGGGCTTCGGTCTTTCCCGCGGGCTGGATCACCTCGAGAACGAGGAGCCCGGCGCCCGTGCCGACTGCCGGGAACCTCGCTGCAATTTGCACTCTGCCGACTTCTTCCGGCTGGTCGCCCTCGGCGCGTGCCTTGCGGACCACCAGCCGGCGGCCGTTCCATTCCAGGTAGGAGCCCGGCCACGGATCGAAGGCGCGCACCTGACGCGCCAGATAGGCCGCGCTGCGGCTCAAGTCGATCGCCCCATCGCCTTTGGTCAGGAGAGGCGCGTAAGTGGCCTTCGTCTCATCCTGCGGCATCGGTTTGAGGGCGCCGGCAAGAACCCTCGGGAGCGTGTCCGCGAGGATCTCTGCCCCCACTTCGCCCAGCTTTGTTGTCAGGGTGCGGCCGGTGTCCTCGACCGTGATAAGGGCTGCACGCTGCGCAAGGATCGGGCCGGTGTCCATGCCCGGATCCATCTGCAGGATCGTCACACCGGTCTCCTGATCTCCGTAGAGAATGGCGGCCTGGATCGGCGCCGCGCCCCGCCATCGCGGCAGCAGAGAGGCGTGAACGTTGATGCAGCCATGGCGAGGGAGGCCGAGGACCTCGGGCCGCAGGATCTGCCCGTAGGCTGCCACCACAATGAGATCGGGCGCCCAACGCCGAAGCTGCTCGACGGCCTCGGGGTCCCTCAGCCGCGCCGGCTGAAGGCATGCCACTCCCGCCTCCAGGGCCGCGATCTTCACAGGCGGTGGTTGCACGCTCCTTCCCCGGCCGGCAGGACGATCCGGCTGCGTGACAACCCCCACGACCTCGTGGTCGCGGAGCAGGGCCTTCAGGCTGGGGACGGCAAACTCGGGGGAGCCCATGAAGACGAGGCGCACGGGTCAATCGTAGCACGGTTGGCACCGATGGGAAATCGGTCCGATTCATCGAGCGGGAGAGCGACGAATGCGGGGTTGCGGTGTTTTCTTGGGTGTGTACAATTAACGACGATCCCGGCCAGAGGGTGGCAGCCATGAGCCGGGCCCGACAACCATGTTGAGAACAGGAGAGAAGTCATGACGCAGCAGCCGATGGGCGGGATGGAGATTACGAGTGACGATAAGCTCTGGGCGGCATTGGCCTACGTGTTCACGCCGCTGGTCCCCATCATCATCTTGCTCATGCAAGACAAGAAGGACCGGCCTTTCATCAAGGCGCACAATGGTCAGGCTTTGGCGTGGGGTGTCGTCTTCTACGTTATCGTGATGATCACCAGTTTCTTCGTGATCGGGCTCTGCATCTGGCCTCTTGGCGTGCTCCTGGAGATCTACTGGGCCTACAAGGCCTACCAGGGCGAGTTCATCAACATCCCGGTGATCAGCGACTTTGTGAAGGGCCAGGGCTGGGCGTAGGCGCGGGGGACGCCGGCACGCATCCCCATCCTGCCGGCTATCTTCCTCCAAGGGTAGGAAACCGCGGGCGTGCCTCGCCAGGAGGCACGCCCGCGGGCATGGCCGGAGGGGGCAGGGGCCCTGCTCGGGCAACAGGTCCTCGATCAGACCCGCGTGCCGCAAGAGAGTGAGGGGCGCCGAGCCGTGAACGGGCTCGGGCCGCCGCTGCGTCTGCTTGGGCAAGAGAGGATGGGATTAATGGACCCGGGAGGGTTTTCGCCGGCCACGCGAACAAATCCCCTGGCCACAACTAGTTTGATCTCCAGTGTGCTCGGGTGGTTGTTGTTCGTCATCCTTCTCTGCCTGAACTGGGTCATCCTGCCGCTACTCGCCGTAGCAACATTGGGGATCGGCAGCGTGCTCTACCTCTGCATGGTCCCCGCAGGCTGTCTTTCGCCGATCGGATGGCTCGTGGGCGTCATTACCGGGCACATGGCCCTGGGGCAGCTGCCGCGGACGGGCGAGAGCGGTCGTGGCTCGGCGATGACGGGTGTGGTTTCTGGTTGGGTTGGTCTCGCGCTGACGCTCCTAACGATATGCGCAGTCGCGGCGATGGTAGCATTGGGGGTGAGTATCCCGTTCCTCCAGGGTTTTTTCGACGGCATCCACCGTCAGGGGCTCTAGTAGTCGCCTCGTCCAGCTGAGCGCGTCCCATGCTTGGGGCCCAGGGACCTCTGGCCGTGGGGCTGATGTGAGTTGAAGATGATCTCAAGGAGGTCGCATTGACCGATCACCTTCCATCCCCGCCCCTACCGATGGCGGCCTACCCGGAGAAGCCCGGGATGGTCACCGCCGTGGCGGTGATGACGCTGGTAAACGGGATCCTGAACATCCTCTGGGGATTCCTCATCACGCTAGGGGCGGTCTTGGGTTCCCTAGGTTGGGGCTGCCTGTGCGCGCCCCTGACGATTCTTCCGGCCGTTCTCGGCGTCTTCGAGATCGTCTATGCGGCCCAGTTGCTCTCGGCTCCGCCGCGTCGGGTCGGGCCATCGCAGGTTCTGGCCATCTTCGAGATCTGCATGATCCTCGCCGCGAACCCCATCTCTTTGATCGTCGGGATTCTGGCGTTGGTCTTTTACAACGATCCACTCGTTCGCGCCTATTTCGCCGCGATCAATGCCCCTCGCGCCAACGCCGTCCCGTGAACCTCTGGCCTCCCCAGGGCGAATGAAACCGAAGGGTCGGTGAGTTGGACATGGACAAGCGCTGGATCCGCCCTTTGGCTCCTCCTCCCGATGTCTTCGAGTCCCTGGCCCGATATCCTTCGGCCGGGGCGCAGATCCTCTTCCAGCGCGGCGTGCGCACCGGTGAGGAAGCGGAACGGTTTCTCTCATCGGGCGAACCCGAATACGGCGATCCATTTCTCTTGAGCGGGATGGCCGCGGCCGTGGATCGCATTCGGGCCGCGATCCGCGACCAAGAGCCGATCGTCGTGTATGGAGATTACGACGCTGACGGCGTCACCGCGACCGCGCTCCTGGTGGGCGTTCTCGAAGGGCTGGGCGCCCGGGTACGGCCCTACATCCCCAATCGCTTCGACGAAGGATATGGCCTTCACACCGAAGCCCTGAGTGCCCTGCAGGCGCAGGGCGCCCGGCTTGTGGTCTCGGTCGACTGCGGGATCCGCTCCTGGCGCGAGGCTGAGCATGCGAGCGGCCTCGGCCTCGATCTGATCATCACCGATCATCATCAACCCGGCCCAACCCGGCCGCGGGCGCTGGCCGTTCTCAATCCTCGCCTCGAGGGTGACAAGTATCCGTTCAAGGATCTGGCCGGCGTCGGCCTCGCGCATAAGCTGGCTCAAGGACTGCTATCCGCGTGCTCTCGTCCTGGCTCGGAGGAATGGCTCGACCTGGTGGCCGTTGGGACGGTGGCCGATCTGGCGCCCCTGCAGGGCGAGAACCGCACCATGGTGCGGGCCGGCCTTCGCTTGATGAACGCGCCTGCCTCCTCGAGTGGCGGGGATCTCCGCCCCGGTCTGCGTGCACTGGCCGAGGGGGCGGGAATCGCCGCGGGAAGGATCGGGGCGGTCTCAATCGCCTTTGCCTTAGGGCCAAGGCTCAACGCGGCCGGACGGCTCGATTCGGCGGAGACCTCCTACCGGCTCCTGGTCAGCCGAGATCCTGAAGAGGCTCGCGCGATAGCGGCCCAGCTGAGCGCGGCCAACCGGCAACGCCAGGCCATGACGGGCGAGATGGTCGAGCGTGCCCGGGCCCTCGGGGTGGCCCCGGGCCGATTGCCCGAATTGATATCCGCCATCGATCCTGGATTCAGCGCGGGGATCGTCGGGCTCGCCGCGGCTCGTCTGATGGAGGAGTATTACCGCCCCGCCATTGTGGTCACAGTCGCCGACGAGACCGCCCGCGGCTCGGCCCGGAGCATCCCGGAATTCTCCATCATCGACGCCCTGGATGCCTGCGCCGATCTTCTGCTGGAATTCGGCGGCCACGCCGCGGCAGCCGGCTTCACGGTTCGGGCGCAAGATCTTGAGCCGCTTCTCCGGCGACTGTCGCAGCACGCCAGCGCCGCCCTCTCCGGCAAGGAGCTGAAGCCGAGGCTCGCGATCGACGCGCTGGTCGAGTTCCGAGAGGTGGGGCGGCCTCTCTTGGAGTTCGTTGAAGCACTCGAACCGTGCGGATATGGCAACCCGACGCCGGTGCTTGCGGCCGAGGATGTGACCGTCGTCCAGGCACGACCGGTGGGGGCAGAAGGCCAACACCTGCGGCTCTTGCTACGGCAGGGGTCTGTCACTCGGGAGGCCATCGCTTTCCGCAAAGGGAAGATCGCCGGTGCCCTGGCGCGGCGAGTTGACGTCGCCTTCAACCTCGAGCGCAACATCTACATGGGTGTCGAGAGCCTTCAGCTCAATGTGCAGGACATACGTCCCGCCGGGCAGGGGGAGTGGGCACGAGGCGAGGAGGCTGTGGGTCAATCCGCCAGCCGGTAGCGGAGCAGGGCCCAGATGGCAGCGAAAGCGTCGCGCAAGCGGATCTTTTTGCCCTCGGAATACTCTCTCGGGTTGAAGGAGATCGGCACCTCGAAGATGCGAATCTTGCGCTTCAGCAGCTTGGCGGTGATTTCCGGCTCGATGTCGAAACGGTTGGAGCGAAGCGGGATAGCCTGGATCACCTCCCTCTTGAACAGCTTGTAGCCGGTCTCCATATCGGTGAGAATGCTGTTGTAGAGGATGTTCGTGGTCAGGGTGAGGAGTTGGTTGGCGACCATGTGCCAGAACATCGTCGTGCGGCGCGGCCCCCCCAGGAAGCGGGAGCCAAAAACGACGTCGGCCCTGCCCTCCAGGATGGGTTGTAGAAGCATGGTGTAGTCGCGGGGATCATATTCGAGGTCGGCGTCCTGGATGAGCACCAGGTCACCGGTGGCCGCCTGAATGCCAGTCCGCACGGCCGCTCCCTTCCCGCGGTTCGAATCATGCAACACCAGCCTCAACTTCGGCCGGGCGGCGGCGAGCCCGGCCAGCGCCTCCCGGGTTCCGTCGCCGGAGCCGTCGTCGACGACAATGATTTCATCAGCGAGGCCGACCGACTCGACGCGTTCGAGGATCGTGCCGATCGTTGCGCGTTCGTTGTAAACGGGGATGACGACGGTAAGGCTCATGGCAGGGATTCTACCCACGGGCCTGGGACAGGACAAGCGGCCAGTTGCCCCTCGCCCGAGGCCTGTATATAATCCGGTTGACTCGATACTGGCATCCGGCATCCCGGAACATGGCGGACGTTGGGGCGGGGGACTCCGGGTGCCTGGAGGGGACCGATGGCCCTGCCCTATGTGAACGCACGGACTGCACCCGGCGCCGACAACCTCATTTCCACCTCGAGCCTTCGCTTCCTGCCGCCTCCCATCAGCCGGGTGGAAGACACCGGGCTTTCCCAGCTATGGCTCCAGGACCTGGCCCTCAAGATCCTCTACTTCCGCGGCTACCTGACCGGTTTCAAGGTCGCCGAGGCCATGGCCCTCCCGTTCGCCGGGATGGTCGACCAGATCCTGGAGGCTCTCAAGCGGGAGAAATTCGTCGAGGTCAAGTCGCAGGTGGGTTTCGGGGAGGGTTCCTACCAATACGCCATCACCGGCGCGGGCATCGCCCGGGCGCGTGAGGCGCTCGAGCGAAGCCAATACGCCGGCCCTGCGCCCGTGCCGCTCGCCTTCTACAATGAGTCGATCCGGCGCCAAAGCCGCGCCCGGCCGATGGTCCACCCCAACGCCATGCGCCAGGCCCTTGCCCAGCTCACCCTTTCCGCCCGAACGGTCGACCGGATCGGGCCCGCGGTCAACTCGGGCTCTTCGATCTTCCTCTACGGCCCGCCGGGAAACGGCAAGACGTCGATCGCCCGCTCCATTGGCGCCCTCATCCTTGCCGAAGACATGTATATCCCCTTTGCCCTCGATATCGATGGGCAGGTCGTGAAGCTCTACGATTCGGTGAACCACACCCTCTCCCCTGAGGATGACGTCAGCGCCGCCGGCACGGGTGGCCTGAAGACGGGCGCCAAGCGCGATCCGCGCTGGGTGAAGATACGCCGGCCGTTCATCGTCGTCGGTGGCGAGCTGACGATGGCCGGCCTCGACCTGGTTTTCGACGATGTGAACAAGTTTTACGAGGCGCCCTTCCAGGTGAAAGCCAACGGCGGCGTGTTCCTCATCGACGACTTTGGCCGCCAGCAGGTGCGGCCGCGCGATCTTCTTAACCGTTGGATCGTCCCACTCGAGAACCGGATCGACTACCTCACCCTCCACACCGGCCGCAAGGTGGAAGTGCCGTTCGACGTGATGGTCGTGTTTTCCACCAACCTGCCTCCGAAAGACCTTGTCGACGAGGCCTTCCTGCGCCGCTTGCGCCACAAGATCGAGGTGGGGGACCCCTCCTACGAGGAATACCGCGACATCTTCAAGCATGTCGCCGAGGCCAAGAAGGTGACCTATTCCGATCGAGGCCTGGCGTATTTGCTTCAGGAGTGGTACATCAAGCGCAACCGCAAGCTGCGCGCCTCCCATCCCCGCGATATCTGCGATCAGATCCTTGATATTTCGCGCTACATGG
>Ga0209751_10003378_pt1 | contig 15511 bp, 18 predicted proteins | sample RifCSP13_1_FD_184019 | JGI IMG/M metagenome (GOLD analysis project Ga0209751, IMG submission 184019) | Soil microbial communities from Rifle, Colorado - Rifle CSP2_sed 13_1 (SPAdes) (version 2) | ecosystem: Environmental > Terrestrial > Deep subsurface > Rock core/Sediment | place: Rifle... | reverse complement strand
AGTATCCATTTCGCTCACAAAATGAGAAAAGAATACTCCTCAAAGTTCAACCAGACAAAGTATTATACACTAAACCTTGATTTTTTCCGATTAAACTATCTTAAGATTTTACCTTTATAATTGACCAGAAATTGATGACAAAACTTTTCTTGAATAAAAATAGGACTGATCTTTTATATATTTGAAAGCCGTAATATTATTGTATCAAAAGACACAAAATGGGTTGGTAGAAGATAGGCCCATAGGACCCTGACAGAAGCCTACGAGTGAATGAGACGCAGATGCGTTGATTCATGTGTACGTTTCCATGATCTGACAGGGTCACAATAATTTTCAAAAACATTGGAAAATTATTTTTCCTTGATATTTTTATATCAAAGAAAGTAACAAAATTAACTAAACAATAAAGACAATTAAAAAATAACAATCATTCTCAACATTTTTAAAACAAAAACAATAATGACAATCATTGGCTACTAACAAATACAAAATATTTGCTGTACTAGCAATTTCAATAATTCTTGTTTCAGGATTTTCAAATCTAGTTTTTGGAAAGACGATCGATTCTCCAAGAAAGCAACTGGAAAATGGTATTGTACCTAAGGACATTGTTTGTAAATCCGGGCTAATTCTTGTTATTTTTAATGATGTACCATTATGTCTAAAGCAATCAACAATCTCAAAACTGGAACAAAGAGGAAACATACTGATAGTCCTTCCAATCTCCTCATCACTAGAAAATACAATTGATAAGGTATCGCAAGGATCTGCAAATCAAAGTTCAGTAACAGTTCAGGGCAACTCTGGAAAACCAGAAACGCTAATCCAAACCGCTCCTGCTTCTAGTGGGGGTAAAGTGAATTTTTATCTAAACGATGATGATCTGAACACCAGTCCAAAGGGAATAGACCTACTACCTACTAAAGGACTGTTGGAATTTACTATAAACGGAGTACAAATTAAAGGACCGCCAACTATGCAAGAAACCGGACTAGATACTGGAAGGTTCTTTGTATCAGTTGTTCTTCCTGAGACAATAGATGGAAGACCATTACAACAAGATGACATACTAGAAATAAAATACTTTGATCAAACTGATGTTGCGGGAGAAAAAAGAATCAGCATTACATCAATCCCTTTGACGCGGGCATATGCCAAGATACAAACCTCTGGAGGAGGTAATAGAATCGGACATGATTTTGTTGTAAGAATTTATGAACCAGATCTGAACTTGGATTCGAAAAAAGCGGATACTATTCCTTTGAGTAAAGTAGAATTTAGAGGTGAGGGTGGAATCAGGACAACACTTGCCAATTCTGCATTTAGTGCAAATTCAAGGTATCTCTTAGAAACTGGTGTGAATACTGGAACCTTTGAGGTAACAATCAAGATTCCTCGTACTATAGATGGAAAAACCATAAACATTGGTGATGATTATGAGATAAGATACATAGATACGTCCACTCCATCTGAGACTGATGAAAAAGTAAAACTCCAAGGAAAAATAGATTAAATTTTATTTTAACTAGTTGATGTAAATTATGAAGTTTTGATAACTATTTCATTTTCGCCAATTGATTGACAATGTCTGTGGATGTAATAATCCCTACAACTTTGTTATTTTCCACTACAACAAGTTTTCGAATCTTCTTTGCAGACATCATGTTTGCTGCGACCAAAACAGACTCATTTGAGTTGATTGTTTGTAAAGGATACGACGCGACTTTTTGGACCCGTGTGTCTAATGGGTATCTGTTTACGGCAATTTTTATTGCAAAGTCTCTATCAGTGATTATTCCTTTGTGTGTCTCATCATCATTAACTATTATAGCTCCAATTCCTCCTTGTTCCATTAACTTTGAGACCTGGTAAATTGTTGTTGAAGGATTTACAGTAATTAGGACTCTTGTCATAATGTCTTTGATAAGTATGTCTGATAGGCCACTGCTCAATATCTCAATTAGGACCTAATTTGGTAATTAATGTTATCTAGTAAACTAGCTGAATATTTACAAAATCTGCAAGTCGATACTCATTCCGCAGGTGGATTTTGCTAATGAGAACTATTCATCTCTAGAATCACACAAAATAAGAGGTTGGTATTTTTTGATTGTCATAATGATTGCTCTGTCACAATTGTTGTATGGTGTTTCGTAATTTTCAATTGTGTCATTTGTTGTTAAAATTCTGACATTAAATCAAAACACAAGGCTAAACTATCTGCAATGGTATAATTATTTAGGAGTAAGTTATAGTTGACTGAATTATCTTATCCGATTTTAATTTATGACAACTTGTGTTATTCATGCACTAGATGGGCAAAAATAGCAAATGGTTTCGTAAAAGGCAAATGTCTGATTGTGGGTCACTATACACCATTAGGAAAAGAAATCAAGAAACAGCTTTTTCCTAAAGATTATGATGGTTTAGAAATGTCTTGGTTTATCATTGGTGGACATGCTTTTGGTGGCAGAGCAGGATTGTTTCGTCTAATCCGATATATTTTGTTAGAACCAAAGAAAGGCGCATTTCCGAAAAACGAGTTTAATTTGACAGAATGTAGTACTGACTGTAAAACTGTAAAAGGCGTTCTTCTTAGATCATACAGCGTTGTTGCTAGATATAAAAAATTCAGTTTATTGGATAATTAAGAAATTTCTGAAATGGAGAAACTCTTTTTACTATCGGTCAATGACGCGTTTACAGTATTTTTGAACTACTCACCATTCCTAAACTAATGCTTATATCACCAGGTTTGTTTAAGATGGTTCCAATGAATTCTAGAATGAAACTAGGAATTCAATATGCGGTAGTTGCTATTGCCTTCTCTGCTCTAATATGGTTTAGTAAAGATCTTGAATTTTCAGCTTGGGCAGAAGAATCAGATGAAAGTAAAAAATCTTACAATTTTACAACTATTGCTGGTGATGAAATAAAAAACAACCCAATGGCTCAAAAGATCCTAAAAAATATTGATATAGCAAAGCAAAGGGTAGAACAAATGCAGCAAAAACAAAAGCAGTTTTTAGAACAACAAAAATTTATTGAAGAGCAAAGAAAAATTGCAAAAGAATCGTTGGAAAAACAACTGGCAAGAATGAATAAAGATTATGAGGGCTTTACTCCAAAAAATTCGTATGCTAGATTTCTTTCAAATAACATAAACGCAACCCATCATGATATTTTCTGGGACCAATTTAACTCCATGAACGAGAGAGTAAAAGTTGCAAGTCTAGCAAAAAAAGCAGTTTTAGATAATGGTGGAACTATGAAAGAAGTAAGGGAAGAATTTAACAAATACGCAGCCATGTCAAGAGTTGAAATGATAAATTATGTTATGGAACTTAACATAAAATATGGCTTTACAGATAAAAAATTACAGTCATATTTTGATGAGTATGGAAAATTACCCAGATATGGAAATGACGGGGATGCTTCATGTTACGGATGCGACAAGTATGAAAAGATAAAAGAGCAAATTCTTGCTGAGAAAGAACGCACTAAAACTAACAAAGCATAATGCTTGTCGTAAAACTTTAGATCTGCGCATAGATTAAGATCGTGTGAAAAAAGTTACATTGTTCTGATCATTCTTATCGGCCTTACTGTAACAAATTTTTCCATCTGACTAATTTTAAAATTAAGCTTTAATTGGATCAAAATATTAAAAAGTCAGTTCCAAAATTGGCAGGAGGGCCTTAATAATATGACATAAACAATAGATTCGTGCCTGGAGAGGATGTTATTTATCTAAATAAGAGTAATGATTCTGAAAATAAAATTTTTGAATTTTTTTATAAACAAGTTTTCATGGAGACTAGAAAGATTTGATTAGAAACAAGAAATCTGTCTTCATTTTTTTCTTGATATCATTTTCACTTGGAATTTCATGCGTGATTGTTTACCATTTGACAGGAAGTGAGGAATTGTTACTTGCCACACGCCTCATTGGTTCGGCATTCTTCTTGGGTGTCTATTTCTACACTGTGTCATTGATAAAAAAACAAGAAAAAATGATAAAGGATTCTAACGGATTCTTGGAATTTCCATTTGATCCATCTGTACTCAAACTATTGCTACTGCTCTTTGTTGCAGGATGGACTACGTTTTCAGTCTTGGACTACTTTGGTCTTAATCCTATTGATTGGATAGTTGTCTATGTGATGGGAATTATCATAATTCCAATTGCACTTGGGTTGCTGCCTTTATGGATAAAAGACAACAAGTGGAGACGTAAATAGCTGAATAATCAATCACTACTATAGGTAAGTCTATTAGACATAATCAGATGACAATATTTTTCTCGAACAAATTATATTCGTGATATCAAGAATCTCGTCTGATGATTGGAAAACTTGTAGCATCAATGAGTCTCACGATGATTCTAGTGTTTGGATTACTCTTTGCTTTGCTTGCTGGTCTGGCGTTTTATTTTAACATTGGAATTTTAGGAACTGTTGGAATGGCAGTTGTCCTAGGCCTTATCCAGTGGGCAATAGGTCCTCTCATAGTTCGTTGGAGTACAAACATGAGGCCTTTAGAAAGAGGCGAAATTCCTTGGGTCAACCAGACAGTGCAAGATATTTGTTTTAAAAATAAAGTCATGATTCCAAAAATCACAATTGCAAATACTGGCATGCCAAATGCATTCGTTTTTGGGAGGACAAGCAAGTCTGCAACTCTTACATTAACACGCGGTTTGCTAAACTCGCTCAGTCCTGATGAAGTAAAAGGAGTAATTGCACATGAGATAGGACACATAAAACACAATGACATGGTTGTAATGACAATTGTTTCTGTGATTCCAACAATTGCATATTTTATTGCAATGTCTACGATGTTTAATAGGTCAAGAAACCAGGGACGAGGTGCTGTCATGATTGGGATAGGTGCGTTTGCTGTTTATTTTATCACAAATCTTCTTATTTTGTATTTTTCTAGGCTTCGAGAGTATTATGCAGACAATTTTGCAGGTCACCAGGTAAGACCAACTCTACTTGCTAATGGATTAGCAAAAATAACTTATGGATTAAGCTTACAAAAACAGGAAGCACAAAGTTCTACACTTCGATCGTTTTATGCAGTTGATCCTGTTGCATCAAGTTACGAAGTATCAAAATTTGCTTCATTTTACGCAGACCAAAACATTTCAAAAGAAGAAGTAGAAAAAGCAATGGACTGGGAAAGAAAGAGCAGCTACAGCAAGTTTGGTGAAATCTTTAGGACACACCCATTGACGTTTAAAAGAATTGAAAAACTCTATGAGCTTGAACGTCAACAGTCTATGCAAACCTAGATCCTAATATGGAATAGATCTGGAAAAATCTAGTTATATGTGGAAACACAATTGATGCCATGAACAAAAATAATTCGCAATATGCAACATTTGCGGCAGGTTGTTTTTGGGGTGTAGAAGAAGCCTTTAGACCTGTAATGGGAGTCAAGTCTACAATGGTAGGTTATACTGGAGGTATATCAAAAAACCCAACATACCGTGATGTATGCACAAACAGAACAGGACATGCAGAGGCTATGAACCTACATCTGGTCCCAGCTGTAGTCTCATATGAACGACTCCTTGATTTGTTCTGGTCTATTCATGATCCAACCACGCCAAACAGACAGGGACCAGATGTAGGTTCTCAATATCGTTCTATTATTGCATATCACACACCAGAGCAGAAGCATCGTGCTATCAAATCAATAGAAGATTTGCAAAATTCTGGAAAATTCAAAAACAAAATTGTCACTGAAGTTGTCCCTGCTTTAACATTTTACAAAGCCGAAGAGTATCACCAAAAGTACTATATGAAGATCGGAGGTGGTAGCTGCTATATGGTACAACCAACAGAATAAAGTGGGTTGAATCTATGACCAAAATAGCAAAGAGTGATGAGGAATGGAAAGAACAACTCACCGATGAGCAATTTCAGGTTACCAGAAAAAAGAGCACAGAGATGCCATTTACTGGACAATACGTGAATACCAAGGAAAAAGGTGTGTACAAATGTGTCTGTTGCGGTAATACGTTGTTCAAGTCTGACGACAAGTTTGATTCTGGTACGGGATGGCCAAGCTTTACAAAACCGATGGGAGAATCGGTTTCAGAACATGATGACCACAGTGGTTTCATGCACCGCATCGAAGTCACATGTGACAAGTGCGGAGCTCATCTTGGTCATGTATTCGATGATGGGCCAGGACAGACAGGAATGAGGTATTGTATCAATTCGTGTGCATTAAATTTGGAGAAGGAATAATCTACAAACAATCCTATCAATCTGGACCCAATCTGGAAAATTGGTTTAATACTATTTTGATATTATGTAATCATGAAAGAAAAACTGCTCTTGCTCTGCACATGTACCTATATTGAAATCATGACAGCTATTGGAGTCACAGGTTACCTTTTAATTTTAAATAAAACTTCCCTTGCAGTCATCTCAGGCATAGTGTTCTTGCCATTGGTCTTATTCCATTTCATCATCGACAAGTCTGCAAAGAGCAAAGTGTCAAAAAACTGTAAAATTGCAAGATGCTAAACAATTTTTCAAATCAATTACTAAATACCATTATCAACACTCCATTTGTGACCACGCCACGATTTGTTAAATCATCCAGAGGTAATTAGGAGATAAAGTGAACTCCTAACTACCATTTTCCAAAAATGGAAATCAAAAATTATTTTGTAACAATCTAAAGTGTAGTAAGACTTATCTTTAGTGATTGAATAGGAATTTTAAATAAAATGAACAGAACAGTCCCTCTTGTTGTAATAACGATACTAGTTTTTGGTTTTGTAATGCATCCAAGTGTCTTTGGATCAAATGAAAAAAAGGAAGATAAAGAATTCAAGATCCCATCAGGACTTTCTGAAATTGCGCCAGGAGTCTTTAGTTTAGGCAAGTCGAAGGACGTTAACGGAAATGAAGTAGAAGGAATAATGTTTATTCATAGCAAGAAAGAATTTGTAAAACCAACAGGAGCTGGAAAACCAACAGGCACAACCTGTTATGCATTCTTGACAAAGGGTGGAGTAAAGTGGACTACTCCAGAACCGTGGGTTGTAAATCCTTTAAATTCGGGTGGACTAGATTCTGGTTTTATTCTTGGCAATATTGCATATAATATTGCCAAATGGGAAGACGCATCAAACGGAGTGATTGGAGATAACATTTCAGTCAATATTATGGGAGCTGGTAGTTCGACTAACACAGTATTGGTTGCAGACTCCGCCAATCCCGACAATCAAAATGAAATTTACTTTGCAAACATTAGCAGCTCTGGAACAATAGCAGTTACAACTACTTGGTATAACACGTTCACAAAACAAATTGTTGAAATGGATCAAGTCTTCGACGACGTTGATTATGATTGGAGTGACAGTACGGTAAACGGAGTCGCAAGCAAGATGGACTTTGAAAACATTTCTAATCATGAGCTAGGTCATGGAATAGGAATGGGTCATCCCTCTGATAGCTGCTCAAATGAAACCATGTATAGATATGCTAGCTTTGCAGAAACAAAGAAGCGGGATCTAAATACTGGTGATATTGCCGGAATTAATGCATTATACTAAAAAATAACCCAAAAACATTCTATCTGATATTTCTGAAAACTGTATTTTTATTCAGTTACTTACTTTATGCTATATCTTATTACTGTATAATTTTCTAAATGAGAAGGATAAAAACAAAATGCAAAGAAGCAAAAAACGGCAAACATATCTGGAAATCAATTAACATTTTTCTAAAGCAATGTTCATTGTGTGGATTTGAGGCACAAACTGTCTAATAGTTTTATCATATTGTAACAAAGGAACAAATGTTCTTTTATTATGGTAGTGTAACTATGATATATGAAAGACAAAAAGAAATTGAAAACTACCGAAGACGATTACAACAAGGCATTGGCATCTGACGATCCCACCAAAATTACAACAGATGATTTAGAAAAATTTGCAAAAGAAGCAATGAAGAAGTTTAAATCACTATGAACGTAGAATGGATTGTAACAGGTGTATTTTTATTTGGAGGTATGATTGCAGGTGCAATCAGTCTGTATCTTAAAAGAAGAAAAGAATCCCAAGCTATTTCTGATTCGTTTACACAAATTCAACCAGACGATATAAATTTTAAGGAAGAAGAAAAGTAATCTGAAAAGTAACAATTTACCCGCTTTCTGATAAAATCCAGGCGTTAAGATATTGTAAAATATTTTTTGCCTGTGGATCATATGAACGAGATCTCCTGTCGTTTTAAGCATGATAACTACAGGCATACCATGCAACTAAAGCATATCATTATCATGATGTCTCTTGGTATTACAATTTTTTTGGCGCCAATTCTAATATTGCCACAGTTTTCGTACTCTTTGACTAGTGAGAATGTAAAAGATTTGCTGTCACAATCAGATCTTACCTCGATCACAATTACTGGTGAAAGCTCACAAAAGGTTGAACCTGATCAGCTAAGTCTTATTCTAAATGTGCAGACTTTGCCAAATATCATTAACTCCACTGTCTCAACCCGAGAAGAGGCTGTAAAGAAAGTTGTAGATTCTGTCCTCTCTGTTGCGGAACTAAACCAGACCTCGATTAGGATTGGGCAGACCAATCTTAATCCAATCTATGGAGGCAATTTGCCTCAACCTGCCACTCTCTTTAACGCATACTCATCTGTTCAGATAAAAACAGATGCCGACAATCTTGCTATGCTTTCCTCAAATCTATTAAGTTCTGGATTTAGAATAGACAATATTCAGATATCCCAAGTTAAAGTTCCACTCAACAAAACGGTCTCCGATAAATCTGTTGACGTTTCGATAGTTTTTGGTTCGTCCACTCCAAACAATTTAGAATTCTATTCTCCAAGCGAAATCACAATAGATCCTGGGACAACAGTGATTTGGACAAATAAGGATGCTGCTACCCACACTGTAACCAGTGGTCAGCCATCTATTGGACCCACTGGTCTATTTGATTCAGCACTTTTTTCACCAGGGAAGACGTTTGAATATCAATTCAATACTTTTGGAATTCATGATTATTTCTGTATGGTTCACCCATGGATGGCAGGAACCGTAACTGTTCCAGAAGGTGATGAATTTTCAACGGAAACAAAATATCAAATTAACATAAACGTAGCAATAGAAACAGTCCCTGCTCCTTTAAGTGATACAATAAAAGCTTATGAAGAAAAATTGGTTGCTTTAAAAAATACACTAGCATCAAGTGGAATTTCTTCTGACTCTATCCAAAATAATCAGGTAAACTTTAACCCAGTATACTATGGGTATGGTGGAGGACAGTATTCTGTCTACAGTACTTATACGCAAATTATAGTAAAAACAGATCTCACAAAAGTTGAATCTGTAATAAAGGCTGCAAAAGACTCAGGAGCATCTGTTGAAAACATAATCATGTCAGTTTCTGATTCGAAAATAGATGAGATCAGGACAGAGCTCACACATCAAGCCCTGCAAGACGCAATTAAAAATGCTCAAGAAATCATAGAATCATCCGGATTACAAATTAAGGGAATTAAAACAATCGAAGTAAACACAAATCCTGTTTTTCAATATGGAGGAGGTCCTGTCACCTATAGAGGTGTAAACATTTGGACACCATATGACCCGTTATACGTTCGAGCGGGAGAAGTATCCGTATCTGTAAAAGTTGGATTTGAAATTGGAAAATAAAACCGAGAATAAATTTAACCAAAGTTTGTGAGAAATCTCAAAAAGCACTGTTCGTATTTTAATCTATTATCGTTTATTTGTCAAAACATGAGATAACCCAAGTCATAATTTGTATAATTGTGATTTTGAGTTTGAGAAACAGAAAATGAATAACTCTTAATTTCTTAGCAGAGGAATCATCATACTGTTCTTTACAGAATCAGTCTTTATCTTTACCTTGACCGTAATGTTATTTTTCACTATATCGATCTTTATGTTTTCAAATATAGAGATATACTTGTTTACCTTCTTTCCATCAGTTGTGGTGATGTACCCGTCAACTGTCAATAATCCATCTGATATCATTCCATTTATCTTTCTATAACCAGAAGTTTGTGGCAGGTTACAGATCTCTAAAACCTCAGAAACAATATGGGATTCATTCATCAATACACTGATTATCTTCTTCTTGTCCTCGTCTCCAAATGCCGCAAGGACTATCTTTGATATGTTTGAATCTTTGATTGTCATCCATTCTTCATCAGTGTTCTTTGCTTTTGATACGGTACAAATTGAATCAAAGATCTTTCTTTCTATTCCTACTGCTCCCTCTCCAAAGAACTCTCTTAAAACCTCGTCTATTTTTTGGAAATCTTCGGCAGCTTGACGTAGTGTAATACCGTATTTTTCGACCAGTCTGTCATCTAGTTTTTTAATGGTTTGTTCACTAAGGTTATCTTGTATAACACTAACTAGTGATTTGGAAATTAGGTTGTCTACTCCTATCATCATGTTATATCATATGATATTATGAGGCATTATAGGCAGTAGTGTGTCATAAATGAGAAAGACCGTTATCTGAAAAATGCTCTGGATAAGGTCTTCTAGGCAATGTATTATTTCCATTATTTTGAGGGTTTTATGGTTTTCAAGGGCAAAAGGACAAATTGTTTTAAATTAGATGTGGGTTAGTTCCATTGTGAAGATAGTTAACGCAATTCCTGGCTTTGGTCAACTTTTAACCGAACAACAAGTAAGGGAATTCCTTGGTGCATCTAGACTAAACCTTCAGCTGGGAACAATAGATGAAAAAGGTGAACCAAACATCCACCCAATCTGGTATCTCTTTGAAAATGACAAACTTTACATTGTAACTCCAAAAAAATCAAAAAAAGCCAACAATGCTTTACGACTAAAGACTGTCTATTTTTCAATCGATGATGAATCGTTTCCATACAAAGGCGTCAAAGGAAAGGGTAGCATAAAATCACTTGATGATTTAAATTTTAATATAAAAATCGCAGAAAAAATAATTACAAAGTATATGGGAAGTTTAGAAAATGATATTGGTAAATGGATTATCAATGAGATACGACAAGGAAACGAGTCTGTGCTTGAAATTACTCCAAAGTTTTTCTCTGCCTGGTCATTTGGACCGCCCACTTGAATTAGAAAATGTTTTGTTCTTCCTGCGGAAATGAACTAACACCTGAAAGTAGTTTTTGCCCCAAGTGCGGAAAACAAATAGGTGAAGCTAGTGTTTCTCAACCAATCAAGAGGAGGAGCAGATGGTGGTTTTTACTTCCAATACTCTTTCACATAATAGGCGGTTTCATTGCATATTTTGTAATTAGAGAGGATGATCCAAAATTAGCAAAAAATTGCCTCTGGCTTGGCATAATAATTAGTATCGTAGAAACCGCATTGACTTTGGCATTTTGGATCCCACTCAGTACCATGCCACATATAGGCTGGGATGGTTTTATTTCACAAGTCTAGGACCTTAAATGAAAAAAGACCGCTAGTAGAAGTATAACCTGGTTTACTTGCCTCCAAGAATACAGTATATGTTCCAGGAGTGTATCCCTCAATCTTCCAGGAAAAGCGAAACTCACCATAGTAATTGCTTACTCCATCAAAGTTTTTGATTGTGTCACCATAGGAATAGGTGACTCTGGCTGACACAGAGGCATCAGTTACAAGTTTTTTTCCATCTGTAACTTTGACGGTAATGTATTGTGTTCCTCCAAGTGGTATTGCATTTTTACCTTCTAGGGTAATGCTGAGTTTTTTTGTAGATTCTGGTTCATCATATGAAGCATCATGATTTATCCGAATCATTCCGTTACTGATCAGATACTGTATTCCAAAAACAAAGTCGTTATCTGAGATCTTATTGTCTGCCCACCAACCTGCATTATTTTTAACCCATGTTGGAATTTGTTGTGCTGATATAGAATCAGGCAATTTGGTTTCTGGTATTGTCATTATCCCAACCTCGATAAGATGTTCGATTCCTTTTACAAAGTCAGAATCTTCAATCTGTCCGCTGGACCACCACTTTGCGTTATTTTTAATCCATGTTGGAATTAGATATTCTTCTGCGTGTGCGTTGCTAAAAGAATAATTGAATATCAACCAAGAAATAGAAATCAATAATATGAAAAGTATGGGATTCTTCAAGGTCATAACTACTCTTACAACAAGGGCTGCTGTTGCATGATGCAGTGAATTGCACCCATGCCATATATCAGATCAGTGCAATCAATTCCTATGACTTTTCTGCCTGGGAATTGTTTCTGAATGATCTTTAGCGCCCTTCGATCGTTTTTGTGTTTATATGTAGGGACCAAAACCACTTTGTTTGCAACATAAAAATTAAGATAGCTTGCAGGAAGTCTTGTTTTTTCATCCCGGACAGTACTTCTAATGGCAGGTGGCACTGGAACCTTGATTACGTTGAGTTTCTTTCCATCCTGGTCTGTTGACCGAAGCAGGATTTCATAATTCTCCTTTAGCACAGAATAGTTCTCATCGTTCTCATCTTCTTCAAATGCACACAAGACAGTTTCTGGATCTGTGAAACGAGCTAGGTTGTCAATATGGCCATCTGTATCGTCACCTGATACGCCATCTTTTAGCCATATTATGTGCCTTGCACCAAAATAATTCATTAAATATTTCTCAAGTTCAACTCGTGACAAATTTGGGTTCCTGTTTTTGTTAAGCAAGCATTGTTCTGTTGTAAGTATGGTGCCCTTGCCGTTAACATCAACAGAACCTCCTTCCAAAACTATTCCAGGTTTAAAATTATTTATTTGTAATCTATTGCTAATTACGTTAGGAATCTGGGTGTCTCTTATCAGATCTGTATATTTTCTACCCCACGCATTGAATATCCAATGTACAAAAGCTAGCTGTTTTTTTTCCTTGTTTAAAACAAAGATCGGCCCATAGTCTCTAAACCAGACATCGGCGTAATCATGGATATAAAAATTAATTTTCTGCAAATCAATTCCTTTTTTTGTGCAAAGTTCGGAAACCCTTTCTTTCATTTTTAGACTAGTAACAAACAAGTTAACATTTTCATTTTTAGATAAAACGGCAATCATTTGAAGATATATATTTTCAACTTTGTCAACTCTGTCAGGAAAAGTAACAGGATCATGTGGCCATGCAAGCCATGTGGAATCATGGGTCTCCCATTCTGCCGGCATAGAAAATCCCAAACTAACGGGGGTCTCACTCAAAACTGGTGAGCTTATCAGACCATACGTTGCAGGCAGTCTGTTTCTTAAAAATCCCCAGCCGTCTTGGATTCTTTTATTTTGTGAAATGTCAAGGGTTGCAACAACAACTTCTTCACTTGTCTCACTAGCTCTTTTTATCATTCTTCCAAATGCATCACAGACAAACGAGGCTCCCCAGAATTTTATGTCGCCTTCTGTTCCCACTCTGTTTATTGACGCAACATGAATTCCATTTGCAATGGCATGAGAGCGTTGGATGCTTTCCCAGGAGTTATGCCAATCTTCTTGTGATAAAGGATCTCCTTCCAAATATCCAATTGCTGAGGGATAAAAGATAAGATCTGCTCCCTGAAGGGCCAAAGTTCTTGCTGCCTCTGGAAACCATTGGTCATAGCAAATTAGAACACCAAATTTTACATCAGATGTTTGAAATATCTTGTATCCTGAATTGCCTACGTCAAAATAACTTTTCTCGTAAAAGAAAGGATCATGAGGAATGTGCATCTTTCTATAACTGCCCAGAATTTTTCCATCTGAATCAATCACAACTGCGGTGTTATAGTGCTTGCCTCCATCTACTTCAAATATCGGGGCAATTATAACAACTTGCAATTCTTTTGCCAAGTCTGACAGTGTCGATGTTGTATCTCCAGGAATTGTTTCAGCCAGTTTTGTAACATCTTTTTTTTCATCAGTAGGAAAATACTTGGTTCTGTACAATTCCTGTAAACAAATGATCTTTGCCCCCTTGCCAGCTGCCTCCCTTATCTTAGTAATGGTGTTTTCCATGTTACTGCGAATATCATCTGAAAGACTGGTCTGAACAAGGCCTATGGTTACTGAATTTTTTGCTGACAACGAGGCAGATTTGATTTAAGGTGCTTATTTACCTTTAACTAGGATTTTCCAACTAGTTTATCCATGACCAAATAAGAAGAAAAATATGGAACGCACCGGCTCTTGGGGAAACAAGTTCATCTTATCTGCAATAATCCAAGGCGCAATAATTACAGGACTTACCATATCTGTTGTTGGAGCACAAATGATCTCCTCAAGTGTAAATATAATCCAGTTTCTTTCTTTATCCTTTGAAGGGCCAGCAAAATGGTTCTTTTTAGGCTATATTTTTTACATGATTCTGGTTGTTGCTATAGCAACTACTGCAATTTTTTACAATCATCTTGAAATTAACATGGAAAAAAAAATCCGGGGAGTTAGAGCTATAATGGCATGGATCCATCTAATAGGAATGAACGTTGGGGGTGCAGCAACTACGATATCGATGATCCTTGCAGGACTGATGGGTTCTGGTGCGCTTGATTTGATTCTTAGTGCAGGAAATACTACAGAACTGCAACAAAATCAAGCCATAATGGACCAGTTTATTCCCCCTATTGCAACGTTTGCTGGTGTACTAAGCATTGGAGTTATTGTTGGAGGAATATCTTACATCACAACTTATCTACAAAAAAATGATATAATCAATGACAAAACCTGATGCAGACGGTTAAAAGAATATTATAAAATTAAGAACAATATAGTTCAGGTAAACTATATCTTACTATATTGTCTATGTGGATATTTCTAAAATACTACTTGAAATTATTTTATAATTATAATGAAACCCAATCTTCAAAGAATTGGTGTAATTGGCATCTATTTTCCCATTCTTGGTAGGCAGTTTTTAAATATTGTTCATAAATACTTTTTAGTTAGAATGAAGCCAAATCTCAAAGGAATTGTAGTATTGTTCATCATTGCGTCAATCCTGGTGTCTGCAAGTCTAGTCACAGCAATTTTTGCACAGGAAGAAAAATTAGAAACGGACAGTGTAGATGATGTCACTTTACGAGCAGTCTTTCATTTCAGAGAAGCAACTGAAACCGTATACACCTTCAAAAACTTTGATACAATGTCAAGTGGATTTGATCGTACAAAAGCGCCTACCTTCAAACTGGAAGGAGTAATAGGTTGGGATAGACCATTGCTCTACAAAGCTATTGATACATCATTTAATCTAGGAAAGACGGTACAACACGACTATTCAAAATTTGATGTGGATGTAATATTCCAACATGGAAATCAACCATTCAGGCAGTTTAGTTACGGAGATTGTCAAATAAAAAACTACAATGTTTATACGGATTATGATAGAGAAGAAACATACAACGGAAGAACAAAATTTGTCTATCTTGATAGAATAGATTTCGACTGTAGAGGTTTTGCACTAGGTAATCCAATTTACGAAAAGATGTTACAGGATCAAAAAGCAGAGAAAACATCAGAAGCTATGAAAAATATCA
>Ga0209751_10003377_pt1 | contig 15518 bp, 12 predicted proteins | sample RifCSP13_1_FD_184019 | JGI IMG/M metagenome (GOLD analysis project Ga0209751, IMG submission 184019) | Soil microbial communities from Rifle, Colorado - Rifle CSP2_sed 13_1 (SPAdes) (version 2) | ecosystem: Environmental > Terrestrial > Deep subsurface > Rock core/Sediment | place: Rifle... | reverse complement strand
CCACAAGCCGGGTCGAGCAATGGAGCGGACCGGGTACCGATTCGACATCCTCTGTGACTACGGCATCTTCCGTGACCTGCAGCGGCATCGGATGCTCACGACGGAATGGCAGCGTCTGGGCACGAGCCACGGCTACCTGACGCCTGAGGCGATCGTCGACATCGGGGGGCGCGCTGCGTGGGACGAAGCGATGGGAGCCGCTGCCGCCCTCCACGGACGCCTCACCGACGAACTCGGCCCCGAGGTCGCCCAGTACGCGGTGCCGCTCGCATATCGCATCCGGTTCTTCATGCAACTCGACGCCCGCGAAGCCCTCCACCTGCTCGAGTTGAGAACCGGTGAGGGGGGCCACTCCGGCTATCGCCGCGTGTGCCAGGAGATGCATCGCTTGATCCGAGACGTTGCCGGGCACACCCGTATCGCCGATGCAATGCGGTTCGTGGATCACAACGACTACGGACTGGGCCGTCTCGGAACCGAGCGAAGAGCGGCAGCCAAGCGAGCGGCCGCGGGAGTGGTGGAACCCGAGGAGTGAGGGCAGAGGGCGAGTCGCAGTAGGCAATCGGCAGTTGGCTGGCAGGGCGTGGCGTGTCGGCCGTCTTGCCTATAGCTACCGCCTCGAGGCCTCCCTACCCCAACGGGACCCGCAGTACCAGCGCCCCGTCCTCGACCACCACCTTGGCGTCGGCGATGAGCGAGTAGTCCACGAAGTCCAGCTGGGCCGACGCCATGAACCGTCTCCGGGCATCGCCTTCGAGCGGTGGGATCCCTCGTTCCTTCACGGCTGCGGCACGCTCACGGAACCTCTGTTGAAACGCTGCGACATCGAACTCGGCCATGTTTCCTCCGCTCCGGCTGGTACCCAGGGTAGGAGGGGTGGCGGCGTCGCTACGCTCGAAGGCGTGCTCGACCGGCGCCTCCTCATCGTGACCGGCAAGGGTGGGACGGGGAGGAGCGCTCTCGCCGCCTCCCTCGCCATCCGTGCAGCTCGTGAGGGCCGCCGGGTCCTTGCGGTCGCCATGGCCGATCCTCACGGTCTGGCGGGCCATCTGCGCACCGGCGGGCTCGGCGCCCTTCCGGTCGAGCCCCACCCCGGGCTCTCGGTCGTGGCGATCGAGCCGGCGGCCGCCCTCGACGAGTACCTGCGGCTCCGCCTCAAGGTTCCCCGTCTTGGGGTGATGACCCGGGCGTTCCGGGTGCTTGCCGACACGGTCCCCGGCATCCGCGACACGGTCGTCATCGGCAAGCTCCTCTGGGAGGCCACACGCCCCGAGTGGGATCTCGTCGTCGCCGACGCCCCGCCCACCGGTCAGATCATGTCATTTCTACGCGCCCCCTCGACCATCGAAGGGTTGGTCCCCGCCAGCCGGGTGCAAGACCAGGCAGCGTGGATGCGCCGCATGCTCTCGGATTCGGAGGTGGCCGCGGTGGTCGTTGCCGCCACACCCGAGGATCTCCCGGTGACGGAGGCCCTGGAGACGATCGCGGCGCTCACCGAGGAACGACTTGTTGCAGTGGCTGCCGTGGTGGCGAACCGCGTCTTGCCAGATCTCCTGCTGGACCGTGCCCGCCTCGACCGGGAACCGCCCGGCCCGAGGCACGATGCTGCGCTCCTCCACCTCGAGGTGGCGACGCGGCAGCGAGACCGACTCGGCGAGTTGGGCGCCGACCAGTCATTTCCCCTTCTGTTCGGCATTCGGACCCCGGGCGAGGTGGCAAGTCGCCTCGCCGACTACTGGAGCCTGTCGTGACCGGCGTCGTCCTCGTGGTCGGCTCGGGAGGCGTCGGCAAGACGACGCTCTCCGCAGCAATTGCCGCCGACATCGCCCGGAACGGCAGGCGGGTACTGGTGCTCACCGTCGACCCCGCCCGGAGCCTTGCCCGGGCTCTGGGAATCCATCTGGGAAACACCCCCTCCGCCGTCCCCGGGTTCCCGAGACTGGACGCTGCGATGATCGACGCCTCTGAATCCTGGGAGGGCCTCGTCCGCACCCACGCCGACCCGGCGACGGCCCAACGGCTGGTAGCGAACCGCTTCTTCCGTGCCGTCGCCGATCGCTTCCCCTCAGGACAGGCCTACGCGGCGGCGGAGGAGATGACCCGTCATGCCGACTCTGATCAATGGGACGCCGTGGTGGTCGACACGCCCCCATCCGGGGGTGGTATCGACGTGTTGGCCTCGCCGCGGCGAATCCGTGGACTGGTCGGGGGCCGGGCTCTACGGTGGCTGACCGGGCCGGCCATCCCCGGGCGCCGGGCGTTGTACACCGTCACCGCGCGACCGGCCCTGCGACTCGCCGACACCGTGCTCGGAGGACCCCTCCTCGAGGACGTTGCCGAGTTCCTCATGGACCTTCGCGTCACCTACGACGGCATTTCCAAGCGATCCCGCCATGTCGAGTCCCGATTCAAGACCGCAGCCACGGTCCTTGTCACCACCGCCGATCCCGGACCGATGCGGGAGACCGCCCGCTTCTTCAGCGAGCTTCCCGAGTGGGCGTCACGGCCTCGTGCCGTCGTCTTCAACCGAGCACTCCCGGCCGAGTGGTGGCGCGCCGGCGGCAACGGCGGCGACCTTCTCGATGCCAACCTCGAGCGCTGGGGCGCCGAGGCCCACCGCCAGACCGAGGCCCGCGCCGAACTGGCCGCCCGTTACGGCATGATCCCTCTGGTGGTGCCCTGGATGGCGGAGGCTCCAACCACGCCCGCCGGCCTGGCCGACCTTGCCGGAGCGACCGAACGGCTCGATCTGAAGTCGCTCGGCCTGGACTAGTGGAGCACCGAGTCACTCCCGAGCAGTTCGCGTAGCTCGGCGTAGAGGGAGGTCCGGGGTTCCACGGTGTGGCTGGCTCCGAGTCGGACCACCGTGTCCTTCGCCCCACCCACCAGGTGAAGGAACACCGGAGTCGTTCCCGGGTGATTCGACAGAATCGCCTTGAGTCGATCGACCAGGTCGACAGACATCGTCGGCGCGGGCACTCGCAACCGGACGGCGCGTTCGGTGTCGAGCGATGGCTCCGTGACTCGCTGCACGATCAGCTTCACACCGTCGCCGCGCTGGTCCACCCTTCCCGCCACGACGATGATGGCGTCCTCGCGGATGACCGGGCCCACCTCGGCGACGGTACGCGGGAAGGCGACTGCCTCGACGCTTCCCTCGAGGTCCTCGAGTTGGAAGTAGAGCATCAGCTTGCCATCGCGGGTGTAGCGGCGGCTCACCCCACTCACGATGCCTCCCACGGTCACAGCCGACCCGTCGGCCATGTCGACGAGCCCGGCGACCGACGCCGACGCCATCGCCCGCAGCATCTGCGCCACACCGAACAGCGGGTGGTCCGAAACGTACAGCCCGAGCATCTCCTTCTCGAAGGTGAGGCGAATCTTCTTGTCCCACTCCTCTTCGGGGATCGCCACCGCGCCGGACTGCACCGACGGCTCGTCGGCACGGAACAGTGAGAACTGCCCCATGTCCTCGGCGCGCCTGCGAACGATCACGGCATCGATCATCTGCTCGTGCACGGCCATCAGGCCGCGCCGGGTCGAGCCGGTCGAGTCGAAGCCCCCGGCCTTGATCAGGGACTCCACGGTTCTCTTGTTGAGCACGCTGAGATCGACACGGTCGACGAAGTCCTGGAACGACCCGAAGGTCCCGTTCTTCGTGCGTTCGTCGGTGATCAACTCGACGACCCCCTCGCCCACGTTGCGCACCGCAGACAGTCCGAAGGTGATCGCGTCATCCTTCGCCGCGAAGTCCGACTCCGAGGAATTCACGTCGGCCACCAACACCCGCACACCCATTGCCCGGCACTCGTTGAGGTAGACGGCCGTCCGCTCCTTGTCCCGCTTGGCCGAGGTGAGGAGTGCCGCCATGTACTCGGCCGGGTAGTGGGCCTTGAGCCAGGCCGTCTGATAGGCGACGAGTGCGTACCCGGCGGCGTGGGACTTGTTGAAGCCGTATCCGGAGAAGTGCGACATCAGCGCGAACAACTCACGCCCCAGTTCGCGGGGATGCCCCTGTGCGACGCAGCCCTCGACGAACTTCTCTTCCTGTTCGTCCATGACCGATGCGATCTTCTTACCCATCGCCTTGCGGAGCAGGTCGGCCTCCGCCATCGAGAAACCGGCCATGACTTCGGCCGCCTTCATGACCTGCTCCTGGTACACCATGATCCCGTAGGTGTCGCGCAGCACCGGCTGCAACGCAGGATGCGGGTATTCGAGAGGAACCCGTCCGTTCTTGCGGTCGGCGTAGAGGTTGTGCGTCCCGGCGCCGAGTGGACCGGGCCGGTACAGGGAGATCAGGGCGATGATGTCCTCGAACCGGTCGGGGCGGAGGCTTCGCATGAGCGCCCGCATCCCCGACCCTTCCATCTGGAAGACGCCCATCGAATCTCCCCGGGACAACATGTCGTACACGGCCGGGTCGTCCAGTGCCACGGCGTCGATGTCGGGCTTGGTGCCGGTCGTGCCCTCGACCAATTCGAGGCACCGCTCGATCGTCGACAAGTTGCGCAGGCCGAGGAAATCCATCTTGAGCAGTCCGAGCCGTTCGATCGCGTGCATCTCGAACTGGGTGACGATCTCGGCGTCCTCGCCCTTCTGCTGGATGGGGACGATGTCCACGAGTGGCTCCGGCGAAATGACCACTGCGGCGGCGTGGATCGAGTCCTGGCGTCGCAATCCCTCGAGGCCCAGGGCCGTGTCGATGACCCGCCGCGCCTCCGGATCGGACTGATACATCTCCCGCAACCCCGCGGCGCTGTTGTGGAAGTCGCGCAACTCGGGGGCACTTTCGTCGGCGGTCGCCGCGATGCACTGGGCGAGAGTCGCCTCACGGCCCAGGATCGCCGGAGGCATCGCCTTCGCCGCCCGGTCCCCCACCCCGTAGGGGAATCCGAGCACCCGGGCAGCGTCGCGCAATGCCTGGCGCCCCTTGATCGTCGAGAACGTGATGATCTGAGCGACGTGGTCCGATCCATACCGCTCTGCGGCGTAGCGGATCATCTCGGAGCGGTAGCGCTCGTCGAAGTCCATGTCGATGTCGGGCATCTCGCGGCGCCCGACGTTCAAGAAGCGCTCGAAGATCAGCCCGTAGGCGAGCGGATCGAGCTCGGTGATGCGCAGGCAATACGAAACGATCGATCCCCCGGCCGAGCCGCGCGCCGGGCCCGTCCTGATCCCCTCGTCCCTGGCGTGACGGATGAGGTCCCACACGATGAGGAAGTACGCCGGGAAGCCCATCTCCTCGATGACGCGCAACTCGTGGTCGATCCGATCGAGGACCTCGCTGCGAAGCTGGTTGCCATACCGCAAGCGAGCACCGTCGAGTACGAGCGTGCGCAGGTACGAGGCCTCGGTCTCCCCGTCGGGAACCTTGAAGTGCGGCAGCAGGATGTTGCCGAAGTCCATCCGCACCTGGGCGCGCTCGGCGATGAGCAGTGTGTTGTCACACGCACCGGGGAACTGGTCGTCGGGAAAGAGTGCACGCATCTCGGCGGCCGACTTGACGTAGTAGCCCTGGCCCTCGAATGCGAACCGTCCCGGATCGCTCATCTGGGCACCGGTCTGGATGCAGAGGAGCGCATCGTGCGCTTCTGCCTCTGCGGCGTGGGTGTAGTGGCAGTCGTTGGTTGCGAGCACCGGCGCTCCGATGGCACTCGCTATCGACACGAGGTCCGGAAGCACCTTCCGCTGTGCTGCCGCGCCGTGATCCATGATCTCGACGAAGAAGTTCTCCTTGCCGAAGATGTCCTGGTACATCGCGGCGGCTTCGACGGCACCGTCGTAGTCACGATGCACCCCGACGTTGCCCTCTTCGCCTGACGCCTCGGGAGCGAGCAACTGGGGAACGTGGCCACCGAGGCACCCGGTGGTAGCAACCAGTCCGCCTGCGTATTCGGACAGCAGTTCGATGTCCATGCGCGGCTTGTAGTAGAAACCCTCGAGGAAGGCCCGGCTGGCGAGTTTCGTCAGGTTGCGGTACCCCTCCTGGGTGACGGCAAGCAGCGTGATGTGGTACCGCACGTCGTCGCGACGGGGTGGACGGTCGAACCGTGAGCCGGGTGTGAGATACCCCTCCATGCCGATGACCGGGGTGATGCCCGCACCGGTGGCCTGGGTGTAGAAGTCGACTGCTCCGTAGAGGACGCCGTGATCGGTCAATCCGATCGCCGGCTGCCCGTCGGCGACGGCGGCTTGGACCACGTCTGCGACCCGGGCGGCACCATCGAGCATCGAGTACTCCGTGTGGAGATGGAGATGCGCAAAGCTGCGGGCGGACAACGAGGCTCCTCGACGAATTACAGGCGTGTGACCCGACGATACCAGGGTCCCCGATCGCGGCCGGGGGCAGCGAGGCAGTGGTCTTCTGGACCCCCGTCACCCCGCCGTACAATGGCCCTGCGTCTCAGCGACGGGAGTTGCACGATGAAGCTCGGCTACGACCGCAGGCTGTTCCTGCTCGCCTTTGATCACCGCGGAAGCTTCAAGCAGAAGATGTTCGGCATATCTCCGGGCAAGGAAACCCCGCAGGACATCGAGCGACTCACGGCGGCGAAACGGCTCGTCTTCGACGGATTCACGGCCGCCGTCGGCGCCGGTGCCCCCGACGGGGTGGGGGTGCTCGTGGACGAGGAGATGGGCGGCGACGTCGCCCGAGACGCCAAGGCGATGGGTGTCCCCCTGGCGATGCCCGTCGAGACGTCGGGCCAGCCCACCTTCGACTTCGAATACGGCGACGACTTCGCCGCTCACATCGAAGCCTTCGATCCCGACTTCTCCAAGGTGCTCGTCCGATGGAATCCGGACGACGACGAGGCGACCAAGGCCCTCCAGGGTGAACGGCTCCGTCGCCTCGGTGAGTGGCTCCACGCCAACGATCGCAAGTTCCTGTTCGAGCTGCTCGTGCCCGCCAGCACGCGCCAGCTCGATCTCGTGGGCGGATCGGGCGCGGACTACGACAGCCATGTCCGCCCGTATCTCATGCTCGAGTCCATTGCCGAGATACAGGCCGCCGGCGTCGAGCCGGACATCTGGAAGATCGAGGGCATCGACACTCGTGAGGACTGCGAGCTCATCGCCCGCCTCACCCGTTCGGCCGGTCGCGACGGCGTCATGTCGGTGGTGCTCGGCCGGGGCGCCGACGACGACAAGGTCGATCATTGGCTCCGAATGGGCGCCCCGGTGTCGGGGTACGGCGGCTTCGCCATCGGACGGTCGATCTGGTGGACGGGCGTCGAAGGATGGAAGGACGGAACGATGACCCCTGACGTCGCGGTCGGCTCCATCGCTGCTGCCTTCCGGCGGTTCATCGACGTGTACGTAGCCGCGGCGGGCTGAGGAGGTCGAGGTGCGCATCGGAATCCTCACCGGCGGCGGCGACGTCCCCGGACTCAATCCGTGCATCAAGGCCGTCGTCGAACGGGTGGCCGATCACGGACACGAAGTGGTCGGCATTCGTGGGGGATGGGCCGGGGTGCTGAACGTGAATCCCGACGACCCGTCTACGGTCGATCGGTGGCTCCTGCCGCTCGATCGCGCTCGGGTGCGCACCGTCGACCGCACCGGAGGCACCTTCCTCCACACGTCGCGCACCAATCCATCCAAGGTCGGACGGGACCGGGTGCCCGACTTCCTTGCCGATCGCGCCCAAGGTGATGGCCCGTTCGACTTCACCGACCACGCCAAGCGGGTGATCGAGTCGCAGCGACTCGACGTGCTCATCGCCATTGGCGGGGATGACACGCTGTCATACGCGATGCGTCTCCACGACGAAGGCGTCCCTGTCATCGCCATCCCCAAGACGATGGACAACGACGTACACGGGACGGACTACTGCATCGGCTTCTCGACCGCAGTGAGCCGTGGGGTCGAGTTCATCCACGATCTCCGCACCAGCACCGGATCTCACGAGCGCATCGCGGTCGTCGAGCTCTTCGGCCGCTACAGCGGGGAGACCTCGCTGATCACGGGCTACCTCGCCGGAGTGGACAGGGCCATCATTCCCGAGGTGCCATTCGACATCGATCGTCTTGCCGAACTCATCATGGCGGACAAGGCGAGGAATCCGTCCAACTACGCCATGATGACGATCTCCGAGGGGGCGATCATCGAAGGCGGGGAGATGTCGCTCTCGGGAGAGGCCGATGCCTACGGGCACCGCAAGCTGGGTGGGGTCGGCGCCGATGTCGCCGGGCTGCTCAAGCGGATCACCGGGCAGGGAATCATTCTGCAGTCGATCGCCTACCTGATGCGCTCCGGCGCACCGGATTCGCTCGACCTGATGGTGGCGACCAACTACGCATCCATGGCTGCCGACCTCGCCATGGAGGGAGCTTCGGGCCGCATGGTGGCGCTGCGCGGCGGTACGTACACCAACGTCCCGCTCAGCGTGACCAAGGAGGGCGTCAAGCGAGTCGACGTCGACGAGCTCTACGACGCCGAGCAGCTGCGCCCCAAGGTTCGACACGTCAGCGGCAAGCCGATGTTCCTGTACTAGGGGGATCCAATGACGGTGATCGGGCTCATCACGGCCGGCGGCGACTGCCCCGGTCTCAATGCCGCCATTCGGGCGGTGACGACACGGGCCGTCGAAGCGGGCGCCGGCGTCGTCGGGTTCCGCGACGGCTGGACCGGAGTGATGACGAACGACTTCGTGCTGCTCGACCGCGATGCCGTACGCGGAATTCTCGCTCGCGGGGGCACGATCCTGGGAACGTCGCGAAGCGACCCCTATGTCCACGGCAGCGGTGTTGCGTCCTTGACGCCGACGCTGGACGAGCATGGGGTCGACGTCGTCGTCGTCGTCGGCGGGGACGGCACGCTCCGCAGCGCGGCGCGTCTTGCCGATGAGGGACTCGCCGTGGTCGGAGTCCCCAAGACGATCGACAACGACATACCGACCACCGACGTGACCTTTGGTTTCGACACGGCGGTGCAGATCGCCTCCGACGCCATCGACCGGCTCACCACCACCGCCGAAGCACACAACCGAGTGATGATCGTCGAGGTGATGGGGCGCACCCAGGGTTGGATCGCGCTCTACGCGGGACTCTCCGCAGGCGCCGACGTCATCCTCATTCCCGAGGTGCCGATGTCGCTCGACGAGGCGGCACACGTCATCGCCGAGCGCCACGCCGCCGGGCACCACTACTCGGTCGTCGTCGTCGCCGAGGGTTTCCCATCCCCCGACGCCACCGAGCTGGCCAGGGATGCCTTCGGCTTCGAGCGCCTTGGCGGGGTTGCCTACAGCATCGCTCCGGTGCTGGAGCGGCTCACCGGGTTCGAGACCCGGGTCACGGTTCTCGGCCACCTCCAGCGGGGCGGAACCCCGACCGCCTTCGACCGGGTGCTGGCCACTCGTCTCGGCGCGGCAGCGGGTGATGCCGCGGTGACCGGGAACACCGGGGTGATGGTGGCGGCACGGGGGACGGACATCGTGACGGTGCCGCTCAGCGAAGCCGGTGCGGCGATTCGAGGAGTCGACCCCGCGCTCTACGACATCGCCCGCTCCTTCTTCGGCTGAGAGGGCGCGCCCCCCTCAGGCCTCGTCGGGAGCGCCGAGATCCGCGAGGGCGCGGGCGAGATCCGCCGGAAGAGGACTTTCGATCTCGATTCGTTCACCAGAGATCGGGTGGTCAAACCCGAGGTGGCAGGCATGGAGGAACACGCGAGGGCTCCCTCCCGGCCGTCCGTAGGTCCGATCACCGGCGATGGGGAGGCCGATCGAACCGAGGTGGACTCGAATCTGATGGGTCCGCCCCGTTTCGAGCGTCACACCGAGCAAGGTGAAGCGGCCCCACGACTTCTCGACGCGGTAATGCGTGCGCGCCGGCCGGCCGGTGGACTGAAGACGCATCCTCGTGGGACGCATCGGGTCCCTGGCGATGGGTGCGTCGATGGTTCCGGTGGGTGCCGGCGGCGTCCCGTGAACGAGTGCGAGGTACTTCCTGGTGACGGAGCGCGCCGCAATCGCTTGACGCAGTCCGTCGTACGCCCCCCGGTCCAGGGCCACCACCATCAGACCGGAGGTGTCCCGATCCAACCGATGGACGATTCCCCACCTTCCATCGTCCCCGACCCCCCGCACCGACGGCCACCGATGGAGGATTCCTGCCGCCAATGTGCCCGAAGCACGCCCCGCCCCAGGATGGACCACGACTCCTGCCGGCTTGTCCACGACCGCAAGGTGGGCATCCTCGAAACGCACCCCGAATGCCACGTCCTCGGCGACGAGCACCTCAGGAGGTGTCGGGATCTCGAACTCGATGACGCTGCCGGCGCCCACCCGCAGCTTTCCCCATGCCACCTCGCCGTCCACCACCACGCCACCGGAGTCGGCGACCTGTCCGGCGACGGCCCGGCTCACCCCGCCCAGCACGGCGACGATGCGGTCGAGACGGGCCCCGTCGAGATCCTGCGGTACTTTGGCCTTCATTCGCGCACGAAGGCGACGATCAGCGCCATCGCCGCGCCGATCGTGATCGCCGAGTCGGCGACGTTGAAGGCCGGGAAGAATGAGAAGTCGACCCAATCGACGACCCTCCCGTCGAGGAGTCCCGTGCCCCGGAACAGACGGTCGGCGACGTTGCCGAGCGCGCCTCCGAGCACGAGGCCGAGGGCCAGCGCTTCGATCCGCAACTCGACGCTACGGACCACGACGAAGATGAAGATCGCCAGAGCGACCGCGATGAGTGCGATGAACGCCCCGGCGCCCTGGAGCATCGAGAACGCCGCCCCGGGGTTCGTCACGTAGTGGAGTTCGAGAAGATCTCCGAACAGCCGGATTGGATGCACTCGCAACGATGAGACCGCCCACCACTTGGTGAGCTGATCGGCCAGCACGACGGACCCTGCGGCACAGAGGGCGACGGCCCTCGCGCTCAGCGGCGCGTCGCGGCGCAGTCCACGCACAGCTTGGTGTACGGAAGGGCGTCGAGGCGCGCCACCGGAATCGCCGCGCCACACTGGTCGCATCTCCCGTAGGTCCCGTCCTTGATTCTGGAGAGGGACTCCTCGACCATGGCAAGGATGTCCTGGGTGTTCTGGGCGAGGGAGAGCTCCTTCTCCATCTCGAACGCCAGCGACCCGCCTTCGGCGGTGTTGGGGTCGGGGCTGCGGTCCGAGGAGGTCTCGGTCAGCCGGGACTCCTCCCGTTCGTCCTCGATGTCGCGGATGATTTCAGACAGTCGCACCTGCTCTTCTTCGAGACGTTTCCGAAAGCGGTCGAGCGTGGATGCGGCGAGATCGCGTGCCATGTGTGGCCCTCCTCGGCGGCGGGACGATACCACGAGCGACACGGCCGGCGCCCATCACGCCGCCTGTCGGGCCGAATCAGGCGTCGTGCAAGGGAGCCAACGCCGCGACGGCTCGTTCCCAGGAGACACCAACCACCAGGACGCGCTTCCGCCGCCCTCCATGGCCGCCGATGACGGCACCCCGGCGGCCGCCAGCGGCCGCGGCGACGAGCCGCGCCACGGCCCGGTTCGCCTCCCCACCGACCGGGGCCGCGGAGGTGCGAACTCGCAGGGCACCGTCGTGGTCGCCGCCCACCACGTCGCGGCTCGAACCCGGCACGACCCAGACATCGACCACGACGCCTTCGGGGTGCGACACGATCATGGACCGACGATAGGAGATGATGACATCGCATCCCTCCACCTGGTATCTTCCGCCGCCACGGCGTTGAAGAGGACGCGCCCGACCGATACGGAACCCAGCGAGCCGGCGATTGGTGTGAGGCCGGCGTTCACGGTCGAGCGGGACATCACCTCCGAGCTGCGGGAAGATCGGGCTCAGGCCCGGGTAGACCCCGCCGGCAGCCCCCCGAGACGGGGCCCACGAGCGGCCGTCCCCGCGGACGGCAAGCCGGGTGGCACCGCGGGCCCCAGGCTCGTCCCGGCGGCAGGACCCGCCGACCGAGGACGACCATGACGAGCCCGACACCGTCCACCCAACGGCCCTTCGTACCTGTCTCTCACGAGGTGTCGTTCCCTCAGCAGGAACGCCGCATCCTCGACCTGTGGGATCGCATCGACGCGTTCAACGAATCGGTACGGAGCCGGCCGGCGGACAACGAGTTCACCTTCTACGACGGCCCTCCCTTTCCAACCGGGACACCCCATTACGGCAATCTGCTCGCCGGCGTGCTCAAGGACATCGTCCCCCGCTACTGGACGATGCGCGGCCATCGGGTCGAGCGCCGGTTCGGCTGGGACACCCACGGCCTTCCCATCGAACTCGAGGTGCAGAAGGAGCTCGGTCTCTCGGGGCCGCAAGACATCAAGGACTACGGGGTGGCCCGTTTCAACGAGGCCTGCCGCGAGCGGGTGATGGCGAACACCGAGGCCTGGGAAGCGATCACCACGCGCATCGGACGCTGGGTGGACTTCGAGCACGACTACAAGACCATGGACGTCGACTTCATGGAGTCGGTGTGGTGGGTGTTCAAGCGGCTCTGGGACGAAGGGCTGGTGTACAAGGCATTCAAGGTGCTCCCCTATTCGTTCGGCGCGGCCACGCCGCTCTCGAACTTCGAGGTGAACCTCGGGGGCTACCGCGACGTGGACGACCCGTCGCTCACCCTGCGACTCGTCGTCACCGAGGGGATGCCACCGGCGGCGACCGGCGACGTGCTGCTCGTGTGGACGACGACGCCGTGGACCCTGCCCTCCAACCTCGGCGTGCAGGTCGGGAGCGACATTCGCTATGTGAGGGTGACGACCACGCTGGACGACCATCCCGGCCCGTACTGGGTCGCCGCCGATCGGGTGCCGTCCTACTGGCCCGGCGGAGCCGAGATCGATGCCGAGGCCCTGGGGGCCGAGCTGGTCGGCACCCGCTATGCACCGATCCTCCCCTACTACGCGGAGCTCGCCGAGCGGGGCGCCTTCGTCGTGGTCCCCGGCCCCAACGTCTCCACCGAGGAGGGCACCGGGCTCGTACACACCTCCCCCGCCCACGGCGAGGACGACTTCACGGCGTTTGCCGACGCCGGCCTCGCCGACCTGCTGGTCGATCCCGTCGACGACGAAGGGAAGTTCACCGACGCCGTGCCCGATTTCGTCGGCGTGAATGTGAAGGCGGCGGATCCCGGCATCGTGAAGAAACTGAAGACTGCTGGAGCGCTCGCCCGCAGTGAGCGAATCGTGCACTCCTACCCGTTCTGCTGGCGGACGTCCACACCCATCATCTACAAGGCCATCCCCACTTGGTTCGTGGCCGTCGAGCGGATCAGGGATCGGATGGCGGAGCTCAACGACACGATCCACTGGGTCCCCGAGCACGTGGGCACCCGTCGATTCGGCAACTGGATCTCCCAGGCGAGGGACTGGGCCATCAGCCGCAACCGCTTCTGGGGCTCCTGCATCCCGATCTGGACCTGCGGCGAACATGAAGTGTGTGTCGGGAGCCGGGACGAGTTGGAGCGCCTCTCCGGAGTCCGACCCGACGACCTCCACAAGCACATCGTCGACGAGATCGCCTTCCCCTGTCCGCAATGTGGCGAGCCGATGCACCGGGTGCCAGAAGTCCTCGACGTCTGGTTCGAATCGGGTGCCATGCCCTACGGACAGAACCACTATCCCTTCGAGAACAAAGAGCGATTCGAGCGGGGATTTCCGGCCAGCTACATCGCCGAGGGCCTCGATCAGACCCGGGGGTGGTTCTACACACTGCTGGTGCACGCGACGGCGCTGTTCGACCGCGCCCCATTCCGCAACTGCGTGGTGAACGGCCTCATCCTCGCCGAGGACGGGCACAAGATGTCCAAGTCGCTCAAGAACTACCCCGACCCTGCGCTCTTGATCGAGGTCACCGGCGCGGATGCGTTGCGGGCCTACCTGATCAATTCGCCGGTGGTCAGGGCCGAGCCCCTGCGCTTCTCCGAGCGCGGCGTTCGCGAGGTGGTGCGGACGGTGATGCTTCCGTATTGGAATGCCCATTCGTTCTTCACGACGTACGCCGCCGCCGAGCATCTGACGGTCGAAGACCTGCGCGGCGCTCCTGCTCCCGCGGACCGACCGGAAATCGATCGATGGATCCTGTCGGTGCTGCAGAGCCTCATCCACACCGTGAACCGCGAGATGGAGGGCTACTACCTCTACAACGTCATCCCCCCGCTCATCGAGTTCGTCGACGGCCTGACGAACTGGTACATCCGGAGGTCACGCCGCCGCTTCTGGACCGGTCGCGGGGGAGCAGCCACGCTCGGCGACCCCGACAGCCTGTCGGCGTTCGCGACGCTCTACGAGGTCCTCGTCACCTTCGCAGAGCTGATGGCCCCGGTGCTCCCCTTCATCACCGAGGCGATGTACCAGGATCTCGTCGTCGACCGGCGCGTCGAGCGCACCGCCGGGCCGCTCAGCGTCCACCTGGAGGATTACCCGGAGGCCGACTCCGACCTCATCGACACCTCCCTCGAGACCGCAATGCGGGCGGTACGCGAGGCCGTCACCCTGGGAAGGAGTCTGCGAGTCTCGGCATCGATCCGGGTGCGCCAACCGCTCGCCCGGTTCACGGTCGTCAGCCACGACGACGCCATCCGAGCCGCCGTCGGCGTCCACGCCGACCTCATCGCGGAGGAACTCAATGTGAAGGAGGTGGTCACCTCCGACGACGAGACGAGCCTCGCCACCATCGGCGCCAAGCCCAACTACCGCTCACTCGGGCCGAGATTGGGCGCCCGAATGCAGACGATGGCCGACGCGATCAATGCACTGGACGCAGACGCGGTCGCCCGATTGCTCCATGCCGGCTCGGCCGAGGTGGGCGGCGAGACCATCACCGTGCAAGACGTGGTGGTCACTCGCCAGCCGCGGTCGGGGCTCGCCGTCGCCTCTGGCGACCGGCTCTCGGTTGCCCTCGACACGACGATCACGGCCGACCTCGCCGTGGAGGGTCTTGCCAGGGAGATCGTCAAGATGATCCAGGGGCTTCGCAAAGAGGCCGGGCTCGCGGTGTCGGACCGGATCACCGTCTCGTGGGCGTCGCCGTCGGTTGCAGTGCACCAGGCCATAGACCGTCATCGGGAATGGATGGCAGCAGAGGTCCTCGCGGTGGCGTTCGCGGACGGTGAGCCGGACGGCGAGGCAGTGGACGCCGCCGGAGAACCCGTCTCGATCTCGATCGCCAGAGCCTGATCACCGGGGCGTCCCCCTCAGAGGGCCCCCGCAATCAGGAACAGCACGAACATCAGGATCATCGGCGAGAGGTCCAGCGCCATGCCCCCGCCCGTGCGCAGCGGTGGGATGATCGAGCGAAGCGGGATGAGAACCGGATCGGTCACGGCTCGCAGCACCGACCGAACCCGTGCCAAGGGGTGGTCGTACGACACCGGGATCCACTCCAAGATGACCCGGGCAAGCACGACATAGGCGTACGCGAGGACGATCACGCGCAGCACGTTCACCGCTCAGGACTCTTCTGGAGCCTGGTAGTACCCAAGGTCCTTGAGGCGGCGTTTCTCATCCCGGCTGATGTTGACGTTCGCCGGGTTCACCAGGACGACTCCTTGGCCGACC
>Ga0209751_10003376_pt1 | contig 15518 bp, 11 predicted proteins | sample RifCSP13_1_FD_184019 | JGI IMG/M metagenome (GOLD analysis project Ga0209751, IMG submission 184019) | Soil microbial communities from Rifle, Colorado - Rifle CSP2_sed 13_1 (SPAdes) (version 2) | ecosystem: Environmental > Terrestrial > Deep subsurface > Rock core/Sediment | place: Rifle... | reverse complement strand
CGCCTTGAGCCCGGAACGCAAATCTCCAGCTTCAATATCCGGTGGGGTCATTAAAGCCAACTGACCGAAACAAAACAGCGTTATGATAACCAGAAGTGCGACAACCAGCCAGAGCACCCACAGGTTATCCGTTTGCTTCTTAGGCGAATTCACACGGTGTGCCTCATCAAGATTGCGCTTCCGTCAACTCTGGATGCTGCATGGGGAGGATGATCGTGAAAGTGCTCCCCTGACCAACTACACTCTCTACATCGATTCTACCAGAGTGGTTAGAAATGATTCCATAACTGACCGACAGGCCCAGACCGGTTCCTTCACCATCCACCTTAGTGGTAAAGAAGGGATCAAATATGCGGGTCAAGTGTTCGGGAAGGATGCCCATCCCGCTGTCCTGGATGGCAATTTCGGCGTGGTTATCCGACTGGCTCAGTTTTATCTTTAATGTCCCACCTTCTGGCATTGCCTGGACCGCGTTGGTAATAATATTCACCAGGACTTGCTCGATTTGTTGGGCATCGTAGGTCATCATCACAGGCTGATCGGGAAGCTCTTTGACCACCTGGGCGTGCGCTTTGCGAATCGGGTAAGCCATCAGCCTCAAAGCGATCCCGATCGTTTCACAAATATCCTGCTCGCCCATCTCGGGTTTAGACTGGCGCGAAAATTTCAACAGATCGGAGACAATATTATTGGCTTTCAACGCGCTTTCACGGATTAGCGAGACCTCCGATTTAACTTCTGGGTCCAGCTGATCTTCATAAAGCAACAGCTCCGCCACGCCTTTGATCACCGTAAGCGGATTCTTTACATCATGGACAATACCGGCAGTCAATTGGCCAATCGCGGCGAGCTTTTCAGATTGGATCAATTGCAGCTGGGTGGAGCGTAAGCGTTCGTTGATCTCTGCCAGCTCTATGTTACGCTGGATCGCTTCTTCGTACAGGCGATCCGCCTCTGCGGTCCGCTCGCGCAGCTTTGACGTCATGACATCGAACGTATCTGCCAGCTCACCAATCTCATCGGATCGATTGAGGCCACTGGCCTGGTTTAGATCACCCGAGGCTACCGCCTGCGTCAGCGAGCGCAATTTCAGGATGGGCCTGGCAATACTCTGGGAAATCAGATAGCCGACCATGACGATTGCCACTGTGCCGATCGCAAAGATCAGGACGAATACGTTTCGGCTGGTAGCTTCAGCTGAGACCACATAACTACTGGGTAAGATAACTCCCAGCCAGCCCAGCTGGTCTTGCCGCAGCATGAGCTCGGTTAAGGTCATCTGGAAGTCCCGGTTATACAACTCGAGCGGATGAGATTTATCCAGCTCAGCTCCGGATATCTGTTTAACCTCGTCAATGAGCGGCTCGAAACCTTCGTCCGGCGTGACCAAAGTGGTAGCGATAATGCTCTGTCGCTGCGGATCGAATACCATCAGGTCAGACAGAGCCAGGTCCTGAGCTTTGATGCCGTTGAGCAGCTTCTGCAATCCCGACCATGACGCCGCCTACGACATCCCCCGCTGGGCCATATACCGGCGCACCCGTCACGAGGGTGGCGCCGTAGCTGGTTGTCAGGAGTCCGACGTATTTATCGCCTTGTGCATCGGAGGTGCCAGCCAGGATATTCTGCGTCAATTCCAGAGTAGAGAAGTCGCCGCCTTGATTTTTTAGCAGCTGGTGCGAATTGGGATCCTTCCCCAGGGTGAGCAGCTCGACGCCGCGCGCATCAATGATCGTGATCGAGTCGATATCCCCTCGGACAGCCGCAACTGGAGCGAGCAGCTCCTCCAGTCGGGCAGGGTCTTTGGCCATAATCGCCTCGGTGACGCCTTCGGTAAAGGCCGCCTGGCGTAAAATTTCTAGCATAAGCCTTTCGTGTCGAACGATGGCATCCGAAGTCACACGGGCCGATTCATATAGCTGGTTGACAAAGCGCTCGCGAATGGAAGATGTAACCAGGCGAGTGATCACAAAGATGCCAATGCCGGCAATTATGAGTGTGAGCAGCACATACGGGACGATCAGCTTAAACTGCAAACCAGAAAGGCGTGCCTTGAGAGCCACCAGCCTGAGGTTCTGGCGGGGCTCCATCTCCGCGCTATCTGGTCCAGGTAAGCTCATATTCACGAATCTGATGCGAATTTCATTTATCTAAATCTGCACAAACACTTTTCGATAGTTTATCCTGTTCGGACAGGAAAGTCAATTTGACGTGCGCAGACTCATCAGAAGTGTCGGTGCAAGTTTAGCGCCGGATTTTATGGTGTACGCTTCGGGCGAGGTGCTTTGTAGAAGGTGAAAGGATCATCCGCGGGATAATAATGATAGATGAAGCGTTTGGGGAAGTGACTTGCGATTTGAGCGTCTGCAATAGCGCCACGCGAGATGACAAATATAAACGGGGTGTTCAGAAAAGGATCTTGCAGCTCGAGCAACGTGCCATACTCAATCCACATACTTTTGGTGTGGACGATGATTAACGCCGGTGCAAGCTTTTGGGCCTCGGGAGTGAGGAAAGGCTCCAGGTGAGAACGCTGCACACCATACAGCCCAACCATGCTGGCCAGGCGTACAGGCGTGTAGAACAGCAGGTTGGTTGCCAGCAGCAAGGCGACGAAGGCTGTTACGACGAGAGGTTGAACGCGCCGCCAGCCTCGATAGTTGGGGAAAGGCGCTTCTGGGCGTGTGGGCCAGCCGGCCAGCAAGGCAATCCCGGCCCCACTGAGCAGTGTAAGGCTATACAGCGCCTCATAATAATAGCGTGGTCCGTACAAAGATGAGCCAATCCAATAGGCCAAATAAAACACGAACATGCTCGGAAATACACTGACCGGTAACAAGGCGCGCCAATTGCGGTCACGCAGCACGGCAATCAATCCGAAGGGTAAGAAGATCCAGGAAAAATTAGGCCAGCCGAACAGGTCATAACGCCCGACGTAGGCACTAAAGCGGGTATTGATCCAGGCCTGCCTGAGGGTATGTCCTTGCGGAGTATGGCCATAGCCAGGACCAAAACCAATCTTGTCATAAGACCACCACAAGGTATACGGGTTGAGCAGCGGATCGCCGGTGACCGCATACTGCCACAGAAAATACAGCGAGGACATCCCCAAGACGATTGCACCCAGGGCAATCAACCTTCGGCGCGTGGCTGGATCGCCGCGCAGCAACAGATACAAACCGTGCAAGCCAAACGGCACGGCGACGCTGACCGCGGTCAAGGGGCGCGACAAGACCAGCAAACCTAAAGAAGCGGCAGCAGCCAGGGTGGCAAGCCAGGGGCGCGGAGGATCCCGGCGGCAAAACGCATCCAGCCACGCCAGGGCAAACATGGCGCTCAATACCAGACCCAGAGGATGTGACAACAGGGAGCCCGAGTTAATTAGGAAGAAAGGCGAGGTCAGGGTCAACAAGGCAGCCAGCAGGCCGACTGTCTGGCCGAAGAGTCGTTTTCCCAGCAGGTAAGTCAACCACACAGCGAAGCCAGCCAGCAACGGATTGACCAGATAGCGAACTCCGAAAAACTCGCCCAGGGCCAAGGTGGCAGGCCAGCCCAGCGGATATTTTCCGAAGCGCTGGCCAGCATAATCGACGACAAAGGGGATCAGGAAACTTTTGGGGATTGGGGGAGAGGCCACCGTCAGGTGGCCGCCGGCGATGGCCTGAGCCTGCCAGACATAGGCCATTTCATCTTCAATGTGCGCCATGCGTTCAAAGATACGGTCATGCACCCAATAGGCCGCCAGGACGGCCAACAGGCTGAGCAGGACGGCGAGGCGATCGGAGCGAGTCATCAAAGTCCCCAGAGAGCGCTGAGGTGCTGGATAATCTCAAGCGCCGATCTGCCGCAGCGCCTTCAATGCCGCGGCGTGCAACAGGCGATTGGAGGCCAGTATGCCGCGATTTTCCCTCAGTGAGCGACCTGTGGTGAAATCTAGAGGCTTGCCATCCAGATCGGTAATCTGTCCACCGGCTTCTTCCAGCACCAGCGAGCCCGCGGCCTGGTCCCAAATTTTTTCCCGATAGTTGGGCTGAGAAGCCGAAATCAGCCGCAACATCAGATCGCCTTTTCCGGCCGCAAGGACGGCATACTTGGCCTGGCTGTCCATCAAGACCGGCTCAGTCTGAATACCCAGGGCCTGGGCAAAGGTATCGATCTGGCTGACGTTGGTGTGACCAGACTCGAATGAGCGCAAAAGACGGGCTTGCGCTGGGTCAGCTTGCGTTGACACCTGTAATTGCTGAAAGTCTCCCGGTGAGGCCAGCGAGGTCGTCCAGGCGCCAGCCTCACGCACGGCGATCACCAGGGACCCCGGGCCGTTTAGATCGGGCTGCTTTGCCCTGGTCAGGTTTGGGCAACCCAGCACGCCGATTTGGACGTGACCGTCCACCACCAGGGCCAGGACGATGGCGTATTGGTCGCCGCGCAAGAAGCCTTTGGTGCCGTCGATCGGATCCAGCGTCCAGAATCGCGGCGCCGCATCGGTGCGCCGGTGATCGATCCAGGCGCACACCATTTCAGGCGTCGCATCTGGCAGGTTCCGGCGTACAAATTGAGTGACTTGCTGCAAGGCCTGTCTCCCTTCTGGGGTGCGCAAGGCGGACGAATCTTCTTCGGCAACCAGCCAGTCTTGCGGGAAGGATTGAGCCAGTAAACGGCCTACCAGCGCCTGAGCGGCGTAATCTGCTACGGTAACCGGCGAGCGATCGTCTTTTGTCAGGGCAGGTGTGACCAGCTCTGCCTGCACCTGGCGGACCAAAAGGGAGGCCCGTCGTGTTACATTGAGGGCAAATTGAATTTCCGGATGATCAAGATCGAGCATGAATATTCTTCCTGAAGAATAAAGTTTTATGGTTCAGCCAGGATAACCCGGTTCGTCGCTACCATTCCACTCAGGTCATAAGTCAGGGCGCCTGTGATGCGAACGGGCACGATTTCCCCAACCGGCAGCTCATCTTCGATGATGACCATGCCATCAATCTCTGGTGCATCGCGGTAGGTACGACCCAGGGTGATGCCATCCCCCTGGCCTTCGGTCAGGACGTCCAGGGTCTTGCCGACGAAAGACTGGTTTTTCTCCAGCGAGATCGCAGCTTGCAGCTCCATCAACTGGTCGTAACGCGCTTGCTTGACCTGTGCAGGAATCGGATCACCGAGCGGCTCGCTGGTTGTGCCAGGCTCGAAGGAGAACTGGAAGGCGCCGAGGCGATCGAAGCGGATTTCGCGGATGAAGTCGAGCAGGGTTTGGAATTCATGCTCATCCTCGCCGGGGTAACCGACAATGAACGTCGTGCGCAGGGCCAGATCGGGCAAGGCCCGGCGCATCTTTTCCAGAGTCCGGTACACCCAATCGATGTTCGCTGGACGGCGCATCCGCCGCAAGGTCGCCGGATGCGCATGCTGGAGTGGCATATCCAGATAGGGAACGATTTGTGGATGTTCCGCCATCACCTCGATCAAGCGGTCGCTTACGTAACCCGGATAGGCGTACAGGATGCGTATCCAATCGATCTCCGGAGCAGCCTGAACCATTCGCTCCAGCAGCACAGCCAGACCATCTCTCATCCCCAGGTCATGACCGTAGTCGGTTGTATCCTGGGCGATGAGATTCAACTCGCGCACCCCCAGCGATTGCATTGAGACAGCTTCCTCAAGGATCGCCTCCACTGGCCGGCTGACCGCGGTGCCTTTGATCAGTGGGATAGCGCAGAACGCGCAAGGGCGACGACATCCATCGGCAATTTTGAGATAGGCGCTACCACCCTGCTTGGCGACACGCTGAGCGCCATGCTCGTCACCCCCTACTGTCGGTGTGTCGGGCAGGTGGTAAAGCGGCTGGGGATGACCCGTGAGGCGCAATTCCTGGACCACCTGGACGATATCCATCCAGCGGCGTGTGCCCAGGATGCCATCCAGTCCAGGCACCTGGCGGGCGACCTCTGCGCCGTAGCGCTGGGTCAGGCAGCCTGCCGCAATCAGGAGCTGGCCTTTGCGTTTGTGGATCGCCAGCTCTTCCAGGACCTGCAGCGATTCCTGCCGGGCTGGACCGATGAAACCACAGGTGTTCACGATTAAAACGCCGGCCCGATTTGGGTTATCGGTCGGGCGGTAGCCGGACCGTGATAAGAGTTGCGCCATGGAGCTGGAATCAACGGTATTCTTTGCGCAGCCGAGCGAGATCATATGGAATGACTTTGGATTCACAACATACCTCTAAATCGTTCTTTTGATAATCAGGGTAAAGCCGGCGCAGTGACCTGGACAGGTTGAGTCGGTGAAGGGAGTGAGGTCGTCGTGGCAGGCAGCGTGGGGCTGGAGGTCGGCGTAATGGTGGGGGTGGCAGTAATTTCACCCAGGACGGAAAAAATGCGATCGACCACCTGTCCTGTAGCTCCAAGCAGGCCAAAATCCACACCGTTGACCAACACCTGCAAAGCCGCGGCGTTGCCAGTCTGGATTTCCACGCTGTCTTCTCCGGCAAATGGATAAGCGCTTCCCGGGACGACTCGCCCTTCGAATTCTATCACCCCATCGACGAGCGCACGCATCCAGGCGCGCTGGCGCACATTCACGTACACCTGCACGCCACTGATGGGCTGTGGGGAGATCATTGCACCGGTCTCTGCATCGGTCACCAGAGCCTGGGTAGGAAAAACCTCCAGCGGAGGCGGGGCCGTGGGTGTCACCGGCTGTGGCGTTTCAGTCGGAGTGGGGGTGGAAGTGGCTAAAAGGACCTCGGCAATGGATGGGGCGGTTGGAGTGATGTCGGTCCGGCTTAACGTCGCGAAGATACGGATAGCGCCCCAAAAGATGAACACAATCAAAAAAACAGCCAGGCCGCCGCCGATCAAAACGTCGCCCGAAAAGATGCGCTTGAGCGGTGCAGGCCAGACAAACTGGCGGCTCCGGGCAGCCGAACGAGGCTGCGGCTGAGCGGCCTGGCGCGCTGCCAGGCGAAGCTGCAATCCTTCGGCAAAGCGCAACAGCAATGTATCGGGATCCAGCCCTAAAAATGTGGCGTAGTTGTTCAGCATTCCACGGCCCTGTACCGGTGACGGTAAGCCGTCCAGATTGCCGGCCTCCAAAGCGAGCAGGTAATGCAGCCGTAGATAGGTATGGCGCTCAACATCATCCAGGGAAAGCCCTAATAACTCCCGCTGGCGCTTAAGTCGCTCGCCAACTTCCACAAAGATTGCCGAGGCTTCCTGGGGGATCTCGGTTCCAGCGTCGCTATCCGAGGCTGGAGCCGGTAAAGGGGATGGCGGGGTAGATTCCTGGCTCTCCAATAAGCGCAATAGTGGATCGGGATCCACGCCCAGATAGCTGGCGTAGGCGCGCAAAAAACCGCGTGCCTGAGCCACAGAAGGCAATGCGTCAAAATCCCCCGACTCTAAAGCCCGTATATAGTGTGGGCGAATGCGTGTGGCAGCAGCGGCCTGGTCGATCGAGAGAGAGCGCTCTTCGCGCGCCTGCTGAAGCTCCTGGCCGACTGTTGTGGTCATGGTTGATGGTGACAGCCGGCAAGATCACAATGTATGCAGCTGAAGGAGCCGTACGTGATCAGGCTCCTCACGACACCGCCTCGATTGCGATCAGGCCGGCGCTATGAATTGCCGGACGGATCCTATTCTTCTGATTCTGTTGCGACTTCGGCAGCTTCAACCGGCTCCTCTGGCAGTTCTTCCCGGGGCAGCTCGATCGTCTCGCCTTCGCGATGTACGATCACCGTGATTTCCGGGATTAAGTCGACGGTCAAGCGGACGTGGACCTTGTACGTGCCCAGGGCGCGGATGGGTTCGATGTCCATCTGCCGGCGCTGGACTTCAACGCCGCTTTGCTTCTTGATCGCTTCTGAAATCATCAGGGGTGTGATCGAGCCATACAGCTTTCCGGTCTCACCGGCTTTCATTGGGAAAGCCAAAGTCAGCTTGGACAGGATTTCAGCCACACCGCCGAGCTCATTGTTCAGCACGGCACGTTTGGTGTTGGCCTGGGAGCGGATGTGCTCGGCCTGCGCCATGGCACCCGGGGTAGCCAGGACGGCCAGCCCCTGTGGCAGCAGGAAATTGCGACCATACCCATCCGCAACTTTTTTAACGTCGCCGGCGCGTCCCAATTTGTAAACGTCTTTGATTAAAAGCACCTTCATTTTCGTCAAGCCCTTTCAACAGGTTGGATATAGTGTGCTGTATGCGCAGCTCTTGCATACGCAGCATCGCCTGGGGCGAAGGGTACTACGCCCCAGGCGGGCATGATTTTACCAGAAGCGACGGTACGCGTCAACAACCATTCTGGTGAAAACCACACCAGCGTCAACGATCGTTAGGCCGCCCAGGCCGCCTGGGCCATTATCTACTTTGATATAATCACTTCATGACCTTAAACGAACCAGCTAATCGCCGGTTGCACTCTTTTCGTCTGGAGGCAGTGGTGCTGCGTCACAACGATTGGGGGGAAGCGGATCGCCTCCTCGGGCTTTTCACGCTTGAGATGGGTAAATTACGGGCGCTGGCTAAAGGTGTGCGCAAGCTGCGCTCGCGTAAGGCGGGTCACCTGGAGCCGTTCACGCGCGTGAATCTGCTCCTGGCGCGTGGGCGCGACATACCCCTGATCACCCAGGTAGAAACGCTGGACCCCTATCTGCCACTACACGAAGACCTATCCGGTGCGACCTATGCTTCGTACGTGGTAGAGCTGCTGGATCGCTTCACTTATGAGGAAGGCGAAAACCGGGAGTTGTATCGCCTGTTGGTTGAAACGCTTTCCCGGCTGTGCGAGCTCGAAGAGCGTGATTTGGTCCTGCGCTATTATGAGATTCGTCTGCTCGATCTGGTCGGGTTCCGCCCCCAGTTATTCCACTGCGTTCATTGTGGCTCGGAAATCCGCCCGGAAGACCAGTATTTCTCGGCAATACTCGGCGGGGCGCTATGCCCGCGCTGCGGATCGCATATGGAAGGCGCGCAACCGATCTCACTGAACGCATTGAAACACTTGCGCCATTTTCAGCGCAGCAGCTTTGCTGAGGCCAGGCGTGCCAGGCTCGACCCGGAGCTCAACCGGGAGCTGGAGACGATCATGCAGTATTACATGACGTACTTGCTGGAGCGCGGCTTGAACACCCCAGCCTTCTTGCGCCGTCTCAGGAAAGAAGCCTTGCAAAAGGACAGTTAGGCTCGCGACAATTTTTCTGGCTAGCTGCTGGCAAATTGCGCCGCTCCAGGGACATGAGGCGAGCGGCGTCCATCGTCACTGCTGAGGCCTAACTGCTCCTCTCGGCGGAACTGGCTCATATACAGGTCGTAATAGAACCCCTTGCGCGCCAGTAGCTCACTGTGCGTCCCGCGTTCGATGATCTGACCTTTATCCAGCACCAGGACCTGGCTTGCGTTGCGGATGGTGCTCAGGCGGTGGGCAATCACGAAGCTGGTGCGCCCGGCGAGTAGCCTTTCCAGAGCCTTCTGGATCTGGCGCTCGGTGCGTGTGTCCACACTGGAGGTGGCTTCATCCAGGATCAGGATGCGCGGATCGGCCAGCGCAGCACGGGCGATGGCGAGCAGCTGGCGCTGTCCCTGGCTCAGCCCGCTGCCACGCTCGCCCAGCACGGTCTGGTAGCCATCCGCGAGGCGATCGATGAACGCATCTGCATAGGCCAGCTTTGCCGCAGCGATCACCTCTTCATCGCTGGCATCCAGTCGCCCAAAGCGGATGTTCTCCATGACGGTCGTGCTGAACAGGAAGGTGTCTTGTAGGACAATGCCGATCTGGCGGCGCAGGGATTCGCTTGTAACATAACGAACATCCAGGCCGTCGATCATTACCGTCCCGCCGGTCACATCGTAGAATCGGGGGATCAGGTTGATAATGGTGGTCTTACCTGCACCGGTGGGACCAACGATTGCGATCGTCTGGCCCGGCTGGGCGGTAAAACTTACCCGATCCAGAACCGGGACGCCGACTTTGTAGGCAGCCGAGACGTTCTGGAATTCTACCGCCCCCTGGATAGAGGGCATCTCTCGGGCGCCAGGCATATCCAGGATTGCCGGCTCGACATCCAGTAAATTGAAGATGCGCTCGCCCCCTGCCACCGCGCTTTGCAGGTTGGTCCAGAGCACCGCTATTTGCTGAATAGGCTGGTTGAAGCGTTGTACGTAGGTCAGAAACGTAATCACGAGCCCCAGGGAAATGGTCGTTCCCATCAACGATTGGTCCCCGAGCAAGGCAAAGCCACCCACGGCAGCGACGATCGCCAGCGCCAGGTACCCCAGCGCCTCCAGGCTGGGCGCCAGGGCGCTGGTGAAAGCTACGGCGCGGATATTGGCATCCCGGTTAGCGGCGTTGACCGCCCGGAAATTTTCGATGTTTTCATCGGCTCGGTTGAACGCCTGAACTTCCCGAACCGCGGCAATGCTTTCCTGCAATTCCGCGTTGACGCTGCCCATCTCCAGGCGCGTTCGGCGGAAGGCGCGCCGTGCCTGGCCGGAAAACCACAGGGTCGCTACCACCATGATAGGCACCACTGCCAGGCTGACCAGGGCCAGCGGCGGGTTTAGCCGGATCATATTGAAAGCAATCCCGAAGAGCAACAACAAACCGCTGAGCACGTTGACCAGGGCGAAGCTGAAGGCTTGCTGGATCGTCTCGGAGTCATTGGTGATGCGGCTCATCAGGTCGCCGGCCTCGTGCTCGGCGTAGTAACTCAACGACAATCGATGTAGTTGGCGAAAGACGTCCTGCCGCATGGTCCGCAGGACACGAGCCCCTGCCCAGGTCATCCAATAAAAGGTCAGGCCGGTTAAGATCGAGCCAAGCACAAACAGGATCACGATCAGCAAGATTACCCCTGCTAACCCCGCCATCCGCTCAGCCGTCGTATTGGTAATGGAAGGAGGTGGAAATCCGATGAAGCCAAGCGCCGAGCGCATCATCGCTTGCGTCATGCCCTGGGGGGAGCCGTTTTCGGAAAGCCAGCAGGTGCTGCCCGAGGAGCTACTGGCTGAGGCGCCGGAGGTGCTGCCAAAGACCTGGGAGGCAGCTGGTGTGATGTAGCAATCCACTGCCTGGCCGATTAATACCGGCACGGTGACCTGTGTCCAGGTAGCCAGGACAATCAGGAACGCCACCAGCAGCAGCACCAGCCAAAAAGGCTTGAAATAACCCGCGAAGCGCCTCAGCGTCTCGCCCAGATTGTTGGGCTTGATCGTATCCTGACTCATGATGCGGCGTAGGCCGTCTTGTCCACCAAACATAAATTCACCTCAAATCAAGGTAAAGGTCTCAATCCGCGAAGGCTGCATCGATCGGCTCGGTCGTGCCTTCGTCGGCATCGCCCATCGCGGCGTCGTCGACCAATTGCGAGCAGTAGATCTCGGCGTACAGCTCGCTGGTCTCTAATAGTTCTTCATGGGTGCCGCGGGCGGAAATCTGGCCTTTGTCCAGCACCAGGATCTGGTCGGCGTTAATCACAGTGCTGATGCGCTGGGCAATCACAAAGCTGGTGCGCCCCTCCATCAGTCGATCCAGGGCGCGCTGGATATGAACTTCGGTTGTCAGGTCTACACTGCTGGTCGAATCGTCCAGGATCAGGATGCGCGGGTCGAGCAGCAGGGCGCGGGCAATCGCGAGGCGTTGTTTCTGCCCACCGCTCAGGGTGGCGCCACGCTCTCCGACCGGTGTGTCGTATCCTTCGGGGAAGGACAGGATGAATTCGTGCGCCGCAGCGGCTTTGGCAGCCGAAATCACCTCCTCCAGTGTGGCGTCCGTTCGCCCAAAAGCAATATTCTCGCGAATCGTGCCGGAAAAGAGGGTGGTCTCCTGCAAGACGATGCCGATCTGTGAGCGTAGTGAATCCAGCGTGACCTCTCGCAGATCGTGCCCGTCGATGGTGAGGCGGCCTTCGCTTGGATCGTAGAAGCGAGGGATCAGATTTATGATCGTGGTTTTGCCCGAGCCGGTAGCGCCCAGCAAGGCGATGGTCTGGCCTGGCTCGGCAACAAAGCTCACGTTCTTTAGCACAGGATCGGTGCTGCTGAAATATCGGAAGGTGACATTTTCGAAAGCCACGCCCCCCTTCACGGATGGCAACGGAACAGCCTCTGGCTGATCGGTGATCTCGCTGCGCGCATCCAGGATTTCGAATACGCGGTCGGCGGAGGCGGACGCCTGGCCGAGCTGGGTGATGATAAAACCGAACTGCGCCAGCGGCATGAAGATATATATCAGGTACAGGCTGAATTCCTGCCATTCGCCCAGCGTCATGGTGCCGAGGATGATCTGGCGGCCGCCAAAATACAGGGTGGCGGCCTGGCCCAGGTTAGCGATCATGAACACCAGCGGAAAGAGGAACGCGAATATGCGCGTGATCGTGATTTGCTGCTCCATCACCGAGCTGGCGGATCGCTCGAACTTGGCTTGCTCGCTTTTCTCGCGGGTGAAGGCTTTGACCAGCTTGATCCCGGCCAGGTTTTCCTGGAGAATGGTGTTCATCGCTGACAACCTGATCTGTAACCGGGTGAAAAGCGGCTGGCTGATCGCGCCAAAGATCATGAAAACGATCATTGCTGCAGGCAAGATCGGAAGGACGACCAGTGTCAGGCGCATGTTGGTAGTCATGAGGATGAACAACGTGCCCGCCAGCAGGACGAGTGCGCCAACCAGCTGCAACAAACCCTGACCGATAAACAGGCGCACTTTTTCAACATCATCGGTGGCGCGCACCATCAACTGCCCGGTCTGGTTGCGATCATGGTACGAAAACGAGAGCTTGTGTACTTTGGCGAACAGGTCGTTGCGCAGGTCAAAAGCCACGCTTTGCGAGTTGCGCTCCGACCAGTAAACCTGTAAGAAGGCGAACAGACCGCGCAAAGCGGCAAAGACGACGATCGCCAGGCTGGCGGTCACCAGCGCCCGGGGGGCGCTGGAGCCCTGGAATATCAGCGCTGCCTGAAGCTGTTCGACCGTCCAACCGGAGGGATAACCGAACGCATCCAGGATCTTGGGCAACGCCTGGGGCAGCATGGCGGCCGGGATTTTCTCCAATGCCGCTAGCACGTTTTGCGCCAGTACCCCCTGTGATACCGCGTCGATGATGTTCCCCACCATGCGCGGCACGGCTAATTGTGACAAGGTAGCGATGATCAGGAAAATGTAAGGCAAGAGGGCCTGGCGGCGATAATGGCCAAGATAACTGAAGGTCCGTTTCAGGGAAGCTGAGCCGCGGCCTTTTCTAAACGATGTAGATCTCGACGATGAGGCCATCGATGTACATCTGCCTTGCGAGGCAGGATTCCTTTCTTGAGTTACACTTCCAACCGTTGGGCGGCCTGGGTGAGGGTGGTCAGCGCGCTGGCGATCGCCTCTTGCTGTTCAGGGGTCAGCGTGGTAGTCAGGTCTTGAAGCCAGCGGCGGCGCGCTTCGATGCTTTCCACGATTAACGCACGCCCCTTGTTTGTCAGGGCCAGGCTTTTATTGCGCCGGTCGAGCGGATCTTCGGAGCGCTGCAGCAGATCGAGCTGCACCAGACGGTCGATCATCTGGCTTGAGGCAGCGCTGGTCACACCCAGGTGCTCGCCCATGTCCGAAACCCCGCATGCTCCACCGTGGTAAATGTAGAACAGGGCGTTCAATTGCGACATGGACAGACCGGACTTCCGGGTGAACTGGTGCAAGTCGCGCATCGAGCGGTGCATAAAGACCTCCGCCCATCGGCGGAGGACATCGGTAAACGGATCGGAAGACATAATTAAGTCAGCTAAATCATTAACCTGGCTTAACTATAATATCAATAGTCGGAATTGTCAAGGATGATTATGGGTCGTATTGGCGCAGTAATGCCGGAATTTGCACGGCGATCTGGTCGCGCACTGTACGAAATGCGGCCAATATCTCGGCTTCGCTTCCGGTAGCTTTGGCGGGGTCTTCGAAGGAGAGGTGGAGGCGCTTGCCGGAGCCCAGCCAGACCGGACATTCCTCGGCCGCCGAATCGCACACGGTGACGACCAGATCCAGCGGCAGACGGCGATACTCATCCGCCAGCTTCGACTGCCCCTGGTGCTGGATGCCAATCTCCTGCAGGACCTGGATCGCTAGTGGGTGAACGTAACCGGCGGGCCTGGTTCCGGCGCTCACCGCCTGCCATTGGTCTCCCAGGTGGGCATTGACAATCGCTTCTGCCATCTGCGAGCGACAGGAATTGCCGGTGCACAGGAATAAGACTCTCTTCTTCATGGCTCGACGTGCTTCCTTGCCGACACTTGCGCGCTGTAAACTCGCGCGCCATCCACCCAGCCAGCCTGTTCGCTGCGCCGGCTCCGCACCTCGCTGAAGCCGGCCTGGGCGATCAAATCCAGGTATTCACCCTCGGGCAGCGCGCCGAAGACGCAGCCGCCCCATTGCTCCGCCGACTGCCGCCCTCCAGCCGACAGCGATCCGGAGGTCACCACATCGCTGACTTCGAGCCGCCCACCGTCTTTCAGCGCACGGTATGCTTCACGAAATACCTTGCCCTTATCTTCGGTCAGGTTGATTACGCAATTCGAGATGATCCAATCCACGCTGGCGTCATCCACCGGGAGGGTGTCGGCGTAACCCTGGCGGAACTCGACGTTGGTCAGCCCGTTCTTTTCGGCCGTGCGCCGCGCCCGCTCAAGCATTGAATGGGTCATATCTACGCCAATGGCTTTTCCATCCGGGCCGACCTTCTGAGAGGCCAGGAAGACGTCGATCCCGCCGCCGCTGCCGATGTCCAGCACCACCTGGCCGGGCTGCATAGCGGCGAATGCGGTCGGATTGCCACAGCCGAGCGAGATCTCTGCCGCCTCGGTGGGTATTTCAGCGATCTCTTGTGGTGTGTAACCCACGTTAAACGCATTCGCGCTGCCTGAAAGATCATCCAGGGAAATGAGCTGTTCGGTGTTGCCGCCACAGCAACTGGGAGATAAGCCGGCTTCCGGACTGCAGCAACCGCCGCCCTGTTCGGCAATAGCGCCGTAATGTTCACGGACGGCTTCCTGCGCCCCGCGCAGCCGCTTGGTCCCCACGGCGGCGAACACGCCGATTTGGGCAAGTCGCTGCTCGGCGGGGGTGGTCACATTTTCCGATTCGGCGCAACAAGATTCGCCGCTGCGATCGAGGATGGTGTTCACCAGCCCGGATTGCTCGAGCCAGAAGCGCACCTGCGAGCGCTCGAAGCCCAGCCAGACATCAGCCATTTCTTCGCGCATCCATTCGTGGTTATGTGCATCCATGTCAGTGATCACCAGCCGCCCGCCGGGGCGGAGAAGGCGCGACATCTCGGTGATCGCAGCAAGGGGATCCTCGCAGTGGTGCAGGTACATATTGGCAAAGACCGCGTCCAGGCTGGCGTCCGGCAGGGGTAGCGACAGCCCTTCGGACTCCTGGAAAATGATGTTATCGAATTCCTTCAGGTTCTGGCGCGCCACCTCAACGTGGCGGTCAAGCTCGTGGGCGAGTGGGAGCGGGGCGAGAAGCACCCAAGCGGGCCATCGCTCAAGCTGCTGGCA
>Ga0209751_10003375_pt1 | contig 15518 bp, 16 predicted proteins | sample RifCSP13_1_FD_184019 | JGI IMG/M metagenome (GOLD analysis project Ga0209751, IMG submission 184019) | Soil microbial communities from Rifle, Colorado - Rifle CSP2_sed 13_1 (SPAdes) (version 2) | ecosystem: Environmental > Terrestrial > Deep subsurface > Rock core/Sediment | place: Rifle... | reverse complement strand
TTTCCTGCGCGCCTACTGGATCGGCCTCCTGGGGTTCGCGGGGACCCTGCTGCTTGTCGGCACCTCGTACTTCGTGATCAAGGGGAGCAGTCGCCATTACCGGGACCACCACGAGCACATTCGGAGGGGCGGACCGTGACCCGCGTGATCCGGAGCGACACGCCCCTGCGGCCCGTGTCCGTGGGGATCGCGATGTGGGCGTTCGCGTTCGGGACCCTCTTCTTCTCGGGGCTCTTCGTCTTCGTCGGCCTCACGATTCCCTCGGCATTCACGGGGAACGAGCAGACCGCGATGGCGGCGTGGATGGGCATGATCTTCCTCATCCTCGCGGTGATGCTCGATCTTTACCGGCGGTACTACGTGGCGGACGAGATGATCCACAAGAAGCGCCGCCCGAAGGTCGTCCTACGCAAGGAGTTCCGATAGACGTGGCGCGCGACGACCGCTTCCCGGACGAGGTCGGCGTGGACCGCCGCACGTTCATCAAGGCGGGGGTGGGCCTCGGGGCCGCCGCCCTGACGGGGTCCCTCGTGGTCTCGGGCAAGTCCCTCATCCCGAACCCAATCACCCAGGAGGGAGAGGTGAACGAGGGGTTCGTCTTCGCCAAGGACGCGAACCAGCCGAACCGTTTCGGCTTCGACGCCCTCGCCGGGCAGGACGCGAAGGTCGAGCACTTCACGGAACCGTGGATGGGTGGCGCGACCCTGTGGCGCGCGCTGTTCGATCCGGACGGGAAACAGCTCCCCGGCACGGGGTTCCCCGTCCTCCTCATACGCGTGGACCGCTCCCTGCTGCGATACCCCGCGCAGTGGACGACGGACCACTTCATCGACGACGTCGGGATCGTCGCGATCTGGGATCGATGCGTCCACCTGTGCTGCTTCCCGCAGTGGCACCTCGAGGACCTGCCTGCCGCCTACCAGGACTATGAGCTCGCACGCATCCCGAGGACGTTCGAAGCCGGCGAGGACCCGATCTGGTGCCGTTGCCATAACTCCCAATACGACCCGGCGACGATCGCCTGGGACGTCCATCCGAACGGGACGGTCTACATGGGGGCGAACCTCGCCCACGGGCCCGCGACCCGCGCCATGCCGGCGGTCTCGATCGCCGAGCAGGGGGGCCGGATCGTCGGCGCGCATTGGACGAGCGAAGACGCGCCCCAACCCGACCCCGCCGACGTGGAGCGTCTCAAACTCGTCATCGGTTCCGCCCACAAGGTGACGCGGTGGCGGGACTGGTACTTCGCTTACTGCAGGTGAGGCGATGCCGAGGGAATCCCTGTTCGGCCGGCTGAACCGGAAAGTGTTCGGCTACTTGGTCTCCCGCTTCCCGCCCGCCCCATGGTCGGACCTCACGCGGCGGACCGTGGAGACCGTCCAGCGGCAGGTGCCGCGGTCCCACGCGGAGAAGTACGAGCTGAAGACGATCTGGTACTGGTATCCCCTGTACTGCCTCGGAGGAATCGCGTTCGTCGCGTTCATCATCCTCACGATCACGGGCATCCTCCTCGGGTTCTACTACATCCCCGACGGCACGATCGAGTTCACACGCACGGGGGACGTGACGAGCGCCGCGTACGAGAGCATGAACTTCATCATGAACGATGTGCCCTTTGGCTTCATGATCCGCGGGCTCCACCACTGGGGCGCGCACGTCATGATCGCCGCGGTGTTCCTCCACATGATGCGCGTGTATTTCACCGGCGCATACAAGAAACCCCGGGAACTCAACTGGATCCTCGGGGTCATCCTCCTCCTCGTGACGCTGTTCTTCGGGTACTCCGGCTACCTGCTCCCCGCGAACGACCTCTCCCGCGGCGCCGCCACGATCGGCATCAACATGGCGAAGGCGGTCCCGCCTCTCTGGTTGGGCGAGTTCCAGACCCTGGTCTTCTTCGGCGAACTCGACCCGACGGGCTTCTATATCCTCCGGATGTACTGGTTCCACGTGTTCATCCTGCCCCTCGCGGGCACCCTCCTGATGGTGCTGCACATGGCCCTCGTCTGGATCCAAGGCGTTGCGGAGCCCCACTGAAATGACCCTCCCGATGCAGACGATGAAGGAGGGTGTGTACGAGGAGCGGCCGGGCTTCCCGACCCAGTACGGCCCGGATCGGACGGACTACCAGCCCGGGGTGCCCTTCTGGCCCCATGAGGCGTACCGCGACCTCGTCATCGTGTTCGTCCTCATGGCCATCCTGCTGTTCCTCTCCGCCGCCTACACGCCCGAGGTCGGGCCCGCCGCGAACCCCGCGATCCAGCCGTTCATCGTCCCCGACTGGTATCTGCTCTTCTCGTGGGGGCTGCTGAAGCTCGCGGACGTGCTGCCCACGATCGTCTTCACGGACCCGCTCGGGAACCTGATCAACATGGACGCGGCGTTCTGGGGGAACATGCTCACGTTCCCGCTCGTCCTCGTCCCACTCCTCCTCCTGCCGTTCATCGACCGCGGGCGCGAGACGCGGCCGGCGAAAGCCCCGGTCCGTACGGCGGTCGGCGTCGGGTTCTACCTCGGGTTCCTGTTCTTCTCGTCCCTGTACGCGACGAACGATCGGATCCTCCAGTCGTGGCCCTTCATCGCGGACGACGCCCTGAAATGGATGGTCATCATCCCTCCGATCCTCATCACCTTCGCAACCTACGTGGGGATCCGCCGGCTGGGGTTCCGGGACATGTACTGGTGGAACGTCCTCCTGATTGGCAGCGCATTCGCCGTCGTCCTTCTCATGAGTCTGTGGGCGTTCGCCCTGGGGCCTTGGGCCGCGGACGGCATGAGCCCCATCGACCGTCTCGGCACGCTCGGAGACCAGAACGCATGGCCCCTGACGGTCTTCATGGTCATCGTCATCCTCTATTCCGCGGTCCTGTTCTACGCGACCGCGTTCCTCAAGGAGAGGAAGGCGAAGGAGGTCGTGCTCGCCGCGAGCGTCATCACGTTCTTCGCCGTGGTGATTGCCGCCAAGGGTTTCGCGGATTGGATCTTCCCCGCGACGTTTTCCGCGCTCAAGACGATCGCCCTGTACTCGAACTACTTCATCGCGCTCCCGCTCTTCGCGCTCGTCACCTTCTACCTCGGCACGCGCACGCCCTACTCGACGTACGAGTACCTCCTGAACGAGTGCTACCAGTGCGGGAAGTGCCACACCGTGTGCCCCGTGACGAAGGTCGAAGACGATGCCCTCGGCGGGCTGAACCTCGTGTACAACACGTTCAAGAAGCAGCACGACGGCGTGCCCCTATGGACGTGCCTCGCGTGCGACGCATGCAGCGCCGTGTGCCCGTTGGACATCAAATACAGCGACTACATCCTTGAGGAGCGCAGCAAGGTCGGGGCGCAGGGCGCCGCCGCGGACGGGGGACGGAGGTACGGCGAATGATCGCGCTCGATCCGGAGTACGGCCCCGCGCGGACGATCCCCCACCCGGTCATGTTCCGCGTCCTCGATTCCGAGTCGGACGAGACGACGGTCCCGAAGGTCTTTCCCGTGGAGAAGGGCGCGGAGTGGGCGTACTACCCGGGTTGCATCGACTATTACGACCAGGAGATGCAGTTCTCGCACCTCAACTACGGGGACACGGACCACGGCATCATCTTCGACTCCTCGGTCAAGCTCCTCAAGGCCGTGGGCATCGAGCCCGTGATCCTCGACCGATCGTTCATGAAGTGCTGCGGCCACGACCAGCTGTGGCAGGGGAAGCTGGACGTGTTTCAGAAGATGAGGGACTACAACACGAAGATCATCAAGACCCTGGGGATCAAGAACCTCGTCACGAGCTGCGCGGAGGGGTACCGCACGTTCAAGCTCGACTACCGCCTCGACGGCGTCAACGTTCGTCATGTGACGCAGGTGTTGTACGAGCGCGGCCTCCGCTTCCCGCCGCCAAAGGACGGGAAGGCGATTCGCGTCACGTACCAGGACCCATGCCGGTCGTGCCGCCAGATGCCCGTGGACCCGATTTACGAAGAGCCCCGCGAGCTCATCCGCCGCGTGGAGAACGCGGAGCTCGTGGAGCTGAAGACGTTCCGCGCGGACGCGCAGTGCTGCGGCGTCGCGCAGATGATGTACTGCAACGACAAGACGAAGGGGCTCACCGCCTCCCGCATGGACGAGGCGAAGGAGCTGGACGTGGACTACCTCCTGACGGCGTGCCCGAAATGTCTCACGCACTTCGGCTGCCTCCACCACGAGAACCGATGGAAGCCGGAGGAGGAGCGGTACCGATACCGAGTGATCGACATCACGCACTTCCTCGCGGAGCGACTCGAGGGCGAGACCGTCGGCCGGGCTCCATCCGTGATTCCTCAGGCGCAAGACCCCCGGGCGAAGGGACGGCCCCAGGGGGCCGAGTGATGCAGGCCGCGATGGCGAAAGCGCCACCGCCCGAGCTCGACTACCACGCGCGCGTGCGGAAGCGGGACCTCGATTTGGCGGCGGAGCGATACAAGAAGTTCTTCCGCAACCGGGCGACGGAGTTCATCCGCGGCAAGGGGAGTTTGGCGGTGGTGAGCGACCCCGTGTGCATGGGGTGCACGCACTGCTTCGACAACTGCGCGTTCGAAGCCATCGACATGGTCGACCGGAAGTTCACGCTCCCCGAACTCACGTACACGTCGCGGAAGGCGGTGATTATCGAGGAGAACTGCGTCGGCTGCGAAAAGTGCGCGATCGTGTGTCCCGTCGACGCCATCGGCATGGTTCCGAAAGACGGATGGGACGTGCGCGATGGCCGCCTCGTGCAGATTGCGCCGCCGCCGGCGAGCCCGCGGCCGTTCCTGCAGCCGCCAAAGCCGGGCGAACCGCGGCCGCCTGTGGAGGCAGAGCCGTTCGTCGCATTCCGTGAGGAGGCGAAGAAGGCCGCGGCGAAGCCGCCGCCAATGCCCGCGCCAACCCCAGCGGCTTCTCCAGCACCCCTGGTACAAGTCTCATTGCCGCCAACTTCTGTGGCCGCGCCGGCGCGCGCGCCCACCCCTGGACCCGCCCCTGTCCGCCGCACACTCACGCCGGAGGAGGTCCGCCGACTCCGCGAGGAGGCTCGCAAGAAGGCGCTTGCGGCAAAGAAGCCCGAGGAGGGGGGCTGATGGACGCGGAGGCCCCGCGCGCGTTCAAGATCCCGAGGGCCGGCGAGCGGATGACCTACCGCCAGGAACTCGACGCGATCAAAAGCATGCCGAAGCTGTCGCGCCTCATCGTAATCCTCAAGGTCGCGGGCGTCGTGTTTTTCGCGATCGGGCTCGAGGGAATCGTGAGCGGCCGGTGGGCCTTGGCAGTCTCGTTCCTCGGCCTCGGCCTCTTCGTCTCCCTCCTCCCGATCCAAGTGCGGCTCCGTCTGTGCGCACGATGCGGGCGGAAGCTCGACCTCGGTCAGGCGATCTGCCCGCGCTGCGGCGTGCCGAACATGTAGTCTTGCAGCGAGATTCGTGCGATCGAGTCCCTGCGACAAGACTTCCCGAAAGTCCATCGAAGAGAAGGTTCTTGGAGTCTTGGGAATCATATGATCGGGGATGGACGACGATTGAGGACTTCTCAGGCGACGCCACCGGGGAACAGGTCGACGGGCTCCGACTCGAGGCGCGCGGCGGGCTCGATCGCGTTGGGGAGGTCGAGGGCGGACTCGAGCTTCAGCAGGAGGGCGACGCGTCGCTGGAATTGCGCATCGATGTTCCACAGCAGGGACAGACGTGAATCGAACGCGGCGCCGCCGAGGCTGCGGACGACGTCCGAGACGGCGCGGGATAGATCATAGGTCCTCGCCGGTTCCTTCGCCGCCTCGAAATACGGCGACACGTACACGTGGCCATTGTCCCTCGCGTTTGCGAAGAATCCTGCGCGCACGCCCTTGGAAGCGCCGATTGTGCGGACCTTTTCGATTGCGACGCCAAGCTTGGAGGCGGGCGTCACGACCTCGCCAACGAAGAGGAGCTTCGACAGCTTCTCCGCGTTCGCCGCGTACCCCGGTGCCTTCCAGTCCCAGGGAACGGGCGCCTCGCCTCTGGCGGTGAACCCCTCCATCGCCGCCTCGAGCGCCTTCGTCCGCGCCGCCACAAGCGTCTCGTTCCCGCCGACGCCGACCTCGACGACGATCGGCCCCGGGGCGCTCCCCGGATGCACGAGGCCCCATCCTCGTTCGTCGAACAGATTGCACCACACGTACGGTCTCCCGTTGCGCGTGAGCTTGTCGACCGCCGCGGTGACTTTGGCGGCGTCGTCGAACGCGAACATGAGGTTCCTCAGGACTGGCGGCCGTGCGAGGAGCCGGAGCCACACGTACGTGGGCACGAGGAAGTCCGCCCCGAACTGCACCGCCAGATCCTTGAGGTTGTACCCGGTCGCGTGGTTCGGCACGTACTCGAAGCCACAGTTCACGCGCATGCCGTTCGCCGCCAGCCCGCGGACGTCGTACACCGCGGAGACGAACGGCGACGTGTACGAACGGAACCTCGCGTCTCCTACGATGCCGTCGGCCACGGTCACGTCGACGGGGACGGCCGGGTACACGGACGGCATCATGCCGAGCTCGCTCGCCCGATCGTACAACGCCTTCCACTTCGCGCCTGCGCCGACGCGTGCCGCGTAGTTGACGCCATCGACCTCGACCTCGTCGAGCGCCGCCAGGTCCACCTGAATGCCCCCCTGGGGTGGCACGATCCAGTCGTACGTGACGAGCATCGAAGGTTTCGTGGACACGCCCCAAGCCTGGTCCTTCGCCATTCCCAGCCGCGTGCGGTAGTAGTGGAACTCGTCCGCGGGCCGGCCGAGGTTCACGGTCGTCTGCTCCCCGTTCACGAGGCGCACGACCTCGCGGACCTCGATCTCGTCCTTCGCGCGGACGACGACGTCCGCCTTCTGTCGCAGGATGCGGACCACGTCCTTCGGGAGCGCACGCTCGTCCCGGACGAACAGCGCGCGGATGAGCTGCTCGCGCACGACCTCGCGCAACGCGGGGATCGCGGTCGCGTCCTGCACGAGCTTCAGGTCGCGGACGAGCGCCATCAGCGCTTCCCCCCGCGGGACTCGTACTTCTGGCGGTAGTGGTCCTGCCCTCCGAGGAAGCCCGGGGTGATGCGCTTGAGGCCCCCGAGGAGACGTAGTGGGATGGGCGCGATCATGAGCGGCATCCTGCGCAGGCCGGGGAACCCGAACCGCGTGCGGATCTCGTGCATCTTGCCCGGGTTCAGCCGCTCCCTCGGGTCGAGCGCCTCCTTGATCGGCCGGAAGTACCGGTACGCGTTCCCGTGCATCTCAGGCACGTTGAACACCATGAACAGGCCGACGCCGAGCGGGTGACCGCCGAGGTCCATCGCGATCTTCCGGAACTTCACGACAAACCCGAGGCGCGCGGGCGGCATGGGGCTCGTCGCGTCGTCGAGGAAGTACGGATACATCGCGACGCTGTTCGCGTCGACGAGGGCCGCGTGGATGCCGACCTCCATCCCCATCTGATGCTGTACCTTCCGGGTCTGCTCGAGCGCGTCGGAGAACTTCGCGAGGGGCACGATCGCCTCGCAGATCACGAGCCCGCGGGAGATGCGCCGGGTGGGATACTGATACAAACGCTCCTCCCACAGAGCCTTCGCGGTGTCCGCGGCGAGCTTGCCGCCGTCGTTCTCCTTCATGAGCGCGTCGACGACCTTCTCGCCCTCCGCGCCTTCGTCCTTGGGGCCCTCCAGCGTGATCGTGACGATCCCCGTCGGCTCCGGTGCCTCCCACCGCACGGCCTTCAGGAACTCGAGGTGGCTCGTGTCCATCAGGCCGACATGATAGGGCGTCACGGGCGACGCCGCCAAGTCGCGGAGCGCGGGCACCGAATCCTCGACCGAGGGAAACGCATACGCGAGGGGGCGGATCTCCTCGGGCCTCGGCACGAGGCGCAGGGTCGCGCGCGTGAAGATGCCGAGGGTCCCCTCGGAGCCCCAGTACAGTGGGCCGAGGTTGAGGTCCGAAAGCCCGAGGTCGAGTTTGTCCGAGGCCGTCTGGATCGTGGCACCGTTCTCGAGAACGACCTCCAAGTTGAGGAGAAGATCCCGCGAAGTCCCGTACTTGTACGCGCCGATCCCGACGCCGCCCGAGGCAATCCATCCGCCGATCGTGGAGCCAAGGGCGAAGTACGGGTACACCGGGAGGAAAAGCCCCGCGCTCCATGCGCGGTCGTATGCCTCTTGCCACGTCGCGCCCGCCTCGACCGTCATCGTCCGGGCCTGCGGATCGACCTTGATTACGCGGTTCATCTTGCGGAAGTCGACGAGGACGCCCCCGCGGTTCGGCACGGAGCCCCCGTACAATCCCGTGCCGCCGCCGCGAGGCACGAGGGGGAGCAGGTGCTCGCCCTCGAACTGGACGAGACGCACGACCTCCTCAGTGGTCCGCGGGAGGACGACGAAGTCCGGCTCGAACTTGAACTGGAAGGAGGCGAGCTTCGGGATTGCCGCGAAGTCGTGGCTGTACAGGAACCTCTCGAAGCGGCTCCGCGACACGCGATCGGGACCGAGGAGGTTGACGAGGCGGCGATACGTGTAATCGAGCCGGTTTCCCATCGCCGTCTCCGTCGCGGGGAAGAGAGGGGCGCGCATAAACCTATTCCACGTGCGCGTCCCAAGGGAGTTAATTATCCGGTCCGCCGTCCCCGGATTCATGACCTCATCCGTGCAAGAGGAGCGGAGGTACCGCTCGCTGTTCCTCGTTGCGGAGGACGTTCCGGGTCTCGACGCAGGGGAGTCCGTCCACAGCGCGGAGGCGGAACCCGGAGACGATGCGTGGGCGCGATGCCATGGGATCCAGTCTGGGTTCCAGGTGTGGCAGCGCGTTCAGGGAACGGACCTCAGGCGGCTGGTGGATGTTCGCTGGCTCTTCCCCTCGGAGGACGACGCCCGCCTCTATCACGCGTCGAGGATGACCGCGAACGCGGAGGGATTGCGGCAGTCCAAGGGCTTCTCCGTTCCCGGCGCGGATGTAGCGGCGTTCTCAGGCTCGGACCCGTTCGGGCTCGGGTCCGAGATGCGGATCTGTCTCTTCGAGCTCGGACGCGTCTGCGCGAAAGTCTTCCTTACCGGGTTCGACGAGGCATGGGGGACGGGCTTCGTGCATCGCGCTGCGGTCCGGGTCGAGAAGGCCCTTCGATGATTTCGCTGCGGAAGGTTCAAACGGCGCGCCCTCATGGGACCCTCGATGCCAGTCAAGGGATTTGAGCTCATTGCGCTCGACGGCAAGAGGTTCTTCAAGGCCGGCGACAAGCTCGGTAACCTCCGCATCGACAACAATGGGACCGTCACGCTCGTGACCGAGGTCGCGGCGCGCGAGGCGAACGTGGATTTCCGTTTCACGACGAACTACATGGCGCAGGAGGGCGTAATCGGTCGCATCCAGATCGAGGGCCGCGTCGTGTTCGACGGCGACGCCAAGGCGATCGTGCGCGAGTGGTCCGGCCAGGGGAAGATGCCGGACGCGGTCGCGTCCGAGGTGCTCACGGTCATCATGAACAACTGCATCCCGGAGGCAACGATGATCGCACGCGACCTGCGGCTTCCGCCGCCGATTCCGATCCCGCCCGTCCAGGTGCAGTCCCAGAAGCCAGGGCCGAAGCGCGGCATGGAAGTCGGCTAGAAGTACTTCGACTCCGCGGGGCAATACCACCGGCCCGCGACCGCGTTCCACTCCGCCTCCCCGGTGCAGGTCGGGCACGGTTCCTTCGGGGGCGGCGAAATCGGGGCCGCGGGGGCAGCGATCGAAGGCGCCTGCATCGGCGCCGCATACACGGGCGGCGCCATCGGCGTTGGCGGCGACGCGAGGCCCCCGGGCGCGTACGATGCGGTCGCGGGCGGAGCTTCGGCGGCACGCGGCACCCATCCGGCGACGGGGGTCTGGGTCCCGCAAAGTGGGCACATGTTGTAGGTCCACGGGATCCACCGGCCACAGCCCATGCACATCCGCCAGGGCGTGACGGGGACGCCGTACGCCCCGGCAGGGGACCCGCCGTACGGAGCCATTGTGGGGGCGCCGTACGGGCCGTACGCGGCCGTGCCTCCATAAGATCCATACGCGGGGGTCGGAGCGTACCCGCCGAAGACTGGGCCCTCCGGCCGCCATGCGATCGCGACAGCGCCGCCGATGATGCCGAGGATCATGCCTGCGATGAAGCCTCCGATGCTCACGATGCTCACACACGCGGAGACGAGGACGACGACTCCCCAAATCGCGTGCTCCTTCGGCCGTGCGTACATGAGGACCGAGGCGATCAGGATGATCGTCCCGAGGGCGAGGCCGACGAGGCTGAAGACGAGGAAGAAGTTGGAGATGAGGAGGAACACGAGGGCTCCCAGGAGGATGAGGATCCCGGAGGTGAGGCTGAGGGCAAACGCGGAAACCGGCCTTCGCACGGGGCGCCCGTCCATCGCTCTTCACCTCGAGGGCCGCGAGGCCATCTCGGTCACCGGATGTGGTCGAGCGAGAAGGAGCCGATGTTCACGGCCTGCTTGCTGTACGTGTACCGGATCCACGCGCGGCTCTGCACGTCGCAGATGCCCTTCACCGCAAGGTACGACTTCAGCTGCTCGACCTTGATCTCGACGGAGCCGTCCATCACGGACGACAGCATCTGGATCTCCTGGTCGCCGTGCATCCCCTTCTCGATGAGGTACATCGACACGGCCTTGTCCCTCTTCCTTCGGCCCGCGAACGGCTGGAGGAACTTGAACATCGTTGCGGGGTCGAGGTACGCGATGAGCGTCGAGACGGACCGGAAGCACACCCGGTAATATTCGTGCTTCTTCTTGAATTCTTTTGCGATCTCGTCCGTCGCCTTCAGGATCGCCTCGTAGTCCGTCGGTTCCATCAGGTACGTCGTGTACGGGTCCTGCTCGTCGCTGCCCATGGACCGCGAGTACGCGTCGATGTACCTCACGAGGCCCTTCTGCTCGTACACGTCGTAACCGGGGAGGACGAACATCATGTCCTCGCGGAGGTCCGCCGGCGTCTTGTCCGTGATGATGAAGATCGCGGGGATCCCTTTCTTCAGCCCCTCGCCCATGAACGCGTTGACGATGACCTCCTTGCCCACGTACGCGGGCCCGTACACGGACACGTTCGAGCCGAAGGGGACGCCGCCGAGGAGGAGGTCGTCGAGACGGGGAGTGCCCGTGCGGATCTTGTCCTGCTTGACCTCGAGCATCCGCTCTTCCTCGCGCGCCTCCATCTCCTCATCGATGAGGCCCTGCTCGCGGAGCCGGAGCTCCTCCATCTTCGACTTGAGGAACTTCTCCTTCGCCCGGACCTCCTCCTCCTTCATGTTGATTTCGGCCTTCAGCTGCTCGAGGCGCTCCTTCATGTCTTTCTCCTCAGTGCCGAAGCCCTGCGCCTTCGCCTCGTCGATCTTCCGGCGCTCGGCCTGAAGGAGCCTCTCCCGGTAGAGGAGGTCTTCCTCGCGACGCGACAGCTCGTCATCCTTGTACTTGACATCCTTCTGCATCTTGCCCATCTCGTCCTTCGTGAACTCGAGTTCCTCGTTGAGCCTCTTGATCTCGCCCTCGCGAAGGCGAATCGACTTCTCCTTCGTCATCAGCTCCTTCTCCCGAAGGCCGAGGGCCGCGTCGACCTCGGCGCGAGGCTTCCCCGCGAGCGCATCCTGTTCCTGTCGTAGCTGGGCGTCGATTCGGTACTGGCTGACCTCTTCCTCGAGCAGGATGATCCGCTTCTTGAAGTCCTCCTCCTTCTCGAAGAACTCATGCTCCTTCTCGCGCAATTCCTCCTGCAGCCGGGAGCGCAGCTCCTCCGAGACTCCCGCCCCGCCGTTGATGTCCGCCTCACCTTGTCGGGCGGCGGCCTCCATCGTGCCCAACGCCTCCTCCTTCGCCCGGAGGTTCGCTTCCTTCTCCACGAGGACGAGCTCGCGTTGCTTCAGCGCCCGTTCGTCCGGCTTCATGGTGGCGAGACCCTTCGAAATCTGGGCCTGGAAGGTCGCGAGGAGGTCCTTTGTCTTCCGGAACTCGATCTCCGCGCGCTTCCGTGCGCTCGCCTCCTCCGCGAGCTTGCGCCTGAGGTCGGCTCCCCCGTCCGTCTTGCCCTGTTGGGCTTTGACGTACTTGATGACCGCGATGGACCCCTTCTTCACGTGGCCGATCTCCTCTTCGAGTTGGCGGCGGATCTTGATCTCCTGCTGGAGCTCCTTGTTGAGGCGCGCGGTCTCCTCGACGTACCGCATGGGGTCGAACGTCCCCTGCTTGAAGGACTGTAGTTCGGAGGAGATCGTCCGTTTCATCGCGCTGAGCTCCGCGCGGAGGCCCTCGAGTTCGATGTCCCGTTCGCGGAGGTCGCGGTCCCGGTTTTCGAGAATCCGGGTCGCAGCCACCCCGCGGATCTCCTCGGCGGATCCGACCTCCGCCACGTTCTCCCCCAGCCAGTGGCCGAGGGCGCCGTCCTCCCCCGTGAGCCACCGCTTGAGGGCGTCGTCCGATTGGGCGGGCTGGCCCGCCTTCCCGCCGAGCCACGTGTTGAGGCCTTGGTCGCCGCTACCCGTCAACCAGTCCGAGAGCGCGTCGCTCCCCGAGCCGTTCGCCCCGAGGCCTTCCACGGTCCCGCCGTCTGAGGGCGCGGAGGCGATCATCTTCGGCACCGCTTCCAGGATCGTCCTCGCGAGCCGCTCGCCGATCCCAGGGACTTTCGCGAGTTCATCCCAGCGCGCGGATCCGAGCTCCTGGAGGCTCGCGTATCCGTCCTCGTAAAGCGCGCGCGCCTTCGTTTCGCCGACACCGGGGATGCGCGTGAACTGCCCGACGACGTCGTCCCTCGTCATTCCGGGCGCGATTCGACGGCCGTCGGACCCGTGCCTCGTTCCGCAAATCGTGCAGTGCAACGAGTCATCGAGCGTCCCCCCGCAGACGGAGCACGCGGGTATGTCGGAGCCCCGACCCTTGCTCGCCACTCAGTTGCACCCCTGAGAACGACGGTCCGCGGACGGTTTGGGCCCGCGCATCCGTTTGTAGGGTGGTCCCCTTATATAATGGTTGGCGCACGCTTCGCGTCGATGAGCGCGGGCCATCTTACGGGAGGGAACGCGAGAACGTATTTATACGGTCCGCCCATGATGCGCACGGCGCGGGGGGCCGAGGCCGTGGCGAAGACGATCCACGTTCGTTTGGACCGCGACGATCCCTCGCTCTCCCTCACCGTCGTCCTCGCGAAGGTGCAGGAGATCCAGAGTCAGCATCCCGAGCTCGACGTGTTCTTCGACGGAGACGAGTATGCGATCTGTTCCCGCCCACGCAAGGCGCCGTAACCCAATCCTTTTTCGCCCACGAGCGGTTTCCCGAGTGCAATGGCGCATCGGATTCCGACGAAGAAGGAGCTGACGCAGGTCCCGATCGATCACCTCGACCTGGAGCGCGTGAAGTCCGTCCGCGACCTCGTCGAGGCGATGCGGCACACGTCCTTCCAGAGCCGCACACTCGCGCTGTGCGCCACCGTGTACGAGAACATGGCGGCGGATCCGAAGTGCACGATCCTGCTCGGCGTGGCGGGGGCGCTGATCGCCGGCGGCATGCGCAAGGTCATCCGCGATCTCGTCGAGCGCGGCTTCGTCGACGTCATCGTCACGACGGGCGCGATCGCGTACCACGACTGGTACGAGGCTCACGGGCACCGCCACTACGCCTCCTCGCCGGATGCGGACGACATCGTCCTGCGGAAACACTTCCTCGATCGCATGTACGACACCCTCGCGGACGAGTCGGAGTTCCGCGTGATCGACGCTGAGGTCGCGAAGATCGCGGACGAGATGGAACCGCGGGCCTACAGCACGCGGGAATTCATGGCGCACATCGGGAAGATGTACGCGGACCCGAATTCCATCATGTACACGTGCGCGAAAAACGGCGTGCCGTACTTCGTGCCCGCCCTGAACGACTCGAGTTTCGGGATCGCCCTTACCCGACATTACATGGAGCGGAGGAAGGCGAAGAAGGAACCGATGCGGATCGACCCCATCCGGGACAACTACGAGATCACGCAGATCGTCGCGAAGTCCGAAACGACGGGTGTGTTCTACATCGCGGGCGGGACGCCGAAGAACTACATCTCGCAGACCGCCGTGACGGAGGAGATCCTCGGGCTTCCGGAAAAGCCGCACAGGTACGCGGCGCAGATCACGACGGACGTCCCGCACTGGGGGGGCCTCAGCGGATGCACGTTCGAGGAGTCCCAGTCGTGGGGCAAGTTCCACAAGGACGCGAAAATGGCGCAATGCATCGTCGAGGCGACAATCGGCCTCCCCCTCGTCGCGGGTTACGTGCTCGGGAGCGGGATCAAGAGGAAACGAAAGAAGATCCGATGGGTCGGGGACGAGGTGGCGTCCCTCACCTGAGGACCGAGCGGCGTCCTGCGCGTCTCCGGGCATCCATTCGGCGAAGACCCCCGACCGTTGCGACTACCGAGAGCGCCGTGAGTGCGACGACTGCGAGTGTTCCGCCATAGACATCCACCGTGACGGTTATCGTCATTGTGACCTGGTTGGCAGTGTCAATCCAGGCGGGAGGTTCGTCTCCGTCCCACACGCGCACTCTCACAAGGTATGAGCCGGCTCTCGGCGGTGCGAGAACCACGAACTCGATGAACCCACCCCTTCCGCTCTCGAGCCGTTCGATGGGGGCCCCCTGCGAGTCGAGCATGCGAAGACGAGAGATGGTCAGGTTCGCAGGCCTGCCCTGAACGATGATCGCGAAGTCCGCACGCGGGAGCCCACTCGGACCTCGGCCCTGAACGTTCTCGATGCTGACGCGCACCCGAAACTCCGACCGCGTCGAGGGCATGATCGGCGACAGCTGTGGGTTGCCAGGTAGCACACGGAGGTCCGGGTGAGACGAAGCGTTGGCCTGGACGATCAACGTACGCACCATGCGTCCTGCGTTTCCCGTTTCATCCCAGACGGTCAGGTTGAATCGGTATTCTCCGAACCTCGAGTACGAGTGGGTGACATTCAGGAGTCGATCGGGATCGCCGCCCGGTCCCGGGCCGAGCCGAGTACCGTCTCCGAAGTCCCAGGAAAAGGTGAGGTTGGCGACGTCCTCCGGTCGGGCAAACGAGTCATCCGACGTCGTACCGGCGTCGAACGCATACGGCCGGCCCTCGAAGAGCTGGCTCCTCTCTTGCCACACGTCACCCGAGTCCAGAATCCTCACGTCGACCTGGGGCGGCTGCGTATCCAGGGGAACGACTTGGGGTTCCTCCGCCTGCGTTTGCATGCTCCCCGCAAGCACCGCCAAAAGGATGAGCAACTGAGGCCACGGCGCGCGCGAGATGTTCCGCCCCACCCATAGATGGACCATCGCCTAGTTATGCGTGGCGGTGAAGGGACCTCGCGAAGTGGTGGAGCGCCTCCAGCTGCACGGGCTCGATCGCACCCGCCAACGTGCCTTGCGATTCGAGGATTCTCGCGCGCACCTCCCGAACGGCCTGCTCCACCGGAGCCCCGTGCCAGATCAGGCGGCTCGCGAGGAACGTGCCCGTGCGACCGCGGCCCGCGTAGCAGTGCG
>Ga0209751_10003372_pt1 | contig 15532 bp, 22 predicted proteins | sample RifCSP13_1_FD_184019 | JGI IMG/M metagenome (GOLD analysis project Ga0209751, IMG submission 184019) | Soil microbial communities from Rifle, Colorado - Rifle CSP2_sed 13_1 (SPAdes) (version 2) | ecosystem: Environmental > Terrestrial > Deep subsurface > Rock core/Sediment | place: Rifle... | reverse complement strand
CCCCGTCACTCTCGCGAGCCTGAGCTTGTACGACGCCCTCGTCGGCGGGTACGAGACCGTGGACGCCCTCCGGAAGGACGTGTGGCAGCACATCGTCGGGGACGTGAAGAAGCCGGAAGGGGTTGAGTTCTACAAGATCTTGTTTCGATGGCTGTGAACCCCGTGGTCACACTTTTGACCGGAGGGTGGGCTTCCAAGATCCCGTCCCGTCTGGCAATTCCGTCCTGACCATGTCCTGGTAGAGGAAGGGGTAGTCTCTCTTGCAGATCTCAGCCACTTGGTCGAATACCGTCCGGATTTCCACCTCTGCCGCTGGGTCGGTCCGCATCTCAATCACCCAGCGCAGCGTCCGGTGGTTGGCGGTCCATATGACGTGGGTCGCGATTCCGTCGGGAATAACCCTGCGGATAGCGGACGTGATCCGCTTCTTCTTGTCCATCTTGAGTTTGTCCCACGGGACAGATTCCTCCAGCTTGTGATACGCTTTCTCGGCCTCTTCGAACGCCCTTGTCATCGCCCGTCTCTGTTCCTCGTTCAGTTCGTCGGGGATCCAGAAACCCAGTTCCTTCAGCCGCACATACCGGAGTGACTCCTGGCTAATCGCGACTCCAACCCTGTGTCTCGCCAGCTCGTGCGTCATGACACGTGAGACGTTGAGGAAGGCGAATGAAACCGAGCCATGCTCCGCGACGCTCCCGTCGCCCTTCTCAAGGATATTCGCGAAGTATTCCTTGGAGTCCGTCCGAATCTTCGTCACATTCGGGTTCAGTCCAATCTCAAACGATCGGTAGCACATCCGGCCGGCCAGCTCGATGAGGGTCTCGCCACTGTCTGACATCTCAACAAACCGGCTCGCTCCGGATTCCGAGACCGCCAGCTCCTTCAGCATCTGCTGGACTCCATCCCGGTCAACTTTCGTCTCTGCCAACTTGATGACAACCGGTTTCGTCAGCCTCATCTCGTCCCCATCCTTGTTTCGTTTGAAGACGTCATACTCGAGATGCGATTCTCTCGAGAACCACGGCGTAGTCGTCGTACGGGAACCGCGGCGGGGACCCAAGCGATTTCCGGATAGGTATGCTCGCGAGGTTCACCCACAGTCCGTTTGCGATGGCCGCCCTCGCCCCCAGCGCTTGCTCCGCCTTCGTGGCGGTCTCGTCGAACGACCTTCCGAAGTCCCGTGCGGCAATGAGGTGGCGCTTGAATTCCCCTGCCCGAGAGACCCCTTTCTCCTGGAGGAAGTCCGCGAGCTTCCCTGCGTACTCCTCGAAATCGGTCTTCCCTCCCTCCCATTCCTGGACGATCTCGAAGCATCCCGCGTTCGCGCACACTCCGATGCTCACGCTCTCCACGGCGGTCGCGACATGCTCCCCCGCACCCTTGTAGTCCTTCTTGCGTAGGCGTTCCGTCGCGGCGGTGAGGTAGTATGTGTGCCCGAGAAGCTCGAAGAGGGACTCCCCCGCCCCCGGATCTCCCCAGGCATTGTCGAGCGCGAAGGCCGCGCGCCGGAGTCTTCCCCCCACGCGAAGGAAGGCGTCGAGGTCCTTCATGTCCTTCTGGATGTCCGCCCGAAGTTTCCCCGGTTCCGCCTTCGAGGCGTGCCACAGGACGTCGTGAAGGACCTTCTCGTCCCGCGAGAGCCGCTTGTCAAGGGCCTTGAATCCCGCCATCGTCCTCCCCGTGTCCGTGATGGCGGCACGCGGGAAAAGGGTTGTCGCTATGGAAGGACCTCGAATCGCGCGATGTGCGCAGGACCCTGGAGCAGCGGCATGAGGCCGAAGAACGTGCTCGAGGCCCCCAGGTTCATTCGCATCGCGCCCTCGAACCGCTCGATGTCCGCCTCCGAATCCCACTCGCTGTATACCATGAACGAGGGGCCGTGGATCGGGGTCGCGAGGTACGCTCGCTTACACCCAGGGGACTTCGCGATGAATGCGACGTCCTCCCGTAAGAGCGAGAGGCCCTTCTCCTCGGTCCCCGCACGGAAGGTGAACTGCGCGACCCGCACGAACATCGCACCACGACATGGAGGAACTCCCTTTAGCCGCGTCGGTCCGAGATCCCGAGGGGCTTACCTTTAAGTAGCCCGATTTGCTGGAAGCGCCCAATGTTCGGGCGCGAGAAGATCGGGGAGGAGAAACAGTACTGCGAGAAGTGCGGTACGGAGAAGAAGTACTTTGTGCAGCACTCCCACGGGAACTACCCGATCCTTGACTACGTGTGCCCGAAGTGCGACCTCGGCGGGGACGCGGAAATTCCCGAGTGGTGGAGCTCCCCGGAGCCGACGAAGGAAGACTGACTCCGTGGCGGACGCGCCGAAGGTCATCCGCGTGTACCGAATCAGCGGGTACGTCACGGGCCCGTGTGAAAAGTGCGGGAAGGAGGAGCGGGCGCTCCTGATGTTCGAGGACTACGGGATGGGCTACGAATGCCTGGGCTGCGGGTTCTCGGAGCGGGTTGACTCGGTCGAGTGGATCGAAGGCGACGAGTTGCCGAAGGACTGGGGCCTGCGCTGAGTCACAGGATCCCACACTTCAAGCAGATGCCCTGTCCCCAGCACGCGTTGCACTGCCGCTTCATGCGGAGTGTAATCCGGTAGCCGCGGCCCGCGCAGTGCGGACAGAATCCGCTGTCACTGCAGTCGTCGCACACCCTCTCGATCTTTCGGATTGCTAGCTGCACTTGTCGGTTCTGGGGATTCGCGCTCGCGACCCGGCCGAGGAGGTCAAGGGCCTCCGAGCGCCGACCCGCTCGATCGAAGCGATGGAGCGCGGACGCCTTCAGGGTAAGGCCCTTCTCGTTGTCCGGCTCCACCGCGAGGACCTTGTCGAAAGAGGCGATCGATTCCTCGAACAGCTCGCGGACCCTCGGGCTGTCTTGGAACTCCTCCTCCAGAGGGATCCCGCGCTCCACGATATCGAGACGCCGGAGGTCCCGGGCGCGGGCAGCGAGCTTGATCGCGCGGGCGAGGTTCAGACCGACGTAAAGTTCACGAACCGGAGCGTCGGCGGGCTCCTTCGCGAACGCTTCCTCGACCGCAGCAAGGGCGTTTTCAAACTGACCCTTGTCCACGGCCGCACGTGCGCGCTCGTACGCCTCCCGCCCGTGTCCTGACACCATTCACGACTCGAACGCCGAGGACGCCTTAAGGGTGCGTCCGGACCCGCAAACCCTTATCTCAGAACCGGGCATCGGCCCGCCGTGCCGGACGAGAAAACGTTCGACGACGCGGAGTTCCTCGGTCTCGCCCGCCATGCGAGGCGGGACCCGCACCGGCTCGCTCTGTTCGCGCGGCACTTCGAGCCGGACGAGCGGGCCCTCGCGCTCCTCCCGATCGCCGGCGGGACCCTCGTCGTTACGGGTCGGAGGCTCTTGGAGTTCAGCGCACACCTCGAGGTCGACGGCGCATGGAATGTGCGGGAATTTGCGGGCTACACGGTCGTCCGCGAGGTTCCCCTCGAATCAATCACCGACGTGACACGAAGGGCGAACCCGTCGGAATCCTCTGGGTCACGGGTCGTCGAGGACGCCTTGCAGGTTGCCCGTCCGGAAGGGATGCAGGAGTTCGTCCTGTCCCGCGGTCCCAATCGCGTCGTGCCCGACGAGGACGTTGCCTCGCTCGTCGCCCTCCTCACGCGACGTAGTCGATCCCCGAGTTGATCCGCCGGAGCATCTCCCGCGCAGGTTCGTATCCGGGGTTCACCTTGAGGGCCTCCTCGAAATGCTTCCGCGCGAGCTCCTGGCGACCCTGGAGCATGTAGACGCGGCCGAGGTTCGTGTGAGCGTAGAAGTAGCAGCAGTATCGCTCCGACGCGAGCGCCTTCTTCAGCCACGGGATCGCGTCGCCGTACCGCTCGAGCTCGATGAAATAGGCGCCGATGTCGTTGTACGGGTTGCCGAAGGTGGGGTCGACGTCGATTGCCTTCTCGCACTCCGCGACTGCGCGATCGAGATCGCCTGTGAAGCTGTGGACCCAGCCGAGGAACGTGTGGCCCTCGGAATTTGGGAACAGGGCGAGGGAGCGTTCGTACAAGTCCGCAGCGTCTTGGAGGACTCCGACATGCTGCACGATGTACGCTGCGTGGAACGCACGACGGGCCGCGACTTGACGGGCGTTCAGCATGTGGGCCTTGGAGTCCAGGGGTCCAGCGCGGAACGTCTCTTCAATCGCGTTCGCCGAATTCCCATCGGCGGGGGATAGCACCCGTCCTTCCCAGGCGTGTTCGATCAGCTCGTCCCGTGCGAGGAGTCGGGCCCAGGACGCCGCCCGCGTCTCGCCACCACCGCCACCTGCGGGCATCTCTTCGACGTTCAAATCGAGCTCCGCGTCGCCGCTCCGGACCCGCTTCCGGAACGCAAGGCCCTCCGCAGCGAGGCCGCGAGAGACGACGAACCCCAGGTTCGCGACGTGGGCCATGAATTCCCCGGGGGCTCGACCGCCGCCGAGGACGAGGATCCGAGCGAACCGTTCGCCCTCGAACGCGGGCACGACGTTCACACGATCCAACAGGCCGGCTTGCGAAAGGTTCTTCATTGCGTCCGTCCGGAGATCCTCCTCGGGTTCTGCGACGACGATGCGCGCGTCGGGTACGATGTGAGCGATGACCGCGGCGGGGTAGCCGCCTGCGGCTCGATAGACGCCGACGGGACGACCCGGCTCGAGATCGAGGAGCTGGAGGAGCGCCGCGAGGATGGCGGGCGACGGGAGGATCGTGTCGCGGAACCGCGTCGAATACGGGATCGGCGCGTTCGCGTACGCGAGCGGCCGCAAGTCCTGAGGTAGAAAAGCCTCGAGATCGACAGAGAGGAACGCGCGCTCGATCGCAGGGGACAGCAGGAGTCCGCGTTCCTTCAAATGAGTGACGACGTCCCTACGACGATACATCCGCGCCCCGAACGCAGGACAGCGTTTCAACCCTTTCACATTTTGTGAGGGATCAGCGGACGACCGCGCGGATCCTCGCAATCTCCTCCGGCGCGAGGGTTACCACGTCCGACGCACTCAGGTTCTCCTCAACGTGAGCGGGCGTCTTGCAGCCCGGGATCGTCGTCGATACATCCGGAAACGCGAGGACGAACCGCAACGCAGATTGTCCGAGGCTCCGGCCGTCGCGGGCGAGAAATCCGAGCTCCTGCGCGAACCGTGCGCGGGCGGCGATCATCGGGGGTGGCCAATAGCTCCGGATGTCCCCCGGTGGAAACCGCGCGTCCGGTGGGATCTTGCCCGCGAGGAAGCCGTTGCCGAGGGGCTCGCGCGCGATAATCCCCACGTTCGCCGTGCGGGCCTCGTCGAAGAGCTCGTCGATCCATTCCTGGCGGAAGATGCTGAATGGGACCTGAAGCGTCTCCGGCTTGCCCGTCCCGACGGACAGGACGCCCTCGACGGGCTCGTGGATCGAGACGCCGTAGTGGTCGATCTTGTGCTCCCCCACCAAGGCGTCGAGGACCTCGTATGTCGCGGGATCGCCCATGAGTTCCACTGGCGGGTTGTGGAGCTGATACACGTCCACGTGGTCCGTCCGGAGCCGCTTCAACGATCGATCGAGCGCGAACGCGATGTACGCGGGATCGAAGTTCATCCGCACCCCGCCATGGTAGAAGTCCCCGCCGACCTTCGTCGCGATGTACACCTTGTCCCGAAGGCCCTCGAGGGCCTGACCGAGGATCTCCTCGCTGTGGCCCCAGCCGTACACGTCCGCAGTGTCAAAGAAGTTACAGCCAAGCTCGACCGCGCGCTGCACCGCCGCGATCGACGTCGCGTCGTCCGTCGGGCCGTACGAGTTCCCGTGCGCGTTCCCGCCGATCGCCCACGCGCCGAAACCGACCTCGGAGACCTTCAAGCCCGTACGGCCGAGCGTGCGGTACTTCATCGTTGCGAATCCTGGGGACGAGCAAGCCGCGCTCGTTTATGAGCGTGCGCTCCGCGAACCGAAGGTCTAAGCAGAGGGTTCCGTGCCACGCAAGGATCGGACTGTGAAGAACATCATTGATGTGCGAGACTTCACGAAAGTGTACCCGCCCGCCGAATGTCGTCGCGGTGAATTTGATGGAGACCGAAGCTATTAGGCGGCTTCTGACATCCCTGCGGCCGAAATGGACTGGGCCGCGTGGCGGGATGAGTTCCCGATCTTCGAGACGAAGACGTACCTGAATACGTGCTCGCTCAGCCCTCTCGCGAGACGCGTCCGGGCGGCTCACGACCGCTATCTCGATGAGTGGGACCGCCTCGGGTCCGCGGCGTGGTACGCGCACTGGCTCGATGCGCTGGATGGGCTCCGTGGCAAGGTCGCTGAGCTCCTCGGGGCCTCCAAGGACGAGGTCGCGCTCGCGCCGAGCGTCTCCGTCGCGCTATCCTCGATTGCGAGCTGTCTCGACTACCGCGATCGCCCGAAGGTCGTGATGTCGGACGTGGATTTTCCGACTCTGGGCCATCAGTGGGCGGTCAAGCCAGGCGTCGAGCGCGTGTTCGTTCCTTCCGAGGACCGGATTTGGGTTCGCCCGGAGGCGTTCGAGGCCTCGATCGATGACCGCACCGCGGCGGTCGCGACGTCTCATGTGATCTACGTGAGCGGGGCGATCCAAGACATCGCGCGAATCGCGAGAGTGGCTCGCCGCAACGGAGCCGTCTCGATCATCGACGCGTATCAGGCGACAGGTCAGCTCCCAACGGATGTCAATGCCGCGGGGATCGATATCCTAGTCACGGGCGGCTTGAAGTGGCTTCTCGGTGGAACAGGAATCGCGTTCCTGTACGTTCGCCGCGATCTGATACGAGAGCTCTCTCCGACGATCACGGGATGGTTCGGCAACGACAGGCAGTGGGAGTTCGATCCGAAATCGTTCGAATATCGGCGTGACGCGCGTCGGTTCGAACTCGGAACGACCGCGAACGCGGCCGTCTACGCGGCGTCCGCGGGGATCGACATTGTCCGTGAAGTTGGCGTGGATCGAATCCGCGCTCGGACGACGGAACTTGGAAACGACCTTGTAGATCGTGCACGGGATGCGGGCTTCGAGGTGAAATCGCCTGAGGAGCCGGAGAAGAGGGCGGGCATCGTGATGATCCGCCACCCGGACCCCGCCCGAACCGTCCAGGAGCTCGCACGCGAGGACATCATCGTGGACTACCGCCACGACCGGGTCCGAGCTTCGCCCTACTTCTACAACGTGCCAGAAGATAACGCCCGGATCATCGATGCGATGAAGCGCCTCCGGTGATTTCGGAGAATCCCTTCGTTTCGGCCAGACATCTCTGAGCAAGCCAGGTGGCCGAGATCAGCACCGAGGAAAGCAGCCAAGTAGGTGCGATGACATGCCGCCGACGGAAGTGGCCATGCCGGAGAACGTCGTGATCATTCTGCACTTTCGAGAGTCGCAGGCACCGGACTTTGAACGTCTCTTTGAGGAGGAGGTGCTTCCCCTTTGGCGGGAATTCAAGGCGCGAGGGAAGTTCATCTTCGCGTCGCTGTCACGCGTCTTCGATGATCATCTCCGGAAGGGCATTGTGGACTACATGCTTTACTTGGAACTTCCGGGCCGAAGGGAGCACGACGAGTTCGACGAGCATCCGCCCTTCCTTGCGTTCCTCGAGAAAGCCAAGGCGATGCAGCCATCGGAGCCGGAGGTCCGGCTCGGCGTGCCCCTCTTCCGTGTTTGATCGCACCGGCGCCTCTCGAGCCAGGTTGTGTCCGCACCACTTGCTAGTCCTCGCCCAGCCGATGGCGCGTATTCCGCATCCGAGGCGCGGGCGCCCTCAGAGCGAAGAAGAAGCCAGATGGCCGCCGGAAGGCGCTTTCTGTTCCGCATATGTTGTAACGCCCTCGTTCCCCTGAAGCCCCGCCCGGGCGGGCGCGGCACCTTCCCATGTTCCGCTCGCGTTAGGGTCCCCCTCCGGCCGCTCGGAGGTCGACGGTGCGGGCGCGGGGGGACGTCGTGCGGACGCGAGCCTTCGTCACGAAAATCGACGAATGGGAGAAGGTCGCCCGGGCCCACGGGGAGTTCTTCCGGGACATCCGACGCGCGCTAACCATGGTCCAGGTGAGCCGCCTCCTCGACCCGCGGATGTTCGTGGAGATCGAGGTGGAGGCAGTCGTGCCCGAATCGACGTGAGGGATTCGGCATAGGGCTCGGCGGTTCGGCCTTGCCGACGCGAGGGTGGAGGCCCGAAAGAACGGACGCTCACTATAAGGAGAACCGCCCGCATGGAGGCACCTCATGGCCCAAGACGACCTGCGCAAGGAAATCCGGGAGCTTCGGGCCCAGATCGAGGCCCTACGGACGGCCCTGTCCGACGTCACGAGGCCGTACGCGGAATTGATGGCCTACGTCGACCGCCTGCAAGACGTGTCGCGCGGCTACTTCCGGATCCTGGGCCTCTACGCGAAGTACGGCAAGGTGTCGCCCGATTTGGTGATTCCCGGCCTGAAGGACGACATCTCGCGCCACATCGTCGTCGAGCTGTTCGACCGGCCGGATCGCAACATCTCCCAGATCACGGACCGATCTAAGGCGAAGCGCGGGACCGCCTCCCGCCGGATCGTGCGGGAGCGGCTCGAGGACTTGCAGCGGCAGGGGATCGTCGTCGCCACGCCCGGCTCTCGAACCCGGACGTTCCGGGTGGCCGAGGAAGTGGCCGAGAAGTGGTCACAAGTGCTCGGCGTCCCCAAGTACCGGGACCAGCCTCATGAGGGGTCGGACAAGGCAGGTGAACGGAATGGGTGAGGAAAAGCACGGAATGAAGACGGGAGAAATGAAGGAGATGCTCGAGGTCTTCTCGGAGAAGATCCCCACGCTCCTGAACAGCCTCACGGACGCGATCTACGGCAAGGACGCGTCCGCGAAGTTCGGGGCCGCTGTGGCGGACTTCTGCAAGACCCTGAAGGGGAGCGGCATGACGGACGAGCAGGCCTTCAAGCTGACGGAGCAGTACATGTCCTCCCTCAACCTCGGCGGGATGATCGCGAAGGCCGTCGGGAAGCACCGCGAAGGCGAGGAGTGATGGCGGACCGCGGGGACCGGCTGCCCGTGGTCCTCCTGGGGACCCTCCCGGGCCTGGGGGCCCGCTTCGGCTGGGGTTTCCTCCGCTACCAGGCGCGCCGGAAGCGCGGCGTCCGGGCGTTCCGGAGAGCGCTCCTCCGCAGCGGCATCCCGAGGGACCGCGTGGAGCCTCTGGCGCAGGCCTACCACGACATCGGGTCAGTGCGTAGCCTCCTCCGTACCGGCCTAGCCGCGTTACGGTGAAGAGGCACAGCCTTTCCCTTCCGAGGTGCGGGGAACTCGCGTTTCAAGCTCCTAGGCTCGCGGCGGGGGACGGCCTCAAAACCCCAAACTCATGGGGATGAGGAACGGGCTGTCGCACAGTCCGTGATCGCGGGACGGTTCTATAGGGGGGCGGAACAGAAGAAGCCAGGTGGCCGCCGGAAGCCCCTTTCTGTTCCGCATGTGTTGTAACGCCCTCGTTCCCCTGAGGCCCCGCCCTGTGGGACGCGGCACGTTCTCTTTATTACCCTCTGTGACTCTCGGGGCGGGCGATGCTTTGCCAGCGACTGATGAAAGCCAAGAAACGGAGGCGACGAAATCCGTCCCTATCCTCCTCGACAAGCCCCATCGACCTATACGGTGACGGGTGAGCCATGGGCGTCTGCAGTGAGTGCGGAAAGCAAACACAGTTCGAATGGGTCCGGCCGGATGGAGGGAAGCAGAAGATTGAACAGGTCGAACCCAAGGACCTCATCTGCCTGAGCTGTTACATGCGCCTCTACGGGTCGTAGGGCCAATGGCGTGAGTGGCATCGCCTCCGCAAGTGCAACTGATTCGCGGCAGAGGATAGCCTCGAGAACCCCTAACTCGTGACGATGGGGAGGGCCGTCGGACGGCTATCGCGCTAGCGCGTCGATGAGTACCGGATGGCTTCCCCTTCATGGAGCCGTCGGATGATGGTGGCTTCGCTCACGTCGAAGCGCGCGCCATCGTTCGGAGGCCCGTTTCCATGGAGGCGCCGAACGTAAGAAGCCAGGTGGCCGCCGTAAGCCCCCTTTTGTTCTGACGGCATTGGACTAAGCGTCCGACCTGGCGCGATCTCGCGCCGATTTGGACTTGCTCCGGCGGGGAGTCGCCGTCTCACCAGATCCCGCGCCAACGTCGCCGCCATCGCGGTTCATCCTGCGACGCGGGCTGTGTCGTTTCTGCGCCCTTGCCGTCCCTCTCGGGACCCCCGCTTGCACGGGGCCGCCGTGGTTCGGAGGGGGGACTTTCCTCAGCGCCCCGAGGGCACCGTCGGCCGTCCACGGCCTCCTGGCTTCGCAGGTACCAAAACTGGAGCCATATTTGGAGGTTCCGCCTCTCGTCCAGATGATTTGTGTACGCCAGGTCTCTATATCGTCTCTATCTCCGTTGAAACATCTCGATCCAAACGCCATGAGCAAGATCCGATGGAACGAGTAGGCTTCTCCCATAGGCACCGGGGTAGGGAACAATTCGCTGACCGGTACCCTCGATCACACGGCGCGCCGCCAGAAGGTTCCTTACCTCGATGCTCAGGCCCATCACTCCTTCGCCACGGCCCTTCACGAAAGAGGCAACGACCCCACGCTCGTCGGAAGGCTGGAGGAAGAGAATCCTTCCGGCTCTACCATTGACCTCCATACCGACGGCGCCGAGCCTCCGTACCTTTCTCCTCCTGCCTCGGAGCAGTCCGATGGAAACGTATCCCCTGGTCGCCGATTCCAGGTCTCTAACTGCAATCCAGACGCACCGAATTGCCCTCGCCGTGTTGTCGTGTTGGAGCCAGAGCCGGAACTGGCGGCTGCTTCGCTGCTCTCGGGAGCGCCTCTTCATGAAAGGGGAGACTTCGGAGAATGCAACGACCCTTGTTGGGCTTCCTTCTTCTCCCCTGCTGGCACGATCAGCCAGGTCGAAAAAGCCATCAAACACCAGATACCAGAAGGGAACTTTTCCCCGGAGAAGAAAAGGCGCGGGCTGCGGGTCGCTGACCCTGTAACCGTGTCTCCTTAAGCTGACCACCTTCGCCGTCGCCGATGGGACATGCAGCACCAAGTGAAGGGCGCCTTCGTGTCTCTTCAAGAATTCGACGGCCCTCGGGCGCTGCCGAACCGCGTTTCTTCGATTGTGCACGGCACGGAATTCGAGAACCGGGCCGTCTTGAAACAGAATCTCGGCAACGGCGAGCCCGCTGGGGAGCGGGTAGACGTCCGCTTTCGAGGGAACTCGAAAGCCGAGTTTTCGGTAGTCATCGAGTACGATATCCATGTTCGTAACGTAGACGTTGACTTCGGCGAAGCGGGGGACATCTCGGCCGTGCATGTATGAAGTCTTCTGCGCCGACGCGGCGCTTGGCGCGTGCATCTACCCTCGCCTTCTTCGCTCTTGTGTCAGGTACCGAGGTCCATCGCTTAGACGGGAACCTAGCCACGCGGCCTGCCAAGAGGCGACGCTCTCTACAGGAACGCCGCTTCAGCGACCGTCGCCTCGTCTCACGGCCCCGACCTTCCAGAGGTGGCCGCAGATTCTTATGGCGCGCCCGAATCCGCCCGGCCAGTGGCCCCGGACCGGAACGTGCTCCTCGCGAACAGCATCTACCACCTCGCGAACGATGCGTCCGTGACGATTATGGCGGGGCAAATCACCGTGCTCCAACGAGAACTTGCATTTGGGTACGTCGACACGGGCCTCCTCACTGCGGTCGCGCTCCTCGTCACCGTCGTCGCACAGATCGCGTTCGGCCACATGGCGGACCGTCGGGAGCCGGGTCGGTTCCTTGCGCTCGGCATCGCGTTCCTCGGCCTCGCGTCTCTCGCGATTACGACGGCCGTGTCCTTCCTCCCGTTCCTCGCCCTCGTCGCCGTGTCCCGCATCGGCGCCGGGTTCTACCATCCCGTGGGAATCAGTTGGATCGCGCGCGCGTACGCGGCCAGAGACCTCGACCGAGCCATGGGGTTCCAGAGCTCGTTCGGGGACGTCGGAGTGATCCTCGGCATCGCGAGCGGAGCTCTCCTCGGGAGCGCTTTCGGATGGAGGGCACCCTTCCTCCTCTGGGGCGTCCTGAACCTCGTCGCGGTCGCGATCGGGGTGGGCCTCCTCCGGGGTCGGTCAAACATGAGCTCGCACGGATCGGAGCCGAAGGTTCGCGTTGCCTATCGATCCGTGCTGCACGACGTCCGCTACTGGATCTTCCCGATTGCGATCGGCGGCGCTGCGTTCAACATCATCGCGAGCTTCGGTCCTGTCCTGGTGAAGGACGGCTTCGGGCAGACGGACGCCGTGGCGGGCGTGTCGATCGCCCTGTGGATCCTCGCGGGAAGCGTCGCTGCCTTCTACTTCGGCCGGCTCAGCGCACGGTTCGGCCGGTACCGCGCCCTCCTCGGCGCCTACCTCGCTCTCACCATCGCAACCCTCGCCGCGGCGATGACGGGCTTCGGGGTCGCGATCGTGGCCCTTTGGACTCTTGGCTCCGCTCTGTTCATCACGTATCCGGCCGTCTTCTCGTTCATTTCGGAGGCGAGCCGGGAGCGTGTCCAAGGGGCTGCCTTCGGCGTGATCTTCGGATTCCAACTCGTCGGCGGGGCCGCTGCGACGTACGCGTCGGGATTCCTTGCGGAGGCTCTCGGGAAGAATCCGACGATCCCGTTCTTCGTCGCAGCGGTCCTCTGCGGAGCCTGTTTCCTTTATCTCCTCGCGGTCCGGTCGAGAGCGAGGGTCGCCGCACACACGCCTTCCGTCGCTGGCCCTCAGCGATAGGCTTCGAGGTCACCCTTCCTCGTGTGGACCTGTGTCCGTCCGTCGGGGTAGATGTGGACGACGCCGTGCCCGGCCGCGACGAGCGCGTTCGACACGTATCGTCGGTGGCATCGGAAAAACACCGCTTCCGCGCACATGATCGCGGTTCGGCGCGAGCTTGCATGGCGAACGAGCACTTCGAGACCTTTCTTAAACTCCGCTGTCTGCAGGTGCGACGGGTATCCCCCCTTCCTAAATCCGCCGAGCTCGGACACGTGCACGTACTCGATTCCCGCCCCGCCGAGGGACGCGCGCAGCGCCTCCTGTTTGAACTGGGGCCACCGCGACGTCGGGTATTTGCGGATGTCGACCAAGAGCGCGACGTCGTGCTTTCGGAGGAGATCGAGGAACCGATCGATTGGGTGCGTGCTGTGACCGATCGTCCAGACCGTAACGACCATCTGCTCACCTCGGGGCAACAGGTCGCGCTTTGGCCCGCGCGGCGACGGTCAAGATAATCCCGACCATCACGGGGATCACCCCCTCTTGTGCGAGGACGCGACCGGGTCGAAGGATGAGGAGTATCGAATAGAGAATGAACGAGACGAGGCCTGCCCCGGTGCCGAGGAGGATGAGAATCTTCCCCGCGCGCACGCGGTCGCGGTGGAACAGCCACCCGCCGATGAATACGGCGATTCCACCGAGAGAGGCAATCGAGACGAAGACGAACGCGACGGCGAGGAGCAATGGCCGGGGTCCAAGGAATTCTACGAGGAGTTCGAAAAAATGACCAACGCTTCGTGCACCCGTCCATCCGACGAGGAGAAACAAGACGCCAGCTATTACCGCGAGAATCGCCGCACGGTCGTTCCCCTTCAGGCGACGCCCCCGCATCGCGGGTCACGACCCGAGCACACGGCGGAGCGCTTCGAGGTTCTCCGTTTTCCGATCGAAGTAGGCCCGCACCGGCGAGAGGAGGGAGGTCAGGCCCCCGGACACTGCTGCCTTCAGATCCTTCGGGTGGAGCGCACCGGACCGGTACGAGCCGGCGAGGGGGGCGAAGTCCGCGAACGCAACGTCTCCGCCGTACTTCGCGGAGCGTTCGACCCGGAGCGGGCCGTGTGGCAGCAGGATGATCCGCGCGACTTCCGTGACGAAGTTCCCCTCCGTTTCGTTCGGCGGGCAGAAGGCCTTGTCAATCTTCTTCGCGATCTCCTCCGGCGGGTCGTGGATGAGGATCGCGCCCTCGGGTTTCGACTTGCTCATCTTCGCGTCGATCGCGTCCATCCGGCCGCCCCCTTTGAGGCCAATCAGTAGCGGGGTGTGGAGGGCGATGACCCGCTTCCACCCGAGCTTCGGTGCGAGGTCCCGATAGAGCATGTGCGCGTGCCGCTGGTCCATCCCGCCGAGGGCGAGGTCGAGGTCGAGTCGGTGGATGTCCGTTACTTGCATCGCAGGGTAAATGAGCATCGAGGCGTCAAGGTCCGCGTCCTCCTCCTTCCGGCCCATGATCGTGAGGGCACGCTTGATTCGGGCGACGCTCGCGCGCTTCGACATGCGAATCACGTCCGCCCAGTACGCGGGTGTGCTCACGAGGTCGCTCGCGGACACGAACCGGACGCGGTCCGGGACGCCAAGGGCCCGGAACGCGTCTTCGAAGTAGCGAGCAGAGATACGGATCACGTCGAGGTCGCCCCCGAGTTTGTTGTTGATCATCGCATGCCAGTCCGCCAGGAGGAACGTGAAGTCGAAACCTGCGGCGACGAGGTCCTTGATCTTCCCCGCGATCGGAACGCCGCTCCCGATGTGGACGTAGCCGCTCGGCTCGTAGCCGACGTACGCCTTGGGTTGCGCCTCCCGGTCGAGGAGGGCGACGAGCTCGTCGCGGGTCACGATCTCCTCGACTCCGCGCGCGACGAGCGGGAGACGCGACTCCGTGGACATGGGTCCACGAAGCAATCGGCCCGATAAAAGCCTTCTCGGCCTACTTCACCTTCCCCCTCACCTTGCGGGCCGTCGACTCGACGGCTTCCGCGGACGCCTTCACGGTCTCCTTCGTAACCTCGAGGCCCTTGCCGACGGGCTGGGCTTCCACGACGGTCTTCGCTTCGAGCGTTTCTCCATAAACTGCCGCAACCCGGATGGCAACGCTGCCCCACTGCACGCCGTTCGGCGGATGGAGCACGGTTCGCGTTTGCCGTCGGAGTCCGGAGAACGAACACGCTCTGCGATGGACGATCACTTTCGAAAAGATTCGCCACCAAAGTTATATGTGAACCTGGACGCTACGCGCGCCCAATGCGCAGGGCCGCCGTGATTGCCGTCGCAATCCTCCTGGCCCTCCTCCCGGCGGTGCGCGCGATCGACGACCCCCGCGACCCCGGACGGCTTGGCAATATCATTAGGGTCCTCCCGGCGCCGCAGCTTGCGCCGGGCGATTCCGGCGTCTTTCGGTTCAACTTCTCGAACTCGTACCAGCACGAGATGCGGAACTCGAGCCTCAACGTCTCAATCTACCAGTACGCGACGATCGAGGAGACGCTCCCTGTGGACGCGAACTGGCAGTGGGAGTTCCCGAAGATCCGCGAGAGCAACGGGCGGGAATACGGGATCCTTGGGCCCACGGACGTGCTCGCTCCAGGAACGTCCCGCGCCCTCAACTTCACGATCCTGACGTCGACGGACATGCCCCATGGATCCGTGTTCGCTCAGGCCGCGTACTTCCTCCGGTTCTGGCTCGAGTTCGACATCGACAACGGGACGGGCGAGAAGCACTACGTGATGGCCTCGAAGGGAT
>Ga0209751_10003371_pt1 | contig 15533 bp, 11 predicted proteins | sample RifCSP13_1_FD_184019 | JGI IMG/M metagenome (GOLD analysis project Ga0209751, IMG submission 184019) | Soil microbial communities from Rifle, Colorado - Rifle CSP2_sed 13_1 (SPAdes) (version 2) | ecosystem: Environmental > Terrestrial > Deep subsurface > Rock core/Sediment | place: Rifle... | reverse complement strand
TAAGTTTTTCATGAAAAAGGAGGTCAATCGTGTTTAAAAATAATTGGATCAGAAATTTAAGCTTGTTTTTATTTGTTTTTGTTATTTCTTTATGGATTAACGGTGATGTGAGAGGACAGGATTGTCAACAACCGGATTCCGTTCCAGCATGCTCTGGAAATAATGTCAAACTTTGCAGTGGCTGCGGTATAAATCAATTCTGCTGCCCATTGGGTGGCTGCAACGATAGCTATAAAGATTTGTGCACATTTACAAACTGTAAAGGCTCGGATCAAAATATGATCTGTCAGGTAACCCCTCCTCCTAAAACTCCAAGCACTATAAAATTCATCAATAGCTGCAGTACCGAATCAATTTGGATTGCTGCTTATAATGGTCACGGTGGAGATCAGCCATTGCTTTGCGCTACAAGTAGTGCTGGGAAACCTGTTACTGGCGACTGTGGTTGCACTCAAGGTAGTGATACTGCATGTAAAAACCCAAACCCAAACTGGAAAGGACCACCGCCTTGGGGGAATGATGGAAGTGCAACTTGGGAAATACCTAAGGGTGAGACAAGGAGTCTTACTGTTCCATTTTGTTATGATTCAGCTACTTTTGCAGCACGTACCGGTTGCACACAAAACGGAGATAGCCTGGAATGTACGGGTGGCGATTGCACTGGTTTAATAAATTGTGGAACGAATGGTAAACAGCCTCAGCCAGTCACACTGGCCGAATTCACTTTTGAGGGGGGAGAAGTAAAAAACTGTGAAGGTTTAGATAACTATGATGTAAGTGCGGTAGCAGGCTTCAATTTAAGAGTAAGTATTAAACCAAATAATAATGATTGTACAGTTGCAGGAGGGCAGTGTAAAAGTCTGGATGGTAGTGTATGCCCATACAATCAAGTTCTTTGGAATCCTTCAACTAATCAATGGGAAATAAGAAAAGATACAGATAAGGATATAGGGACATGCCTGTCCCCAGCTAATATGGCGGCTTCCCCTGGAATTCCACCATTCACAAATTTTACTTCGGATGAAGAAGCTAGACTTGGCTGTAATCCCGCCCCCTATAAGGTATCTCCTATTCAACCAGTTGGTAATTGTTTCTCGACGTTTGGGAATGGCGGGACATGTACCCTCTCTGCTTGCGGCTTAGGAGCAGTATTCTGCGACCCTTATGGGGAATGCGATAAAGAACTAAGTAGAACCGCCGTTTGGCCTTCATTTACAGATCCCCGTACAATGACTCAAAAATCTTCTACGATCTATATTGAAAACATCCAACAGGCATGCGGCAACAATACAAATGGTGGTGGAATTTATGCTTGGGCCTTCGATGACACCAGTCACCCACCTGGACCGAGTGGATTATCTGGCGGGCTATACACTTGCCCAAGTAGTGCTACACCAAATGGTGGTCAAAACTATACAGTTACATTTTGGTGTGATGGTGATAAAGATAATGATGGAGTAAGCGATACACTTGATGTTGATTCAGACAATGACGGAATACCCGATACAGATGAAGTTGCTCCTAATGAATTAATGTCCCAGGGTAGGACAGTGTCTACCCATACGGAAATTCCAGATGATCCGGATGGAGACGGGATTCCTAACGAACTCGATCTGGATTCTGATGGAGACGGGATTCCAGATCATTTCGAGGGGGGAGGAGCTAATGATGAAGATAGAGATGGTTTGGCTGATAATTTTATTGACTTGGACGAAAACGGACACCATGATCAACACGACGAAGACCAGGGAGGTACAGCCCTCGTATTACCGGATACCGACAATGATGGCACACCTGATTTTCTGGATGAAGATTCAGATGGTGATGGGATTTGTGATGTTATAGAGGCTGGAGGGATTGATGAGGATGGTGAGTGCATCCATGATGATTCAGAGGATCTGAATGCTGATGGTCTTGCAGACAGTGTTCATCCCGATACTGGCGAACCACTTCCCTTACGAGATACCGACGGAGATGGAACACCCGACTTCCTGGACGCCTCCGACACTCAAGGTAGTGGATGTTCTATTGCATTGGCTGGCGCTTCGTTATCAATTCCACTGTTTTTACTTATTCCGGTTTTCATCTTGATAAGGAGAGTGTGGAGAAGGTATATGAGTTAAAGAGGAAACGCATTAATTTTTTCATGAAAAGGGAGGTTTAACATGTTTAAAAATAATTGGATTAAAGTTTTAGGGATCTTTTGTTTATTTGTTTTTGTTGCTTTAGGGACTATTGGGGGTTGCCATGATAACAATGGAGGTGGAGATGGTGATTTAGACGGGGAACCGCCCGGAGACGGTCAATCCCACACAATCAATGTCACAAACAGTTGCTCCCAAACAATTTGGGTCGGAGCTTTTCCACAAGTGGAATCAGTAATGATAAACAGCCAACAAATATCAACGCTCGGCGGTTGGCAATTGGAAAGTGGACAAACGGCTGTAGTTAACGCTCCACTAAACTGGACAAGCGCCAGGATTTGGGCGCGGACTGGTTGCACGTTTGACAGCTCAGGGACTGAATGCCCAAATCCTCCTGGAACTACCGTGAACTGTTGTGACACAGGTGGTTGCGAAGACGAGAATAATAACTTTGTGTTGGATTGCGCTATGCCCGGGGTTCCACCGGCCACCTTGGCTGAATTCACCTTAGATACTTCAAGTGGTGGGGACAATTATGATGTCAGTCTGGTTGATGGCTTTAATATCCCCGTTCAGATTGAGCCGACAGGAAATTTTACAGGTATGGATAACCTTTATCACTGCCAAATTCCGGGGTGCACCAGTGAAACCTGCAATTCCGACTTCCAATTGCAAGATTGCGGCTGGGGCATAGATGTCAATAACTGCCCACTTCAGCAACGATTAGTTAATGTTCCACCATTTGTTATTCCACCATCGTGCATGTCTGATAGCGACTGCACTGGCAACAATGTGTGTGGAGTGTCGTCGGGTTCGACCATGAATCTGGCTTGCGGAATATATGGTGGCTGTCTGTCTCCTCAAAATGCATGCGCCTTGGTTCCCAACCTAGGTATGCCATTAGACTGCCAGAACAATAACGCTCTGTATGCTTGCTCAAATGACCAATCCTGTTACACGACGGGTGCTCAGGACACTTGTTGTGGTTGCCCGTCCTGGACAACGGAGTTTGATGGCCAGGACTCATGCATAAGCACTAACCCTGAGTGGACAACCAATGTCGAGCCCATAGTAGAGTTTTTTAAGAACGCATGCCCTACAGCTTACAGCTTTCCTTTCGACGATTCGACCAGCCTCTTCCATTGCGAAAGCGAAAGCGGACTCAGTGAATACACCGTCACCTTCTGCCCCCCTGTGTCGCCGATACCGACGCCTACCCCAACCCCAGGTCCAGTTCCAACATGCCCGCCTGGACCACCATGCGATATGTGCAGTTCGCAAAATCCATTCTGCTGCCCTGCAACAGGAGGATGCGCTAGTTCAGTTGGAGGTTTATCGGGGTGTATAGATACTATCTGCACAATAGAGTAAAAATGAGGAAAAGGGGTCACATCTTGACGGGCTGTTGCCCAAATCCTCTTCAGGTTAAAAAAAAGAATTGAGGGTCAGGCATGAGTAATTGCAAAAACAAAATTAATTAATAACTCAACAACTCATGCTTGACACCATTTTTTTATTTTTGGCTGGTAAAGATTATGTAACTCTAAAACATTAAGAATTTTGTTTAAGGGTTTTCTTGTTCATCATCATTATAGTTATAATATAAGTAAGAATAAATTATGGGGTTTGAAAAATGGATAACAAAGAATTTCAAAAAACAGTATTAGAAAGTTTCACCAGGTTGGAGGAAGGACAAGTTGAACTCAAGCAAGAAATTAAATTCGTTCGTGACGATCTTAATTCAAAAATTGAAATGATAGCAAATGCAGTAAAACAGTTAGTTGAAAAGATAGATACCTTAGTTCAAAGATGGCTACCAAAGAAGAATATGAAAAAAGGTTTAGGGACTTAGAAATTAGGATCAGAGAAATAGAGCAAAAAATAAGTTAGCAGAGAATTTGGGGTCAGGTTTTGGACTGTGAATTATTTTTGATTCACTATTCGGCTATCCGTCGTGTAGTTTAATGCTAAAATTTACACAATTTCCACGAAGTACCCCTACCTTAAGCAAAGGCAGTCTTCCCAAATTGTAGGGGCAACCCTTGCGGTTGCCCACTAAGGGCAGGTGCAAGACCTGCCCCCACATTTATGCAAATAACACGGATGGTTCAAGTTGCGATAGACGGGGTTTTCTAACCCCGTCAAGGAAAACGGGACAAGCCTGCCCTGAGTTTAACGAAGGAAATGTCCCGCCTCTTGTGGAGAGGAGTTTTTTAGGCGGGAATCCAGCATTAAAAATTTGTGGATACCAGATAAAACCATTCGGGTAGGACAACGGTGGAGATGACGGATAAATCTTGTCCCCGCATGTCACCCGATTAAAGCATTCGAGTGCAAGCTTGAGCGTGGGGAACATACGGGCATGACAAAGCGTAGAATACACGTGACGTGAGTTATAAATCTAAAGGATTAGTAGAGACATATTTTAACTTTCTGTAAAAGGTTAGGAAATCATTCAAATCTTATCATTCTATTTAACGTGAGTTTGATATAAATTTTCAATAGTGGAAAACTAAATGTAGCGGAGGTCTTCAGACCTCCAATAAATGGAATCCTAAAGGATTCCGCTACAAATATCATCTTATACCAATTCTATCAATTAATAGTGTATTCAAAAAGGATTTGTCATTGCGAGCGATAGCGAAGCAATCTCGTCTTTTTAAGGATTGCTTCGTCCCCTTCGATTTCGCTCAGGGTTCCTCGCAATGACAGTTCTCATTATGCACAGTAAACCAATCGAATTGGTATTACGTAGAGCTCATCGTTATTCACCAACTGCACTGAGATGATAAACAATGCCCTTTTTGAAATCGAGCACATAGATTTCACCATCCTCATCTAATCCAAAACTACTAACCATTAGTGGAGATTCTAGAAACTCTGTCATTTCCCAGGTTCCTTTTGGTTTCTTTCTTAACCCCCATATCCTTCCAGAACAGAAATCCGCGAAGAAATATGTGCCTGAAATAGTCGCATACCTTTTCCCCCTATACACGTAACCTCCTGTCACAGAGCATCCTTGGTTATGCCCATATTCTGCAATAGGCATAGTAAACATATTGCTATCGTATCCTTCTTCTGGCTCAAACTCGTGAAACCCCTCAAAGAGATCCCAGCCGTAGTTTTCACCACCCTTACTATTTGTCGATTGAAAGTGAATCTCTTCCCAGTCCCTCTGCCCAACATCAGCTATATACATATCGCCGGTGATGGGATCAAATGAAAAACGCCATGGGTTTCTGAGGCCATAAGCCCAAATTTCCGGCCGGACTTCTTTCTTTTCAACGAACGGATTATTTTTTGGAATCCCATAAGGTTTTTCCCCATCCACATCAAGCCTCAGCATCTTCCCTAAAAGCACTCGTTTATTCTGTGCATTCTCCCGGGGATCACCAGCTCCACCACCATCGCCCATTCCGATATAAAGGTAACCATCGGGTCCGAACTTTAATTGCCCACCGTTATGATTAGGAGCAGGCTGCTCGATCTTTAGTATGATCCTTTCACTATTCTGATCGGCTTTGTCTGGATTATTACTAACTTTGTACTCCGACACTATAGTATCGCCATCGAGGTTTGTATAATTCACGAAGAATCTACCGCTTTCCTGGTAGTTCGGATGAAATGAAACGCTAAATAATCCTTGCTCAGACCCCTTAGAACCCACTTGAGAGACTATATCTATGAAGGGTTCAGCAAGAACCTTTCCATCTTTTATAACCTTAATCTGTCCCTTCTTTTCCACAACAAATATTCTTCCGGAGCCATCTTTAGCGTTAGTGAGATAAGTGGGTTTCCTAAATCCAGGAGCTACTGGTTTAAGCTCGATCGTTGCCCATGGCTTAACTAAAGTTGCATTTTCCCCGCTTACTAGTTTCGCCTTGAGATATTTGCTTAGATTGCTACTATTACCAGTCCATAGATCAGGAAAAAGTGTAAGGATAATAAAGACGAAGCACACTAAAACGATTCCAACTAGTAGTGTATTACGCATTTTCGGCCCCTCCATTATTTTTTAATTGGTGTAAAGTTTATATATCTTTTTGTTAGTAAGGTTCAATAAAGTGTATTCAATTTCTCGTTATTGGATTTGTTTCGTCGCCTTGCTCCTCAAATGACGTTCCGAGGTGTCATTGCGAGCGTTAGCGAAGCAATCTCTTGAGATTCCTCACTGCGTTCGGAATGACACTTTGTGTCAGATTGCTTCGTCCCCTTCGACTTCGCTCAGGGTTCCTCGCAATGACAGTTGCGGCGTTTAATATTAAGACCATACCCTGCAGCTTGCTGCAGGGTTATTGATTAGTACATTAACAAACATAACAAAATTGACAAGCTAATTCACCTTGGTTTATTCTTCAGTGATAGCTAAGGCTTAAAATTCAGGAAAGAGGTTACAATATTAATGATAGAGGTCTTTTTGATCGAAGATAATTCTCATTACCAAAAGGAACAGCTTGATATAATGAGGGAGGAGTTTTTACGAAACTTTATGTTATTTCAAAACAAAGAGCTAGAAAAAAGATTTAGGCCCGCATATCCTGAGATGCGCATCTATATAAACCTGCTTCAAGGATTGCTCCCCGAGATTCTATTTAGGGCGCTCGGGGAAGACCTAACAGACTCTATAAGTGGGAGTTTTTTAAATGCGTTTCTTAAACCTAATTCTACCGAACCCCCATCTCTTGTGTTTCAGTTTGTAGGGACTGATAGATCATTTGAGTTTAAAATCACATCGGGAGAAGGAAAGACCGTGGAAGATGCATCAGAAATGGTTATAGAAAAATTACTGAGTGTTATAAGCGCTGAGGAAATTCCTCCTGAATCAATACTGAATCAGACTTACCAGTTTGAGAATGGCGACTGGTTGGAACTAAAATAGTCTATCTTTTGAGCCAACCAAAAGGCTAATTTTATGGATAAAATATATAACTTCAAAAAGGACGTGAAATGAGATGATGGTAAAAGAGTGGATGACACCCTTGAATCTGCATGCTTAATACTAAGAAAGAAGAAATTCAATGCTCTTCCTGTTGTTTCAAATGCAGGAGAGCTTGTAGGCATATTAACCGTACATGATGTGCTTGATGCTTTTATTGATTACTTGAAATTGGAATACAAATAACCTAACAGTTAATAATTGGAATGGTCTCTTCAATTAGCTATTAGCTGTTAGTGTTAGGCTTTATTAATATATCTGCACGCATTGAACAATAAATAACTAATTCCTAATTCCCAATTCCTAATACCAAATTCCTAATCCCTGTGATAGAATCCAAGTAACATGGAAACGAGATCGATAAGAGGTTTTAACGATATACTGCCTGAGCAGGTTAAGAGATGGCAGCACATAGAGGAAAGGGCTAGAACTATATTTGAAATTCACGGTTATTCGGAAATTAGGACGCCAGTCGTTGAGTTTACTGATATTTTTGCAAGAAGCATTGGCACAACAACAGATATAGTTGAAAAGGAGATGTATACGTTTACAGACAGAGACGGCTCATCAATAACCCTTAGGCCTGAAGCCACAGCAGGAGTTGTAAGATCATTTATAGAACACTCTATGTATGCCAAGTCTCCTATCTCAAAACTCTACTACATGGGTATGATGTTCAGGCACGAAAGACCACAGAAGGGACGATATAGAGGTTTTTATCAAATTGGGGCAGAGCTTTTTGGTTCTAAGGAACCTCTTGCAGATGCAGAAATAATAGTGATGCTTTGGCTATATTTTGAGGCAATTGGAATAAGCCGTTTTCTAAGACTCGAGATAAGCTCTCTTGGGGACGAAAAATGCCGTCCCTTTTTCAAGCGAGAGCTCGTAAAATTTTTCAAACCAAAAAGAAACGAACTCTGCGAGGATTGTCAGAAAAGGCTTGAACAGAACCCATTAAGAATCCTTGACTGTAAGAAAGAACGATGTAAGGAGATTGCTGAAAAAGCCCCCTCTATCTTGGATAACTTATGCGATGAATGTAAAGAGCATTTTGACTCGGTTAAAGAATCTTTAAAAGAGATAGGCACTCCATTTGTTCTCAATCCCCGAATCGTAAGAGGGCTTGATTACTACACAAGAACGGTATTTGAGGTGACAACCGAAGAGCTTGGGGCTCAGAATGCTGTGGGAGCGGGCGGGAGATACGACGCGCTTGTTGAAGAACTAGGCGGTCCGCCTACACCTGCCGTTGGCTTTGCTCTCGGCACGGAAAGAATGTTACTACTCCATGAGAAGATGTTTCCTGATGGATTTCAGAAAGAGGCGGATGCCTTTATAGCACACATAGGAAGTGAAGCACGGAATAGGGCTTTTCTTCTTGCTTATGAGCTTAGGAAAGACGGTGTATTTATTGATATGGACTATGAAGATAAAAGTCTTAAAAGCCAGCTTAAGCGCGCGGATAAATTAGGCGTCAAGTATACGATAATCATTGGAGAAGAAGAACTAAGAAGAGGAGTAGTCAAGGTAAGGGATATGAGAAAAAGCCTTGAGGAGGAAATGAGCATAGAGGATTTAAAAAAGCTTGCAATTAGCTTCAGGATTTAACTATCCCTCATTTTCATTAGTAATTATCTTGGTTTGATTATTCATTATTACAATATGGATTTGGGCAATCCTACCATCATCAAATTTTACTATATAAGCCTTTCCCACCATCTTTGGTATACCTTCAATAATGGTTCCCTTTAAGCCTGGTTCAAATATCTCATCACCTAACTTGATTCTCAGTTTTACTTCAAATCTTGCGCCTGGTAAAAACACTATTTATGTCTCCTCAAAGCTTTTTTCTAATGGCTCCTTCAACTCCTGAAGCTATCTCTAAAAAATCACCATTTCTCCATAATTTATTTTCTCGCAACCCTCTTCTATAGCTTTCGTCATAGACTCGGCATCTTCATTGGTTAGAGTTCCACAAAGTTTAGAGAAATCTCTTTTCTTACTTGGCCTTTGGCTTAAAAACTCTATGAAATCCCTTGCCTCGCTAATCTTCTCTGGAGGTAAGGTTTTGAGAAGCTCTAAAATCTCTTTGTAAACCTCCTTTGCACTCATTCTAGCACCTCCTTTGCTTGAATTTTAAATTTGCCATAGGGAGATACCCTCTTCCATAACGTTCTTATAGAAAGGGGTAACTTGAAAAAGTGGAGAGTTTACTTCCTCTTCGCTGTAAACAAGAGGTGTAATAACTACATCATATTTAAGGCTTACATCATTGGCTTCATCGAGTATAGAATTCTCCACCTCTTTTGAATATGATTTTACGACGATAAATAGATCAATATCGGATTCCTCTGTACCCTCTCCCCTAGCTTGTGATCCAAAAAGCCTTACTATTGTAAGGTGTGAGTATAGACGTTCACGAATCCTTGAAAGAAACTCTTCCAGGGCTATTCTTTTGCTACTTTCGAGCTTAATGTCTTTGATCAATACTTAACACCTCTACTAATACTAAGCTATCATAAAATATATATATTTTCTTTTTTAGATAATTTATCTCTAGTTTATTTTTAATTTTCTTGACCAATGACCAAAGCATTTCATGTCAATTCAGATATATTGTCGGGGCTAACCGGCTTCGCACCAAGAGCAATGAGGTTTGCGTTAGCGTCGCTCTTCAGTGTGTAGAGCGGCTTTTGCCAGGCGAGAACTTCACGACAGAACTGTTTGGTTTTGCTGTTGGGTTCAGCGTGAGCAACGAAGATCTCGTCAGCCAACGCAGCGACGAACTGATTGCGGTAAAGCGACATTTGAACGGTAGCACGACGCTGTTTCTCAGTAAAGGGTGATAGAAACAGCAGTCGTCCGTCATTAAGTGGTTTCTTGTATTCTGAACGCAATCGCATTCCTGTGATGCTGCGGGCAGGACAAACAATAATAGGCTGCGTTCCACGAAGAAGAATCGTCAGGCATTCGTGTTCCATCGGTGAATGGAAGCCTCCGATGACCGGCACGCCAGCCAGCCGCAAGTTCTGCGCAAGGTCATAGGTTTGCAGAATCAGGTTGCCCGGGCATTTGACAGAACAGAACAACGCCAATCTAGGGCCACGGTGTGGCGTGCCCCTCTGCAGTAGAATATCGAGATTGCCCAGCGCTGTGATGCTTTCTGGCGCGTGGTCGCCGAGATATTTTTGCAACACCGTAGGATAACCAACGTCTGCTTGATGAATTTGAGTTGTGTTCATGGATAACATAGCTGGAGTTTCAGGAACCACTACAAACGGTTAATCAGTTCGTCTTTAGGCACACCAGTCCACAAGCTAACTTGGCTGAGGATGTCGTTCAATGTGCCTTTCGCAATTACACGGTGCATGGAAATTGTAATTTTGTGTGTGCCGACTATGTGCTGAGTGCATAGCGCGCATGGCTGCCGCGCTGTCGCACAAATTGGTAGCCGAGACTCTTCAGCAATCTGGCTATATCTGCTCCACTAACCTGTGGGAGACGCGACACCGCTGAGTTTTACCTCCGACAGTAACAGCACGTCTGGCAAGGGCTGGACTCCCTCAAAGTGCAAAGCGACGGCCTCCTTGATATTTTCTATGAGTTCATCTAAGGTCTCGCCTTGGGTAAAAATGTCCTCGCTAATGCCCCGTGCACACCAGAACTCTCCATCATTATAGACTTCGATTTTGACCAGCATCGTCCACTTACCTCGCTTATTCTGTATTTAATATATGAGGCAATAAGGAAAGTCTACCATGCAAGTTTAGAAAGCCTGAATTTCATTTCTCTTCACCTTGCAGATTATCCAGTCCCATTCGATACTTGATGTCGTAATTAATAATGAAATCCAACTCCTCGTCCGTGAAGCCGAAGTGCTGCGCCAGTATGCGATCTATCTCGTCTATGATAGATTTTGAGTATTTTGGGTAGAACTCATCGTAGATCACCTTACCTGTCGCCTTGTAATATGCTTCCTTGCGATTTGCATGATGTTTCAAATCATCCATTAACTTGTTCGATATACTCGCTAGCTTTTTCTTTACTATCTCTGACATACTGTCAAGCCCAATAGGAAAGTTCTCTATCTCTCGCAGATTCAAATGGCGGCAATCTGAAAGTACAATGAACCACCAGTAGAAAAGGGAACTATTCAATGTCGCTACTGCTACCGAAACATCTATTGGGGTGGCTAAGTGCAAAGACTTTACCTGAGTAGAAATCTGTTCTCCGTCACGTTCGTTGCAGAAGTAGGGTGCGAAATCCATGGCGCGAATCCAATACTGCGGAGAGTTGTGAAAATAGACCAGTTGTTTGGTGTTGACGGTTAGATACTTACCCAGCGGTGCAAAATGGGCAATACTCTGTCTTACCAATTTGGCAGTTGGCTGACCTATTTTAGGGACCGCACCGTCAATCAAATAGTCTGAGATTTCCGCAAATAACAACAACTCAAACAGCATCGGTCGCACTTCAGAATACCAGCGATTATAGGTTGTTGAATAAACTCCACTGGACTTTGCTTTGCCTTTTTGGATTGTAAAGATGGAAGCGCGAATATGCTCTAAACCATCAAAAAGTCGAGCTGGTCGATCATCGAAGTTTGCAAACCAGACTGCGTTGCTTTGCTCAAGACACACTCTCTGAAGTGGCTTCATTCTATCGGTACATACAATCGGCAGTTGAACAATCATCCCCATACACCCTCCAACGCGCAAGATGTCGAAGCATCTCTCTATCATAAAGGCATATAGATTCCCGCAACTCTCTGTTTCATATCCGCGCACAGTGTAGTCCTGCTTGACCTTGCTGTACTCCACATACGGCGGATTTCCAATAATTACATCAAACCCGCCGCTTTTGGTGATGCCGTAGAACTCGATAAACCAGTGGAACGGCTTATGGGAGGCGAGCCATTTCTCGTAGGCGGGCGAGTTACCATTAGTTCCTAAATTTATCCCGTATTCGCCCGCAAGGTAGCGATTGAGTTCGTCTTCAAGTACCTTCAGCCGGTTGCGAAGTTCTTGCTTGTCTTTGGGTGTCACTTCGCTGTCTCGGATTTCAGTTTGTTGTTGGCGAAATAGCCCGAACAGACGGTCAATGTCCTGTGCTTTCTCTTCAATCCGTGCCATTGTGTTGTCGAAATCTAACTTACTGGTAACGGCTCGCTTAACCTCATCGTAATTCGCAAATCCCACTAACGTATTCCCTGCACGGATGTTGAAGTCAATGTCAGGCAGCGGCTCGATATCCACCACGCGCTCAATCTGCGCCACCAGTTTGAGGAAAAGACGGAGTTTGCAGATTTCCACCGCCTCTTCCATTATGTCCACGCCAAAGAGGTTGTTGATAATGATGGACTTGAGGACGAAGTAACGGCGGTTGGGGTGTTGTGCTACACGCTCAAGAACCCTTCGTAAATCGCTGAACTTCTCCGGGCGGTACTTCTCCCCAGAGCGCTCAAGGTCGCAGACAAACGCTTCCATACGGTCGAGACACGCTTCATATAGTGGTTCGAGAATGTTCAATGCAGCAAAGAGAAACGCCCCAGAACCGCAGGTCGGGTCAAGCACAGTGATGTTTTCAACTGCGTGCCAGAAGGCTCGCAGCAGTTCCGGACCTTCACAGTTTTCAATAACGTCTTGAGCGAACTGGCGGGTGTTCAGGTTGTAGGTAATGAGGTCATTGATGTCGCGGATTTCGCCTGTAGAGAGTTTCTGCCGCAAGTCTAAGCAGCGCTTACGACGCTCTACATACTCACGCCAGGTTTCTGTGGGTAGGGCGAGGTTGTTATCCTGTGAGTCGGGTACAAACGCTTCGCTCAGGTTGTAACGCTTATCGAACATGCGTACCTTTGGGTCATGCATTCCCTTTTGTACAAAATCAGGCAGGCAGGCTTCAGGAACGATGTTGCCGTTTTCGTCAACCACACCCCGCCGTACGGCTTCGTATATGTAGCGGTCAGGGTCAGTTTTAAGTAGATGCCAGATGGTTGTGTCGGACGAACCGCCGTTCGCCCCTACGAAGGCAATCTTACATTTTTGTCGTGCAGCGTCAAAGAGAAAAGGAATGACGGTGTTTTTGCCGATGTATTCAGTGATGTCCTCTTTAGTATAATATGCCCCCATCTGTTTCTGGTTAATGTATTTCTCGAAGATGTAACCGAGTACGTCGGGGTTGATTTCGTTATCTGCGCGTAGCGGGCGTTCATCCAAATGCCACTGATATGCGTCGAAGAAGTCAAAGAGCTTTTCAAAAGCGGCGTCTACGATTTGGATATTCTTGCCGTGCAGTTCCTCAATCTGATGACGTTGGAAAATGCCTCCGTTCAGGTAGGGCACTTTGCCCAGCAGTTGGTTTGCTTCCGCCGAACGTTCGCTCTCTTTTTTAGCGAATCCCTCAAAAAAAAGCGGACAGAGAAAACCTGAGTAGAAAAGGTCTTTACCCCTATTCTTGCTTTGTGCAAGTTTGTTCCGCAGGTAATTCGTATTGTTGTCGAGAAAGCCTTTTTTCTGGATAAAGTAAATGAACATCAGGCGGTTGAGTATCACTGAGGCATACCAGCTTTGCATATCTTCATCAGGAATCCCTTTGAGGAATTTCAGAAATAAAGCAAGTTCGGTTTTGAATCGGTCGTAGAAGCGTTTGGTGACCCGCTCTACATCGAAGGCAGTGCGGGCACCTTTAGTAACATCAACAATGGTAAGTCTCTCCTCCTCTTCAAGGCTGAAGGCAATACTTTGAAGTTTTTGTATGAGCGCATCGCCGGGTTGATTGCGATGGTAGGTGTGTTCACGACATGCAGTCGGCTTGCCTAATTCGCGTTTTACCCACTGCCAGATTTGTGTGGTCTTGTCTGTATCGGTGTAGATAATGAGGTGCTCGTGGACGGACTTTGAGGCGTGCCTTTCTATCTTGCGCCTTATTGAGTAATCTGGAATTCGCCCGTCACCCAAGGTAACGCAGGTGAATGCCACCATACCGCGCTTCTCAGCGGTGGCAGTTAGCGTAAAGGTTTGACCGTCTACATGAACGTCAAGGTGCGTGTCATGGCGATCCCAGCCCAGTTCTTCAACGAAGAGGGTTTTGAAGTCAAACGCTCTTAAATATCGTCGAATGTGTGAGGAATCAAGCTCCATATTTTAATTCTCCTCATGTCTTGGCTGACAGACCCATTGAGCAAATAATTCTCGGTTCTTGGCTCTGTTCCTCTTCGTGGATGATGCAAAGGCGGTCTTCGTCGCGCAAAGCAACGACCAATTGAGCAAGAGTTTCGTCGGAAACGCCACTTCTCAGTTGTCGGTTGAGCGTGTCAATTGCAGATTGACGTAGTGGATAACGGTAGATGTCGTCAATGGCTTTAAGCAGTTCTTGTGACTCAAACAACGTGCCTTTAACCTCTTCGGCGTGACGCTTAAGCCGCTCGTATGTGCGGAAACGAGCCCCCGAAGGTCGTCCTAACTGACCACCAACGGACTTTTCCTCTTCGACTATGAGCTCGACGCCCTTTTGTACCAATTCGTGATGTTTTTCGTTACGCGGCATCGCAGGCGTATCTGGTGAACATTCCGCCGCTTTTAATATAGCGAACTGGGACTCGGTGACGCTGTTGCCTTCTCTGTCAATCCATGCCAGGGCGTCATTGCCTTCGGCAGTGCGCAGATAGACAAGTACGCCCTCGGGTTCTTCGGGCGCACGGCCGTGCGCTCCTACAATGGCTTTGGTGGAATAGACAACAGGTGGTAGATCAGGGATGATTTTTTGCAGGCTTGGGTCAGCGGTGGTGGCGTTTTTCCAGATTTGGTAGGCATAAGAAGCCAGGTCTACTTCCGTGTCGGCATCGCCGTCAAGGATGTCCGACTTTTCGTTGTAAAGGTCAAGCACCACCTGGTCGTTGCGGTCGTCTTCAAAGAAAGCCTCATCCGTGCCAACGACTTCGGCGTTCTCCTGCAATCGCTGGCGTACCCGCGCGCGGAGACGGATGATGCGTTCCACCCCATCAGCGGGGAGGAACGAATAGCACAGGATGTTCTCAGCTTGCTGCCCGATGCGGTCCACACGTCCAGCGCGTTGGATGAGGCGGATGATCGCCCACGGCAGGTCGTAGTTGACAACGATAGAGCAGTCCTGCAGGTTCTGACCTTCACTGAGGACATCGGTGGTGACAAGGACGCAGAGTTCATCTTCGGGTCGGATATGGCTGCGCTTGTTATTGCTCACGGGGCTGAATCGCCACGCCAAAGCGGTTGGGTCAGATGAGTCGCCGGTTACACCCGCCAGATGAGAAACACCACGTGTTCTGAGTTGCGCTTCTAGATAGTTCACTGTATCGGCGAACTGTGTGAAGACGATGACCTTCTCGTTCGGGTGGTTATTCGTAAGAAGTTTGAGGAGTGCGTCGAGTTTGGCATCTTTACTAGCATCCCACTCGCCGCACTTTTGCAAGACTCTCA
>Ga0209751_10003370_pt1 | contig 15536 bp, 14 predicted proteins | sample RifCSP13_1_FD_184019 | JGI IMG/M metagenome (GOLD analysis project Ga0209751, IMG submission 184019) | Soil microbial communities from Rifle, Colorado - Rifle CSP2_sed 13_1 (SPAdes) (version 2) | ecosystem: Environmental > Terrestrial > Deep subsurface > Rock core/Sediment | place: Rifle... | reverse complement strand
TCTATGATGTCATATTTCCATGCGGCTAACTTTTCTCGTTTATATGAATCAACATTAACAGCATGAGAGCGAAGTATGCGTATTTTATCAGCAAGTGCTTTATTTTGTGTAGTAACCATTCCACCTTCACCAGTAGTGATTATTTTTGTTGGATAGAAGCTAAAACAGCCAATGTCTCCAATACTTCCACATTTTTTATTATAAAATTTGGATCCTAATGCATGTGCACAATCTTCTATCAAAAACAAATTGTGTTTAGTACAGATTTTTTGTATTTCATCCATATCACAAGCTTGCCCACCGTAGTGAACAACAATTACAGCTTTGGTCTTTTTTGTAATTCTTTTTTTAATTTCTTTGGGGGCAATATTAAACGACTTTTCATTTACATCCACCAGAATGGGTTTGGCACCGGTATAAGAAGCAGCATTTGCAGTCGCAGCAAAAGTAAAAGTTGGAACAATTACCTCATCTCCATGGCCTATTCCTAAGGATCTTACTGCTAAATGTAGTGCATGGGTTGCACTTCCAACTCCTATTGCATATTTTGTATCAGTATAGGTTTGAATTTTTTCTTCAAATTTTTTGAGAATAGGACCATTTGTTAACCATCTTTGTGACATCGCTTTCTTAACTGCATTTTTATCACTCTGAGTTATCCATGGAATAAAATAAGGAATGTTCATTTATTGATATCTACTACGGTTGGATATATTTTCTTATTAACAATTTTGATATTTTTTATTGATTTCTAGAAGTTCTCGGTTTTTATCTAATAACTTTACAACAGAATCATATTTTATAAAATCACCAAAAGTGTATAATTGTGAAAAAATTTTTTCAATTAACTGGAAATCTTCGTTATAATCAACTGTTAATCTCCAAAATGGTCGTTCTAGGCCTTTCGGAACAAAAATTTCTTTTATGTTATATCTTTCAGGTTTTTGTCTAAGACTGTAAGTCACATGTTCTTTATCTAAGTCATTATTCATTTTTTGATATAGTTGTTCTAATAATGAGAAAGATAATATTTCAATAGAATATCCAATAGGAAAAGTTCTATGCAAAAGGTTTGTGACATAATCACATTTTGTCTTAATTAAAATATTTATTGCATCATCAATAATTGATGGATCTAATAATGGATTATCAGCAGTTATTCTAACTATAATATCACCATTAAAAAATTTTGAACATTTGTAGTATCTTTCTAGAACATTAAAAGGGCTACCTCGGAAATATTGAATTTTTTTGTTTTTAAGATGTTCTACTAATTCATCATCTTCTGATAAATTTGTAGTTGCAACAGCTATTTTATTAATTAATTTTGAATATTGTAAAAAATCTACTATATGTTCCAGAATTGTTTTCCCTTGTAATTTCTGTAAGACTTTTCGGGGAAATCTCTCAGAACCAAGTCTAGCTTGAATAATTGCTAAAATCATCATATATGGTATCTATAACTAAATTAATTATTCAGTATTACGTTTTTTAGCAACAACCCACATGTGCGAAGAGAGTAAATTGGAACGTAAAAAATCTTGAAATATAATACCTAGTTCATTCCATTTATCAATTAATATATGTTTTAAAAATGGATGATTAGAAATATCAAATTCTTTATAGAGAATTTTTTTTCGTACTAATTCTGCATCAAGTTTTCCTGGAGTAAGGATTTCTAAAACATCAAATCCTGAATTGTTGAAAAGAATTTTTATTGAATCTGGATGGAAATAATTGATGTGGTTGGGACCATCGATATTGTTTGATAATGCTCCTAATGTAATCAAATCAAACCCCCTAATGTTGGGAGTTGTAAGAATGAATAAACCATTATCAGAAAGAATAGAGTGACAAGAAGTGATAAAGTTCTTTGGACTGAAGAGATGTTCAATTAATTCAAAACATGTAATAACACTAACTTTATCGATTCGTACTTTTTCTATTGGTTCTTCAATAGTGTCAATTTTTTTTTCTCGACACTTTTTAGCTAGTTTGGAAGAAGGTTCGATAGCTATAACTTGTTCAAAGAGATTTCTCTTTTTAATTTCTTCACAAAAAGTTCCAAATCCTGCTCCTACGTCAATAAGAATTTCTCTTTTTGTATTGTACTTCCTACAAAGCTCAGCTACCTGATTAGCTCGTGGAATAAAGATATTAGATCTTCTTACATTTTCTGTTTCATTAAAAATTTGTTCCCAATGAGTGATACTTTTGGATGATTGATAAAAGTTTACTAATTGTTCGAATGTTGGTCTGGGATTAATGAATAATGTTTCACATTTATTGCAGATAACAAAATTAAAATTGTTTTTGATAAATTGTACTTTATAATTTGTAGATTCACATGCGGGACATGAAGTAAAAATAAATTGTTCTTTATTCAGTAACAAATTTCTAACGTCTTCTTGATGTAAGTGTTTGTTCATTTCCATTAGGTGTTCAGGTCTTATGTCTTTTTCTAACATTCGTTGATTTCGATTAAATTTTGACTTATTATATTTTGTTAACTTGTGAAAAATATTCAAATTAATAATATATCTTGAGATTAATTCATTTTTTATATATGAGATATTGCCTAAGATGTTGCTATCCTGAAAACACGAAACCCTTCATAATTTTTGATGATGAGGGCGTATGTAGTGGGTGTAGGACTTTCGAACAAAGAATGCACATAGATTGGAATCAAAAAGAATTAGAATTAAAGCAAATTCTGCAACATTACAAAGATTATGCAAAGAAAAAAGATCTTCCTTTTGATTGCATAATTCCTGTCAGTGGTGGAAAAGACAGTCATTATCAAACATATTTGATTACACAGGTATACAAAATGCGACCTCTCTTAGTAGCTTATAATCATGCTTATAATTCTCGATTAGGCTTAAGGAATTTGAATAATTTAGTGGAAAAATTTGGGTGTGATTTGATTAGGTACAATACCAATCCACAAACTGCAAGAAAGCTTTCTTTATACATGTTATCTAAAGTAGGTGATGTTACCTGGCACCATCATGCTGGAATTTTTACTTTCCCTATCCAAACTGCAGTTAGATACAAAATACCTTTGATAATTTGGGGAGAACATGGAGAAGCATTTCTGAGAGGAATGCACAACATAGATGATAATGTTGAATTCACAAAAAAACAAAGACAAGAACATTCAATGAGAGGGTTTGAGCCAGAAGACATTCTTGAAGAATCAGATAATGAGAATATAACAAAAACTGATTTAGCCCCATTTTTTTATCCTTCTGATGAAGAAATTGCTTCTGTTGGAGTGAGAGGGGTTTATCTTGGTAATTTTATACCATGGAATCAAAAGGAGCAGGCTGAATTAATGATCAAAAAATATAATTTTGAAACATTTCAAACTAGAGAAGACACTTTTAATATTCATAGTTCAATAGATGATTTTTTTGAAGTTACTCATAATTATTGCAAGTACTTAAAATTTGGATATGGTAGGTGTACAGATCATGCCTCAAATGAAATTAGACATCAGAGAATGACAAGAGAGGAAGGAATTGAAATGATTAAAAAATATGAATATTTGAAAAGACCTAAAAACCTAGACGTATTTCTCAGGTTTGCTGGTATAACAGAAAAAGAATTTTTACAAAAGATGGATCGTTTACGAGATCCTGTAATCTGGGAAAAAAAATCCAATGGAGAATGGATTCATTTAGATTGGATTGGAAATCATATTTGGGATAAAGGTGTAGAAGATGCAAGAATGGAACTTAAAGAGAAATGGGAATTTATTAGATCTGACCATAAAAAGCCGCCTCATGATAATACTAGTCCAGAAGAAGAGTTAGATGAACTTGTATATCTCTAAAAGAGATTGTAAGAAATGATTTCCGTTATAGACTATGGTATGGGTAATGTTAGATCTATTTCTAATGCCTTTGAACTATTAGGCGAAATGGTTTCAATAACCAATGATAAAAAAGTTATTACAGATTCAGAAGCTATTGTTTTACCTGGAGTAGGAGCATTTGGGGACGGTATTAATAACTTACAAAAAATGAATCTGATAGAATTATTGAAGGAATTGGTATTAGATAAAAAGAAACCGTACTTAGGAGTATGTCTAGGATTGGAATTTTTGGCAGAAAAAAGTTACGAGAATGGAATCCATGATGGATTTGGGTGGATAAGAGGGGAAGTTGTAAAAATAAAACCTGAAAATCAAAGTTTAAAGGTTCCACATATGGGTTGGGATGATACAAGGGTTATAATTGAAACAGATTTAATGAGAGTATTAGAGAATCCTATTTTTTACTATCTACACAGCTATTATTTCAAAGTAGCAGAAGTTGATAAAAAATGTATAACCTCTCTTTGTAATTATGGTGGAGTTGAGATTACTTCGAGTTTAAAGAAAGATAACATATATGCAGTTCAGTTTCATCCTGAAAAAAGTCAGGCAGCAGGAATACAATTAATTAAAAACTTTTTAGAAGATGTAAGAAAATAGTATGTTAAAGCACAGGCTTATTCCAAATGTGATATTGAATAATGGGAATGTAGTTCAAAGTATTAATTTCAAACATACAAATGTTATTGGAAATGCGATAACCGCAGTCGATTTCTTTAACAGTTGGGCTGTTGATGAGATAATTTTGTCAGATGTCAGCAAACATACTGATTATAGACAAAAATTTCATAGTATTCTTGAAAGATTATCAAAAAGATGTTTTGTTCCACTTACTGTAGGAGGTTGGATAAAAAATACTGATGAGATTCAAGATTTTTTGAAGCAGGGAGCTGATAAAGTGTGTATTAATACTGAAGCTGTTAGAAATCCAGATTTTATCAAGGAATCATCAAGGATTTTTGGTTCTCAATGCATTACAATTTCAATGGATATAAAAACAAATGAATCTAATCAATACGAGGTATTCATTGATCGCGGTAAAGAAAAAACTGGACTAGATCCTATTGAATGGGCTAAACAAATTGAAAATTTAGGTGCCGGAGAAATTCTTCTAACATCAATAGATAAAGATGGAACATTAAAAGGATATGACTTAAACCTGATAAAGATGGTAGCTACGAATGTAAAAATTCCTGTCATTGCTTTTGGTGGTGTTGGAGAGTGGCAACATTTAGTGGATGGAATTAAAATTGGAATGGCAGATGCAGTTTCTGCTGCAAATATTTTCCATTTTACAGAGCATTCAACAAACAATGCCAAGGAGTATATGGTAAAAGCAGGATTAAACGTAAGAAAACCTACATTTTATAAGGTTCCAACGCCACGGAAACCAAAATACAATGAAATTTATTGAATAATTTAGATATTATCACTCTTTCATTGTTCTTTTAATTTTTATAAGATGCTCATTTGCCAATTTTTTAAATATATCTTCATAATCGTTTAAGAAAGATTCAACTTTTGAAATTGGCATTTCTGCATCCATGATTAGTCCTTTAAATCCAAATCTATATGCGAAATCTGCAGATATGTCAATCAGATTCAATTCAAATGTGTTTTCATCTACTAAATTCACATATTCATTTAATGATGATGAGTTTATTTTGTATTGTAACATTTTTCGTATTGCTTCAGGGAGTTCTTCGATTGTTTTTAGTTTGTAGACTGATGGTAAATGTGAATAAAGTTGATCCGTTAAAGTAATTACGGGTTTTCCATGAAACGCAGCTTCTTGACCAGCTGTGCCAGCTATTGTTATTATTAATGAAGATTTTTTGAGAATTTTTTCAGAAGAGATCGAAGGATGGATGAGAACAACATTTGGATGGTCAAGAATTTGTTTATAGTACGAAGTATTTCTCCAACCTAAGATTTTCATAATTGGATGCTCTTTTACATATAGTTTATAATTCACTGGTAATGATTTAGCAATACTTGTTATTACAGAAATTTGATTAGTATAATATGGAGCACCTATCAAAAGTACTCTTTCAGGTTCCATTTGTAATGGAAAATAAATGATGTTATCTTTGTCATTTATTTCAGTTTTAAAATTCTTACTAATGAAATGATTTCTGTATTTCTTTTTAAAAAAGTTAGAGAATTTTATCCAAAGAACTTTTTTTCTAGTTCTTCCAAAATTATAATATCGATTAACAAAATTTTTACTTCGTTTTAAAAAAAAGAAATTAATTAAAGGCTTGTATCTTTGCCAAGCATTTTCTTCAAAAGATATCCGTCTATAATCTGCTCCTTCTTTGGCGGAATCAAATTTTTTTAGATAATTATTTAATTCGTTTAACGATCTTGTTGTTTGAACATTCATTGTTAAAGTATCCTTATCCAAAATTCCTCCTTCTTGAGATATCATCATTCTATTGCCAAATCTAGCAGATCCCAACATCAGTATATGGATACCCTTTGCTTTGCAAATTGAAGCTAATAATTCGTGATAATGAGAAACTGTCATGAATATGGATAGAAATTGTGGTCTAATTTCTTCAATTACCATTTCAAAGAATTTACATTCTTGTTCTACTATGCTCAGAATCTCATCATAATGGAATTTGTAATAATTATTATATTGATTGTAAAATTCTCTATCTGCATATATAATACGCCATAAATTGATATTATATTTTTGTTCAAAAGTTTTTAGATATTCTAGATCGGGTGAACTGTTGGTTTTTTTAATAAAATCCATGAAATACCAGAACTTTTCATATTTTACAATTTTTTGTTGTTGAAAGAATTTTTTGGCTTTATCATCTACATCGAAGATAGCATAAAGTTTGAAATCATTGTAATTTTGTAATTGTTTAGCAATGCCGAAATTAAAAAACCAACCATCAGTAAAAAAAAGAATCTTATTCATCATAGGTGAAAAATTAGATACACTTAAAAAATTATCTTTTTTGATATTATACAATAGATTTTTCTCTTGATGATTTCAACGTAAAAGAAATCTAATGTTTATTAACTACTAGACATTATCCGCGGTGTGAAAAAGCAATATATCTCAAAAGCTATTCGTAATCCAAAAAATGCATTTTATGTTGTGAAAGTTAACCTAGATTTATCTGCTGGAAAAATATTATATGGTAATACAGCTGGTTTAAGACACAATATCCTTGGTTCGTTGACAAAATTAAAAACAAAACAACAAAAACAGAAATTGTTATCCTCAGATGCTATTTCGTATCTTAATGAATTTGGATATGTGAAACTGGATAATCTGTATGATCAAAATATGATCCAAAAATTCATTGAAAGTTATTTAAAATTAATTGAAGATGATCGTTACTCTACCATCAGAACAGAATACAAAGGGAAAGTCTATAGTCGTTATGTCAATATGATCTATAAACAAATTCCAGAAATTAAGAATTTTCTAACAGACAAATTAATCAGAATTATTAAAGATCATTATGGTGGAAATTTTCAAGTTCACCATGTGTTAGCTTGGAGAAATTATCACGTACCAGAAGAATTAACCAAAGAGAAGGAGATGTTTGCAAGTCATTGGCATTGTGATGGAAGAGATACAACAAGAATCACTCTGTTTGTAAATTTGTGTGATGTATCAGAGAATACGGGGCCACTACATGTTCAATCTATTAACCGCACAAAACAATTAGTAAAAATGGGGTTTAAAGGACGACGTGATTATGGTTTACCTATTGAAGTAGTAGAAGATCCTAAACATGTGGTAAAACTAGTAGGTCCGCCTGGAACAGCTGTTCTTTGTAATCCTCAACTTTGTTTGCATAGAGCAGACATTCCAGCAAAAGGTCAGATTAGAGATATTATTGAATTTAGATTCAGACCTTCCAACAAACCGTTGGATGAAAATTGGAATAATACGATTGAAGAAGAAAATATCTCAAAATAATTATTCAATAAATGTTATTTTTGGAGATTTTGTAATTGAATTGTTTTAACGAATTAGATTAATTGTTTGAATTATCCTTTTTGGATTCATCATAAATTTAGATAATCCAAACTTTACTCTATCTAAGACTTTGAAAAATGTAAGATATTGAATTTTATCGCCTTGCCATTTTGATTTATAAAAATCTATTTGTTCTTCTTTTTGAGAACTCGGATTTGGGTTAGCTCCTCCCATATCAAAAGTAGAATAACCAGAATCCATACACCATTTGATGGTATTCCAAGTCAAAAAACTTCCAGCGCTTGATGTGCTTTTTAATGAATTTACTACTCCATGTTGAACCACGTTGTTGTTAAAAATAACGCCTAATATTGCGCCAAGAGTTTCATCATCATTTTTTACTCTAAATAATTTTTGATAACCTTTTTTTTGTAGATGTTCCCACTGGGAATCATAGAATGTTTTATTTTTTTTACCAGATTTTTTTCCTAAAGATTTTAATGAAATAAATTTCATTTGTTCATATTCAGATAAAGATTCTCTATTATTGCCAATATCGAACTCAAGTTTTTGCTGTTCAGCTTTTCTAATATCATATCGGATTTTTTTATTTAATTTTGAATAAATAGCATCTTTATTCTGTTGTAAATTTACTACGTAAGTAGACCATGGAATAATTGAAAAACCAAATTTGGTTAGAATAGATTCGTTTTGGAATTTTGATAAGGCAGGAAATGAACCTCTTATCATCATAATTTTATTTTGTTTGGCAAATTTTTCAACTTCTTCAAAAATTTTTGTTAAAATTTCTACTGTATGATATTCATCATGTATAATTGGTCCGTACCACCACATAAGAATAGATCCTAGATCCAATTTTGAAGCAAGATTTTGTATAGCAGGATGTGAATTAGCCCAGTAATACTTTGAATGAATAAAAGACAGTAGTTGTCCGACAATATTATTGTTAGAATCTCTCACTGTAAAGAAAATAGGTTTTGAATGATATCCAATTTTATAAGTAAGTGACCAATTTAATGATTGATAAGTTGTAGAACTATTATTTTCTAATAATTTTGAATTCCATAATTGCTCATCAAATGAATCAGAGACTTCGATAAAGTATTCCATGCATCAAGAAATCATTTAGTATTTAATATATCAATGAAGTGATAGTCAAGATGGTTAAGAACCCCCCCCCCCAATTTACTAATAACAGACACGGTTTTGTTTACAATACTAGTTTCAGGTACTTGTGACAGATTCTCAGCAGGTAAGAGAATCTCCATTCCTTTTTTTATTTCAAGCACAATAGGTTTGTACCAATATTCAGTTTTTCATAATGTTTCAGGGTCTCTGAATCAACTGGTTTTAATTTATTATTATACCAAAGTAATTCGTAAAAAACAAAACCATTCAGTGACATATAGTCTATAAACTCTGCCGGTTTTGAACCATACTCCCTACACATTGTCGGGTCAAATTCCACGATGACTTTGAGGTTTGGAGAGGTTCTCATTATATCGCCCATACCGTGGATAGCTGCAAAGTCTGCGCCCTGTATATTGCATTTTATAAAATCAATCTTGATACCAGAATTTGCAAAATAGTCCTTTAATGCAACTACTTCGACTTGAACCGAGTTTCTTGGTTCATTTGGGCGGTATATCCGATTGTCCATAGAACCTTTGGAAAAATATAATTCTGTTTTATAGGTTCTCTCCGCAACTGCTTTTTGCTCTAGGATTACATTTTTGTAACTATTGGTCTCCACGTTTTTTTTCAACAGTTCAAAATTTGCTGGTGAAGGCTCAAAAGAATATACTCTGCCATTCTTCCCTACCAGTTCTGAGAATAGGCATGTCCAGTATCCGATATTTGCGCCCAAGTCAAGAACGACATCCCCTTCTTTTACAAGTTGCCTTACAATCTTTGTGTCTAATCCCCTGTGTTCAAGAACTACGAGATGTAGATATTCGTTTTTTGGAAGGTACATCTTTCTTCCATCTAGGATGACATTATCTGATGCACACAGAGAAAGTACCAATGTTTTCAGTCTGCCCAGATAAGATAAAATAATTGGGTTCTTCAATATACTCCTATGCCTTCCAGCATACTGCATGTTTATCCTATACCAAAATAATACAGATTTCCTTATCATACAACCCAATGAGGTTCAACCATTCGAGCATATAGACTTCGTCCCCTTTTTAATCCCAAAAACCTTACTAAGAGCATATAGTAGGTTGAGTATTGGCTTTAACATCATATACAGTTTATCATGAAGACTTCATTTAATTAATAACAAATAGATTTTCAATTTTAAATCAACCAAGTTCTGTAAAAGTAAAACAGGTACAATTGTTTCTATCATCATAACACAATACTTTGTATTTCTTTTCATGGATTTCATTTATTTTCAGTTTTAATTAGAAATTTTAGTTTGTTTTTAAAATCAAGGATCTTACACAATCTCATCAACATGATAATACAAAATTAAACTAAATTCCATACGCAAATCTATATTTGGAGTGTTTAATGGGATTAGATTATGTCTAATAATAAAACTATACTAATAACTGGAGGAGCTGGATATCTTGGTTCAATTCTTAGTAGAAAACTTCTTGAAAAAAACTATAGAGTTAGAGTTATCGATGCATTATGGTATGGTAAAGAACCTATTGAAGATTGCCTAAAAAGTAATAATTTTGAATTAGTTAAAGAAGACATCAGGAATCTGAATGCTACCGTAAGAGCTATGAAAGGGGTTGACGCTGTGATTCATTTAGCTTCAATAGTAGGTATGCCTGCTTCTAGCATTGAACCAAGAACTAGTGAAGAAATTAACTATCTTGCAACGAAAAATATTGCTGAATTATGTGACCTTCATGAAATTAATACATATATTTTTGCTAGTACATGTTCGGTTTATGGTTCACAACCAGATTCTTTGATTACTGAAAAGTCCCCAGTTATGCCACTTGATTTTTATGCTAAACAAAAATGGTATTCAGAAAGAGCAATCGGATGGCTAAATAGAGCACCAACAATTCTAAGATTTGGCACTCTGTTTGGTTTTTCTCCAAGAATGAGATTTGATTTAGTTATTAACCTCTTTATTGCTCAGGCACTAATGGAAAGAAAGATAAAAGTATTTGGGGGAAAACAACATCGGCCATTTCTACATGTAAGGGACGCTGCAGATTCTTTAATTTTTGCATTAGAAAAGGATTTGACAGGAACTTATAATGTATTGAATGAGAATTATACAATCTCTGAAGTTGCAGAAAAAATAAAAAAATTAACTGACTGTGAGATAGAGATTTCCAATGAGGAAGAAGATAAAAGAGATTATAAAGTCTCTGCAGAAAAGATTCGTCTTATAGGCTTTACTCCAAAAGAAAACTTGGAATCTGCATTTTATGAGATCAAAAAAGCTTTTTCAGATAAAAAGATCTCAGATTATAAAGACGTTAAATTCAGTAATTATAAATTTCTATTTAGTTCTGAAGAAATTAAACAGAAAGTGTTTATCCAAGGATTGGATGATGAATGACCGAAGTGTTATTGGGCAAATACCTAACACTTATTTTATTCAGGATTTGATTCAATCTATTGCTTAAAAAAATAGTCGGTATAACAGCAATTATTATTTTAGTAGTTTCCATTAGTGGCTACCTAGCGTATAATGATCCACCCACACGATTTCAAGTAGCTAAAATGCTTGGATTGAAAAAATCTCCACAAAATACAGGCGATAATATCAATATTCAAGAGTATTTTATTGGTCTTCATGGTCCTACCACCATGGCATTTGTAGGTAATGATATTATTTATCTCGAAAAGAATACTGGTCTAGTTAGATTTATCAAAAACACTGAATTGATGGATGAACCATTATATGATTTCCAAGTGAGTGATCAATACGAGTCTGGGTTGTTGGGAATACTTGTTGTCAATTCAGACATTTATTTTTATGTAACTGAATCAGATAAGGATGGAGAGGAACCTATAGCTGATAACATTTACAAATTCGGCTGGACAGGTGAAAAATTAGAGAATCAACAGCTTATCAAAAGTCTTCCAACATTTGCAACTTGGCATCATGGTGGAGTAATGGTATTAGGTTTGGATGGAACAGTTTATGCAGTTCGTGGGGATCAGCGAGATATTTTTGGTGATAAAGAATATGGTGTTCTACAGAATTCGCCACGTGGTGACCCTGATGATACAAGTATCATTTTACTGGTTAACAAAGGCAGCGATATTACACCTTCGAAATCTGCAGAACCTTTTGAATATTATTATGCTATTGGCATACGGAATAGTTTTGGATTAGCCATTGATCCGCAAACTGGAAATTTGTGGGATACGGAAAATGGAGAAGAATCATATGATGAAATTAATCTAGTACTTCCAAAATTTAATAGCGGATGGAGAGAAATTATGGGTTTTGTAAATTCAACTCAAATATTAGAATTACCTACCTTTAGAGATTTTATTTACAGCGATCCAGAATTTAGTTGGAAAAACAGCGTAGCGCCTACTGCGATATTATTTGCTGATGAAAGGCTACCAACTAAGTTTCAAGATACTGTTTTTGTAGCTGATTGTAGCGGAAATATATATAATTTTAAATTAAATGCTGACAGAATGGGATTTATTTTTAATAACTCTGATTTATTAGACAAAATAGCAGATCCTGATGATAATTTAAGTGAGATTATTTTTGCAAAAGATTTAGGTTGTATAAGTGATATGAAAATTAGTCCTTCTGGATCGATTTTTGTGATTTCTCATGCAAATAATGGTGTGATGTATAAGATTACTTTTGACTGATGAATTTTACTCTTAAACGGATTCCAATTTTTAAGTATTTTTTAGAAAAATAATGAAATGCTATTGTTATGAATTTTCTAAAGTTAACATTACAAAACTTGGTAGATTATTTTTCTTTAACATATCAAGGAGATCATCAATTTTGTAATGTTTTACATCACGAAGAGTTCCAATTAAAGGTGTATCAATATCACGTGGCACATATGTTGTAATTTCATAACCTTCATTTTTTAAGTCTTGTAACATTTCAGCAGTATTATCCTGACCCACAATATACTGATGCAATTCCATATAGATAATTGGTTTAAACTTTCGAATAGTTTTGTTTAATCCATTAATAACTTTTTTCTCATATCCTTCAACATCCATTCTGAGAAAATCAATTTTATCAATTTTTTTTTCTTCTAAAAAAGAATCCATTTTTTTAATTGGAATGGAAATTATGTTGCCGGGCCATTTTGGTTTTTCGTCATCAGGTAAAACCATACAACTATTTCCTGCTCCTTCATAAATTAGAAATTTTGTAATGCCGTCATTTTCTCCTGCAGCAATATTATATGCTTGAACATTTTTGAGATTAAGAGATGTTAAGTTTTTTTTCAAGCATTCAAAATTAAGCGGTGAAGGCTCTATAGCAATTATATTTCCTTTGGAACCTACATACTTACTTTCAAGAAGAACATAATATCCTATATTTCCACCAATATCGAGGCAAGTCATTCCTTTTTTCAATTTAGAGCTGATAATCTTTGTTGAGACTGGCTCATGAGTATTGAAAATCAATAATTCTGATGATGTTCCAAGGGGATCATTAGAAAGTACAGACATTTTAAAACCATGAACATTAACGTAATCTTTGGTTGACATTGTTTTTATTTTGAGGAATCGGTATGAATAGTGAATAAGAGCCCTGATTGCTTTTGATAAACCATATTTTTTACCATAGTTTACTATATTTTTGTAAGCGTGTGATAATGTCAATATGATTGTGGAAATGTGTTTGGTATATATCCATTCCAGTATCTAAAAATTAAACAATCTTTGAATTTAATCTCATCATAATTAATTGTAGCAATTAATGAATAAATGTAAAGTAAAACCTTAACATCATTTCTTAAAATTCAAATCAATAGGATTGTCTGACATTAGGGTAACCTATTCTGGTCTCATTTCATTTCTAGTTAGAATAAGCAGTGTATTCACGGGAATTATTTTCACTCTTATTGTAACTAGACGACTTTCTGAAGAAGAATTTGGTAGTTGGAGTCTAATTGGAGGATTATTGCTTTATGTTGTGACTGTTGATTATGTCATATCGTACTGGATAACAAGAGAAGTAGCCCGTGGAGAAAATTCTGGTAAAACAGCGTTAGCTTCAGGATGTGTTTTATCTATTGGTGGAGTAGTAGCATATTTAATAATTGCATATTATGTTTCCCAACAATCAGATGCTAATTTAGGGCTATTGTTGTTTGCAGGAATTCTGATTCCGCTTATGTTCATCAATGATGTAATCCAATATCTAAATTTGGGCTGGAAACCACAGGTAATAAGTTACGCTTTACTTGTATCAGAAATAACAAAAGTTCCTGCTGGATTAGCTTTTGTTTATTTCTTGGATCTTGGTGTCGAAGGAGCAATACTTGCGACTTTTGTAGCATACTTATCTAGTATTTTTATTAATATTTGGTTTGCAAGACAAAAATTAAAAAATAAATTTCAAAGATTGTATATTAAAAAATGGTTTCGTCTTTCCTGGTTACCACTCTATCAAAGCATTCCAAACTTGGCATTTGTTTCTGATGTAGTAATTTTCTCGGTTATCACGGGCTCTGTGATAGGAGTTGCCTATATGACAGCTGCACGAGCGATTTCTAACGTTGTAATGCATGCTGGTGCAATTTCTGACGCAGTTTATCCAAAGTTAATTGGCGGAGGAATAGATGAACATTTCCAAGAAAATTTAATTAAAGTTTTATATTTTTCCATTCCATTACTTGGTCTTACGGTTGTACTAGCTCGACCAGGATTGTTTGCATTAAATCCTGTATATGAGAGTGCTGCTATCATAGTGATTTTTGCTTCATTGAGAAGTTTTCTAAGTATCTTAAATAGAATGTTCTATTCAGCACTACAAGGAATTGAAAAAATTGATCTTGATGAATCGGCTACTTTTAAGACATACATAAAAAGTAAGTTATTTTTCGTGCCAACAATAAGGGTAATTCAATACTCTTCTTATGCAGTTATTTTGATTATTGTTTTATTGGCAACTAAAGGAGATAATTTCTTAGATCTTGTTACTTATTGGGCAGTGATTTCATTACTAATAGAAATACCGTTTGTAATATACCAATATTATATTGTACAAAAGAATTTTAGAATAAAAATAGACAATAAGGCAGTAATAAAATATATTATTGCAACGTTAGTTTCATGTGGGATTTTATATTACTTGGTTGATCAATTTTTAAATTACAAAATTAGTATTTTTGAATTCTTTCCTGATTTACTTCTCTTTACTGGAGTAGGAATCCTTCTTTATTTAGTTATTACTTATTTGACTGATTTGAGGACAAGACTATTATTTTCTGCAATAGTAAATGAAATAAAACAAAAAAGGAATTGATGATAAAAGAATCATGATGAATCAAGATGGATGAGATAGAAGTTAAACGATGGGCGGAGAAGCTTTACGATGAAAGAATTAGTTCTAACTTAGATGCAGTTAAGGCAGCTGGTCAATGGGGAGAAAAAGAATTGGTTCCTCTAATTTGTGAGGAAATATTGAAAAAGATTGAAATCAAAAAAAACGATAGAGTTTTAGAAGTAGGTTGTGGTAGCGGTGTTTTAGGGAGCTATCTA
>Ga0209751_10003369_pt1 | contig 15538 bp, 11 predicted proteins | sample RifCSP13_1_FD_184019 | JGI IMG/M metagenome (GOLD analysis project Ga0209751, IMG submission 184019) | Soil microbial communities from Rifle, Colorado - Rifle CSP2_sed 13_1 (SPAdes) (version 2) | ecosystem: Environmental > Terrestrial > Deep subsurface > Rock core/Sediment | place: Rifle... | reverse complement strand
TCGCGTTGATTTTCGAACAGGGGGAGGAGCCGGAACCCCCTCACCGAAGGAGTAACCCATGGCACTCATACAACCGCTGGTAAACAAGATCTTCTATCGCATGAGTATCAGGACAAAGATCGTGATCATGATTCTCGGCATGGCCGTACTCTTCGGCTCCGGGATCCTCTTCTTCATTAAATATCAGATAAACACTTCATTCAAGGAAGAAGCTGTCAGCAAGACCACCAATCTCGCGAAAAACTTGAGCGAGAGGGTTGCTGAGCCGCTCCGGGCCGGTGATATCGGCAGGCTGCAGCTCGTCATCAATGAAGCCGTCAGCCAGTCGGATGTGCAATATTGCTTTGTCACGGACTCCACGGGCGGGGTTCTGGCGTCGTCGTTCCCGTCGGGCGCGGTCCCGGCGGAACTCCGGGGAGTGAACATGCTGAAGCCCGGCGAACCGTCCCGAAGTGAAAATCTTACCATGGCCGCCAAAGGCTTCCTGATCGATGTCGCCGATATAGCGACCCCCATCAGCGGCGGCGCCCTCGGCGTGGTCCATGTAGGGCTGAATATATCGCGCATTGAAGAGAAGATAGAAACTCTTCTCATGACCATCATGATCGTGGGGTTTGTGTCGCTCGGCATCCTGTCCGTCTTTACCCTTCTGTTCTCCTACATTATTGTCGCTCCGGTGCGTGACCTGATGAAAGTGGCCGAGTCGCTCGGCCGCGGCGATCTGACTAAAAAGGTCAGCGTGAGCACCGGTGACGAGCTCGGTCAATTAGGCGAAACATTCAACCGGACGATCGACCGGCTCCAGGGCCTAGTGCATACCGAGACCGACCGGGACAAGATGCAGTCACAGGTCATGAACCTCCTCTCCGTGGTGAGTTCCGCCGCCGAAGGAGATCTTACGATAAAGGCCGAGGTTACCGCAGACGCTCTCGGGTCCGTGGCAGACGCCTTTAACCTGATGATCACCGGCCTCATGACGCTCGTTACTCACGCGAGCAATGTGGCCTTCGAGATACAGCACTCGACAACGGACATCCTTCACGCGTCCGAGCGAATGAAGAAGGGCGCGGAGCATCAGGCCGTTCAGATCCGGAACGCTTCGGACTCGGTGAACGCCATGTCCCATACGATACAGCGGATGGCGGAGAACGCGGATGCGGCCACACAAACCTCGCACAAGGCCACCCAGGCGGCCGTCAAGGGCGGCGCGTCCGTGACCGAGACCATGAAGGGGATGCAGCGCATACGGTCGGCCGTGCAATCCACCTCAAAGAAGATCAAGGGACTCGGCGAGCGCTCACTCGAGATCGGCGCCATCATCGAGGTGATCAACGAGATCGCGACGCAGACCAACCTTCTTGCTCTCAACGCGGCAATCGAGGCCGCGCGCGCAGGTGAGCAGGGCAAAGGTTTCGCCGTTGTGGCCGACGAGGTGCGGAAACTCGCCGAGCGGGCCGGGCGGGCAACAAAGGACATTACCGGCCTCATCAAGGGTATCCAGGTGGAAACGAGCGAGGCCGTGACGGTCATGGAAGAAAGCACGCGCGAGGTGGAAGAGGGAACCAGGCTGGCCGACCAGGCCGGTGCGGCCCTCCGCGAGATCGAACAGATCGTGAAACAGACCGCCGGTCTTGTGACGGACATTACCCGCGCCGCCGGCGATCAGGTGAAGGTAACGGAGAGCGTGGTGCGTTCCATGGACACTATTTCCAAGGTGACGGAGGAGACCACGTTCGGCGTTCAGGAGACCGTTTCCACCATCGGCAAGCTGGCGGAACTTTCCAAACAACTCACCGACGCTATCGGCAGATTCAAGCTGAGCAAAGAGCGTCTTGCCCAGCCGGGTGAAGCCCAGCGTCCCAGGGTCGAGAACCCTTCCCCACTCGCGGAGAACATCACCACGCGCGACGAGGAGATCAAACTCGGATTTATTGAATAGACCTTATGGCCGCGCCGTTCGACAAATCAGAGATCATAGATTTTTTTCTCGTGGAGGCGGGAGAGCACATTCAGAACCTGAATGCGGGACTCCTGGCCCTCGAGAAGGACCCTGTCAACAGGGCCACGATCGACGAGCTGTTTCGTGCAGCGCACACGCTCAAGGGCTCTGCCGCCATGATGGGGTTCCAGGGCGTCAGCGATGTTGCGCACAAGGCCGAAGACATGCTGGGCCAGTTTCGCTCCGGCTCGGTTCCTATCGTCAAGGCCACCCTGAACTTTCTTTTCGACACCGTTGACGCCGTTAAAATTCTGGTTGACGGGATATCGGCAAAGAATCCTGAAGACCCCCTCCTCATCGAGAGCATCACCCAGGCGTATAAAGACGTTCTTGCGAAGCTGCTCAAAGCGCCTGACGCGGCGCAGAAAAAAGAAGAGACAAAACCGCCCGTTCCCAAAGCCGAAGCGACCCCGAAACCGGCACCATCACAGCCCCAGCCCGTCCTGGAACCGAAAGACGATCTTGATATTGCCTGGGAAAAGACCTTTGATATTGAAAAAGAGCCCATAGCGGTAGAGCCCCTTGAAGAGGACATCGAGCCCCAGGGAAAGCACGAGCCGCCGAGAGAGGAGACGGCTCCGGCCGTCCAGCCGGCCCCTTCAGCGCAGGCCGATGCCGCGGCGCCGGAGCAGGGGTCTCTCCAGCACGACATCGAAGAGGCCAAGAAGCAAGGGCTCCTTGAAAAACGGGGGCTCGGGCGCCGGGCCATGGACGCTCCCGATGTGGAGAAACAGTTCATCCGCGTCAACATCGAACGCCTTGACAATCTCATGAATCTTGTCGGCGAGATGGTGGTGAACCGGAACCGCCTCGTGAAGCAGGTCGAGCTCATCAAAGAGCTCAGGGAGGAGATCACGTTCAGCCAGAAGCGGCTGATCAACGTGGTCAAAAACTTTGAGGAAAAGTATGAATATACGCTGAACTATCAGTCGCCGAGCCAGCCGGCTGTTGAGCAAGCCCACGATTTTTTTGAGCTGGAGTTTGACCGGTACGACGACTTCAACCTTCTGTCCCGCAAGTTGACCGAGATCTCGAACGATACGAACGAGATCATGACCGAGTTCGCGGGGTTCTTCGACTCATTCGAACTGGATGCCTCCAGGATATCGATGATCACGACCAACCTCCAGGACGAGATCACCATGGCGCGCATGGTTGAGATGGACAAGCTCTTTCAGCTCTTCCAGCGGCCTGTTCGCGATCTGACCCAGTCGGAGAACAAACAGGTGAACATGGTGGTTACGGGTGAGGACACCAAGATCGACAAGACCATCTTTGAGGTTATTTCCGATCCGCTGATGCACATGATCAGGAACGCGATCTCCCACGGCATCGAGACGCCTGAGGAGCGGACGAAGATCGGGAAAGACCCGTCGGGCTCGCTTATTCTGAACGCCCGTCACGAGGGCAACCATATCGTTCTCGAAATCCAGGATGACGGAAGGGGCATGGACCCTGTTGTCCTCAGGAAGGCGGCCGCGGACAAAGGTTTTTTAAGTTCGACCGAGGCCCAGGCGCTGACCGACGCGGACGCGATCAACTTGATCTTCAAGCCGGGGTTCTCTACCGCGGCGACGGTGGGCAAGGTCTCGGGCAGGGGCGTGGGCATGGACGTTGTCTCGAACCAGCTCGCGAAGATAAACGGCCGGATCGAGATCAAGACCGAACCGGGCGTCGGCACGAAATTCGTGATCCGCCTTCCGTTGACCCTCGCGATCGCACAGTCGTTGATCGTTAAGTTCAAGGACCAGGAACTGGCCGTGCCCATGAGCATTGTGGAAGAGACAACACGGTTCTCCTACAAGGATATCCAGCGGGTGGCGGGCGAAGAAATGGTGAACCTCCGGGACACGCTTATCAGGCTCATCAAACTGAACGATCTCCTGGGTGTCGGAAAGTTTCCGAAGAAGGACGAAGCATTCCAGCACCCGACGCTGATTCTCGGGACGGCGGAAAAACGCCTCGCCTTGATGGTCGAAGATATCGTCGGCAGGGAAGAGATCGTGGTAAAGTCGCTCGGAGAGTTTCTGAAGACCGTCAAAATGTTCTCCGGGGCCACGATCTCGGGCGAAGGCAATGTGCGGCTTATCATCAACCTTACGGCCATGTTCGGTGATGAGGCCCTTGGCGCGAAGGCGAGTTTTATTCCAGCAAAAGAGGTCCTGGCCGCCGAGACAGCCACGACCAGACGGAAGCCGAGGATCCTGGTGGTGGACGACTCGATCAGCATCCGGAAATTTGTGCAGCGGTTCCTCGATCGCGTGGGGTATGAAGTGGACGTGGCCGCCGACGGCATGGCTGCGCTCGGCGCGCTGGGAAAGGCAAAATATGACGTGGTGATCACGGACCTCGAAATGCCGGTGATGCACGGCTACGATCTTATGGCCGAGATGAAAAGAAATCCCGCGCACGCAACTATTCCTATAATCGTTCTGACCTCACGGGCAGGAGAGAAGCACAAGCAGAAGGCCCTTGACATGGGGGCGCAGGACTACCTGGTCAAACCGTTTGAAGAGCAGGAAATGGTCAACGTGCTTAAGAAGATTTTAAGCGGCGCCGCCCTTGCAAGTCACGCGTAATCATTGTACAATAGGACATGGGCACGGAGACGCGTTTTCTGATATTATCGCTCGACGGGGAGGGCTATGCTATCCCCATTGCCAGGGTCGCGGAGATCACCGTGCCTCGAGAGATGCAGAGGAGCGGAGACCTCACCGAGGTGTTCGAGGGACAGGTTGAATTTCGGGGCAAGAGGATACCGGTGCTGAACCTGAGAAAGCTGTTCAAGCTGCCGGGGGGCCCGGGAAGCGTTTTGCTGATCGTGAAGAGCGGAAAGGGAGATATCGGGATGCTCGTTGACGCGGTGACGGAGATCCTTGATGCCGACAAAAAACCGCTCCCGATGCCGCAGGCCGTGTTGAATCCCTCTCTGCCGTACTTCCACGGGATCATTCGGCACAAGGGCAAACTGGTTCTGCTTTTGAACGAGGACGGACTGTTATGACAGCCGGCTACCTGCTCTTCCTTCTGTCCGGAAGGATCTTCGGTGCAGAGCTCAAGGGGGCGGTGGAGATCATGCCGTGGCGCCCTGGCAGGCGGGTGCCGTTGTCGTACTCGTATATCGAAGGGCTTATAGATTACCGGGGCGTTATTTACCCTGTCGTCAATCTTTTTCAGCGCCTCGGCCTGAAACCGCTGGAGCCCATGGGTTTTATTGCCGAGGGGCCTGCGCCATCCACAGCCCCGCAAAGCATCATTCTGCTCGAGGAGAATAAAATGGTGTTCGGTATTACCGTGGACAGTGTCGTAAAAATGGCAAAGTTTGATGAGTTGACGCCGGTTCCGCAGCAAACCCGCGGTCTTGATCCGCACTATATCAAGGGCATTGCGTACGACGACAACCAGGAGATCATCATCCTCGACTTTGAAAGGTTACTATTCCATGCCGGTTAAGATACTGCTTGCAGACAAGAGCATTACCATCCAAAAGGTCATCGAGATGCTGTTCTCGGGCAAGGAGTACGAGGTCACCTGCGTCAGCGACGGCGAGTCCGCCCTGAACGAGGCGTCAAGGGTCGTTCCCGATGTGATCCTGGCCGACGTCGACCTCCCGAGAGTGAACGGTTACAGCTTCGCCTTGCGTCTCAAGCAGAAACCCGCGCTTGCGCTGACCCCCATCATCCTGATGCAGAGCAGGGACGATGTGTTCGATGAAGCGAAGGCAAAAGAAGCCGGTATAATCGATCATATCGCAAAGCCTTTTGAATCACAGGATCTCATAGGGAAGGTGAAAAAAGCGCTGACTGTCGCCCCACCCCGGCTCAGCGAACCGACGCCTCCTCTTCCGCGGCCCGCAATGGCTCCGGCAGCCGCTGCTGCGCCGAAACCGCCATCATCGGCCGTGCCGTCTGATATTTTTGATATTATTCGCGAGGCGCCCGAACCTGCGGCGATCGATACCGGGCCTGCCCCCGCGTTATCCCCTGATGGATCGGAGTATGAGGTTGAGCCTGTCATGGAAATGGAAGCGCCGCCGCTCGTCCATGATGCCGAGATGGTCCTGCCGGTGGGAGAGAAGGCAGTGGAAGAGATGCGCTCAGGCCTCGGCCTCGCGGAACGGCCCCAGCAAGGACTGCCCGAGCTTACGAGTTTTGAGACACTCGATGCGGCGACAGCGGGCGCCCGGGAATATATGCCGCCATCGATGGAACCCCCGCCGGTAATGCAGCTGTTCCAGCAGCCAACGGTCCCGGAGGAGGCGATAAAGGGCATTGCTGAAGAAACCATAGCGAGGATCGCGCGAGAGGTGCTCGAAAAAGTGGCGTGGGAAGTGATCCCCGACCTGGCCGAACGGCTGATCCAGGAAGAGATCCAACGGCTGAAGACGGGGATGTAAGAGCAAATTCCAAATCCCAGAATACAAATCTCAAATAATATCCAAATTTAAAAAATCCAAAGAGCTTGGATGTCCGGCAAGAGAAATTTATTCACACATTGGTGCATGGATTGTGGAAGTTTTGCCGTAGGGGACCCGGTCCCCTATTTTTTTATTCTTGCAGCGCAGGCCTATCGAAATTATTGATCTCATAATTTTCAGTGCGCAACATGAAGGAGAGCACTACTGATGTCGTCGCAAGAACTGTCCAAATCCTACGAGCCCCATGCCGTCGAGAAGACCTGGTACGACTTCTGGGTCGCGAAGAACTACTTTCATGCCGATGTCGACTCGGACGGCGCGCCGTTCTCGATCGTCATTCCGCCGCCGAACGTGACCGGCTCGCTCCATGTGGGGCACGCGCTCAACAGTACGCTCCAGGATATTCTCGTCCGGTGGATGCGCATGTCCGGGAGGAACGCTCTCTGGGTGCCGGGGACCGACCACGCGGGGATTGCCACGCAGAACGTGGTGGAGCGTCAGCTCGCGAAAGAACATATCGATCGCCACGCGCTCGGCCGTGAGAAGTTCATCGAAAAGGTATGGGAGTGGAAGAAGGAGTACGGCGGGAGGATCATCGGCCAGCTCAAGCGGCTCGGTGCGTCGTGCGATTGGCAGCGCGAGCGCTTTACCATGGACGAAGGACTTTCAAGCGCCGTGCGCGAGGTCTTTGTCACGCTCTACGAAGAGGGGCTTATCTACCGGGGAGAGCGGCTCATCAACTGGTGTCCCCGCTGTCACACGGCTCTCTCGGACATCGAAGTTGAACATGAGGACGAAAAGGGCAAGCTTTACCACCTGGCGTATCCTTTGAGCCACGATCACAACATTCGACTCACCGTGGCGACAACGAGGCCGGAGACCATGCTCGGCGACACTGCCGTGGCCGTGCACCCGCTCGACCCGCGCTATAAGGATCTGATCGGCAAGACCGTGGACCTCCCGCTTACCACGAGAAAGATCCCAATCATCGGTGATTCCATCCTTGTTGACCTCGAATTCGGCACCGGTGCGGTGAAGGTCACGCCGGCGCACGATTTCAACGATTACGAGGCCGGCATCAGGCAGACGCCCCCGCTCCAGCGCATCAAGATGCTTGATGAAAAGGCCGAGATTGTAAACGACATCCCGGACGTACGCCTGGAAGCGCTCAAACAGATCGCGGGAAAGCCCGCCAAGAAGGCGCGCGGCATGGTGGTCGAGATGCTGAAGGAACAGGGTTTCCTTGTCAAGACCGAAGACCACAGCCATTCCATCGGCAAGTGCTACCGATGCAAGTCCGTGGTCGAGCCGTACCTCTCTCCCCAGTGGTTCGTCAAGACGCAGCCGCTCGCCGAGCCGGCGATCAAAGCCGTTGAGGACGGGCGGATACAGTTCTTTCCCAAAGGATGGGAGAACACGTATTTCGACTGGATGCGAAACATCAAGGACTGGTGCATCTCTCGCCAGATCTGGTGGGGCCACCGCATCCCTGCATGGTTCTGCGACGACTGCGGCGAGATCACCGTAAGCCGCACGGAAGTGAAGGCCTGCGCCAAATGCAAGAGCAAGAACATCCGGCAGGAGACGGACGTGCTCGACACGTGGTTCTCATCCGGCCTCTGGCCGTTTTCCACGCTCGGCTGGCCCGGGAAGACCAAAGAGCTTTCGACCTACTATCCAACCTCGGTCCTTGTTACAAGCTTCGACATCATCTTCTTCTGGGTGGCGCGTATGATCATGGTGGGGCTTCACTTCATGCACGAAGTGCCGTTCCGGCATGTGTACATCCACGCGCTCGTGCGCGATGCCGAGGGACAGAAGATGAGCAAGTCCAAGGGCAACGTCATCGATCCGCTCGTGATGATCGACCAGTACGGCACCGACGCGTTCCGGTTCACGCTCACGGCGTTCGCGGCCCAGGGCCGGGACATCAAGCTTTCTCCCGAACGTATCGAAGGCTATCGCAATTTCGCGAACAAGATCTGGAACGCGAGCAGGTTCGTGTTCATGAACCTGGAAGAGGGATTCACTCCGAACTCCGAACTCATTGCTCCGAACACATCACTCGCCGACCGATGGATACTCTCCCGCCTGAATTCGATCGTCAAGGACGTACAGTCCGCGCTTGCGGAATACCGTTTCAACGACGCGGCATCAGCGCTGTACCAGTTCATCTGGCACGAGTACTGCGACTGGTACCTTGAGCTTTCCAAGTCCGCCCTGGGCCGGGAAAAGGGCTCGGCTGAACGTAAAGCGACCCAGACCATGCTGGTCCATGTTCTCGAAACAGCGCTCCGGCTCCTTCATCCCATCATGCCATTCATCACCGAGGAGATATGGCAGAGAGTACCGAAGGGAGGAGGGAGGAAGGAGGAGGGAGGAAAAAGCACCATCGAGTCCATCATGGTTGCCCCGTGGCCGATCGTGGATGAGAAGATGATCAATGTCGAGATCGAGCGGGATATGCAGATGGTGATGGATGCGATCCTCGCCATCCGCAACATCCGGGGGGAGATGAACATCGCGCCATCAGTGCAGATTGCCGCTATTGTAAAAGTTGAGAACAAAGAACTTGGCGAGCATCTCGAACGAAGCTCGAATTACGTGAAGACGCTCGCACGCGTGAAAGAGCTTCGTGTCGGCGTGTCCGAGACCAAGCCCAAGGCAGCGGCAACGGGCGTGATCAAGGGCGCCGAGGTGTATATTCCACTGGAGGGGGTTCTCGATCTGACCCAGGAGCGCGACAGGCTGATGAAAGAGATCGCAAAGATCTCGAAGGATATCGATGTGTTCTCGCGGAAACTTTCGAATAAGGACTTCGTGGACAAGGCGCCGAAGGCTGTGGTTGAGAAAGACACGGCCAAGCTCGAAGAATTTAAAGTGAAGCGCGATAAGCTTGAGCAGAGCCTGAAGATGCTCGGGTAAAAGCCGCATGAATACCCATTTGAAAAATCTTATAGAAACTGCACTTTCTGAAGACATCGGTTCCGGAGATATAACCACCGGGGCGACTATTCCCGTGGACTCGACGTCTACAGCCGAGATGCTGGCAAAGCAGGATATGGTTCTGGCCGGGCTTGACGTGGCCGGAGAGGTGTTTCATCATCTCGATCCCAGGGTTCAGTTCACGCCGCTTGCCAAAGACGGCGATAAGATAAAAGCAGGCACGGTGATTGCGCGTATATCGGGGAAAACGCGGGTCTTGCTCACCGGAGAGCGTGTGGCGTTGAATTTTCTTCAGCATCTGTCCGGCATCGCAACGTTGACCGCCAAATACGTTGAAAAGGTAAAGGGATTGAAGGTCGAAGTGTTGGACACAAGAAAAACCCTGCCCGGCCTTCGCCACCTCGAAAAGCACGCTGTCCGCATGGGTGGGGGAAAGAACCATCGCATGGGGCTTTATGATATGGTGTTGATCAAGGACAATCATATCAAAGCAGCGGGAAGTATTACAAAGGCGCTTGAGGCCGCGAGAACAAAGGCTGCTCAACTCAAGATAGAAGTGGAGACCAGAAACCTTGATGAAGTGCGTGAGGCCTTGGCGGCAAAAGTCGATATCATCATGCTCGATAACATGCCCGTCGAGACAGTGCGGGAAGCGGTGAATCTGATCGCCGGCCGCGCTCTTGTCGAGGCGTCGGGCAACGTAGCGCTCGACACGATTCGGGCAATTGCGGAAACGGGAGTAGATTTTATTTCCACAGGGAGCATTACCCACTCGGCCCCTGCGGCGGATATCAGTATGAAAATAAAATGATAGGGTCAGGGGTCAAGGGGCAAGTAATAATAGTTTTTTGTTTTGCTTTATCTTGACCCTGGACCCATGCCTCTTGACCCCTGGTTCACTATGTACAAAGACAAGATACTAAAACACCTTATCTCTTCAAAGAACGGCTTTACTTCCGGCGCGGAGCTGGCGCGAGGGCTTCATATTACCCGCGCGGCGGTATGGAAGCATATTAAGACCCTCGAGCGGGAAGGATATGCCGTCGAAGCAGCGCCATCAAAAGGATACCGGCTTTTGGCTGTTCCGGACATTCTTTTGCTCGACGATATTAAACAGGGGCTCAAGACCGGGACCATCGGCAGGGAAATACATCTTTTTCCGGAGCTCGTGTCTACCAACGCCCTTGCAATGGAGATGGCCTCAACGGGAGCTGCTGACGGGACCGTGGTGATCGCCGAAACGCAGACAGGCGGCAAGGGGCGGCTCGGGAGGACCTGGATCTCCCCGAAAGGGAACCTGTATATCAGCGTAATCCTGCGGCCCGGGATTCCGCCGCACAAGGCCCCGCTCATTACCCTGATGGCTGCCGTGGCCTTAACCTCAACGATACGGCAACGCCTGGAGGTCCAGGCGGGCATCAAGTGGCCGAATGATATTTTGATCTCGGGGAAAAAGGCTGCCGGACTTCTTACGGAGATGAGGGCCGAGCCGGACAGGGTGAAGCACGTTGTGCTCGGGATCGGCATCAACGTGAACATGGACATGGCGGAACTGCCGGTCCCTCTGCGCAAGCTTTCCACAACGCTCTCGGCGGAGACCGGTAAAAAGATCGACAGGACCGTTTTTCTCCAGCAGTTCCTTGTCGAGCTTGATAGCTGGTATCAGCTCTTTCTCAAGGGCGGGGCCGCGGTGATCGAGGCGTGGGAAATGTTCAACATAACCGTCGGCAACCGGGTCGCGGTTAGCGGGCCGGGAGAAACGTTCGAAGGCATGGCCCGGGGGATCGACACGGATGGCCGGCTTATCCTGAAGCTCGACGACGGCACTTCGCGCCAGGTGGCGGCAGGGGACGTCACGATTTTGAAAAATCGTGACATGAAAAATGCAGAATGAAAATTGCAAAATGTAAAAGTTGATGAACTCGTAATAAGTCAAGATTTGCCACAAAATGCACAGAAAGCACAAAGGTAAGACCTTAAAAACCCAAAGCATTTCTCTGAGCCTTTTGTGACTTATGTGGCTAAAAAAGACTTTTTACGAATCTATCAAAGTTAGTAACGATGCAAAGACTTTTGCATTTTGCCTTCCGGAGGTTGCTATGCTTTTAGCCATAGACATCGGCAATACGAACGTGGTCCTCGGCGTATTTGACGGAAAGCGTCTGGTTGCGGACTGGCGCGTGGGGACCAAGACCCAGATCACACCGGACGAATATGCCATGATCCTCAAAGACCTCTTCAATTTCGAAGGGTTCGAATTCAAGCAGATCGACGGCGTCATCATTTCGACCGTAGTGCCGCCTCTGCTGCCGGTCATGACCGAAATGTCCAAAAAATATTTTCGTATCGAGCCCATGGTCGTGACCCACGAGATCAAGACAGGGATAAAGATCCGCTACGACAATCCCAAGGAGATCGGGGCTGACAGGATCGTGAATGCGGCCGCGGCGTACAAGCTCTACGGCGGCCCGATCATCATCGTGGACTTTGGCACAGCAACCACCTTTTGCGCGGTCACCCGGAACGGAGAGTATTTGGGCGGGGCCATTACCCCCGGGGTAAAAATATCAGCCGAGGCGCTGTTTCAGAGGGCCTCCAAGCTGCCGAGGGTCGAGCTTACGAAACCCCGGTCAGTGATCGGGACAGATACTGTCAGCGCCATACAGGCCGGGATTATTTACGGTTATGCCGGCCTTGTGGACGGCATTGTAGAGAGGATGAAGAAAGAACTGTCGCCGGATGCGAAGGTAGTGGCAACGGGCGGTCTGGCGGAGCTGGTTTCTGCAGAAACGAGCAGTATCCAGGAAATAAAACCTCATCTGACCCTCGAAGGGCTCTGCCTTATATATGATTTAAACCATTGATTTATAAGCCGATTAATGTCATTTTTCTGCTGTTTGTCCCCTGTCCAGAGGAAAACTAGATTGGCTGTTGCCTTGACGATTGCGGATTTTTATGATATTTATTGATTCATACGTGTTTTTTGGGAGACCACATGAAGATCCTTGTTGTTGACGACGAAGAGGGAGCCCGCGAACTCTTTTTTACGATCCTTTCCGATGAAGGGTATGATATCACCCTCGCGAACAACGGCGAGGAGGCCCTGGCCCGGTTCAAGAGCGACGCATGCGACCTGGTAATAACGGACATTAAGATGCCGGTGATGGACGGTCTGCAGCTTTTGCAGGAGATACGAAAGACCGGCTCAAAAACCGACGTAATCATGGTCACGGCATACGGTGAGGTTGAAAGCTACCTTAAGGCCATGAGCCTCGGCGCCGCCGAGTACATCAATAAGCCCATCCGCATCAAAGAGCTAAAGAGGATCGTACACAAGGTCCTGACAGAGAGAAAGGCAAGGTTGGGAAGCTGATGTCAAGGCTGAGGAAGGACCCCATCGTCGGCCGATGGATCATCGTATCTACCGAACTGCCCAAGAAGCCTGAAGACTACTCTTTTGAAGAGCCGGACGATGACGTGAGCCCGGCAGAATGCCCGTTCTGCGCGGGCAACGAATCGAGGACGCCGCCGGAGATCTCGGCGTTTCGTCCGGAAAAAACGCCGCCCAACACCAAAGGCTGGTGGGTGCGCACCATTCCGAGCAAGTTCCCCGCCCTCCATATAGAAGGAAACCTTGAACGCGAAGGAAGCGGCATCTACGACTGGATGAACGGTGTCGGCGCTCACGAGATCATCATCGAAAGTCCCGAGCACGCCCTGCGGCTCGAAGACCTGCCTGAAAACCAGGTGGAAAAGGTCCTCTGGGCTTACCGCGACCGCATCCTTGATCTCGAGCGCGACCAGCGGCTCCGCTACGTGCTTATTTTCAAGAACCAGGGATGGATCGCCGGTTCCACCATGAACCACCCGCAGTCGCAGATCATTGCGACGCCCGTCATTCCGAATTTCGTGAAAGAAAAACTGGACGGCGCCAAATCGTACTACGACTATAAAGAGCGCTGCATCTTTTGCGATATGATCAGGCAGGAGCTTTCGAGTTCGGAGCGCGTGATAGAAGAGACGCGACATTTCCTGGTCATGGCGCCCTTTGCCCCCCGGTTTCCCTTTGAGGTCTGGATCTTCCCCAAGAGGCACCTGTGCTCGTACGTGGACATCACGAAGGAAGAGATCATGGATTTTTCGCGGACGCTTCGCACCACATTGAAGAGGCTCGGAAAGACCCTCAATAACCCCCCGTACAACTACATGCTGTACACCGCGCCGAACCGCCTGCCGCGCCGCGGCCACTGGCACACCCTGAACGAGGATTTCCACTGGCACCTTGAGATCATCCCGAGGCTCACGAGGATAGCCGGGTTCGAGTGGGGCTCCGGGTTCTATATCAACCATACTCCACCCGAAGACGCTGCAAAATACCTCCGCGAAACAAAACTTTAAAGTTCAACCAGTTATTGCCATAATATCTTGTCACTCGCTGTGCAACCCGTTCGGAAATCGGGAAAAGACCGCATATATTCTCTCTCATTCCAGGGCTCTTTCGGCTCGTCTGAAAATGTTTTATTAGCCCCCATATTCTAAATATTTTTGTTATATTATAACGAACTATGCCGAATGAGTATTCGGCGAGCCTTGAACACTGCGTTCCGAAAAGCAAAGCCAAAGGTTATAGGAGAGACCCTTTGCATAGCATGAGCACGATAGAAGTTGTTTCCTTTGTTCTGATCATTATCGGCGCTGCTTTCATATTCGCCTCGTTCCTGCCTGCCCGCAAGACATGGAAGAGGGTCCCGGATGAATTGCGCGGCAGATGGCACATCATCGTCTACCTCATGTACTTTTTCTTTGTCGGCTATATCTTTTTCGACTTCATCCTGCTCATTGACCTTAAGCTTCCCGTTGAATTGGTCACCGGAGCGGTTTTTTTCGGTGGCGCGATCTTCGTCTATATTGTGATCAATCTCGCACAGCATACCATCACCAAGGTACAAGAGACGGAGCAAGAACTTAAAGTACTGAATGAGTCCCTTGAACAGCGTGTGGCCGAACGCACCCGCGAGCTGAATAGCGCCTACGAATTTTTCAAAACTGTTTTGCACGCAATTCATGACCCTATCACTATCATTGACGTCAATGACTTCACTATAGTTTCAGCAAACACAGCTTTTCTGCAGGAAGTTGGTTTGGCGGAGGACGAGGTCACAGGCAGGACCTGTTACGAGATCACCCATCATCGCCTTAGTCCATGCGAACCCCCCGATGACACATGCCCTCTTACACATACCCTGTTAACCGGCGAGCTTGCAGCGGCAGTACATGTACACTATGGCAAAGACAACAAGAAGATATATTCAGAGATTACCACAGCGCCGATAAAGGACGAAAACGGAAAGGTCATACAAGTGGTTCATAGTGCACGAAATATCACTGAACGAAAGAAGGCGGAAATTGAAATTCTGCGCTCCCAACAGACGCTGCAGGCGATCCTCAGCTCAATGCCCTACGGCGTTATCGTTATCGGTAAAGACAAGAAGATCAGGAGCGCCAATGAAGCGGCGTTAACGCTCATGAACTATAGTTCGGAAAATGAACTTATCGGAAAGGTTTGTAACAATAGCCTCTGTCCGGCCCAGGAAGGTAAATGCCCGATTCTTGATATGAACGAAAAGCTTGACAGGTCCGAGAGAATACTTATAACAAAAGAGGGCAAGCGTGTTCCCATCCTGAAAACAGTCGTTCCTGTTGAAATCGGCGGTGAAGGAGTGCTTCTCGAGGCTTTTATCGATATCACTGAACGAAAGAAGGCGGAAGAACAGATCCGTCATCTTGCTTACTATGACAGCCTGACCCATCTGCCGAACCGCACATTCTATAAGGAACTGTTGACCCGGGCGCTGACCTATGCGACGCGCCACAAAAAAACAATGGCTGTGCTTTTTGTAGATCTCGATGCCTTCAAGCGCATCAATGACACGCTCGGTCACGATGCCGGCGATGAATTATTGCAGGCCGTTGCCGAGAGGCTGTTAAACGCTACACGGAAAAGCGACTATGTGGCCCGTTCCGACGATGAGGACACGAGCAATACCGTGTCACGCCTGGGGGGTGACGAGTTCATCGTATTGCTGAACGAGATCGTCCATACGTATGATGCAACCGTAGTAGCGCGCCGGATCCTTGCTGATCTGTCCAGGCCGTTTCTCCTGAACGGCAATGAG
>Ga0209751_10003368_pt1 | contig 15539 bp, 13 predicted proteins | sample RifCSP13_1_FD_184019 | JGI IMG/M metagenome (GOLD analysis project Ga0209751, IMG submission 184019) | Soil microbial communities from Rifle, Colorado - Rifle CSP2_sed 13_1 (SPAdes) (version 2) | ecosystem: Environmental > Terrestrial > Deep subsurface > Rock core/Sediment | place: Rifle... | reverse complement strand
TCTTCTCGGGACGTCGGAGAGGCCATGTCGGCTCCATAAGGCGAGAATTCGAGGCCAGTATACGGTCCCCCCCGGGAACGGGTCAAGGACATTTCCGATGCGGGCGGGCACGCGTTCACATGGCTCCAGCTGGCGCGCCACGCGCCCTAGCCTTGGTCTTGGACCACAGGTAGCCCTGGGGTGCAGGGTTACAGGGTTGAAGGGATGAAGGGACGTTCTTCAGGACTGAGGACTGAGGACTGAGGTGAGGGGCGGGGTGCAGGGTCAAAGGGTTACAGGGATGAAGGGTTCAAGGGATGAAGGGTTGAAGGGGAAGGTGGGATCAAGATTTGACGAAGACCATCATTTTCTGGTCCCGCGGATGGTTCCAGCTCCCGAGGTACCTCACCTTGAGCGTGGTTCCCTGGCAGATCCTCTCGAAGGTCTCGAAATCGTAGTGATACGGATCCCGGTCGAAGTACGTCAGGAGATCCGGGCGGCCGGCCTTGGCCCGCACGATCGGCCGCAGGTTCGATCTCCCCTGCGGGTTTTCGTAGAACGTCGCGTAAAAGCGCCCGCCCGGCACGAGGACCTTGTCGATATTCATGACGCAACGGATGATGCCGTTCAGCGGGATATGCGTGAAGACCGACTGGGCCAAGGCAAAGTCGAACTGTTGATTGAGGGAGGAAAAGTCAAAGTCCTCCATCTCGACGAGGATGGGTTTCCTGTCCACCAGGCCGTATCTCCTGAGCTTCACGTTCCGACCCCGGTCCAGCTCCTTTCTGTTCTTATCGACGCCAAAGTAGTGCCCCGGCTCGAGATACTTGATGAAGTGGATGCCGCCCCTCAAGGCCCCGCACCCGACATCGAGGAGACAATGATTCGGCTTTAGTCCCTTCTCGACCAGATAATCGATTTGGGGCTTGCCTGTTTCATCCCACGGATCCGCCCCCGTCACCCTTCGCCACAGCTTCCTGATTGGCCGCGCTACCATCCGCGCCATCGACGGTTTACCCGTGTCACGCATGCTCCCTGTCCTCGCCTTTCTCTCGCCTATGCCGTGCAAGAGGTCCTCAGTATCCTCTGCCGGGCAAGGGGTGTCAAGCACACTCTCGGTCGATGCCGATTGACATCCTGAGATGGCACTACACAAGGGTCTGGCGATTGTCACCGTGGTGGGGCTTGGCGGCGCCGCGATGGGCGATCCGGATCACTCGGGAGATGAGCAAAGGCCATGACCGCCCGCTCCCCCCAGGGGCGGTCTCATTAAAGGGTCAGGAGAAAAGGCTTCAGTCGCAGGCCGTACGGAAGCGGGCGCGATTGTTACTGCACGATTCGAACCGCATCCGCACCCGTGATGGCCTTTTCATCGAACGTCCGCCCTTTGAGCACCGCCTCCGTGGACGACTCATTGAGCTGGAGATCCTGGGTGCTCACGTGGAGCACCAGATCTGCCCGTCCGTCGCCATCCTCGTAGGCCGCCATGGGGGTGCTATTTTTCTTCAACTTCACCAGAGCCCCGGCCAGCGTGACCGTCGTGGGGTTGACCTCGGTCGCGTCGAACGTGGCGGTGGTGAGAATGGCGACCGGCACGGTGCCGTGGGACTTCAGGTTAATCGAGTTCGGGGTGCCCCCGGGTTTGATATCGACGGACACCTGGAGCTCGGAGGGAACGGGATCCGCGCGGTAGACGGCATGGATCCCATTCGCGAGGCGGGCAACAAAGGCGACCTCGCCCGCATTGTTGAGCCCTTCCCGTCCAAGCGTGAGCTCCACTACCGTGGACCCAGAGAGGAGATCGCCCACGGCGATCACCGTGTCCGTGCTCGGGTTTGGCCCGGTGAAGATGCCGGCCCCCCCGGCATCGAGGCTGGCCCAGAAGGCGACCACCCCTTTGTCGTTGATAGATGGGGTATTGCCGAAGCTGTTATAGGGCCCTATTCGATCGGCGATGGTGGTCGGTGTGCTCCCATTACTGCGGAAGATCGCGCTTCCCCCGGCATCGAGGTTGGCAACGAAGGCGACGGCGCCTTCGTTGTTCAGGGATGGGGGGCCGAGCAGACTGAAGGGCGGGCCGCTCGTGTGAGCCATGGTGGTGGTCGCCGTCCCCTGGAAGCGGAAGATCCCTCTCCCCGCCGAGTCGAAAGCACCAAAGGCCACCGCACCGCTGTTGGCGAGGAAGGGGCTATCGCCGAAGGCGATGAAGGGAACGGGCGTATGGGCGACAGTCGTGGGCGCGATCCCGTCGCTCGTGAAGATGCCGCCGCCGGTCGCGTCGAGACCGAAGAAGGCCACCATGCCGTCGTCGTTGACGGAGGGATTCAGCAGAATCCGAAAGCCTCTGGCCGTCTCGGCGATGGTGGTCGGTGTGCTCCCGTCAGTTCTGACGATGGCGCTTCTGCCCGTGTCGAGGAAGACCTGGACAGCGACGACGCCATTGTCGCTGAGGGAGGGGGGACCGAAGAAGTTGAATGGACCGCTGCTGTCGGCGAGGGTCGTCGTACCGGCCCCCTCGCCCGTGAACACGCCCCAGAGTCCCGAATCGAGCACTGCCGAAAAGGCAACCACACCTCTCTCGTTCATTGCAGCGGGGCCAAAGCTGGTGAAGGGTCCGGTGCTGTCGGCAATCTTCGTGAACGTGTACAACGCGGCCTCGGTCTTCGCGATGCCACCGAGCAGTACGCCCAGCACCGCGGCCACCGCAATACAATGTCGTCTGCCGGTACCCGTTGACTCCCTGACCATTTTGAGAACCTCCTGACGGCAGGGCCCCCGAATCCCCAGGCGATTGAGAGACTCCGCCGCTCTTGAGCGCCTCACACCTGAGAGGTATCAAGGCGCGTGCCAGAACCATCCCCTGGTGGGATGGCAATCGGGCGAGTAGAGACTCCAGTAATCGAAATCGAGCACTTGGAGGGCTTCAATCTTGGAGGCGCTTCGAGGAGAAGGCGGGCGAATGTAAGACATCCCGTACGACATACTGTCCGAAAAAATCGTCTCGCCTTGACGACATGTCAAATCTTTCCCCTCGGAGTGTGAACAGCAAGGTCGGGGTCATGTCCGCACGGATCTGAGCAAACCGCTCGTGATCAGTCCTAGGTCGTAGCCCGAAAAATTCCTTGTCGGGGCCGGTTTCCCTGGGTATAGTCATTTCGCACCGTTTGGGGTTCGACGCAGAACGAGGGGCCTCCTGGGGAGGAGGACGAAGCGATGTCGTATCGGGATCTTCGGGAGTTCCTCCAGGTCCTTGAACACGAGAGGGAGCTGAAGCGGATTACCGCGCCCGTCGATCCGATCCTGGAGATTGCCGAGATCACGGACCGGGTGACCAAGGCCGGCGGTCCCGCGCTACTCTTCGAGCGCGTCAAGGGCTCGAGCTTTCCGGCCCTCATCAACACCTTCGGCACCGAGCGGCGGATGAACCTCGCCCTCGGCGTAAAATCGATCGACGAGCTGGGCGACATCCTGACGGAACTCTTGGAAGTCAAGACGCCGGAAAGCCTCCTCGACAAGATCCGGCTCCTCCCGAAATTGAAAGACCTGGCCAGCGCATTCCCCAAGCGGGTGAATGACGGCCCCTGCAAGGAGGTCATCATCCGGGACGATCCCCGCCTCGACATCTTCCCCGTCATCCAGTGCTGGCCCAAGGACGGCGGCCGCTACATCACCTTCCCCCTCGTCTTCACCAAGGACCCCGAGACGGGGATCCGCAATGTGGGCACCTACCGGATGCAGGTCTTCGACGCAAAGACCGCCGCCATGCACTGGCACACCCACAAGGGGGGGGCAGCCCATTACCGGAAGTACAAGCGGCTCGGCAAGCGGATCGAGGTGGCGGTCGCGCTGGGCTGCGACCCCGCCACGACGTTCGCCGCCACGCTGCCCCTGCCCGAGGGAGTGGACGAGCTGATCGCGGCCGGCTTCCTCCGGAAATCCCCCATCGAGCTGGTCAAGTGCGAGACCATCGACATGGAGGTCCCGGCCACCGCCGAGATCATCCTCGAGGGATACGTAGATCCGGACGAGCTCAGGACCGAAGGGCCCTTCGGCGACCACACAGGCTTCTACTCCCTCGCCGACGAGTTCCCGGTCTTTCATCTGACCTGCATCACCCACCGGCAGAACCCCATCTACCAGACCATCATCGTGGGCAAGCCGGTCCAGGAGGACTGCTTCATGGGGGCGGCGATCGAGCGCCTCTTCCTTCCCCTCATGAAGAAGCAGCTCCCCGAGGTCGTTGACTTTCACATGCCCTTCGAGGGGGTCTTCCACAACTTGATGATCATCGCCATCGACAAGCAGTATCCGGGCCACGCCCGCAAAGTCATGCATGCCATCTGGGGGACCGGGCAGGCGATGTTCACCAAGGTGATCGTGGTGGTGGACCGGGACGTCGACGTGCGGAATCTGTCGGAGGTCGCCTGGAAGGTCCTGAACCACATCGACCCCGAGCGGGACATCCAGTTCGTCCTGGGGCCGGTGGAGACGCTGGATCACGCCAGCCGCCTGCCGCTCTACGGGTCCAAGATGGGTATCGACGGCACGCGCAAGTGGGCCTCCGAGGGCTTCACCCGGGACTGGCCGGACGAGATCGTCATGAACGAGGCGACCAGGGCCCTGGTGGATCGGCGCTGGCGGGAATACGGACTCGAGTAGGACAGTGATTGGTGGTTGGTCGCTGGTGAGTGGTGATTAGTGGCTGGTGATTTAAACGTTGTACCTTGAACGTTGAACCTTCCCCAACGCGCCCTGCCCAACACCTAATACCCAACACCTGACACCTAACCCCGCAGCGCCCGGGGAGCGCCTACGAGGCGCGGGGATTGCGGGTGGACCGGATGGTGTAAAAGCTCAGGGTCTTGAGCATGACGGAGAGATCCACGTTCAGCGCCTTGACCCGCTTGGGCACGGCGAGCTGGACGGGGGCGAAATTCAGGATGGCATTCACCCCGGCCGCGACGAGCCGATCGGCAACGGCCTGGGCCGCGGACGCGGGGACGGCGATGACAGCCATCCTGATCCCCCGGCGCGAGAGCATTGACACGATCTTCTCGGCGTGGGTGACCGGGATACGACCGATCCGCCGGCCCACCTTTTCCGGATCGTTATCGAAGACCACGGCGATCCGGAATCCCCGCTGCTGAAATCCCCGGTAGTTCAGGAGGGCGGACCCCAGGTTCCCGACGCCCACTAGCGCCACCTCCCACTCCTGGTCGAGTCCCAGGATCCGTTCCAGGTTCTGCTTGAGCTCCCCCGTGTAGTAGCCGAGCCCCCGGATGCCGAACTGACCGAAGTAGGCCAGATCCTTCCGGACCTGGGCGGAGTTCAACCCGAAGCGTTCGGCCAGCTGCTGGGAAGAGACGGCGGTCGTCCCGTCGGCCAGCACCTCCTCGAGACATCGGAGGTAGATGCTGAGCCGGGTGATGGTGCGTTCCGGAATCCGGTGTCTCACCGACCGATGCGACCTCGCCTGGCGCATCCCCATCACCCCCAGAAGCCCTGGACCGTGCGGATCGCCAGATCCCACACCCTGCCCGGCAGCAGGCCCATCTGCAGGATGACGGCCATCGCCACCACGACCGTGATGACAATCCCCGGCGACATCACCGGGCTCGCCGCTCCTTCCCGCGGCTCCTCCATGTACATCGCCACCACGACCCGCAGATAGAAAAAGACCGAGACCACGCTACACAGGACCGCGATCAGCGCCAGCCCCACGTAGTTGGCCTCCACCGCGGCGCTGAAGATGTAGAACTTCCCGACGAATCCACCCGTGGGGGGAAGGCCGGCCAGGGAAAACATGAAGACCGCCATGCTGAACGCCAACACCGGATGGCGCAGGCCGAGGCCGGCAATCGAGGCGAGGGTCGGACGCTCCTCCCCCTGCGGAGCGGCGGCGATGATCACGGCGAAGGCCCCGAGGTTCATGAAGGCGTACACGACGAGGTAGAAGAGCATGCCGGAAAAGCCCCGGCTCGTCCCGGCCACGAGGGCGACCAGAAGATACCCCGCGTGGGCGATCGAGCTGTACGCGAGCATCCGCTTGATGCTCTGCTGGGTGAGCGCCGCCACGTTTCCCACTCCCATCGTGAGGATGGCGAGGACCCAGAGGGGAGCCGCCCATTCGGCGCGCAAGGGGAACAGGGGCGGTCCGAGCGCCCGCAGGATCGCCGCGAAGGCGGCCGCTTTCGTCCCCGCGATCATGAAGGCGGTGACGGGCGTCGGTGCGCCTTCATACACGTCCGGCAACCACATGTGGAAGGGGACCGCCGCCACCTTGAAGCCGAGTCCCACCAGAAGCAGCGCGATCCCGAACATCACCAGGGGATTCCCCCAGGCGCCTCCCTGCCCCAGACGGCCCGCTACAGTGGTGAGCCGGGTCGAACCGACCGCGCCGTAGAGCAACGCGATGCCGTAGAGCAGAAACGCCGAGGCGAAGGCCCCCAGGAGCATATACTTGAGGGAGGATTCGTTCGAGCGCGGCTGCCGGCGAAGGAATCCGGCCAGGATATAGAGGGGGAGCGAGAAGGCCTCGAGACCCAGGAAGATCATGATGAGATCCGCGGCGGAGGCCATCACCATCATCCCCAGGGCCGCGAAGAGGATCAGCGCGTAGTATTCGCCACCGGGGAGCCCCGCCCCTTCCACGTAACGAACCGAGACCATAATGGTGAGCGCCGCAACGCACAGGAAGATGATGTGGAAAAACCGCGAGAAGTCGTCGAGGATCAGCATCCCGCCCACCACGCGCTCCCCCTCGCCGAACCCGCGGACCAAAACCAGCGCGGTGAGCAAGAGTCCGATCAGCCCCGCACCGGCGAGCCAGGCTCGACGCCGAGGAGGAACCCACAGGTCGAGCAGAAGCGTCGCCAGGGCCGTGCCCGTCACGAGGAGGAAGGGCGTCGCTCCCGCCCAGTCCAGGGGCGGAGCGCCCGTGGTCACCGCGCCCACCGGAAGGCGGACGGCCTGGGCCGCCGGCAGAATCGCGGTAAGGTCGAACGGCGGCATCGCCTATCTCCCCAGCACGAGGTAGCCGAGCAACAGGACGACGCCGGCGAGGATGGAGAGGACGTAGTTGAAGACCAACCCCGTCTGAAGCCGCCGGAGCATCCAGCTCCCCGCCTCCAGGATCCGCGCGACGCCGTCCACGGCTCCGTCCACGATCGTCACGTCGCACCGCCGCCACAAAACCGTCGCAATGCGGTTCAGCGGGCTCACAATGCACGCCCAATACACCTCATCCACATAGTACTTCTGCCACAGCAGCCGGTGCAGGGTCGGGAACCGCGCGGCGAGCCGTGCCGGCAGGGCGGGCCGGGCGCGGTAGCCGAGCAGGCCCCCGCCGACCCCCACCCCCGCCACGGCAAGCGAGAGGAGCGCCAGGGTGAGCGCCGAGGCGTGGCCGGCCGCCGGCCCCGCGGCGAGGCTCGGGGCGAGGAATCGGTGGAAGGGGCCGTGCTCGGGGGGCAGCCCGATCCAGCCGGCGGCGATGGCCCCCAGCGCGAGGCCGAGCAGCGGCAGCCCCATGCTCGGGGAGGTGTCGTGCAGGTGCCGGAGCTGGTGGGGGGTGCCCCGGAAGGGCCCCTCGAAGGTGAGCCAGTACAGCCGGGTCATGTAGAAGGCGGTGAGGCCGGCCCCGGCGAGGCCGAGGAGCCAGAGCCCGGTGTGGCCCGTGCTGTAGGCGGCAAAGAGGATCTCGTCCTTGGACCAGAAGCCGGCCAAGGGGAAGAGGCCGGCATTGGCGGCGGCCCCGACGAGGAAGGTATAGGCGGTGAGCTTGAGGGGGCGGCGCAGCCCGCCCATCCGCTGGATGTCCTGCTCGCCATGCAGCGCATGGATGACCGCCCCGGCCCCGAGGAACAGGAGCGCCTTGAAGAAGGCATGGGTGTACAGGTGGAAGATGCCGCTGGCGTAGGCCCCGACCCCGGCGCCGAGGAACATGTAGCCGAGCTGGGAGATGGTCGAGTAGGCGATGACCCGCTTGATGTCGGTCTGGACACAGGCGATGGTGGCGGCGAAGACGGCGGTCAGCGCCCCGATGGCCGCCACGAGCTCCAGCGTGGCCGGGGCCAGGGCGTACAGGGGGCTCGAGCGGGCGATCATGTAGACCCCGGCGGTCACCATGGTCGCGGCGTGGATGAGGGCCGAGACCGGGGTCGGGCCCTCCATGGCGTCGGGGAGCCAGACATAGAGCGGCAGCTGCGCGCTCTTGCCCATCGCGCCGACGAAGAGCGCCAGCGTGAGCCAGGTGACGAGGGAGAAGCCCCCCAGCGCCGGGGCGGTGAGGGTGTCCGCGAGGGCGGGGAGGCGGGCGAAGAGCGCCGTGTACTCGAGGGTGCCGAAGGTGCGCCAGAGCAGGAGGAGGCCGAGGAGGAAGCCGGCATCCCCGACGCGGTTGACGAGGAAGGCCTTGTTCCCGGCGTCGGTGGCGGTCTTCTTCTCGTACCAGAAGCCGATGAGCAGATACGAGCAGAGCCCCACCCCCTCCCAGCCGAGGAAGAGGAGGAGGTAGTTGTTGGCGAGGACGAGCATGAGCATGGCGAACAGGAAGAGGTTGAGGTAGCAGAAGAAGCGGGGGTAGCCGGGATCGCCGTGCATGTAGCCGATGGAGTAGACGTGGATGAGACAGCCGACGCCGGTGACGGTGAGCATCATGACGGTGGCGAGGGGATCGACGAGGAAGCCGAGGGGGACGGTGAAGGCCCCGGCGACGATCCAGGGGGCGAGGAGGACCTCGCCCGGGTGGCCGGCGAGGACCGGGGCCGCGACGAGCAGGGCGACGGCGAAGGCGGCCCCTGCGGCGGGCACCGCCACCCAGTGGGCCCGGGGGCCGAGGCGCCGGCCCCCGAGGCCGGTGCCCAGCGCCCCGAGGAGCGGCAAGGCAGGCACGAGCCAGACGAAGTCAATCATCGTTTCCCCGTGCAAGGTTCAACGTTCTACGTTCTACGTTCTACGTTGAAAGGAGGGGGGTGGTGCCGCCGGTACACCGCTGGACGTCGCACGTTGCACGTTGAACATTGAACATGCTCCCTTAGCCTTTCAGCAGGCGGACCTCATCCACGTTCACCGTCTCCGCCGTCCGGAAAAGGGCGATGATGATCGCCAGCCCCACCGCCACCTCTGCCGCCGCCACGGTCATCACGAAAAAGACGAAGACCTGCCCGTCGAGGGAGTGGAGAAACCGCGAGAAGGCGACGAAGGTCAGATTCACCGCGTTCAGCATCAGCTCGATGGCCATAAAGATGATCAGGGCGTTGCGTCGGGTCGCCACGCCGACGACCCCGACCATGAACAGGAAGGCGCTAAGGAGCAGATACGCCCAGAGGGGGACCATCGTTCCTTCACTCCACCTTTCGTTTGGCGAGTACCATGGCGCCGACCATGGCGGTGAGCAGAATCAGCGACGTCAATTCAAAAGGAATCAGGTATTCGCGAAAGAGGATGCGCCCGACGGCCCGGGTATTGCCGACTGTTCTGAGCACCTCCGGGTCATAGGCGCCCCGGGGCCCCAACACGATCTGGGGGCCGACGCCCACGGCCAGCTCGGCCAGCAGCAGGCCGGCCAGCACGGTGCCGACGATCACGCCGACCGGTTTCACGCGCGCCGGTGAACGATCCGTACGTCCCAGATCCAGCAGCATGATGACGAAGAGGAAGAGGACCATGATGGCCCCGGCATATACAATGATGTGCACGGCGGCGATCAGCTCGGCGCCGAGGAGGATGTAGAGGCCGGCCTGCGCGAAGAGCGCGAGGATCAGGTAGAGGGCACTGTAGATCGGACTCCGCTGCAGCACCATCGCGACGGCCGCGACGGCGGCCACAAGGCCGAAGGCGAGGAAGAAGATCCATTCCATCGATGCTCCTCAGGCCAGGAGGGCCGCGGTGACCATCACGTTGGCCAGGGCCGCGGGCAGCAGCACCTTCCAGCCGAAGCGCATCAGCTGGTCGTACCGGAACCGGGGGAGCGTCGCCCGCAGCCAGACGAAGAGGAAGATGAAGGCGAAGACCTTGAGGAGGAACCAGATGACCGGAGGCAGGAACGGGCCCTGCCATCCCCCGAGAAAAAGGGTGGCCGCGAGGGCGCCGGCGGCGATCATGTTGGCGTATTCCGCCATGAAGAAGAGGGCGAATTTCATGGAGCTGTACTCGGTGTGATACCCCGCCACCAGCTCCGTCTCGGCTTCCGCCAGGTCAAACGGGGCCCGGTTGAGCTCCGCATTGCTGCTCACCAGGAAAATCAGGAACCCGAAAAATTGAGGGAAGATATTCCATCGGGGGACGATGCCGTACCAGCTCCCCGCCTGACCCTCGACGATCTCCACCAGGCTCAGCGACCCGGTCCACATCACGACCCCGATCACCGAGAGCGCCAGGCTCAGCTCGTAGCTCACCATCTGGGCGGACGACCGGAGGCCCCCCAGGAGGGCATACTTGCTGTTCGAGGCCCACCCGGCGAGCACGATCCCATAAACGCCGAGCGAGGCGACGGCGAAGACGTAGAGGAGCCCGATGTTGACGTCGGTGATGACGAAGGACGGACCAAAGGGGATGACGGCGAAGATGATCAGGGCCGGGACGAGGGTCAGCGCAGGCGCGAGGAGAAAGATCACCCGATCCGCATGGGCCGGGATGATGTCCTCCTTGAACATCAGCTTGATCGCATCGGCGATGGGCTGGAGGAGTCCGAAGGGCCCGACCCGGGAGGGACCGAAGCGCACCTGCATGTCGCCGATCACTTTCCGCTCGAGCCAGGTCAGATACGCCACCGCCAGGAGGACCAGACCCATCACCAGCGCAATCTTCAGCACCGTCGCGAGCAGAAACTCCATCGCTCCTCTCCGATTACCGTTTACCGATCACCGTCGACCGGATGGATCGGTGTTTGGTGGTTAGTGATTGGTGAAAACCACCAGGGCCTCGACTGAGCTCGGCCGAACGTCCCACTAGTCACCAGCCACCAGTCACTCTTCTCTAGTGGTGAGCGGGACGCCGAGGGGCCCGATGGCCTCGTACTCGATCCCGCGAAAGGCGGCGGACTCCGTCGCCAGGCGACGCCAGATCTCCTCGGGGGTCCACGGGATCCCGGAGCCGCGGATCCCAACGGCCACTCGATGCAACACTTCCCCCAAGGGGAGGACCTTGCCCTTGGGCTCGATGGCCTTCCGCACCCGTTGGATGCGACCGGCAAAGTTCACGATCGTCCCCTCCTTCTCTGCGTAACCCAACGCGGGGAAGACGAGATCGGCCCGGCGTGTGCCGACCGGCCCTCGCACAGCCCACATTACCAGGAGTTCGAGACGGTCCAGGGAGCGTTCCCACTCGTCCGCGAGCACCGCCTCCTCCCAGGGCTCCTCCTCAAACAGGAGCAGGGCCTTGAGCCTCCCCGACCGCGCCGCCTCGAGCATCTCCCGGGTCCCCCAGCCCCCCGGGCCCGGGCCCAGGCCGAGGGCTCTGGCCCCCCGGGTGTTCGGACTCTTGTCGGTCCGCCGGAGGAGATGGTCCTCCGCCTCGTCCGCCGCCAGCTCCTGGACCGGATGCACCCGATAATCCAGGTGGGGAGTCCCCAGCACTTCCCTGAGGAACGTCGAAGCCGCATACAGCTCTTCGGTGGTGAGCCACGTGGAGAGCAGGCCGCCGACGGAGGCAGGACCGTGCCGGTCGCAGATCCCGCGCAGTCGCTCCGCGAGGACGGCAACCGCCTCGTCCCACTCCACCGACACGTGCGCGTCGTCCCGCCGCACGAGGGGACTCTGCAGTGCACTCCGGCCCCGGCGAGGATAGGCCTCGAAGCGGCCCTCGTCACACATCCAGTAGCCGTTCACTTCCGGGTTATGTCGCGGGCGGATGCGAAGGACTTCCTCCCCCCCTGTCCTCAGATGCCGCACGTCCATCACGATGCTGCACCCCCGGCTGCACGCGGGACACGTGCTCTCGACGTGCCGCACCAGATCCCAGGGGCGGGATCTGAACCGATACTCCGTGCTGGTGAGCGCCCCCACGGGGCAGAGATCGATGACGTTGCCGGAGTACGGGTTGTCAAGGTCCCGGCCCGGGAAGAGGATGATCTCCGCCCGGTCCCCGCGGAACCCGATCCCCAGCTCGCCGGTGCCGACCACGTCCCGGCAGAACCGAACGCACCGGGTGCAGAGGATGCACCGCTCGGCATCGAAGATGACATGGGGGCCGATGGGACGGTGCTTGTCGCGATGGACCTTCGGCTCGATGGTCCGACTCGCCCCGGGACCGTACCGCATGGTGTAGTCCTGGAGCGGGCACTCCCCGCCCTTGTCGCAGACGGGACAGTCGAGCGGATGGTTGAGGAGGTAAAATTCGAGGACGCCGCGTCGCACCTCCTCCACATGCGGGGTTCGCGTATGGACGACCATCCCTTCGGCCACGGGGGTCGCGCAGGCGATGAGCAGCTTGGGAGACTTCTCCACCTCCACGAGGCACATCCGACAGACCCCTTCGATGGGCAGCCCGGGATGGTAGCAGTAATGCGGGATCTCGACGCCCAGCCGCTCTCCCGCCTGGATGATGGTGGTTCCCGGCGGGACCTGGACCTGTCGCCCGTCAATCGTCATCGTCACGAGTTTCTGTGTTGGTTCGCTCATCCTCTCGTGCACCGCGCGACCCCGCGCGCCTCTCAGTCCTCAGTACTCAGTCCTCAGTCCTGAACGCTCAGTCCTCAGCGCTCAGTCCTCAGTCCTAGTTCGTAACGGGCACCTCCCCTGCCGGATGTGCGCCTCGAACTCCTCCCCGAAGTACTTCAAATAGCTCTCGGTCGGCATGGCGGCCGAGTCGCTCAGGACGCAGATGGTCTGGCCCTTCATGTTGCGGCAGACTCCCTTGAGCGTCTCGAGATCCGCCATCTGCCCCTTCCCCTCCTCTATCCGCCTCAGGGTCTTGTGGAGCCAGGCAGTCCCCTCCCGGCACTGCGTACACTGGCCGCAGGACTCGTGATGGTAGAAGCGGTTCACCACCTCCCCGACCTTCACCATGCACGTCGTCTCGTCCATGACAACGACGCCCCCCGAGCCCCCCATGGACCCGGCGGCGGCGAGGGACTCGAAGTCCAGCCCGACATCGAGATGGTCGGGGGTGAGGACCGGCGCGGAGCTCCCCCCGGGGATGATCGCCTTGAGCCTCCGACCCCCGCCGATTCCGCCGGCGTGCTCAAAGATCAACTCCCTGAGCGTGGTGTTGAGCGGCAGCTCGTAATTCCCCGGGTGGCGCACGTGGCCGCTCACGGAGAAGACGCGGGTCCCGGTGCTCTTGGGGGTTCCCAGACCGACGTACCACTCGGGCCCCCGGAGGACGATGTGCGGGATGTTGCAGAGGGTCTCGACGTTGTTCACCGCCGTCGGACACTGATAGAGGCCCTTCACCGCCGGAAAGGGAGGACGGATCCTCGGCTCGCCGCGCTTCCCCTCCAGGGACTCGATCAGCGCCGTCTCCTCTCCACAGATGTAGGCCCCGGCGCCGCGATACAGGAAGACGTCGAGGCCGACGCCGCTTCCCAGGATGTCTTTCCCGAGGAACCCCGCCGCGTACGCGTCGCGAAGCGCCCGCTCCATGATCACGGCCCCGTCCAGGAACTCACCCCGCAGATAGATGTACGAGGTGGTCGCCCCGATGGCGTAGCTCGCGATGATGATGCCTTCGAGCACCTGATGGGGGTCGCGCTCCAAGAGCTGACGATCCTTAAAGGTCCCGGGTTCTCCCTCATCGGCGTTGCAGAGGAGGTACCTCGGGACCCCCGAAGCCTGCGGGACGAATCCCCATTTCACGCCGGTCGGAAAGCCGGCGCCGCCGCGGCCCCGCAGGCCGGATCGCTTGACCATCTCGATGATCTCGGCAGGCGGACGCTCAAGGGCCCGGCGCAGCGCCCGGTACCCGCCCCGCTCGAGATAGGCCGCGATGCTGCCGTCGTAGCTCGGATCGAGGAGATTCCCGTGCAGGATACGCTCGAAGTTCCCACGGGGGGCTGCCGCAGCCGGCGCCGTGCCTGCCCCGGATCGATACCGGTACGCCCCGGGAAGCTCCCCTCGATCGAAGGACCCGAGCAGCTCCTCAAGCCCAGCTCGGTCCAGCGGCCCGTAGTGGGTGCCGTTGATCTGTACCACGGGCGCGGCATCGCAGGCGGCCAGGCACTCGGTCGTTCCCAGGCTGAACAGCCCGTCACGCGTCACCCCGCCCTCGTCGATTCGCAGCCGGTTGCGGAGATGCCCCAGAAGGGTGTCGGCGCCCGACAGTGTGCACGAGAGATTGCGGCAGACCTCGATGTGACACCGTCCCACGGGCTGAAAGCGATACATCGTGTAGAAACTGGCCGTCTCCCAGACATCGGCGGGACGCAGATCGAGCAGGGCCGCCACCTCCGTCATCGACTCGGGGGTCAGATACCCGTGCTCCTCCTGCGCCACATGCAACAGCGGCAGAATCGCCGACCGCTTCTGCGGGAATCGGTTCACGATCTCGGCGCAGGCCTGCCGGAGGTTCGCCGACGGCATCCCCCTATTCCTCCGATCCGGCCGCGGGCGCGCGCCGTCGGCCGCCATCGGGGGGCTCGACACGATGCTCCGGCGCGTCCCACTCGAGCCCCCCCTTTCGCCAGACGTACGCCAGCCCGAAGACCAACACGAGCACAAAGCCTCCCATTTCGAAGAAGCCGAACCACGTGAGCTCGCGGTAGACCACCGCCCACGGGTACAGGAATATGATCTCGATATCGAAGAGGATGAAGAGCATGGCCACAAGATAGAAGTGGATGGAGAACCGCTCGCGGGCGAGCCCCACCGGCGCGATCCCGCATTCGTAGGGCTCCAGTTTCGCCGCCTGCGGACGCCGGGGCCCCATCACGGACGACAGGATGATCGACCCGCCCGCGAAGAGGACCGCCGCGACGAAGAACAGCAGGATGGGAAGGTATTCGGTGAGCATGTGAATTTATGTACTTACTCTGCCAAAATGAGAGCCCCGGAATTCCGGGGCCCCCGGTCTACCCGCCCTTGACGACGATCGCGCTAAACGGGTTCGCAAAGAGGAGGATCAAGGCAATCAACAGCACGTAGATGGCCAGGGACTCGATGAAGGCGAGGCCGATGATCAATGCGGTCTGGATACGTCCCGCCGCATTCGGTTGGCGGGCCATCCCGTCCAGGGCAGCAGAAATCGCCCGCGCCTGAGCCAAAGCGGCCATGGCCGACGCCAGAGCCATCGCGAATCCCCCGGTCAAGACCGTAACCCAGAAGAATGTTTGCTCGCTTCCTGGTGCGCCTCTCTCCGCAGCCAAGGCCAAAGTCGTCGAGCCGACTACCCCCACGATCCCCGCCACGACACCCGTCAACATGAATCGCATGCACGTCCCTCCCTCTCGAGACCTCCGGTTGGTCCACCTGAGCGGGATCCCTCTCGCCTCCGAATCTTTCGGTCCTGGGCCTTGCACTCTCCCTCAATGCCCTTCGTGATGGGCCGCCTCCACCGCCCCGGCGATATAGATCGTCGAGAGCATGACCCAGACCAGTGTCTGGACTACGCTGGTAAAGATGGCA
>Ga0209751_10003367_pt1 | contig 15547 bp, 15 predicted proteins | sample RifCSP13_1_FD_184019 | JGI IMG/M metagenome (GOLD analysis project Ga0209751, IMG submission 184019) | Soil microbial communities from Rifle, Colorado - Rifle CSP2_sed 13_1 (SPAdes) (version 2) | ecosystem: Environmental > Terrestrial > Deep subsurface > Rock core/Sediment | place: Rifle... | reverse complement strand
GCACGTGACGGCGGAGCACGATCGGCTCGGTGAGCCCGCGAGCCCGCGCCGTGAGCACGTGACTCGCACCGCCGCCCGCGATCACGCCGGACCGGATGAAGCGGATGAGCTCACCGGTGAGGGGGAGCGCCAGCACCGCGACCGGCAGCACCAGGTGGCGGAGCCGATCGGCGAGCGAGCTCTCCAGGCCGGGGGTGCTCATCCCGCCGGCGGGAAGGATCCGCCATCGCGCGGCGAAGAGCAGGATGACCAGGATGCCGAACCAGAAGGCGGGGATCGCGAGGGCGGTGAAGTTGATCAGGGTGACGCCCCGATCGGGCAGGCTCCCCGGCCGCCGGCCCACGCCGATCCCCACCGGGAGCGCGATGCCGAGGCTCAGCGCCAGGGCGAGCCCCACCAGGGTGAGCGTGTTAGGCAGCCGGGCGAGCACCGTGGGCACGGTTGGGGTCTGGTAGAGGAAGCTCCGGCCCAGGTCGCCGCGGAGCAATCCGGCGTGCCAGCGGAGGTACTGCTCCGCGAGCGGGCGGTCTCGGTGTGGCTGCGGTGCGACCTCGAGACGGCGCTCGCCCGCATTCCCGCCGACGGGAGCCGACCGCTCGCCCGGAATCGTGGCATAATGCGGGGCCTGCTGGCCCAGCGGGAGGCGTCGTACGCGGAGGCCGACCTCGTGGTCGACTCCGGCGCCGGTGACCCGTGGGCCGTGGCCGAGGCCGTCCTCGCCGCCCTCCGCGAGAGGGGCGTCGGCCGTGAGCGGACGGGCGAGCGATGCGATACCTGATCCTCTCAGACATCCACGCCAACCGGGAGGCCTTCGTCGCCGTGCTCCACTTCGTCCGGCGGAAGCACTGGGACAAGGCCATTTTCCTGGGCGACCTCGTCGGCTACGGCGCCAACCCCAACCAGACGGTCGACATGCTGCGGGAGCTCAAGCCGCTCGTCGCGATCCGCGGCAACCACGACAAGGTCTGCTCGGGGATCGAGGACGGCGAGCTCTTCAACCGGGTCGCCCTCCAGGCCGCCATGTGGACACGGGGCAGGCTCACCCCAACCAACCTCAAGTGGCTTCGGGCTCTGCCGGAGGGGCCGTTCGTGGTCGACGAGGCCTTCGCGATCTCCCACGGCACCCCGATCGACGAGGATGCCTACATCTTCGGCGAGATCGAGGCCCTGAACGTGTTCCGGCAGACCACGTTTCCCGTCTGCTTCTTCGGGCACTCGCACTTCCCGGTCATCTTCGGCCTCTCACCCGACGCCATCCAAACCGTGATCACGAACGGGGCGGCCTTCCGCTTCCGCCTCGAGCCGGGGATGCGATACCTGGTCAACCCCGGGTCGATCGGCCAGCCTCGGGACGGCAGCCCGCTGGCGTCCTTCGCGACCTACGACAGCACGGCGAAGGTCGTGACCATCTACCGGGTGCCGTATCGGATCGAGCGGGCCCAGCAGCGCATCCTGGGCGCGGGGCTGCCCCGTCCCCTCGCCGACCGTCTCGCCCTCGGGCGCTAACAGGGCGCTGGTAGCGCGTCGGGGTAGTCGCCTCTCCCCAAGGCGAGGGGATCGCGCGCGAGAACGACCTCCGAGCCCCTAGCTGGGCGTGGGTTAGTGATCCTTCGAGGGAGGGGTACACGGCACCTGACCAGCCAATGCCTTGCACTCTAATTTCTGTTGATGGCTTGACAAGCCATCTATGGCAAATATAATACATACATGAAGCGGGGGCTAGGTCGACAAGAAGCCCAGATGCTGGCGTACGTGCAGATGCGCAAGCGGAAGGCCGTGCGTAGCGGCGAACTCATCGGCCCCCTCCGGTTGACCCTCCTGCAAGAGCGTGAGCTGTTCCGGCGCATGGCCCGCGGACGCCTGATCGCCCGAGTCCGCCCCGGCCTGTATCTCGTCCCACCGCGACTGCCCCTGGGCGGATCGTGGAGCCCGGACGAGATCCTTGCCGTCAACACGTTGCTGGAGGACCGCCAGGGGCGCTACCAGCTCTGCGGGCCCAACGCGTTCAGTCGCTACGGCTTCGACGACCAGGTGCCGACCCGAGTCTATGCCTACAACAACCGCATCTCAGGGGAGCGCACCGTCGGAGCCGTAGCGTTGACCCTGATCAAGGTGGCCGACAAACGCCTCGGCGACGTCGAGCTGGTTCGCACCGCCGACGGACTGACGGCGACCTATTCGTCGCGCGTGCGGACGCTCGTGGATGCGGTCTACGACTGGTCACGGTTCAACAGCCTTCCACGAGGGTTCGGCTGGATACGAGCCGAGCTGGCGGCCCGGCGAATCGCCGCCGCGGAGCTGGTCCGGGTCACGTTGCGCTATGGGGATGTCGGCACGATCCGGCGGGTGGGGGCGCTGCTGGATCGAGAAGGAGTGGATGCCGCACAGCTCAGGAAGTTGGAGCGAGCACTCAAGCCCTCCACGAGCCTCATCCCATGGATTCCCAGAAGGCCGAAGCGCGGGACGGCGGATCGGCGTTGGGGCATCGTGTGGAACGACCGTGGCTGAACCAGCGCCTCTCCGCCTTCACGTTGAAGACCCCGCACTGTTTCGCGAGGCAGTGAACTTCACGGCGGCGGAGACGCGATTCGCACCCCGCCTCATCGAGAAGGACTACTTCTGCAGCGTGCTCCTCCAGCATCTCACCGCTGCCGATGCCGAGTTGGTCTTCAGAGGCGGCACCTGTCTCGGGAAGGTGCACGTTGGCTTCCACCGTTTGAGCGAGGACCTGGACTTCCTCATCCCGACTCCCATCGACGCGTCGCGAGCCGACAGGCGCCGCCGTACGGCGGAGTCGAAACGCGCGGTTGCCAAGATCGGGGAAGCGCTACCCGGTCTCCACGTCATCACGCCGCTCACCGGCGCGAATGACTCCCGGCAGTACGCCGCCGTGATCGGCTACACGCCGCTCGTAAGCCCGCACGAGGAGACTATCAAGGTCGAGGTGGGCCTCCGCGAGCCGCTGCTCACGGCCGCGATTCAAGGTGCGGCCAAAACGCTTCTGCTCGACCCCGTCTCCGGTTCGCCCTTCATCGCGGCCTTTCCTGTGGTGTGCCTTTCTCGCCAAGAGGCCATGGCGGAGAAGCTGCGGGCGGCGGTATCGCGGCGCGAGGTTGCCATTCGGGACTTCTACGATGTCGATCATGCTGTCCGCCAGTTGGGCCTGCGGTTACAGGATCCCGCCCTGATCGGGCTGGTCGGGAAAAAGCTTGCGGTGCCCGGCAACGAGCCCGTGAACGTTTCGGCGGCCCGGCTGGCGGCGCTCAAACAGCAGCTCGAGTCGGAGCTAAAGCCGGTGCTGCGCGATCGGGATCTCGCGGGGTTCGACTTGGAGCGGGCCTTCGCGAGCGTGGCTGAGTTGGGGCGTCACATCGGTTTGGAGAGCGGCTCATGAGCACTCGCTGGGCACTCCTCGTTCTTCTCGCCCCGGTGATCGCGGCCGCCCCGCCCGATCAGCAGATCGCTCACCTCGCCGGTCTCGCGCGCGCATGGGGGCAGGTCAAGTACGTCCACCCCGCCATGGCCTCATCGGACGCCGACTGGGACGCCGCCCTCGTCCGCGCGATCGCGGCCGTCGAGGCGGCGACCTCGGATGAGGAGTATCGAGGAGTGATCGCAAGCATGCTCGCGGAGTTGGGCGATCCGGCGACGCGGGTTGTCGAGCCATCATCAGAGACCGCGAGTCAGGCGTCGCCGACGCCGGACCCAAAGCGGCCGTGGCTTGAGAGGATCGACGAGAGGACCTCCGTGGTCGTCGTTCCCGGCGGGCCGGCGCTCGAGGCGAATCCCGATGTCAATCGCGATACGTGCGCTCGCTTCGAGCAAGCGTCGGTGTTCGATCGCGTCGTGCTCGACCTCCGCGGCCTCACCGGCCGGAGGGCCGGTTGGTCCGTAAAGGAGGCCATCTCCAAGTGCCTGCCGCGGCTGCTCGACCGCGACGTCGCGCTGCCCCCGCGCCGCTTCCTGAACCACGGCTTCTACGGGTTCCAGAGCATCGCAGGCGGGCCCGGTGGGGTGGGTACGTCGGGCAGCTCCCAGCTAACGGTTTCCAGCTCCGGTGCGGTGCGTGGCGAGGCCCGCCGGACGCCGCGGTTGGCTGTCATCGTGAACGCGGGGACCCCCGACATCTGTGAATTCCTCATGGCCCTGCAGGCGCACGGTCTGGCGTACGTGGTCCAGCAGGGCGCCGTGCGTGACGCGGGGCTCCTGGTAAAGACCTTCGAGGTCGAGGACGGCCTTACGATCGCCGTCAGGCATGGCGAGCTGCTGCGGCCCGACGGAGGGGCCGGGTTCGCGGCCGACGAAGTGGTGCCGGGCTCCGCCGAGCAAGGTTCGGACCCGGCCCGAGCCGCCGCCCTCCGCGCGCTCGAGCGACCGAGACGCGCGGCTCCGGAAGGGCCAGCGGCGGCAACGACTCCGTTTCGCTATTCCGCCTTCATCGAGAAGGATTATTCGCACAGGACGTACCCCGACCGCGCCCACCGGCTGCTGGCCCTGTTCCGCCTGTACAACGTCATCGAGTACTTCTTTCCGTACAAGGACCTGATGGATCGCCCCTGGCGGGACACGCTGCGCGAGTTCATTCCGCGCATGCGTGACGCGCGCGACGAGACCGACTACGCGCTCGCCGTCTGCGAGTTGGCGACACGCCTGAACGACTCGCACGTGACGGTCCACTCTCCCGTGCTCGATGCCTACTTCGGCACGGATCGGCCCCCGGTGCGTGTCGACCTCGTGGAGGCAAGCACGGTGGTGACGGAGATCGATCCAGACCTCGCCGGCACGGGCCTGCTGGTGGGCGACATCGTGCTGTCGGTCGACGGTGAGGCGACCTCCGCGCGGCGCGCGCGGCTGGCTCGTTATCTACCCGCGTCCACGCCCGGACGGCTGGAAAACAAGATCGACATCGAGTTCCTACTCGGACCGAAGTCGCAGCCCGCGGTGCTGGAGGTCCGCGGAGAGGACGGCGCGCTCCGGCACGTCGCGGTCCCGCGCACGCTCGAGGGCTTGGCGCCGCGTGCCCGGCGGCGGGCCGGCCCCGTGTATCGCGTGCTCGCTGACGGCTATGGCTACGTGGACCTCGAGCGGCTCAAGCCAGAGGACGTCGACGCGGCCTTCGAGACCATTCGGAGAATGCCGGGGTTGATCCTCGACATGCGAGGCTACCCGACGAGCGCCGCCTGGCTGCTTGTCCCGCGCCTGGCCCGGGACAGGACGCGGCCCGCATTCCTGAGCGGAGACCCGCGCTACGACGGCTCCAGCGGACAGTTCTGGCTGGCGGAGGGCGTGGGCGACGTGGGCGAGCCGGTTGAGGCCGCGCCAGGTGAGCGATACGCGGGTCGGGTGGTGGTCCTTGCAGATGGCAGTTCCCAGAGCGCCGCCGAGACCGTCTGCTTGCTCGTCAAGGCGGTCACCGACCCCACGTTCGTCGGCACGCGGACGAGCGGCGCCAACGGCGGCGTGACACGCACCATTCTGCCCGGCGGCATCGTCGTGAACTTCACAGGCTACGCCGTGCGGAACGCGGACGGGAGCCAGTTCCAGCGGATCGGGATCGTCCCCGACATCGAGGCGCGCCCGACGCTACGGAGCATCCGTGAAGGCCGCGACGAGCTCGTCGAGCGGGCCGTCGAGTTTCTGAGCCGGAGCCGATGAAGGCCCAAGGACGCCTTTCTCAAGCGCTGAAGAACGGCAGCGCTCTCACGTGACCTGCGTCGCTAGGGTACGCGCAGCGCCAGCTCGAGGAGCCGCTGCCGCAGGTCGGGTCGAAGCGTCGCCACCCGCTCGTTCGCGACCCCGGTGCCGTACTGCCAGGGCAGGGCGGACCGCAGCTGGTCCAGGGCGGCGGCGGGGCCCAGCGCCGCCACCTCCGAGGGCCGTGAACCCCCGCTGCACAGCGTCTGGTAGTCGTTGAGCAGCGCCGCCCAGTACCGCGCGAGCGCGGCCGCCGTGGGCGGAGCCGCCCGGGATGGAAGCCCGGGAGGGGTCGCGTAGCCCGCGGCGTCCTGCGGCGTCGTCCGGACCACGAACTCCGACGTTCCGACGACCCCGACCCCGATCAGCGGCTGCTCGCGGGCCTCGAAACGGACGGTGCCCCCCCCAACCCGGGCGCGGACGCCGACCTCGTTGAGAGCGGCCGCCACGCGCAGCGCCCGCTCGGCCGGGGAGCGCGCGTCGTCCTTGAAGGACAGGAGGAGCAGGGGCGCGATCTCGGTCGCGACGAAGGCCTGGCCTGACGAGCCGTCTCCGGCCGCCGCGGCCAGGAAGCGGAGGACGAAGGAGCCCGAGACCAGGCGCTGGAGTGTGAAGGGCGGGGCGCTGGAAGACGACGCGGCACCGGAGTGCACGACGAACGGCGCCGTGATCTCGGGCTCGCCACGCGTCGGCACCGGAGCCACGACCTTGAGCTCCTTCGAGCTCGCCTCCGCGACGAGGGCGGTGACGCCGTCGAACGTCACCGTGGTCGGGGCCCGCCGGGAGAGGAGGCCCACGCCCCGGAGCTGCACCACGGCCCCCGCCACGCCGCGCGTCGGCTCGACGGAAAGGACGAGGGGGGCGCGCCCGAGGGCCACGTTGAGTGCGGCCGTGCGGCGCCCGGCGACCGTGGCCACCACGGGGTGCTCGCTCCCCGGCGCGCCCTCGATCGCCGGCATCTGGAAGCGAACGCTCCCCGCCTCCGCGCCGATCACGCTCGCCGGACGACCCGCGACCGTGACCTCCACCGCCCCGTCGGCGAAGCCCTCTCCGTGCAGCGCCACCTCGTCCCCCGGCAGGGCGGCTTCCGGTTCAAGCGACGCGGCCGCGAGCGGTGCGAGCACCACGAGGTTGACCGGCTGCGAGCGGCCCTGTGCGGTCTCGACCACGACAGGGACGGTCCCTCCTCCCGGCAAGGACGGCACGGTGGCCGTGAGGGCGTCGCCGGACACCGTCGCCGCCGGGACCGAGCGGTCGCCGAACCACACCACGTTGCCTGCCGCCTCGCCGGCGAAGCGACGCCCGATCAGCGTGACGGTGAGGCCCGGCTCCACCTGAGCGGGCTGGATGGTGGAGACGACGGGCGCCGAGAAGAGCCATCGCCAGCCCTGCCACCCGAGGGCCAGGACGAGCGCCGCCGCCACGACGGCGAGGCCGAGTCGCGCGAGCTCGGCGAAGGGGATATCGATGCGCCGGCGGCGACGACGACTGACGGCCGCGCGCGCGCGCGCGGCCGCCAGTCGGGCCGCCTCCGCCGGGCCCGTCTCTGCCGCGGGGTGCGCCTTCGCCTCCTCCGTCGGTGGCAGAGGCGGCGGGGCGGCGATCACCCCCGCGGGGATGTGGACGCGGACCACCGGCGGCGGCGATTTGGTCCCCGGCGCCACGAAGGAGATGACGTCGCCGTCGAGAAGGGCCGCCGTCTCCACCGGCTCGCCGTTCACCCATGTCCCGTACCGGCTGCCGTTGTCGATCATCGAGAGGCCGACGTCGTCCCAGGCGACCTTCACGTGGGCCAGCTCGATCTGGGGGTGGTCGACACGCATGTGGGCCAGCCGCCCCGAGCCGATGATCACGGTCGAGCCCGGGGAGAGAGGCATCGTGAGGCTGTCGAGAGGACCGCCTTCGACGACGAGCGTGGGGAGCTCCGAGCTCTCGGCCATTGGGCTTACAGCGCGCCGGCCTTCGCCTCGCGCAACGCGGGGATTATAGGACGCGTACGCCGCTACGGACTACACGAGGATCGAGACGAGCGCGGCCAGTGTCGCGACGCGGCGCACGCGCGGGAATCGCGTGGGCTCGAGCGCCGCCAGCGTCAGGAGCGCCGCGGCGGCAGTCCCGGCCATGAGTCCGGTGCCGTAGCTTCCATCGCGCAGCCAGCCCTCCACGCCCGCCGCCCCGGCGGCGAGGAAAGCGAGGACCGCCGTCGCGCGCCCCGAGAGCGCCTCTCGTGCCCTCGCGAGACCCGCATCGGCGTCCGCGACGCCGCGCGCCTCGAGGACCGACGCCGCGAGGAGGCCGGTCCCCGCCACGAGCCCGCCGAGCGGCAGCGCGGCGGCGCGGGCGGCCTCCCCTGCCAGTCCCGCTGCGCGCGTGAGCGCGACCGCCGACCCCGCCGCCGTGAGCCCGGCCGCTACCCCCAGCAGCCCGAGGCCGATAGGCCGGACGGGCTCGATGGAGGCCAGGCGCCGCGCGGCGAGCAGCAGGCTGCCGGCGAGGGCAGCCAGCAGCCCCAGGCCCAGGAGCACACCCACCCCCGGCAGGATCGCCCGCGCCGGGCCCATCCCGACTCCCAGCGACCAGCTGAGCACCGATCCCCGGTCGACGAGGGCCAGCAGGATCACGAGGGCGGAGCCGGCGACGAGCGCGGACGTTGCCGCATCGCCTCCCTCGGCGCGCCGTGCGCGGCGGGCCGCGTCCAGCGAGTCCGCGGCGAAAGCGGTGGCCAGCCCGCACAGGGCTACCGCCGCCGACGCCGTGAGCGTGAGACCGAGGGCCAGCACGGTGGCGCCGCCGGCGGCCAGAGCCAGGGCCGTCGGCGTCCCGAGACCGGCGGCGGCCACCGCGAGGAGCAGGATCGGCCACGCGCCTGGAGATTCGGCCGCGAGGAGGAGCGCAACCGCGCCCAGTGCGGCGAGGACTCGGGCCGGCCACCACAAGCGCGGCCAAAGAAGCGATGCCGGCGCCGCGAGAAAGAGGGCGAGGGCGCCGACGAGAGCGAGCGCCGTCAACGTGTCCTCCCGCCCAGAGCGACACCCGCCGCCGCCGACACCACACCCAGCAGGAGGAGGGGCGCGAGCGGCTCGCGGTGCACCGCCAGCTCGACCGCCACCTCGGGCTCGGTCTCGACGAGGGCGAAGGAGCGGCCGAGCTCCTCGACCCGGTGCAGGCCCGGCACCGCCTGGAGCACGAAGACGCGCCAGGTCTGCCCCGCCCGCTCCACGGTGAGGAGCGCGCCGGGGTTTCGCGGCTCCGCCGATCGGGTGAAGGGGTGCCCCTCGTCCAGCGCGAAGTCGGGGAAGTACTCCTGGAGGGTGATCGTCAGCGCTCCGACACGACCGGGGCGGCCGGGCGCCACCTCCGCCATCTGGGTCGCCTGTCCATCCGACACCGCGACCACGAGGCGAGCCGCGCCGCCGGTGGGGGTGAGGCGCGGCGCGCCGAAGCGGAAGCCCCCGAATCCCACCGCCCTCTCGGCCGTCACCTCGACCGTGCCCGGCCGGCCGGAGAACGCCAGGACGGCGCCCCCCCCAACCTGCACGCGATCGAGCGTGACCGCGAAGGGCAGCGGCCTCAGGCCGAGCGAGCGTCCCGCCGGCCCCACCTCGGCGAAGTTGCCCCGGCTCTGCCCAGGAACGAGCGACAGGGTTCCCACGTGTCCTCGCACTCCGTCGCCTCCCGCGGCGGCGACGACGACGAGCGCCCCGCCCGCGAGCAGCCAGGCCGCGGCGCGCCGGGGCCTCCCCGCCCCCGCCGCCCGGAGTACTAGGGCAAGGACGAGAAGCAAGGAGGCGGCAGCGAGGATCACAGGTCTCTCCGCCCGCCAGAGGTCGGTCTCGAGCGCGGGATGAAGCGCGACCGCGACGAGAGCGAGGATGCTCGCGACGGCCCCCGGCGTCGTGATCGCGGTCATGCGAGCGGCAGCCCGAGCTCGAGCCCCGCCTCACGCACGAGACGGAGGAGGAGACGGACGGGAAGGCCCGCCACGTTGGAGGGCGAGCCGGAGACGGTCTCGATGAAGATCGACCCCCTGCCGTCCACGTGGTAGCCCCCGGCCTTGTCCAGGGGCTCGCCGCTCGCCGCGTACCACGCGACCTCGGCGTCGCTCATCGGCGCGAGCGTCACCGTGCTGCGCTCGACGCCGGAGCGCACGACCCCGCGGTGCACGAGGCAGACCCCGGTCACGACCTCGTGGGAGCGCCCGGCCAGCCGCCGGAGCATCGCCGCCGCGCCCTCCGCATCCGAGGGCTTGCCGAGGACGTGGTCGTCGCAGAGCACCTCCGTATCGGCAGCGAGCACCGGCAACGCCTCCGTGCGGGCCACGGCAAGCGCCTTCGACCGGGCCAGGCGCTCGACCGCGGCCGGCCCGTCCTCCCCCGGACGGAGCGACTCGTCCTGGTTCGAGACGACGACGCGGAAGGGGACGCCCAGGGCACGGAGGATGGCGGCGCGGCGGGGAGAGCCCGACGCGAGGACGAGGCGGGGCTCCACCCCCTAGCCCCGGCGGAACAGCGTGATCACCCGGGCGGCGAGGGCGGCGGCCCCGGTCGACTTCGGCACGACCTCGTCCGCGCCGTGGATCTGCCGCGCTTCCTTCTGGTTCGCGACCGCCTCGCGCGTCCAGAGGACGATCGGGATGTCCACCCATTCCATGGTCGCCTTGATCAGGTTGATGATGTCCTTGCCGCCCATGTCCCCGGAGACGGCGAGCTCGATCGCGATCACGTCCGGCTTCTCTTCCGCAATGGCCTGAATCGCGGCATTGCCGCTCGAGAAGGCGCGCACGGGCACGTCGGCCTGCTCGAGCTCCGCCGACGCCGCCTCCCGTGTCTCGTCGTCGTCGTCGATGAGGATCACGGACTTGCGGTAACGGGAGCGCACGAGGGAGACGCTCGGGGGTCCGTCGGGATCGAGGCCGCCCGCCGGGTTCGCCGGCCCCGCCCCGCCGCGCAGGAGCTGCAGCATCTCCTCCTGCATCGTGCGCAGGGCGCGCAGCTCACCCAGTACCGCCCCGAGGGCGGCGACCCCGCCGTCGTTGTGAGAGCCTTGGCCCCCCGCCAGGGCCTCCCGCGGAGTCGGGGGGAGCGTCGAGCCCGGCGACGCGTTGGGCGGCTCTGGGGGCGGGGCTTTAGCCAACCCTTTCGAGCGCAGGGCGGCCGAGCGGGTCATGAGACGCGCGCGGCAGGAGGGGCACACGACGATCCCTTCCGGATCGAAGGAGGAGGTGATGGCGGTACGGCAGCGCGGGCAGTTCATGGTGCGGGGCCCGGGGGGCCGAGTATATCGTAGGAGGGGGATGGGCCCGTGAAGCGACCCGAGATGACCGACATCGCCCTACGGCTCTTCGGCGCTGTCCCCAGGGCCAGGCTGGCGCTCCTCCGCGCCGCATGGCCGGCGGCGGTGGGCCCGGAGCTGGCGAGGAGGACGGAGGTCTTGGTGCTGGAAGGAGACACGCTCCGCGTGCGGGTGCCCGACGCGACGTGGCGCCGCGGCCTCATCCGCATGCGAGGCGACATCCTGGCGCGGCTGAGATCGACCGCGGGCGAGCTCGCGCCTCGCCGCCTGGCCTTCGCCGAGGGGCCGCTTTCCCGGCCCCCGGCCCCGCCCCCTCCGCCCCCGGAGCCAGAGGCGCCGCCCCCGCCCTCGCTCGCCCTCGCGGCAGCTTCGGTCCCCGACCCGGAGCTACGGCGGGCGTTCCTCGCGACGGCCGCGCGCTACCTGAACCGATTCAACCGGGCCTGATCGCCCCGAGGGGCCGGCTCGGTTCCGCCTCAGGAGAGCGAGGCGATCTCCTTGTCGAGCGCGGCAAGGGCCCGACGGAGCATCTCGCGGTGGCCTTCCGCCCTCGCGTTCTCCAGTCGACGCACCACGTCGGCGCGTGAGAGCTCGAGACGCCGGAGACGAGTGGCGCGGGCGGGATCGGTTTCCACCGAGCCGCGCCGAGCCGGTGTCTGCGCGCTGTCCTGCTGGTCGGCTACGGACTTGCTCTCGAACCCCCGGGCCATGCCCCCTCCCGGAACCGCCAGCGACGGTGGCGCCACGCAGCGACGAGCAGCGGAACAAGGATCACGCACTCCCACGCCGCGGCAACGGCGTTGTGCCGGACCGTGACCCACTCTAGTTTACGCCCAATGTCCAGGAAGATGGGCACCGGCGACTTGCAGTAGGCGCTCGAGAAGGGCCAGAGCGCCATGAGCCCGATCGGGGGGTGGGTGTCCACGTTGAGGTAGTCGAGGAGCACGTGGCTCCCCCAGGCGAGCGCCACCACGAGACCGAGAGCGATCGGCCGCCGCCAGCCGAGGATGCGGAAGACGAGGCTGCCTGCGACCGCCGCCAGGAGCGCGAAGCCGATCGAGTGGAACTCGTTGTTGTGGTGATTGCGCCCGTCCACGAAGCGGAACAGCAGGTCCACGTCGGGGATGAGCGCCGCTCCGACGGTGATTCCCAGCCGCCACGGATCGCGCAGCTCGGCCGAATCGCGTGAGGCGAGGACGTGAACGGTCAGACCGGTGAGGCCGTGGGCGAGTGGAGAGGGCACGGGATCAGGCTAACCGGTGTGGGTCTTGACGCCCGCCGCCGTACCTACAGCCGCCGTTCAAAAATCTTGAAGTCGCTCTTCTCCGCTTCGACGATGTCGTCGAGCAGGGCGTAGACGGCGGCGATCTTCCGCTCCTTGTGGAACTTGTCGTCGAAGGCGGTGAACTCCTGCTCGTCCTTGAAGCGGAAGACCTCCATGAGGTAGTTCGGCCGGCTCCGATCCTCGTAGACGGTGACGTCGTTACCACCGATGGCCTGCAGCAGTGGCTTCAACTCCCGCATGAGGTCGAAGAACTCGCCGCGACGCCCCTCACGGATCGAGTACGTGATGGCGAGCAGGACCCCGGCCTCCGTGAACTCGAGCGCGGGCAGCGTAGGACGGTTCGAGGGAACGCCGAGCACCTTGCGCACGTGGCGGGACGGCGGCATGGACCGCGCGGGCATGACGATAGCGGCCCGCATCGGCGCCACGTGCCTGGTCGGGAACGGGGACGGGATCGGCCTCCGCCGCTTGAGCTTCGCGGCCGCACCCATCCCGAGCCCGGTGGCGCGGGCGGGGGTCGTGGCGCGGGAGCGCACGACGGCGCCGTGCTTCCCCTTCGCGCCCTTGCGAGCCCGCTTCCGCCCCGCCTCCCTTCGACGGCGCAGAGACGATCGGGAGATCGACGACTTGCGTCGGACCGAACGCACGGAACTCCTCGCCTTGTTACGCGCCGATGCAGCCTTCAAAACTGCTTCCCCCTACTTGGATTCAGGCCCCAGCCCCGGGAACATCCGGGGCCGACTCACTTTACGACCATTTTAGCAGAGGCCCCCACCGCTCCTCCAAGCCCTTTTTCGGGGCGCATCCAAGGGAATGAATCTGCGGCGACCCATCGGCTAACTTACTGATATACAGCGCTTCTGGGGTGAGATGCCCTCCTCAGTGGACACGCATTTCTTTCGCGATACCGCTGAGGCCAGAAAACGGTGATCCCAGGCGGATGAAAAACACCGGACCCCTTGTGGCGTCGCCCGGGGCTAGGATTCGCGTTGTTCCGGATCAGACGGAGTCATAAAGGAGACGAGCGATGGCCGACGACAGGACCGAGCGAGCGAAGGCAATCGAGGCGGCGCTCGCCCAGATCGACAAGCAGTTCGGCAAGGGCTCGATCATGCGGCTGGGAAGCCGCGAGAAGATCGACGTCGCTGCCATCCCCACCGGTTCGCTCTCCCTGGACGCGGCGCTGGGTGTCGGCGGGATGCCCCGCGGGCGTGTGGTCGAGATCTTCGGCCCCGAAGCGTCGGGCAAGACCACCCTCGCCCTCCACGTGATCGCGGAGGCCCAGCGGCGGGGGGGAATGGCCGCCTTCATCGACGCCGAGCACGCCCTCGACGCCACCTATGCCCAGAAGGTCGGCGTCGACATCGACAACCTGCTCGTCTCCCAGCCCGACAGCGGCGAGCAGGCCCTCGAGATCGCGGAGGTGCTCATCCGCTCCGGCGCCGTCGACGTGCTGGTGGTGGACTCGGTCGCCGCCCTCGTCCCGCGCGCGGAGCTCGAGGGGGAGATGGGCGATGCGCAGATGGGCCTCCAGGCGCGGCTGATGAGCCAGGCGCTGCGGAAGCTGACCGGGGTCGTCTCCAAGAGCAAGACCTGCCTCGTCTTCATCAACCAGCTCCGCGAGAAGATCGGGGTCATGTTCGGAAACCCGGAGACCACGACCGGAGGCCGCGCCCTCAAGTTCTACGCCTCGATCCGGGTCGACATCCGCCGCATCGCCTCCCTCAAGGAGGCGGAGGCGGTCGTGGGCATCCGCGCCAAGGTCAAGGTCGTCAAGAACAAGGTCGCCCCCCCCTTCCGGGAAGCCGAGTTCGACATCCTCTACGGCGAGGGCATCAGCAAGGAGGGCGACCTCCTCGACCTCGGCGTCGACCACAAGGTCGTCGAGAAGTCGGGGGCCTGGTACGCCTTCGACGGCGAGCGGATGGGGCAGGGGCGGGAGAACGCTCGGCAATTCCTCAAGGACAACCTCGACATCCGCCAGGAGATCGAGAGCCGGCTCCGCCAGGGGCTGGGCCTGCCGCTCCTCGACGCCCCTGTCCGCGCCGAGAAGACCGACAAGGCAGCGGTCCTCCCCATGCCGGAGAAGAAGAAGGCCTGAGGCCGCCTCTTTCTACCCGCATCTTTGACGCTCGCCGCGGGCGTGTGATGAAATAACATTCTGCCCGCTGGCCTGGTAGCTCAGTTGGTAGAGCAGCGGACTGAAAATCCGCGTGTCGGCGGTTCGATTCCGTCCCAGGCCACCAAGCCCATCAAGAACTTGGCGGGACGCTTGTCGAGGAGAAATCGCCGACTCCCCTCCGCCCTTTCTCAAGCTCGGGGTGAGTCCCCCGCCGCTTCCCCATGAGGGCCCCTTGCGGGTAGATGCTAGCCGAGGACCTTGCGGATCTCGGCCTCGAGCCCGGCCACGAACCCGGCGAAGTCGCCTTCGGACTCCACCACGATCTCGATCTTCCCGTTCGTCATCCGGCGTACGCGCCCTGGATTGCGCGGCCGAAGGGGAATGACGAGTGCCTCGCGCGAGATCCCCATGCCGTCGGTCACGGCGAAGATGGCCTCGATCTCGCGGATCGTCACTTCCTCAAGCATGGTCCCGATGAGGGTGTCCCAGGGATGCCGGGCTCGGACGCCCCCGGTAGCTTCCGCAACTGCCCTGCCGACGTCAAGGCGTGCGCCCTCCTGACACCGCATAGTGAGAATGCCGACGTACCCGGCTGCCCCGGCCGGGGACATGACCAGCGGTGCACGCGGCGCTACAATTTGGGCATTCCCTGGAGGGGGCCATGGCGCGGATCGAGGGTGGAAGCGGAGTGGGTCCCCCGAGACCCAGCGGGTCTTCGAGGCCGGCGCAGCCCTCCGGGCCGCGGCAGGCGCCGCGGACCTGGTCGTCCCGGGAGGACCGTCTCGAGCGTACGCCCGCGGGCTGGAGCCGGTTTAGTCCGGCGGCCGCACCGTCGGTCGGCGGTCCCTCGGCGGTCACGGCTCCCTCCGCGACGTCCCGGCCGCCGGCGCCCATGGTGCCTGTGCTCTCGCTCGACCTCCACGCACGTCTCGCGGTGACGGGCTCCTACAACGCCGAGGGGCAGGGCGTGCTCGGCCTGACGCAGGCCCAGGTCGAAGAGTACGTACGACAGGGGTACGGCCACGCGGTGGTCGGACTGCCCACGCCCTGGGTCGACCGGTACGACGAGGCCGTGACCGCGGCCAGGCAGGAGATCTCGCTCCTGAGCGCGAATGGAGTCGCGGTCGATGCCTACCGCTACCTGTACTGGCGGG